>Ga0181535_10002939_pt1 | contig 20205 bp, 19 predicted proteins | sample PEATcosm2014_Bin_44_FD_119774 | JGI IMG/M metagenome (GOLD analysis project Ga0181535, IMG submission 119774) | Peatland microbial communities from MTU Mesocosm Facility, Houghton, MI, USA - PEATcosm2014_Bin17_30_metaG | ecosystem: Environmental > Terrestrial > Soil > Wetlands > Peat | place... | reverse complement strand
CCGATGCCGACCCGGTGGCCCTGGGTCAGACGGCAGTTTCGCCAGGAGAGATCATCTCCATTTTTGGCCGGAACCTCGGGCCGGCCACCGCATACACCGTGCCACTCACAACCGTTGCCGGCGTGCAGTCCTTCCCCACCGTCGTGCCGGATCCCGCCAATCCGGTAACCAGCTACCAGATCGCGTTCACCTACTGGGATGTGACACTTACGCCGCCCGGCAATCACACTGTATACGCACCGATTATCATGCGCTCGAACAACCAGATCAACGCCGTCGTCCCGTTCGATCTATCCGCGGTTGGAGGCACGGTGAACTCGAGTGTGTCGGTCGTGGTTTGGGATGGTGCGGCATTCACCAATACGTACCCGGTGATCGCGGTGAGCGAAGACCCGGGGATTTTTACTTTAGGAGGCCTCGGCACCGGGCAAGGCGCTATTTTGAACTACGCCAACAATTCCGGGAGTTATACCATCAACTCCGCGAAAAACGCGGCGTCGCGAGGATCCACCATCGTGATCTACGTGACTGGCATGGGCGTTCTGTCGTCGCCGCTCGCCGACGGAGCGATCGCCAGTTCCAGTGACGTCGTCACCGATCCCGTTCAGGTCACCATCGGCGGGCAGCCTGCAGTCGTGAGCTATGCGGGCGCCGCCGGTGGCTCAGTGGCCGGATTGGAGCAGGTCAATACGATCATTCCACCAACCGTCTCCACTGGGGCCGCAGTAACGCTTACCGTCTCCGGCGGGACGGCCGCCACGGCGCGGCGCAGCCAGGCGAGTGTCACGGTGGCCGTGCAATAACCTCGAGTAGGCGGGACGGCGTGCTTTGGGAACGGGCCCTCGGGCGGCGAAACAGCCGAGCGGCGGCAGGCGTCACTTCTTTTGCTTGGCCGCCATCTTGCGCTCCAGGGCATCCATCAGCCGGGATTGCACATCGGCCGGAACCGGATACGGGTCCATGCCTTTATAGATCTGAATGGTTCTGCGGGTGGTATCCGCAATCACCCAGCAGTTCGGGCATTCGGCGATGTGGCTTTCCAGTTTCGCCCGGAGGTCCGCGTCAAGGCTGTGATCCAGGTAGTCGCTCAACTCATGCAGGAAGTCTTTACAGGTAAGCAAACGCGTCGTCCCCCTTGCGTTTGAAGTGGCGCGTCAGTTTCTCGCGCAACTGCAGGCGGGCCCTGAGCAACCTGCTCTTTACTGCGGGAATGGACAGGCCCAGAGCGTCCGCCGTTTCCTCCGTTGAAAGCTCATCGATGTCTCGCAGCACAAAGACCGATCGGTAGGGAGGCTCCAGGCCCTGGATGGCCGTATCCAGGATCTCGCCCAGCTCCGCTCGCGAGAATCTCTGTTCCGGATTCTCATCCCACGCTGCCACCTCGCGAACGATCGTGTCTTCGCCGGTGTCAATCGCCTCATCCAGCGAGACCGACCGGTCCGTGCGCCGCCGCCGGAGTTTCATCAGCGCCTGGTTCACCGCGATCCGGACGATCCACGTGTAGAACTTCGCGGCCCCCTGGAATTGATCGAGGTGCTCGTAGGCCTTCAGGAATGTTTCCTGCAGCACATCCTCTGCGTCTTCGCGATTTTGCGTGACGTGCTGGGCCAGTCGGAAGATTTTGCCTTCGTAACGCCGGACCAGCTCGCCGAAGGCACGCCCGTCGCCTTCGCGCGATTGCGCGACCAGCAGGGCTTCATCGGCTTCGGCAAGACTGGGGGCCGTCATGGCGGATTCTCCTATGATACCGCGGCGGAACCGGCCGACGGCTCTTTCAATCGGGCTTCGTGCAGCGTTCTCTGTACCGCGCCGCCCGCAGCGAGCGATGTCGTTCGCTGCCGTTACACACTGGGTGTGGGCGTCCTGGGAGAACCGTCCCATAACCAAGGCCAGTATTGTGCTGCCCACCTTAGAACCTGCAGAATCAGGTTACCCTCCCCAAGGAGAACTCAGAATGTATACGTTGATTAAGCTGTGTGACGGTAGCACTATGGAAGCCGTTGTACTAGCTAACACGCGGTCGTGGATGCGTCTCGCCGCAGCAGGCCTCAATGACGTGCTCGAATTGCGGCTTCATGGAATGGACTGGCTCGATGAGCGCGGCGACCTCGTTCAGTTCGGGTTTCTACTGGCGGTGGATACGGCTGTCTCCGAGGTCACCCTGCAGCAGCAGGCGGCCTTCCGGTACGCCTGTTAGCGGCGCTTCTCGAAAACGCATCGGCAAGAGACGCTGTTTGGAAAGAAGGTCTCTCAGCGGGCCTTGGGATCACGATCACTGTCACAGGGGGACCGGCTCGCCCGGTCCCGGTGGCATACCCCTCGCCATCTTCGACGGCTTCCCGGGTCGTTCTGGCGCTCCGCTGGGTGATCCGTTCGCATCAGTTGCGTTTGTCCGATTTCATGTCTCCGGGCGTCGCGCTGTAGGTCCTGTCCCAGGAAGCCAGGTTACCGATCGGCTGGCCGGAAATGACGATCTCGACACGCCGGTTCTGTTCGCGATGGGCCGGGCTACTATTCGAGACCAGTGGCCGCGAGTCACCCAGACCTCGAGACGAAACGGCATCGGAGGGCACACCCTGGCTCACTAGGATGCGGCCAACCGCCTCCGCCCGTGTCGCAGCCAGGGTCTCGGAGCCCGCCTCGTCTGAGAAGCCTTCCACAGCCACTCGCAGCCCGGGATGCGAGGCCACGATGGCCGCCAGGCGGGCAACCTGGCCCGCCAATCCGTCCCTCAGGTCCGACCCGTTGAACGCAGTGTCTCCGACGGTTGCCACCAATCCGCGCGGCGTGTCGAGCGTGGGTAGCACGGCATTCAATTGCCCAAGAAGTTGGGTGCGCAATTCGTTCTTTTGGGCGGGCGCCTCTTGCACCTGCGGTGCCGGGGCCGGCCCGGCTGGTCGCGCCGTCACTTCTGCCTGCTCGGCCTGCAGGCGCGCCGCGGCAGCGTCGGCCTCTGCCTGCTGTCGGGCTACCCGCTCGGTATCGGCCCGGGCTCGCTCGGCATCCGCCTGCACACGCGCATTCCGCAGGTCGGCTTGCGCTTGCGCCTGCGCTTCCTCCGCCCTAGCGGCTTTATGCTGGGCCGCGGAAAGCTTCTCTTCCTGCTGCCTCCGCTCCGCAATCGCGCGGGCATCTTCGGCCGTCTCCGATGCCTCACGGGCGTCCTGCACGACCATGCTGGTGTTCGATTTGCTCTGCTGGAGCTGTTGGGCCTCGCCAAGCAGCATCTGCGCTTTTTGGATCGTGCTGGCGGCATATTGGTCGGCCCCCGCGGCGCGGGCAATTGCGATCGCATTCTGCGCCTCATAGACTTCGAGCAACTCTTCGTATTTGCCCATGGAGACTTTCGGCGCATCGGCGGCGGCCCGCTGGAGGCTGCTGTTCAGATCCAGGGTGTAGTGGCCGCGTGGCATCAGTTCATATTTGACTTCGATGGGCTGAATCTTCCCGATCGTATCGGCGCGGACTGCGTTCTCAAGCACCACAACATCGCTGGGCTGGCGCGCTGCCGAATACGGCTCGGCGGTGACAATCAAACCAAATGCCTGCAGGTCGGTAGTCACGTGCAAGCTGGCCTTGTTTGCGCCGTTGGCCACGATCTCTCCCAGGTTGCGCGCCGCTCCTTCCGGCGTGATCGCCCATAACGTGTAAGTCAGGTATTCCCGGCCGTATCGTGACGGCGACGTGACGTTTTCGAACCTAGCGTCGATTTCCGTGCGGCCTCGCAGCGATTCGACGCTCGCTTCGCCCTTGCCCTGCGGCAGCAGCACCGTACCCCGGAAATCGATCTTGGTCGGGCCCGTACGGTATTCGTAGTTGATCGCCTTGGTGGCGCGCTCGACCACGGTCACGTTATAGATAGGCTGCGATTCCTGGTTCGAAGCGGCTTGCTGCGCTGCCACTGGCAAGGCACACATAATGCCCAACGGGATGCCAAGTAAAAACCGGTTCTTCATTTTTCGTTCCCCCCAACCTGGAGTGGAGCAAATCCGCTGCCAACGCCTCTCGCAGCTCGGCCTGGAACCAGGATTTGGTATCGGATGGCACAATGGCGCGGCTTTGGCGGGTACTCTTTGACCCAATCCGCGGCGCACAGCGCGACTGGTACCTAATCTGCTCACTGCTTGCCGGGAGGCACACATGACAGAGAAGCATTTCTCCTGGTTTATGGTCGGATTGGCAATGGGCGCCTGTGCGTCGGCACTGCTGGCTCAAAGGCAGCGCAAGAGTGCCCTGCAGGTGATGGCGGGGAAGATCGTGAACGGCAAGGCGTTTCTGTACCGAACCGGGGCTAGGGCGCGGGGCTCCGCGAGCCAGCTCTTGGATCACGGCGTGACGGGTCTGGAGCGCGCGAGCACCGCGTTCACGGCCGCGGTGGAAGCCGGCAAGAGCGCTCTTGCTGCTCGCTGATACAGCGCCATCAGGCCGCCATACACACAACGCCGGAACCCGGTAACCAGCTCTTGCGGCTCTGGTTGCGCCGGCACCGTGGGGGCGATCATGCGACCGATGAGACCTGAGGAGCGAGTACTTTTTACCCGGCTGCCTCCCAGCCTGCGGACGGCGTTCCGGCGGGTCAATCCAGAGATCGCGACTCGAGAACGCCAGTCGGTCGCCCGTCGCCGCTTTTGAGACCACGAGGGCAGGCCCCGCCAAACTTTTCGGCTGCCGTGGCGTCTTAATGGAGACTCGGAAACGCGGCACTGCACGCGATGCTAAAATTGCGCGTCAGACCATTGCAGAAAACATGCCCCCACGGTTCGCGCTGATTTTGCCGCTGCTGTCGGCGTGCGCGCTGTCGCAGACGCCTTCGTTCCCACGGCCCTCGTATTTCCAGCAGACATTCGCCCGCGCGCAAACGCGCGTGGAACTGCAGGACCCGGTGCGGCTCGGAGAATTCGTCGTCGATGGCAAGCTGGAGCTTTCGCTCAAGAGCTATCTCGAACTGGTGATGGCCAACAACACCGACATCCAGATCGAGTTCCTCACCGTGGAATCGCCCAAGAACGCGATCCTGCGCGCGATGCAGACCTGGGATCCGCTGGGCACCGCCAGTTTCAACAGCACCCGCGCTACCACTCCCTCCACCGGCGCTCTGCAGGGGGCCAGCACGGTGGATTCGCTCAGCCAGCCGGCCAGCTTCAATTTCCAGCAGACTTTACCCACCGGCATGACCTACTCGGTGGGGTTCGCGGGCTCCAAGAACACAACCAACAGCGCGTTTCAGAGCTTGAACCCGGCTTTGGGCGCGAATCTTTCGGTGAGTTTTTCGCAGCCGCTGTTGCGCAACCGCGGCGCAGCCATCAACCGGCTCAATCTGATGATCGCCACCGGCCGGGCGAGCATCTCCGAGATGAGCTTGCGCGCGTCGCTGCTGCAGATGGTCAACGCCGCTGAGAACGCTTACTGGGACGTCATTCAGGCGCGGGAAAACCTGCGCGTGGCGCAGAGCGCGCTCAGCCTGGCCCAGGAGTCGCTCAAGCTTGCGCAAAAAGAAGTGGACCTGGGTGCAATTTCGCCGCTCGACATCTACAACCCGGAGCAGCAGGAAGCCACCGCCCAGCTGGGCGTGTCGCAGGCGCAGTACGCGCTCGATCAGAGTTGGAATGCGCTGCGAAAGCAGATCGGCGCGGATTTAAGCCCGGCCGTTCGCGGCCTGCCGATCCTGTTGACGGAAACGGCCGAGCCGTCGGCAGGCCGGCTGGATTTCGACGCCGAAGAGTCCGTGCGCAGAGCCGAGGCGACACGGCCGGAAGTCAGGTCGGCCATCGCCAGTCTGAGCATTGATGACATGGGGATCCGCCAGGCAAAGAACGAAATTCTTCCTGACGTGGAATTGACCGGCGGCTACACCACGCAGGGCGTGGGCGGCATCTACTTTCCGGGCACCAGCGTGCTGGACGCCAGCGGCAACGCCTCGCCGGCGCCGCCCATCCCTGGCGGATTTGGCGACGCGCTCCGGCAGATGTTTGGGCTCGGCTACCCGATCTATTCGTTCGGCCTGAATGTGACGCTACCCATCCGCCGGCATGCTGCGGTGGCTGATATGGCCGATGCCCTGGTACAGAAGCGGCGCGACGCGCTCACCGTGCGCACCCTGCAGCAGCAGGTCCGCCTCAGCGTCCTGAACGCGCTCAGCAGCCTGAATTCCAGCCTCGAAGCCTTGAAGCTGGCCGTGACCGCGCGCGAATTTGCGCAGAAAGCCCTGGACGCCGAGAATCAAAAGTATCAGCTTGGCAATGATCCGATGCAGTTCGTCTTGCAGGCGCAGACGCAGTTGTCGCAGGCCGAATCGGCGGTGGTGCAGAACCAGGTGGGGTTGCGCCGCAATCTTCTCAATCTGCTGACGCAGACCGGGGAGTTGCTCGACGAGCGTGGCATCGTCGTGAAATAGCGCCCCCCCGGAACTTCGCCTTCAGCGCCCTTCTTCCGACGCGCGTTCCGCTTCGGCGGCGGCCTCCGGGCCGGCAGCCTGCGCTTCCGCGATCAGGCGCTGGGCCTCCTCCAGCCGGGCTCGCGGCACACGCACGGAAACTCCCAGATTCGGGTAAGGCGAGCGCGACAGCAGGGCTGGGATCCCGGTATTGGCCAGGACGCCGCAAATCAGGTCCCCTTCCACTTCCGATCCCACTGCAGCCGAGAAGAAAACAGGCACCATGTCCAGGTCGTGGGAGACGTCGAACCTGTCCTCGCTCGAAGCCGGCTCCTCGTCGTGCTCTGGATCTTGCGCCATGCCTCAAGGATATCGCAGAATGGAGGGTGGAGCCGCGCTTGGATCGAGGCTCTCGCGGAGGCTGCGCATGCCGAACGAACCCATCGCTGAGACAGAAGCAAACGGGCAGGACGAGGGCGTCAGCACCATTGCATGGTTCCTGACCGGCGCCGTGATCGGTGTCACCGTGGCGGTCCTGTTTGCGCCCAAGAGCGGACACGATACTCGCCGGTTCCTTTCCGACAAAACGCAGCAAGGCAAGGAAGCCGTGGCGCACACAGGCTCCGACATCATCGATGCCGGCCGCGACGTGTTCGAGCGGGGGCGCAAGCTGGTGGAAGACGCCGCCGAATTGTTCGAGCGCGGCCGTAAGCTCGTCCGGGGCTAGAAAGGGCCTGCGCCCGCTGTAATGGGACGCAGATCCTGCGATGCGCCTGTTGGATTTGGGCCGATCGCCCAGAAAGACCGCCTAGGTCCTTTGCTTTCGGTATGATTCTGGGCGTGTCGCCCAAATCTCCAGCTCCGGATCCATGCTTGTTATGATGGCGTCGAACAGAAGTGGGCATGCAGCGCGACGAGGTTCTCGCCAAGCTCCGTGAAAGGATCGTCAGGTTCGCGGCATCTCATGGTTCGGGGGACGCCGCCGAAGACCTGGCGCAGGAGGTGCTCCTGCTGCTGCATGAAAAGTACGCGCACCTCGAACGGGTCGAAGACCTGCTGCCGCTTTCGTTTGAGATCGTACGTTTCAAGATGATGAGCTGGCGGCGCAAGTCCGCGCGCCGCGGGGAATACACGCAGGTCTCGGTCACTGATATTCCCCTACCCGACCTGGAGCCGAACCCGGCGGACCAGTTGGAGCGCCGGGAAATGCTGGAGCGGCTGACTCGCGCCGTGGCGCAGTTGGGGGACCGCTGCCGCCAGTTGATGCGTCTCAAGCTGCAGGGGAAGAGTTTCGCGGAGATTCAGCAGGCGATGGGCGCCGGGTCGTTGAACACGGTTTACACCTGGGATTTCCGCTGCCGCAAAAACCTGCTGGAATTGATGGGTGGGGACTGGGAGGCGAAGCCATGAGCCGCGAGGATATCGCCAGGTTGTTGGGCGGTTACGCCACCGGCACGCTTACGCCTGAGGAGCAGCAGGCGCTGTTCGCAGCCGCGCTCGAAGACCAGGAATTGTTCGATGAGCTGGCGCGCGAGCAGGCGCTGCGCGATGTGCTACGCGAACCGGCCGCGCGCGCGCAATTGCTGGCCGCGCTCGAAGACCGTCTCCCGTGGTACCGGCGATTCGGCAGTTGGCGAGTTAGTGATGGGATGCCAAGCCCGGCCACACTCGCGGCGCTGGCGGCTTGTCTGCTGGTGGTGGGAGCGCTGGCGATTTGGCGCCCATGGCATCAGAACGAGCTGCCGCAGCCGTCGGCGGTCGCCACGGAGCTTCCTGCCGAGGCGCCTGCCACTCCTGCGGCGCCAGCGGCCGTGGAGCAGAAAGGGGCGGCGATTCCCAGCACTACCCCCGCGAAAGCCAGAACGCTGCTGCCGCCGCCGCTCCTGCCTCGGGCAATCGAGTTACAGGCGGCGCCCCCGATGAAAAAGGAATTGCTGGCCGCTGACGCCGCCTCGTCGGCGGAGCCTCGCCAGGCGGATCTGCCCGCCGCAGCCGCGCCCCCGCCCGTCAACCCGGCGACGCCGCAAAAACCACAAATTGCGAACCAGACGGCAGCAGCCGATACGATCCTGGCCGGCCGCGACTCGGGTGAAAGGATGAAAATCGTGCCCGGACCTGGAGCCGCGGGCGCGTTGCAAAGTGCCGGCGCGGCAGCAGGCACGACAGCCGCGATCAGCGCGTTTTCCACGAACGGAACGCAGCCCTCCGGTGCCATAGCCATACCCCCGGGAGGCGCGCGGCAGCTTTTCTATGCGGGCTCGGCGGTCGCAGCCCAGAAGGAAGCGACCGAGAGCAAACGGTTCAATGCTGCTGTGCGGGCCCTGGGGAGCCAGGCGGCACTGGGCATCAAATGGAGCATCCTGCGACTCGTGCCAGGTGGCGAGTACGCCATTGTCAATGCGGAAGATCTGCGCGCCGGCGATACGGTGAAGCTACGCTTCGCTTCCAACCAAAGCTGCGATCTCTCTGTATTCGACAACGCCAGCGCACTGGTACCGCTGTTCACCGGGCACGTACAGGCCGGCGAGAGCCTCGATTCGCCTCCCTTGTCGCCGTGGCGAAAAGGGTTACGCCAGCTGGCAGTGCTGCTGGCGCGCGGCGGCGTTACCGCAGGAACTCTGACGAGAATGCCGCAGGCTCAGAGCCAGGCCCAGCAATCCGAGACCGACCGCGGCGAGCAAGCAACCTATACCGTCGGCCCAGCGGATACGCCGCAGGTCTCGCTATTGATTACGCTGAACTACCAGTGAAAAGCGGGGCCAGGCGGTCCGGCGCAGACGAGTGGTGCTGATCCGAACGAATGACGCCGCTACACGCCGATCGCTTCGCAGAACAGGCGCGCTACGCGTGGCGCATCGAACTGCTCGACACGCGCCACGCCGGCCTGGCTCTGCGCGGCACAGGTCTGGGGCGATCGATAGAGCGATTCGAGGCCGGCGGCTAACGCTTCGGGGCTATCCGGCTCAACCAGAGTGGCATGGGGTACCACCTCCGGGATTGCGGCCGCCCGCGATGCGACGATCGGCTTGGCCGCGGCCATGGCTTCGAGTAGCACGATGCCGAAGCCTTCCTGCACGCTGGGCAGACAGAACGCCGATGCTGCGCGATACTCTCCCACCAATTGGGCTCGCGAGACATCGCCCAAAAAGGTAACCGTGCCGCCCAGCTTCAACCCGCCGGCAAGCTGGCGAAGCGCAGCCGCGCACGGTCCATTGCCTACGATGCGCACCTCCAGTTCCGGGATGCGGCCGTTGAGCGCGGCCGCGGCGCGCAGCAGAACATCCACCCGCTTGCGCCGGTACAGCCGCCCCACAAACAGCACGACGAAACGACCGGCTGTGACCGGCGCGCCTCCGCTAGCGAGCGCCGCACGCCACTCGGCCAGATCGATCAACTCCGGCACGACCAGAGGCTCACGAGTTGTGCGGTAGAGGGCGAGCACCTGCGCAGCACAGTAGCGGCTGGTCACGACAACGCGCCCGGCGCGCTGCACGTGCAGCCGCTCGCGCCGCGCCTGGATTCCCATCGAGAGGCGCGTCAGCCCGCGCTCAAACCGCACTTCATCGGCAATCACGCCTTTGAGCGCGGCGACGTGTCCGGCCTCGGTGGCAATGCGGTAGCCATCCATATCGAAGCCGACCGTGAGATCGTAGTCGGCGGAGGGCTTGAGGCCGCGGTTGAACCACAGCCTTTCGGCGGTATAGGCCGGCAGCCGTACGCGCGGCGTCTCGATGGCGACGTCGTGCCCGAGTTCGCGGAGCGCCCGGGCCAGGACCGCGATGCCCACATACGTCCCGCTCCCGCGGCGGATATCGAGCGGCGTGCTGGTGAGGAAACGGATGCGCATAGGTGGTTACGGGCAAGCTAAAGCGTGCCCCACCGATGGTGCGGCTTGATGGGGCATGTTCTCCCGAGAAAGACTGGCGGCCAGACATTTCCCGCAGCGCATCTGGTGAAGGTCCGATCTCGAACACTATAATTGTACGGGACTCACGCCTTTGCCAACTCGCAGAAAAGCGGTCTGTCTTTTGTCGGGCGGGCTCGACTCATCCACCTGCCTGGCGCTGGCGCGGCGCGACGGATTTGCCTGTTACGCAATCACGTTCGATTACGGGCAGCGTCACAAATTCGAGCTGGAAGCGGCGGCACAGGTGGCGGCCGCGCTGGGAGTCGAACGCCATCTGGTGGTAAAAGTCGGCCTCGACGCGTTCGGCGGATCGGCGCTGACGGCGGATGTCGCGGTACCCAAATCGCGGTCGCTCGACGAAATGAGCCACGGCATTCCGGTGACGTACGTACCCGCACGCAACACCATTTTCCTCTCCCTGGCGCTGGCCTGGGCGGAGGTGCTGGAAAGCGCCGACGTCTTCATCGGCGTCAACGCGCTCGACTACTCCGGCTATCCGGATTGCCGGCCGGAGTATATCGAGGCTTATGAGCGGATGGCGAGCCTGGCAACCCGGGCGGGCGTGGAAGGCAGCACGCGGTTGAAGATCCACACGCCGCTGATCGCGCTCAGCAAGGCGCAGATCGTGACCCTGGCGCGCGAGTTAGGCGTGCCGTTCGGCCTCACGCATAGTTGCTACGATCCGGGACCGGGCGGCGGGCGGCCCTGCGGCGCCTGTGACGCCTGCCTGCTGCGACGCAAGGGATTTGAAGAGGCCGGCATTGAAGATCGCTGAGCTGTTCTACTCGCTGCAAGGTGAAGGCTCGCTGGTGGGAGTGCCCTCTGTGTTCATCCGCTCCAGCGGCTGCAACCTGCGGTGCTCCTGGTGCGACACGCCCTATACGTCGTGGCAGCCGGAAGGAACGGAACTGAACCTGGACCAGATCGTGGATGAGGTAAAGGCCCATCCGGCACGTCACGTGGTCATCACCGGCGGCGAGCCGATGATCCAGCCGGAGATCGTGCCCCTCACCGAACGCCTGCGGGCGCAGGGGATGCACATCACCATCGAAACGGCGGGCACTGTGTTCGAGCCGGTGGCCTGCGACCTGATGAGCATCAGCCCGAAGCTTGCCAACTCGATGCCCGACGGCGGTTTTGCGGCACGGCACGAGCGGCTGCGCATTCAGCCTGTGGTACTCGCAGAATTGATGGCGCGCTACGAGTATCAACTGAAATTTGTGGTCGCCAGCCCGGCGGACCTGGGAGAAATACGCGCATTGATCGAAACCCTCCATGCGCCCCGCGAGCGTATCATTCTGATGCCAGAGGGCACGGAGCATGCGCGGCTGGCGGAACGCAGCTTGTGGCTGGCCGAGATTTGCAAGGAGGAGGGCTTCCGCTTCAGCCCGCGGCTGCAAATCGACCTGTGGGGTGCTCGCCGCGGCGTGTGAAAGCGTGGCGCAGGCTGTCCGGCCTGCTGAGCCGAGCGTCATCCCGGCTTTTCTTGCGTCCGTAGTGGGCGGCACCGGCCACGCTGACAGACGACGAAAAGCTGTCGTCTGTCCTACCAGTGCGTCGGCAAAGAGAGACGAGCCATGGCTACTCTTCGACTACAGCGTCCAGTTCGCCCTTGGCCAAACGCACGTGAATCCGGGAGGCGGGCGGCGCGGCGGCCGCGTCCTTGACGATTCCCGCTTCGTTGGACACGATGGCGTAGCCGCGCTCCAGAACCTTGAGCGGGCTGAGCGCGCCGAGCTGGGCATCGAGCTGGTCGAAGGCGCTGCGGCGTCCGGCCAGAACGCGCCGTACGGACTCCACGGTGAGCGACCGGGCGGATTCCAGGCGCCGCCGGCCGGCGGCCAGCCGGGGGCGCATGTCGAAACGCTGCAGGCGCGTCACCAGCGCGCGGCATACACGTTCCCGCGTATCGAGCGCCAGGCGCAGGCGCTCGCGCAGGCGGTATTCCTGCTCGTCCACCCGCTGCAGGCCGCGGCCGACGCGGCGATGGAGCAGGCCGAGCGCGCGGGCGACGCCCTGCTGGCTCAGGCGGCGGTCCAGCATCGCCAGCCGGTAGCGGATGCCTTGCAGGGCTTTGCCTTCGGCGGCGGCGATCCGGTCGCGCACCGAGTCGCGGGTGGGGACGATCAACTCGGCGGCCGCCGACGGGGTGGGCGCGCGCAGGTCGGCCACGAAATCGGCGATGGTGACATCGGTTTCGTGGCCCACCGCCGAAACCACAGGCACGGAACAATCGGCGATGGCACGCGCGACGGCCTCTTCGTTAAACGTCCAGAGATCTTCGAGGGAACCGCCGCCCCTGCCCACGATCACCACCTCCGGCCATCCGCTGCGGCTGAAATACTCGATGCCGCGGCAGATCTCCTCCACCGATCCAGGGCCTTGTACCAGCGCCGGAAACAGGCGAATCGTGATTCCAGGGAAGCGGCGCGACAGAATGCCGACCATGTCGGCGATCGCGGCGCCGCGGGGAGACGTGACGATGCCGATGCGGCGCGGAAACCGCGGCAGGGCGCGCTTGCGCTCCGTCGCGAATAACCCATCCGCCGCGAGCTTTTTCTTGAGCTGCTCAAAGGCCAGTTGTAGCGCCCCGAGGCCTTGCGGCTCCAGCAGTTCCACGAGCAACTGGTATTCGCCGCGCACTTCATAGACGTCGATGCGGCCGCGGGCCAGCACGGCCAGACCGTCGGCCGGCTTGAACTTCCAGTAGCGGTGTGACGAGCGGAATGCCGTGCACTTGAGCTGGGCATCGCGTTCCTTGAGGGTGAAGTAATAGTGGCCGCTGGCGGCCAGCTTGAGGCCGGAGATCTCGCCCGATACCCAGATGTCGCGAAACTCCTCGTCCAGCATGCCGCGAATGGCGGCGTTAAGCTCGCTTACTGAGTAAACGCGCCGCTGCGGAGTTAGGTCGAACTCGAGAGCGAATTGCTCCACCGAGCCATGGTAGCGCGGGTGGTCCCAAATGGAGACGCAGTTTCCCGGAAACGGACAGGGGCGGCGGAGGGGGCGCCGAGGCTGGCCGGAGGACCTCCCCCGGGAATTCCCGCAGCTAGAAGTAGGACAGACGATCGGTTTCTGCCGTCTGTCGGTCTATTGTGCCCTGGCCAGGCGCGACAGACCACCAAAGGCGATGGTCTGTCCTACCTGGCATGTTACGTGCTTGGTTGGCGCACCGGGGAGGTGTCTTATGGCCCGAAAAGAACGCATTCACGAACCGATCGCCGGCCTGGTGCGGCCGGACTATCTCGAAGAACGAGTCAAGGCGGGGTGGCGCCTGGTGGGCCTGGAGTGGGAGCGAGACGCACAGGCCGCCGCGCCGCCGAAGCCGGCCGGCTGGGTGGAGGAAATCCCGTACGGCCTGCAAGTTTCCGACGATTGTACGCAACTGGTGGCCAACCCCGCCGAGGTGGAAATCATCATTTTGGCGCTCGACATGATCGTGGAGGACTGCCCCCTGTCTCGCGTTGCCGAAGAGTTGATCCGGCGCGGATACCGTACGCGGCTAGGCGACGCCTGGACGCCGGCCGCGCTGTTCAACCTGCTGCCGCGGATGATCGCGGTCGGCCCGCGTGTCTTCAACAGCGAGCAATGGATGACGCGTCGCGAGCGGCTGCCGAAAGTCGTGTGAAGCCCGGCCACCGCTCCCTCCGGTCGCGACCTGGCAGCCATCAGCCGCGACCGAAGGAAGCGGCCGGAGATCGAAAGCGACTCTTCCGCGATTCGCGGGCGTTCCGCTCCGCCGCATGAAACGGCGTCCCGGGTCGTGCCGGGCCCGTACCTCGATTTCCCCCCTCGCCGATCCGGGTCTTCGTAGCCGGTCCCTTCAACGGAACGCTAGAATTGGACATAAATCATGCCTACTGGCAAAGTAAGGACCGGAATCATCGGCTCGCAATTTGAAGCGGACATTCACGCGGCCGCGTTCCAATTGATGCCCGAAGAGGCGGAAGTGGTGGCAGTGGCTTCGCCCACGGCCGGCCACGCCGAAGAACTGGCGCATCGCTACGGGATCCCGCGCGTCTTTCACGATTACCAGGAGATGCTGCGCGAGAGCGATATCGAGATGGTCACCATCGCCGCTCCCAATTCGCTGCACCGCCAGATGACGTGCGACATCGCGCGCGCCGGCAAACACGTGGTTTGTGAAAAACCGCTGGCGATGACGCTCGACGAGGCCGACGAGATGATCGCCGTCTGCCACCAGCAAGGCGTGCTCCTGCTGAATGCCGAGGAACTGTTCTTCACGCCGAAATACGTGAAGGCCAAGGAGATGGCCGATCGGGGCGCGTTCGGCAAAGTGCACCTGGTGAAGCAGAGCGAGAAGCATTTCGGGCCGCACAGCCCGTGGTTCTGGGACCCGCAGCGTTCCGGCGGCGGCGTCTGGATGGACATGGGCTGTCATGGAATCGCGTTCTGCTACTGGTTTCTCGGGCGTCCCGCAATCCAGTCGCTTTACTGTCACATGGGGACCTACGTTCACCGCGACAAGACCATTCTGGAAGATGAAGCAGTCGGCATTCTGGAATTCGCCAACGGCGCAATCGGCATGGTGGAGAACAGCTGGGCCCGCCGCGGGGGAATGGACGACCGGATCGAAGTCTACGGCGACGGCGGCGTTACGTACGGCAACCTCCACATGGGCAATGCGCTCCCGACCTACAGCGAGACCGGCTATGGCTATGCGGTGGAGAAGGCGCCCTCCACCGTCGGCTGGAGCTATCCGGTTTTCGAAGAGCTCTGGAATTACGGTTTCCCGCAGGAGATGCGCCACTTCGCCCGCTGCGTTCGCGGGAAGGAAAATCCGCAGGCGACGGGAGAAGACGGGCGCGCGGTCCTGGAGGCCATCTGCGCCGGTTACGCGGCAGCGGGTCGAAGGTCGCGCTTCCGTTTCGTCCGGCTGGCATGAGCAAGCCGTTCGATTTATGGGGCGGCAGGTAGGGCTGATGAAGCGGACAGCCTTACTCGACAACATCCGCAATCAGCCATCATCGCTGCGGCGGGTTGCCGCATATCATCTCGGCGACGGCGAGGAGGAACTGCGGGTGGCGGCCGGCGCCATCCGAGCGGCCGGCAGGGTCGTCTTTACGGGCATGGGCAGTTCGCTGTTTGCCTCGATACCCGCTGCCGACTACCTGAATGCCCACGGCATCGAAGCGCAGGTGATCGAGGCATCCGAGTTGCTGCATTTCGGCGAGGGCGGAACTCGAGGCGCTGCCCTGGTACTGGTGTCGCGGTCCGGCGAGACGGTGGAGATTTCGAAACTGCTGGCCGCGCTCAACGGCTCTCAGACGGCGACCATCGGTGTGACCAACGTGCGCGAGAGTTTGCTGGCGCGGCAGGCGCTGCACGCCCTCTATCTGAACAGCGAATCCGATTGGATGGTGGCGGTGCAGACTTATACCGGCACGCTGGCGGCGTTGGTGCTGCTGGCGGCCGCTGCACTCGAGGAACCGCTGCAACATTGGCGGGCCACACTGGATGACTCGGCCCGGGCGCTTTCCGAAGCGATCGATGACGCGATCGCAGGGAGCGACGACTGGAACGACTTTCTGGCCGGCGCCGGCGTCGTGTATCTGCTCGGCCGAGGACCATCGCTCGCGTCCGTTCGCGAAGGGGCTCTCCTGCTGAATGAAGCCAGCTGGACACCTTCGGTGGCAATCTCCGCCGGGCAGTTCCGGCACGGCCCGGTGGAGGTGGTGGACGAGCGCTTCCGGGGAATCGTCTACGCCTCGCAGCCGGCGACGCGCGAACTCGACCTGGCGCTGGCGCGCGATTTGACCTCGATGGGCGGTAAGGTGCGGGTGTGCCAGGGCCGCGGCGTTTCGGCGTCGCTCGAACCGCTGATCGAGATCGCGGGGATACAGGTTGCCTCCTGCCGGCTGGCCGAAACTAAGGGAATCGATCCGGGGGGGGTTCGCCACGCCACCCTCGTCACCAGGACCGAGACTGGCTTTGGCACGCCATGAACGCCCTCGCCATCGACATTGGCGGGACAAATACCAAGGTCGCGCTGGTGAGCGGCAGCGGCGACACGGGCGAGATTACAACTTTCGCGACCAGCGCCGGCAAAGCTCCGGAGCTGATTGCGAGCATCCGCGATGCGGCGCAACGATGCTGCGGCGGAGCTCTAATTCGAGGCGCGGGTGTCGCGGTGGCGGGTTTTCTCAATCCGGCCCGCGATCGCCTGATCTACAACCCGAATCTGCCATGGCTTTGCGAGTTTCCCCTCAAGGATTCGCTGTCCGGGGCGCTGGGTGTGGGCGTAACGCTGGAGGTCGATTCCAACGCTGCGTGCCTTGGCGAATTCTGTTTCGGCGTGGCACGAGGCTCGCGCCGGTTCATGTGCCTCGTCGCCGGCACCGGGCTGGGGGGCGGAATGATGATGGACGGTGCGTTGCTACGGTTCACGGGCGAGTGCATCGGAGACGTCGGACACGTGGTGGTGGACCGCGACGGGCCAGAGTGCGCCTGTGGTGGCCGCGGATGCGCTGAAGCAGTGGCGGGCGCGGCCGCGATCGTCGCGAATGCACATAGTGGCGCGACTCTGCGGGACGTCATCGAGAACGCGCGACGGGGCGATGTCCACGCCGTCAACGCGCTGGCAGCAGCGGGCCGCGCGGTCGGAGTCGCGGCGGCATCGCTGGCGCAGGTCTTCTTTCCCGACCGCATCGCCCTGGCCGGCGGGTTAACTGAGGCCGGCGACCTGGTATTGGACCCGGCGGCGGAGTGGTTCCGGCGAGCGGTGAATGCGGACGCGCGGGAACGCGTGGCGCTGATCAAGGCCAGCCTCGGCTGGCGAGCCACGTTGATCGGCGCTGCCGCGCCGTGGCTTGGTGATTCCGAGGTGGAGGGAGCCTCGGGCGGCGATCGTTCGCGCTGAGTGCCGGCCGATGAAAGCGCTCGCAGCGTGCGCCGGCTCAGCTTGCGGGCGCGCCTGTGGCACGCCGGCCCGGGCAATAGTACACTCTAACGCATGACTTTCAAACCCGTGCGGAGCGGTTGGTTCGTTTTGGCGGTTTTTCTTTGTGGCTGGACCCTGGAAGGGCAGACGGCGGCCCGCATCACCACCCCGAAAGAACAGCTTGGATTCAACATCGGCGACGATTATATGGTCGCCAACTATACTCAGCTGGAAGCGTATTGGAAAAAGCTGGCCGGCGAAAGCCCGCGCATGAAGCTGGTGAGCATCGGCAAGACAGGCGAGGGCCGCGATCAGTGGATGGCCATTATTTCCTCCCCGGCCAATATCCGCAACCTGGAACGCTACCGGCAGATTTCAGAAAAGCTGGCGCACGCCGAAGGCGTCACCGAAGAGCAGGCGCACGCGCTGGCGCACGAAGGCAAAGCGGTGGTGTGGATCGACGGCGGGCTGCACGCCAGCGAGAGCGTCGGTTCGCAGCAGCTTATGGAGTGGGTGTATCAGATGGTGAGCCGCGCGGACCCTGAAACGATGCGGTTCCTGGACGACGTGATCGTCCTCTGCGTGCAGGCCAACCCGGACGGGCAAGAGCTGATCGCCAACTGGTATATGCGGCGGTCCGAAGACCCGAACGCGCCGCTGCGCGACCCGGAAAAGCGCAACATGGAAAACCTGCCGCGGCTTTACAACAAGTACATCGGGCACGACGACAACCGCGATTTCTACATGTCGAACATGGTGGAAACCACGAACATGAACCGGGTGCTGTCGCGCGAATGGTACCCGCAGATCATGTACAACCACCACCAGACAGGGCCGGCGGGCGCGGTGATCTTCATGCCGCCGTTCCGCGATCCGTTCAACTACAACTTCGACCCACTGGTGCCGCTGGGAATCGAGTTGGTGGGAACGGCCATGCACAGCCGGCTGGTTGCGGAAGGCAAAGCTGGCAGCACGATGCGCAGCGGCGCCAACTATTCCACCTGGTTCAACGGGGGGCTGCGGACCGTCACTTACTTTCACAACGTGATCGGCATCCTGACCGAAATTATCGGCAGCCCGACGCCGATGAATATTCCGCTGGTGGCGGATAAGCAGTTGCCGCAGGGCGACTGGCCCATGCCAATCGCGCCGCAGGTGTGGCACTACAGGCAGTCGATCGACTACGAAATCACCAACAACCGCGCCATTGTGGACCTGGCCTCGCGCTACCGCGAAGTGTTCCTGTTCAACGTGTGGCGCATGGCGATGAACTCGATTGAGCGTGGCAGTGAAGATTACTGGACGATCACGCCGAAGCGGATCAAAGCGCTGGAAGACGCGGCGCCGGCGCAGGAGGCAGGAGGACGCGGAGGCCGTGGCGGGCGCGGAGGCGCGGCAGCAGGCGGCGACATGCCGGCCGGTCTCACCATGGGCGGACTGGGCGCCCGGACGCTTCCCAGCGACCTCTACGCCAAGGTGCTGCACGATCCCAAAATGCGAGATGCGCGCGGCTATGTGATCTCGGCCGATCAGCCGGACCTGGCCACCGCCACCGAGTTCGTCAACGCGCTGCTCAAGAACGGCGTCACCGTTCTGCGGGCGACGGCGCCGTTTACTGTGGCGGACAAGAATTACCCGGCGGGCTCGTATGTGATCAAGGCCGCACAGGCGTTCCGGCCGCACATACGGGACATGTTCGAGCCGCAGGACCACCCCAACGATTTCCGCTATCCGGGCGGACCGCCGACTCCGCCCTACGATGTCACCGGCTGGACGCTGGCCTACCAGATGGGCGTGGCATTCGACCGCGTGTTCGACGCTGTCACCGAGGGGCCATTCGTCAAGGTGACGGGCCTGGAGCCGCCGCCGCCGATGACGGTTACCAGTGCGGCCGGCGCCGCCGGTTACCTGCTCAGCCACCGCGTCAACAACTCCTTCATCGTGGCCAACCGCCTTCTGAAAGCAGGTTGCGACGTCTACTGGATGAAGGGCGAGGAGAGCGCTGAGGGGCGGAGCTTGGGAACCGGAGCTATATGGGTGCCGGCTACCGCTCTGTCTACGCCGATTGTAGAGCGGGGCGCGAAAGAGCTGGGCGTGGCGGCCTATGGTGTTCCCAAGGCGCCGTCGGGCGAGGCGCTCAAGCTGCGGCCCATCCGCATCGGCCTCTACGATCAGTACGGCGGGCTGATGCCGTCGGGCTGGACTCGGTGGCTATTCGAGCAATACGAGTTCCCGTTCGAGGTCGTGTACCCGCCTGAGATTCAGGCAGGCAATCTGAACGCGAAGTTCGACGTGCTGGTGTTCCCCTCTCGCGGCGGTTTCGGCGGGGCTGGCCCGAGCGCGGACAGCGTCCCGGAAGAGTACCGCGCGCGGCTGGGCCGGTTCAATAAGGACGAAGATGCGGCGCCGCTCAAGAAGTTTGTCGAACTCGGAGGTTCTGTCGTCACTATCGGCAACTCGACCAACATGGCCAGCTGGTTCGGCGTTCCGGTAAAAGACTACCTGACGGAAATGGGTCCAGAAGGCCAGGAGCGGCCGCTGCCGCGGGACAAGTTCTTCATTCCAGGCTCGCTCATTGAGGCGAGCGTGGACAACACGAACCCGCTGGCTTACGGCATGCCGGACCGGGTAGACGTGTTCTTCGATTCGAGCCCGGTCTTCAAGCTCGAGCCAACCGCGGAGCAGAAGCAGACACACCCGGTGGCCTGGTTCTCCGGAACGCAGTTGCTGGCGAGCGGCTGGGCGTGGGGGCAACAGTATCTGGACGGCGGCACTGCAGTGGCGGAAGCCAGGGTGGGCGAAGGCCGCGTGGTTCTGCTGGGCCCGGAGGTGAATTTCCGGGACCAGCCGCACGCAACCTACAAGCTGCTGTTCAACGGACTGTATTGCGGCAGCGCGCGGAGCGTGGCGCTGCCATAAGCGAGGCGGGCCGGGCATGCCCGGCCCCTACGGCCCGGTGCGGCGCCGTCCAGGTAGGACGGACGATCGGTTTTTGTCGTCTGTCGACGTCCCCGTCCAGAAAGT
>Ga0181535_10002938_pt1 | contig 20207 bp, 17 predicted proteins | sample PEATcosm2014_Bin_44_FD_119774 | JGI IMG/M metagenome (GOLD analysis project Ga0181535, IMG submission 119774) | Peatland microbial communities from MTU Mesocosm Facility, Houghton, MI, USA - PEATcosm2014_Bin17_30_metaG | ecosystem: Environmental > Terrestrial > Soil > Wetlands > Peat | place... | reverse complement strand
TCCGCGCTCCAATGCCCATAACACCCGATCCCGCAGGTCTTGTGAATAGGAGTGCATCCCAGCCGCCTCCAGACGGCACGGATATTATCGCACAATGTCAACACTTAAATTAGAAATGCTCTAAAGCCGTGCCCCTTCAAAACGCCGCCCGCTATGGAGTTTTTCCGCAGCATGTAAGGCCCATTGAATCTTTGCGTTTTATGTACGGGCTAGAGCGATTCCAGAATTGGAGTACCCAGAAACCATGCATTCAAGTCGGCGCGAGCCCCAGCGAGCGACGACCTGGCTAGAAGGTTGCAGGGTATAGCCATTCTGGAATCGCTCTGAAGCCTGCACCCTTCAAACCCCCGACTTAATCGGAGTTTCCCTAGAACACCCACCGTGCCGTGAGCACCAGCTCGTGGTTGTAGGTGTGGAAGTGGCTGGTGGCAATCTGCATGCCTGCACCGAACGCCAGACCGGGGCGGGACGAAGGGTCGGAGCGGTGCAACGCACACTTGCCGACGATCAATCCAGGAGTAATGAATTCCTGCGTTTTACCGTCGTTTCCGCCACCTTGATAAAACGTGGCGTTACTCTCGATCTCCGGCCAAAACAGCTTGGCCAGGCGATACTGGGCGACGGTGTTCCAGAGCACCGGGCGACCTGTCGCGGCGATCGCCGGCGAGCCGGTGGGCAGTGTAGCCCCCAGCGTCGACTGCACGTCGAATTTGCCAAAACCTTTCCCGACGCCAAGATTTGGCTGAACGCTGGCATTGGATGAGCCATTTTTATAACTTCCGGTGGGAATGGTGGTCAATGCCCAGGCGCTTAACGTGTAGTTGCCGTGCTGAGCATTGCCGCTCGCAATACGGACCTTGACGAGAAAGGAAAAATCACCAAAACCATCCTTGGCCGTGGTGCTGTGCTTGATCCACGGAGGCAGGTTGACGGCCAATTCGGTGTTGGCCCAGGGAACCAGATTGAGTCCCTTGCTGTTGTCCAAGTTCCATGTGCTGGTGAGAGCAGGAGCAACTTGGCGAACCATATCGGTTCGCGCCACCTGGATCAGCCCGGTGTAGGTAGTGAGCAGAGGGACTGCCCAGGCGGGTTGTTTGGCCTGGGTGGCTGTGGCGCGGGCCTGCCATCGATTGAAAAAGCCGTCAGAAGCGGAGCTTTTCTGTCTGTTTTGTGCGTACAGGCTGGTCGAAACCAGCAGGATTAAAAGGGACAGGGGAAGTTGTCTCATATGGTTCCAGAGTATGACGGCGCGAATGGACTGGAGACAACCACACAAATGGGCAGGGATTTCTCCATCGTTCGATGGAGACGGAAGAAGGCGAAGTTCAGGTGACACCAGCAGAAGCGGCCCGTTGTGGATAAACGCTGTGCTCTTACCTGCAGCCGCCGGCGGCGCAGGCGCTCATACGGGATGTGCGCCTGACTGAACGTAGCGGACAGAGCTTCAGTCTAATTCGAAGCGCGGAAGAGCACGCGGTAACCGCGCTGAAAGGAGAGCAGATGCGCGCGCATCGCGTGGCGCGCTTTGGCCGCATTGCGCTGCTTCATGACATCCAGCAGGGCGCGGTGCTGCTTGTAGGCCATCTCCGTTCCCGCAGGCAACAGCAGGCTTTTTACAATCAGTTCTTCAAGAGATTCGCGAATATGCTTTAAGAGATCGATGATGACATGATTCCGGCTTGCGCCGGCGATGGCCATATGAAAGCTCAGGTCCAGGTTGCTGAATTCCTCTCCCCCCCTTCCGATCGAAATCTTCATCTTTTGAACAATCTTCTCCAGTTCGCCGAAATCCTCGTCGCTGGCTCTTTGCGCGCATAAGGCTGCCGTCTCCACCTCCATCAACAGGCGGGTCTCACAGAGATCGTTGACCTCCTTCTCGGTGTTTAAGACGCCCCTGGAGAGCAGCAGCGGACGTTCCATGTAGCTAGAGCGCTCCTCGGCCACATAGCTTCCCTCCCCCGCCCTCATGCGGATCAAGCCAATGAAAGAAAGCGACTTCATCGCTTCGCGCAAGGTCGACCGGCCCACATTGAAGACCTTGCAAAGGTCGGCTTCGGAAGGGAGCTTTTCTCCCCGCGCCCACCTTCCCCCCTCGATCTCCGCGGAAAGCTGCAGGGCGACTTGTTCGCTCAGGGTGGTGCGGGAGACGGGCTTCAATTTGGCGGTGGAGCGAATCACGGTAATCCTCCAAAGTAGAAAAATGTAGGGACGAAGGCTGGACTTTACCCGCGGTACTGTTCAGAATAGCAGACAAGCAGTATTGTCCTACATTTGCCGGAATCGCTGCAAGCGCGCTTGGGCAAAATGGGCTGGAGGCCGCATGAAAGCGCATTTCTCTTTTGGCAAGAGCGGGATCGACGTGACCGTCCCCGACTCCTATCGCACCCGGATCATTCACAGCAGGACAGGCGACGCCCTGGACGATGAAACAGCGGCGTTGCACCAAGCACTCAATCATCCTATCGGTTGCGCCCCCCTGAAGCAGTTGGCCGCGGGCAAAAAGACGGCAGCCCTCTCGATCTGCGACATCACTCGGCCTGCGCCCAACCGCGTAACGCTGCCCGTGGTGCTTGCCCACCTGCACGCGGCGGGAATTCCCGTCGAAGGGGTCACCATTCTCATCGCCACCGGTCTGCATCGCGCCGCCAGCGATGAGGAGATTGAGACCATTGCCGGCCCCGAAATTGCCCGAAAGTACCGGATTGTGAGCCACGACGCCAAGGCGGCCCACGAACACCGCTCGCTGGGATCGACCCGGCGCGGCACTCCGGTTGCCATCGACGAGCGTTTTATGGCCGCCGATCTGCACATCACCCTGGGCTTCATCGAACAGCACCTGATGCTGGGCTTCAGCGGCGGCCGCAAGCTGATTGCGCCCGGCCTGGCAGCCCAGGAGACCATCAAGGTCATCCACTCGCCCCGCTTCATGCGCGAGCCCAAGGCCACCGAGGGTTCCATCGACGAAAATCCGCTGCACGCCGAATTGCTGGAGATTGCGCGGATGGCGCGCCACGATTTTGCTCTTGATGTCACCCTCACCCAGAATCGGCGGATCTCCGGCGTCTTTGCCGGTGAACCGGTTCAATCGCACGCCGCCGGCGTGGCTTTTGTCGAGCAGAGTTGCCTGGAGCGGATGGACGAACCCGTGGATGCGGTCATCACCAGCGCCGCGGGCTACCCGCTTGACCTCACCTTCTATCAGATCGTCAAAGGAATGACGGCGGCCACGCATGTGGTCAAACCGGGCGGGCGCATTCTCACCGTGGCGCAATGCGCGGAGGGCGTTGGGTCGCACGAGTTCGCGCAAAAACTCGCCGGGATGAAGGATTACCAGAGCTTCCTGGCCGAGTTGAAGGTCCTGCCGGTCGAGGTGGATCAGTGGCAATTGGAAAAGCTGGCCCTTGCCGGGCAGGAATACGAGCTTTTCTTTTATACCCCCGGAGCGATCGGCGCAGAACTGGGCGCGCTCACGGACCGCTGCTTCCGCAGCATTGACGAGGCCGTCGAGGCCACGCTACGGGGACTACCGGCCGATGCCAGGGTGGCCATGATTCCCGAGGGGCCGTACACCTTTGTGCGCGCCGAGGCGCCGCTGGGCGCACTCCAGGATTAAAGCATCCGGCTGCACCCGCTCTTTTTGCGGTCGAACCCTCCCGGCACAGGCTGTTTTCAGAATGTGGCGGGAGGGAGAAAGCGAGGGGACGAGCAACCTGAAAGCCGCCGAGATCCCGAAATCTCGTTCCAAGAAACTCTATATACTATTTATTTTCATTCACTTCTCCGCAGCTTGGTAGGCAAGTACAGGGATCAATAAAATTAGACTTGTCAGACATGCTGATGATGAGATATGTATACATCTGGCGTTCCCCAGGCAAAGGGCAAATCGCAGCGATCCCGATCTCAGATCAAGAGATCCCATCGCCGCCACAATCTCGCATCCGCTTTGCCTGCCCGCCCCTTCCCGATCCTCGACCGGGGCAATATGGAACGGAACCAGACCACTCGCTGCGGAGGTTTTTCATGGACATCGCTCTACCCCCTAAACAAGCCGGTTCCGCGCCATCATCGGGCGGGAGTACGTCCTCAACCAAGACTCTCGCCCTCTTTGGCGTGGGCATCATCGTTCTGTTTTTCGGCGCGTTCTACCTTCTGAGCACGAATGAAACGCATGGAGTATGGCAGCAGGGCTACGACCCCACCGGCCACTGGTGGCTCTCCACGCTGCTGGCGGCGTTGCCGGTGGTGGTGCTGCTGGGCGCGATGGCCATCTTCAGATTGAAGGCCCATGTAGCGGCGGTCATCGGCCTGGTCACGGCGCTGGCGATTGCCATCTTTGTGTACCAGATGCCGCTGCGGCTGGCGATGACGACAACCGTCTACGGCGCGGGCTACGGACTCTTTCCCATCTGCTGGATTATTCTGCCGGTCATCTTTCTCTACCAGCTCACGGTGCGGACCGGCCGGTTTGTCGCCCTACAGGAGAGCCTGACAAACATTACCGACGATGGGCGGCTTCAATTGCTGTTGATCGCCTTCGCGCTGGGAGCGTTTTTCGAGGGCACCTCCGGCTTCGGCACGCCGGTAGCGGTATGCGGCGCGATTCTGATCAGTCTGGGATTCAAGCCCATTCAGGCGGCAGGGCTCTCGCTGATCGCCAACACCGCGCCGGTGGCCTTCGGCGCCCTGGGGATTCCAATCGTGACGCTGGCCGCGGTGACCGGCCTCGATGTTCAGTTGCTCACCAAAATGACGGCGATCATTCTTGTTCCCTTCTGCATGATGGTGCCCTTCTGGCTGATCTGGGTGTATGCCGGCTTCAAGCGCATGATCGAGGTATGGCCGGCGATTCTGGTCGCCGCCGTGACTTTTTCGGGCGCGCAGTTCTTCATGGCGTCCAACTTCGGACCATCGCTGGTGGCGATTGTCGCCGCATCCTCGACCATCGTTGTGCTGATTGCCTTTTTGCGCTTCTGGAAGCCGAAGCACGTGCTCAACGCGCAAGGAGAGGACATCAGCAGCCGGCCTCGTCAGCGCTTCGATCACAGCACCGGCCACACCTTCAAGGCATGGTTGCCTTGGCTGATCCTGAGCCTGGTTGTCTTCTGCTGGGGACTTCCGCAGTTCTCCAAGCCGCTGGACAAGCTCACCACCATTCTGCTTCCCGTTGCGGGCCTGCACAACATCGTGCAGCGCATTCCTCCCGTGGTGCTCAAGCCGGCCATGGAAGCAGCCGTCTACAAGCTCAATTGGGCGGCAGCCACCGGAACCGGGATCATGCTGGCCGCTCTGATCTCCGGGCTGCTGATGGGGTTGAGGCCGAAAGCGATTGTGGAGACGTTTTTCAAGACACTCTTCACCATTCGCTTCACCGTGATTACCATCGCCGCCATGCTTGCCCTTGGATTCATCACGCGCTATTGCGGACTGGATGCCACCATGGGTCTGGCCTTTGCCCGCAGCGGCGTGCTGTATCCATTCTTCGGCACGCTGATTGGCTGGCTGGGCACGGCGACCACAGGTTCCGACACCTCTTCGAATGTTTTGTTCGGAAGCCTGCAAAAACTCACCGCTCAGCAGATTGGCGTCTCCCCGATACTGATGGCCTCGGCCAACTCGGCCGGCGGCGTGATGGGCAAGATGATCGATGCGCAGAGCATCGTCGTGGCCAGCACCGCAACCCAGCAGTACGGTCAGGAGGGCTCGATCCTGCGCTTCGTCTTTTGGCACAGTCTCGGCCTGGCTTGCCTGGTGGGCGTATTTGTCTACCTGATGGCCTACGTCGTGCCGTTTACTCAACTGGTTATCCACTAGAATCTATGCAGCCGCCCATGCCCCGCCGTCGACGGCGCATGGGCGGCTCAATTCATTCGGCAACAAAACACATTGGAGTCAAGCGATGGCGGCCTCGGTAACAGCAACGGAGATCAAAACGGATGCACAAGACGATGGATTGGGCACGGAAGAAGTTGCCCAGCAGTTGCGGTCGCTGATCGATCCATCGCACGTGCTGGCTCGCGCTATCGACCGCATTGCCTTTGCCTCCGATGCCAGCTTGTATTCTCTGGTTCCGCGGGCGGTGGTGCAGCCCTCGACGATGGAAGAGGTGAGCGATCTGTTTGCCTACAGCCGTCGCACAAGGATTCCGCTGACCTTTCGCGCCGGTGGGACGAGTCTCAGCGGGCAAGCCATCAGCGATGGAATCCTGGTGGACATAGGCCGCCATTGGCGCGGCGCAAAAGTGGAAGAGAACGGCAAGCTGCTGCGCGTACAGCCCGGGCTCATCGGCCAGCAAGCCAATCAGATGCTCAAGATTTACAGCACCAAGATTGGCCCCGATCCTGCCTCCATCACCGCCGCGCGGCTGGGCGGCATCCTCTCGAACAACGCCAGCGGCATGTGCTGCGGCGTTGCCCAGAATGCCTATCACACGCTGCGTTCGATGACCTTCATGCTGCCCTCGGGAACGGTCATCGACACGGCCGCGCCCGATGCCGACGCGCAATTCCGTGCCCGTGAGCCCCAGCTTGCGGCGGGCCTGCTGGCCCTCAAGAGGCGGCTTGAGGCCAACACTGCGCTGGCCAGCCGCATCCGCTCCAAGTACAAGATGAAGAACACTACCGGCTACTCGCTGAACGCCTTCCTCGATTACGAGACGCCGGTGGAGATCTTCAGCCATCTGCTCATCGGGGCAGAGGGAACATTGTCGTTCATCGCCGGAGCCGTGCTGGAGACGGTTCCCGACCTGCCCGTCAAGTACACCGGACTGCTCCTGTTCCCCGACATCCACGCGGCCTGCGAGGCCATCGTGCCCCTGCGCGAGGCAGGCGCTGCCGCGCTGGAGCTGATGGATCGCGCCTCGCTGCGCTCCGTTGAAGACAAGCCCGGCATGCCCGCACAGATTCTCGGTTTGCCCGATCGCGCGGCCAGCTTGCTGGTCGAATTTCAGACCTCGGACCTCTCTGCCGCCGCACAGATTGCGTCCCGGGCCGAGGCTGCCGTGGCCGGTTTGCAGCTTCTCAGCGAGCCATTTTTTACCGGCGATCCCGCCGAACAAGAAAAGCTGTGGAACGTTCGCAAGGGCATGTTCCCCTCGGTCGGCGCGGTGCGCGCGGCGGGAACGACCGTCATCATTGAAGATGTTGCCTTTCCCATCGAGCACCTGGCCGATGCCGCGGTCGACCTGACCCGGCTCTTTCAGAAGCACGGTTACAGCAACGCCATCCTCTTCGGCCATGCCAAGGACGGCAACCTGCACTTCGTCATCACCCAGGGCTTCAATACCGACAGGGAGATGCGGCAGTACAAGGATTTCATCGACGATGTGGTGGATCTCGTCGTAAAAAAGTACGACGGCGCTCTCAAGGCGGAGCACGGCACGGGGCGCAACATGGCTCCGTTTGTTGAGACGGAGTGGGGCGCCGAAGCCTATGCCGTCATGCAAGAACTCAAGCAGTTGGCCGATCCGGAGAACCTGCTCAATCCCGGCGTCATCATTAATCCCGATGCGCAGGCGCACATGACCGGCCTGAAAAAGATGCCGGTGGTGGAACAGGAAGTGGACAAATGCATCGAGTGCGGATACTGCGAGCCAAAGTGCCCCAGCCGCGATCTGACTCTCACCCCGCGGCAGCGCATCGTGGTGCGGCGCGAGATGCAGCGCCTGAAAGATAGCGGCGCACATGCCGCATACGACGCGCTGAACCGGGACTTCCCCTACATGGCGCTGGATACATGCGCGGTCGATGGACTCTGCGCCACGGCGTGCCCCGTCTCCATTGACACGGGCAAGTTGACCAAGCGCTTCCGTCAACTGCGCCACACCCGGATGGCCCATCGCATTGCACTGCTATTGGCGAATAACCTGGGGTTGGTGGAGATGGGCGCGCGCCTGGCCCTGGGCGCAGGCCATCTGACACAGAGAGTCTTCGGCCTGGGCTTCATGCGCGGCATCACGCGCATTCTCGACAAGGCATCGCGGGCTTGGATGGACGAAGCCTTTTGGCAGTGGTGCGCGGAGATGCCGAGGCCGCGGCGGGGCTCGGTTCCGGTTCACCCGATAGCCGAGGCCGACGCCGTTTATTTCCCGGCCTGCATCTCGCGCATCATGGGTGCGCTTCCCGGCGAGCAGCAGGAGACCTCGACCATGCAGGCCCTGTTGCATGTGGCCGACCGCGCCGGCGTGAAACTGCACGTTCCCGAGGACACGCGCGGCAATTGCTGCGGCGTACCATTTTCATCCAAGGGTTTTGACTCTGCGCACGCGGCCGCGGTCAATCACACAGTGGCCAACTTCTTCCGCTGGTCGAAGGGCGGGGAGTTGGCGGTGGTGGTGGACACCAGTCCCTGCACCTACGGTCTGAAGACGGCCCGGCCCTCTCTCACACCAGAGAACCAGGCGAAGTTCGACAAACTAAGAATTCTGGACTCGGTCGAGTATGCGCACGACAAACTGCTGCCGACGCTGCCGATCAAGCGCAAAGTGCATTCGGTGGCGCTGCACCCGGTGTGTTCGGCGGTGAAGATGGCGATTGTACCCAAGCTGGTGAACATATCGAAGGCGTGCAGCGAAAACGTGCTGGTGCCGCGCGATGCAGGCTGCTGCGCATTTGCCGGAGACCGGGGTTTTTTGTTCGAGGAGTTGACCGCATCAGCCACAGCAATCGAGGCCGCACAGGCCACCGAGGCGGAACACCACGGGTATTACTCCAGCAGCCGCACTTGCGAGATCGGTATGACCCGAGCAACCGGCAAGGTCTATGAGTCTTATCTTCATCTGCTTGATTTTGTCTCGCGACCCTGAGCCTTGGATCGAGAACAGAGCCTGCGGCAGCGAATGAGCCGGATTACGTTGAAGCCCTTCCCATTCGAGCGGGCTTCGCGCAAGCGGACACAAATTGTTAAGCACGCATCTGCGCATGAGTCTCCCTGCGAAGGTGTTCGCCGAGCGCAAATGGATACTGGAACACGGACCGCTGGTCTACTATTTGCCCATCAAGGAACAGTGGACCCCGGTTATCGAGCCGCAGTGGTCTAGGAAACCTCTGATTAAGTGCGCCTTTTAAGAACCGACCTTCCCTCTGGGGCTAAAGTCCATTGATTCCTCTGGCTTTATGTACGGGCTAGAGCCCGTACCCTTCAAAACACCGACTTAATCAGAAATTCCAAGATCTATTCGTGCAGAGTTTTCCAGTTGGGGTGCACGACCCGCCAGTGCGTGGGATGAGGGGCGCGCACTCTATTCCGCGATGATTACTGGCCAGGTTCGCTTGCAGCGCAAAGCCATGACGCCCGATCCCTGGATTCGATTCCCAGCGGCTCGACCTTCGCTTCAGCACTACAGCAGCCGTATGCATCCAGCAAAACGCCCGCGTCGCCGCGAGCGTTTCTTGCGTGGGGATGAAGGCTGGCTTAACTGCGGGGCCAGAAATGCTCCTCGGAGCAGGCGCGCAGGCGCTGAGCCGCGTCCTCGGCGGTGATGTCGCGCTGCGGCATTCCCAGCATCTCGAAGCCCACCATGAATTTGCGCACCGTGGCCGAACGCAGCAGCGGGGGATAGAAATGGGCGTGAAAATGCCACTCCGGATGCTCGTCGGTGTCGGTGGGCGACTGATGAAAGCCCATGGTGTAGGGAAAGCTGGTGGTGAAGAGGTTGTCGTAGCGGGTGGTGAGGCGCTTGAGAGCGTCGGCCAGGCCGTCGCGCTCGTCGCTGGTCAGCTCCGGCAGCGCACCCAGGTGGCGGCGGCTCAAAAGCAGCACCTCGAAGGGCCACACCGCCCACCAGGGGGTCACGGCGGTGAAGTGGTCGTTTTCAAAGATGACCCGCTCACCGGCGGCGCGCTCGGCGGCCAGATAGTCGCAGAGCAGGCAGCAGCCGGTGCGGGTCAGGTGCTCGAGCTGGGCGACAGTCTCGGCGGCCGGCTCATCGGGAACAAAACCGGTGGCCCAGATCTGGCCGTGAGGGTGGGGATTGCTGGCTCCCATCATGGCGCCGCGATTCTCGAAGATCTGCACATATTGGATCCAGTCCAGATCGCCCAGCTCCATGGATTCGTGGGTCCAGGCGTCGACCACGGCGCGAATCTCAGGCTTGGTCATGCGGGCCAGGGTCAGGCTGTGTTCGGGATGAAAGCAGAGGACCTTGCAGAGGCCGCGTATGGGTTCAGCGACGAGCAGAGGCGAAGTGGGGTTCTCGGCGGCGGGGGCAGCGGAAACCTGGGCGGCGGGGGCGGCGGGAAGCAGGGCGGCGTAATCGTTTACAAAAGTAAAGATGCCCTCATAGGTAGGGTTGATTGCTCCGCCCGCACGCGCGTTTCCAGGGCATAAATAACACTGCGAATCGTGGCAACTTCCTGAAGGCGCGGAGTTCTGGCCCACCTCGCCCTGCCAGGGCCGTTCGGTGCGATGCGGCGAAACCATTACCCACGACTGGCGCAGGGGGTTCCAGCGGCGATGCGGAAACTGCCACTTCTTCTGCATTTCGTTCTCCCAGACCCAATTCTAGAGCGGGAGCGGGGCTCGTGTGCTCCGACGAAAGTAGTGCGAAGGGAATTTTCGTACATCAAGGCGCGCAAATCGGCCTGAGCCTTCCTCCCACCCTGGCCGCAGAAGGTGCGAAAAGCAGATTCTTCGACTTCGCTGCGCTTCGCTCAGAATGACAGCGGCGAGGGTGGGGCGCCCAGGACTCTACACCGATTGGCGAAATACCCTAAACCACAGCCGGCGGCAGCGAAGAGGTGCGCCGCGCCAGTTCGGCGCTGGTCTCCTCGATGAGCTGGCGAAGCCGCTCCGCGTCGGCGGAGCGAATGAGCAGTGCAGTCTGGCGGCCCAGAACGGCTCGCTGCACGATCTCTGCGGCGTCCAGGCCGTTGAGGTCTGGCGCGCTGTCCTGCCCCTGGCAGAGAACGCTGCCGGCGTACATCTCGAAGGGGTCGGGAGGCAGATAGTGTTGGCCGCGCAGAGATGCGACCTCCAGGCGCGCCCATTCGCGCCACAGATTCACGCCTGTGGCCGCTTCCACCACCTCGGAGGTCCACGCTGCACTGACCGGTGCGGCAATCTCGGTGAAAAGAAAACCTCCGTCGAGCGGCGAGCGAACGAACTCTGCGTGGGTCACGCCGCGCACCATGCCCAGCGCCGGGGCCAGGCCGGCGTTGAGAGCGGTCAACTCCAGCCATTCCGGGCTATCGCGCGGAATCACGCGCGCAGTCTGTACACCGCCATCGAGGAGCGCCTGCCACGGCGCACGGCCATAGCGCTGAACCACCGAGAAGAGCACCTCGCCCTCGCTGAGGATGGCATCCACGGCAAAAAACTCGCCGGGCAGGATTTGCTGCAGCATGTGGCGGCTTTGCTGGTCGCCCAAGTCGTCGAGCGCGCGCCACAAATGCTCGGGCGCATCGATCTGCCGGGTCAGGCCAGCGACGCCGCAGCGGGGCTGCAAGAGCCACGGCGGGGGCACACGTTCCATGAAGGCGCGCAGTTCGTCGTAGTTGAGGACGCGGCAGAACTCCGGCACGGCGAAACCGGCTTGGTGGGCGCAGATGCGCATGGCCAGTTTGTCGCGGTAGTAGGCGGCGGTGGTGATGCCCATGCCGGGAACGCGCAGGTGCTCGCGAATCTGCGCAACGATGTCGAGATCGGAGGTGTCGAGAGCGACCACGCGGTCAAAGCGCCGGCCCCGTGCCATCCAACTGACGGTATTCAGGATCTGCTCGCGGCTGAGTCCGGCGGGCATCACGGCCAACTCTTGCAAGACTTCCCTGGGCCAGGCAGCGCCGCGCAGATTGTCCAAGGTGAGCAGGGTGGGTCGAACTCCCATCCCGGCGCACTGGCGCAAGAAGTCGTGTCCATTGTCTTGGCTGGCCAAACAGAGGATGTGCTCGATCCCGTCCGCCATTGCCCCTCCTTCGCCGGCGTGAGCGCAGTTCACACAGCGCGGCATTGCTCCCAGGGAAGCGCCCGTGTGAGGATAGATTTACCATAGACTCTGCAACCGAAACGGTGCATCCTGTGCCAGAGAATCTTTTTCAGCTTTCCGCAAATGAAATCATCGCCTTGCACGACCGCCAGACAAGCGCCTGGCACCAGGCGCCGCAGGCCGGCAATGCGGAGCCCAGCGAAGCCGCGCCCGGTGCGCTTTCCCGGGCCGATTGGCTCGCCGCTGTCGAGCGCCAGCATCGCGCCAACTTCGAGCTCTGGCACATCGAGGACGAGGCCCGCGACCCCGCCGCCAGCGACGCCGATCTGGCCGCCGTCAAGCGCCGCATCGACCGCACCAACCAGCGCCGCAACGATCTGGCCGAGGCGCTGGATCTAGCCCTGCTGGCTTGGCTGGAGCCGAAGGGCCTTCCCCATCCGAAGGCCGCGCTGCACTCCGAATCGCCGGGATTGATCGTCGATCGGCTCTCCATTCTGGCCCTGAAGATCTACCATACCCGCGAAGAAGCCGAACGCGGCGATGTACCCGCAGAGCACATCGAACGCAACCGCGGGCGGCTGGCCATCCTCGTTGAACAGCGCGCCGATCTGGCCGGCTGCCTGCAAACGTTGTGGGACGAAACCCTCGCAGGAACGCGCCGTTTCAAGCTCTATCGCCAACTCAAGATGTACAACGACCCAATGCTCAACCCTGCGATCTACCGCAAAAACGCGATTTAATCATGTGGTTGATTTAGCCTGAGACAAGCGCCCATTGACGCGACCCGCCGTTATGGGTATAAAAGGTGCCTGAGCAGCACGATGTGTGAAAGTGGGTTCGAACTGGCAATGAAGCAGAAAGAACTCTCGATTCACGCAACCAGGACAGGTGCTTTCGGCAAAGACATGATGCAAGAGGCCAGAACCGCAACAACTTCTCGCAAGAAGACCCCTCCTCCGGCAGTCAAGCCCGGCGGCAGCGCACCCACCGGCTCGGGACAGGCTTTTCAGCACTATCAAAGCGCCGTGCAACTGCTGCAGCAAGGCAAGTACGAGAAAGCGCTGGCAGCTTTTGAGAAACTGCTGCCGGTGGCGCCGCCCGAGATTCACGAGCGCTGCCAGATGTACATCGCCACCTGCGTTCGGCAGATGGAGAAGCCGCAGTTGACCTTCCTCACGCCCGAGGAACACTACGACTACGCCGTCTCGCAGTTGAACACCGGCTACTACGAAGAGGCGCGCGAGCAGTTCCTCAGCATTCTCGCCGGCCATCCTGACGCAGACTATGCTTTTTACGGGCTGGCCCTGCTCGACGCCATCCTGGGCCATAGCCAGGAGTGCCTGCGCAATCTGGCTCGGGCCATCGAGCTGAATCCCAAGAACCGCCTGCAGGCCCGTGTCGACAACGACTTCCAATCCATGGTGGACGACCCGCGCTTCACGGAGTTGTTGTACCCTGAGATTCCGTAAAGGCAATCAGTGAACGCTTTCCCCCATGCGGACGCACCGCTGCCGGCAGCGGACCCGGTCGGCCCCGATGTGACTTGGTCCGATCGCAAGACACCCAGCCTCTCGATGCAGGTTTCAAGCCCCCCGCCGGCAGCCGCGGCCGGCCTGCGCGTGGTGGCCATCGGCGGCGGCACCGGCCTGTCCACACTGCTGCGCGGACTGCGCCAGCACGTGACTCCCTACAATCAACCCGCAGCGGCTCCTGGGCTGATCGCCGACCTGGTCGCGGTGGTCAGCGTCACCGACGACGGCGGCTCCTCGGGACGGTTGCGACGCGGCTTCAAGATGCTGCCCCCCGGCGACCTGCGCAATTGCATGGTGGCGCTGAGCGAAGAAGAAGACCTGATGGCCCGCCTCTTTGCCCACCGCTTTCGCGCCGGCGGCGCTCTGGAGGGACACAACTTCGGCAACCTTTTTGTAGCTGCGCTCACCGAGTTGACCGGAGACTTTGCCCATGCCGTGCAACTGACCTCGAAGGTGCTGGCCACACGCGGCCGCATCTATCCCGGCACCACCGCCAACGCCACCCTGGTAGCGCGCATGGAAGACGGCTCGCTGGTGCGCGGCGAAACCAATATCACCGCCAGCCTGCTGCGCATCGCCGAACTGATGCTCGATCCGCCCCACGCCGATCCCCTGCCCGAGACCATCGAGGCCATCGAGCAGGCCGACCTCATCACCATGGGGCCGGGATCTCTGTTCACATCGCTGATTACGAATCTGTTGGTGGAGGGGATTCCCGCGGCGCTGGCCAACGCTCGCGGCGTGCGCGTCTACGTGTGCAACCTGATGACCGAGGCCAACGAGAGCATGGGGCTGACCGCCAGCGAACACATCGAGCGCATCTACGAACACGCCCGCAACCCCATCTTCGACTACGCGCTGGTCAACACCGCGCCGTTTTCAGCCGAGGCCCTTCTCCGCTACTCCCAAGAGAAAGCCTCGCCCATTGTGGCCGATCTCGAGCGCATCGCGGCCATGGGCGTGCGCTGCATCGCCGGCGACTTCGCCCGCGAAGATGGCGTCATTCGCCACGACGCCGCCCGCGTTACCGGCGCCCTGCTGGCCTTGGGGCAGATGCGCAGGGCGACGGGCAACTAAGAGCGCTGCTGATTCTGGCTAGTGGTGTCCGCCACACAGATAGTCCTTTATGTTTTGTGAAAGGGCACGACTTTAGATGCTGCGGAAAAACTCGCTTCGGAGGGAGGCGGGGGTTTCAACCCCCGCATAAAGCCAATCGAATCAACCACGGCTTTAGCCGCGGAGGAGTATTTTTCGGCCTTTTCGCCCTTCATTCGGCCTTTTTCCGCAGACTCTTTAGTTGTGCCGTAAACGGCATTAAATGAGCTGGGCTTTATTCCCTGAGGGAAGCTCTCTTACCGATCTCTTTCCATTTACGGTCATCGGTAAATGATCCTATTGGCGGCAGGCGCCGCTAGTGATTAATTCGCATGGATTGGTCATTCATTGGGGACAAGCGCGGACGAGGACGTCCGCGCCACAGCCGGCCGGGAGGCCGGCGCTACAATCGGAAAGCTCACCGTTTAAATGGAGAGCGCAATCAGGCTGGAGAGGAACTCCCCGGTCTCTTCCCTTTTGGTGGCGGCGCCGAAACTGCGCACGGTGGAGAGAATCAGCGCCACGTTATCGGAATCGACTTTAAACAGGCTGGTGGCGCCTTCCGTCCCAAAGACCAGCGCCCGGTAGTCGGGATCGTAAACGCTGACTTCATACAACAGATTGCTGCCTGCGGGCTCATTGACCAGCAGGCGGATCAGCCACCCATTCTTGAACTGAAAGTGCGTCCCCGCGGAGCGGAATCCAGCGGATTCATGCGCCTGTCTGCGATCGTTGATGGTTCCCATCGTTCCCCCTCGACAGGCCGATTGAGCAGCCGTCTCAGAGAGAATACTACCGTTGCGCCCTGCTCGGCTGCATCCGTTTGATACAGGAGGGGTTCGCAGGTGCGGAGCAGGCCCAGGATGGGAGAGTTCCCGCACCCCGGCGGCTTTCGCCCACGGAGTACGCACCGGAGCGCCGATTCCCTTCCCAAACTGTGAATACCGCGCTGCCGAGCGCAGTTTTCCCTTTTCAATTGCGCATCGATTGACATAGCGTGGGGTCAGCACGGCACTGAACTGCGCCGTCGAGGAGGTCTCATGCGCAAGCATCGCGCCGCCATCGCCTTGAGCTGTCTGATCCTCACTCTGGCCGTCTTCGCCTGGGCGCAAGCCATCCGCAAGCCGGGGCTGTGGGAGATGACCAGCACCACCACCTGGCAAAAGACTCCCCTGCCGCCGGGCATGACGCTTCCCCCCGGCGCAGGCGATCCCTTTGCCCCCACCACCCGCACCTCTACGGTCTGCCTCACCCAGGAGATGATCGACAAATACGGCGCGCCCATTCCCACCAACAACAGCGACTGCGCGATCAGTAACGTGGTGCTCAAAACCAGCAGCATGACCGCGGATATGGTCTGCACCGGGCGCATGAATACCAAGGCCACCCTTGAATCGTCCTGGGATGGCAATATAGCCCATGGAAAGGTGCATTTTGTGGGAACCATGCAGATGAGGCAAAGCTCCGTACCGGTGGAGTTTACCGTAACCACCACCTCCGTTTACAAGGGAGCGGAGTGCGGCAGCGTCAAGCCCCTGGCCATGCCGTCGAAATAGAACGCTACCCTCTTGAACCGATGGATGCACAACCGGCTGCGGCCCGCCCACTTATTGGTCCGCAGCCGGTTTTTTTGTCTGTAAAATCGCAGATTTGCGCGCGTAGCCTCAATACCGGCGTCCGCGAAGCCGAGTCGGCAGTAGACTGAATGCGCCTCTTTTGTGAGCGTGGAAGATGCGGCAGCTGAAGATTGGCCCGGAGGATTGGGCCTTCGGATCGCGGGCCGTGCAACCGGCCCGCTGTCCGTGCCAACGCAAAGGAGGTGAGGCGATTGGATGAGAAATCGTCCTGGATGCGGGTGATCATTACTATCGCCATTGACTGGCGGTTTGTAGTGGCACTCGCCATCTTCGTCCTGGCGCTACTTCTGAAGTAGCCAAAACCCTGGGAGGGACTCCACCCCTTCCAGGATATGCACAGTATAGCAAGAACCCGACTCGGTATTCGCGCGAAAAACTGCGGGTTTAGGCAGCTTTTGGCAGAACGGGAAACGCCGCCCACCTGCCAAATGGGACAGATAGAATTGAGTCCGAGTGGACGGCGTGGCTCCTTTACCCGGTATCCAAAAGCGAGCGACCGGGGGCACCTTCATCTTGGTAAGATCCGGGGCATGAGATCTGGGCCACCCACCGTAGCTGAGAGCATGGTGAAAAGAGCAATGAAGGATTTTTCAAATCTGTTTGATCAGCAACATAGTCTCCTGCTTATTGGGATCGTTTTATTGACCATGATGGCAGTCTTCGCGCTCAGTGGGGGAATATTTGAGCCTCACGCCGGTATCGTGTACCGCGCTAAAGAGCCGAGACGTTTCTGGTGGAATGTAGTCGGATATTTTCTAGGCGGCATTTTTTTTATTGGCGTCTACCTAATTCAGAATTCAAACTGAGAGACTACCAAACTGCCGCTTATGTCAATTCTCCCTTATGCCGTCACCGCGCGGAAAGCGGGAAGGACTTTCAGCCGGGCGCGCATCCCCAGGCGGTCTGCATAGCGCAGCAATTTTTCGATGCTCACCTGATCGATCTTTCCCAGCATCAAATTGCTGACTGCCGGTTGATGCTCGTCGAGAATGCTCACCAATTGCCGCTGCGTGTAGCTTCTACGCTCGATCTCTGCGCGCAGGGCGTCCAGCAGGTTGGCTTTGAACTTCAGCGCCGTCGCCTCGGAACGCGAGCAACCGAGATCGTCCAGAACATCGCCCCGAGTCACATGAGTTACCACACTAACCTTCTTTGCCATCGTCTTCCTCCTTCGCTTCTCTCAACTGCGCCAAAGCCGTTCGCAGACGAGATTCTATCTCCCTTGAGAATCTTCGTTCTTACCCTTCCACGGTGCGTTTGAGCTGGCCGCAGGCGGCGTAGATGTCGCGGCCTCTGGGCTTGCGCAGGTAGGCGGGAATGCCGGCGTCGATGAGCGTCTGGCGGAAGCGCTCGACGGATTCCGGCTGGGGGGTGGAGTAAGCCACGCCGGGACCGGGGTTCCAGGCGATCAGGTTGACCTTGGCGGGCAATCCCGAGCGGCGCAGCAGGCGGGCGACTTCTTGCGCGTGCTGGGGTCGGTCGGTCACATCGCCCAGCAACACATATTCAAAAGTGATGCGCTCGCGTGGGCGCAGTGGAATCTTTCGCACCGCGTCGAGCAGGGCCGCGATGGGCCACTTGCGGTTGATGGGCATGATCTGGCTGCGCACGGCATCGTTGGGCGCGTTGAGGCTGATGGCCAGTTTGGGACGCACCTCGGCCGGTTCCAGGGCAAAGCGCTCGATGCCGGGAAGGATTCCCGAGGTCGACACCGTCATGCGCCGCGGGCTCAAGCCGGCTTCCTTTACCAGCAAGCGAACGGCGCCCATGAAGTTGTCGTAGTTGAGAAACGGCTCGCCCATGCCCATGAAGACCAGATTCAGCCGGTCGCGGCCCACATCGACGCCCTGGCGGTCGAGAATGGCAACGACCTGCCCGGCGATCTCGCCCGCCGTCAGATTGCGCTGCAAGCCCAGCCGCGCCGTCAGGCAGAACTGGCAGTTGACCGCGCAACCCACCTGGCTGGAGACGCAGATGGTGGCCTTCAGTCGCGAGAAGACACTTTCTTTCAGAGAGATGCTGTCATCCTGAGCGGAGCGAAGGATCCGCGGTTGTTCTTCCATCCCGGTCCCAGACACCGCTTCAATTGCTTCCGCCTCGCTGCCGTCGCCGGATTCGCCGCCGTCGCCCTCGGGCATCCAGACGGCTTCGACGGTTTGCGCTTCCCCGCCCTGGCTGGCGATCAGGTAGCGCTCGGTGCCGTCCGTGGATTGAAAGACCTGGGAGATGATGGGCCGGCCCACCTGGCAGCCCTCGGCGAGGAGGCGCTGACGCAGGGCCTTGGGCAGAGTCGAAACCTCGGAGAGGTCGGCAACGCGCTGACGATACAGGGCCTCGGCCAACTGGCGGCCGCGAAAGGCGGGCTCTCCCAGAGCCTTCATGCGCGCCGTGAGCGCCGCGGCGTCGAGTCCAAAAAGCGGGCCAGCAACCGCATCGGAGACGCACTCATCCGGGCGCGGCGAGGAATCTTGTATCGCGCCGGCGCGGTCGGCATCTACGCCCATGCGGTCAGCATCAATTTGAATCAGTTGGACCGATTTTGGCTTCATCTCTGGCTCAGCATAGAGCATTTCCCGCTCGGCCGCAGCCCCGAGGGCGGAATTGGCCTACAATCGAATTCGACCCTATGACAATGAGCACCGAGCGAAACCTTCGCCGCACCGTATTGCCCAATGGCCTGATCGTCCTGACCGAACGCATGGAGCATTTGCGCTCCGTGGCGATGGGAGTGTGGATCAAGTCCGGCTCGCGGTGTGAACCGGCCGAGACCAACGGCATCTCCCACTTTGTGGAACACATGCTCTTCAAGGGCACACGCTCGCGCTCGGCGCAGCATATCGCCCGCGAGATGGACTCGATTGGCGGCAACCTGGACGCCTTCACCGGCAAGGAAACCGTCTGCTTCAACGTCAAGTCGCTCAGCGAACACGTGCCCATCGCCCTCGACGTGCTGGCCGACATGGTGATGAATCCCACCTTCGCCGCGCAGGACATCGAGCGCGAGCGCGGGGTGATTCTGGAAGAGATCAAGATCGACGAAGACAACCCCGACGTGCTGGTGCACGAGCTGTTTACGCAGGCCTTCTGGAAGGACCATCCGCTGGGCTGGCCGATTCTGGGCACCACGGCCACCGTTGGGCGGCTGGACCAGCAGAACCTCTTCGACTACCACGGCGACCGCTTCCGTGGCGGCAACATGATTCTGTCGGCGGCCGGTAACCTGGACCATGACGCGTTTGCCGCGGCCATTGCCGCCAAGTTCCACGGGCTACCCGGCGGCGATACGCTGCACGAGAGGGAGGCTCCAGAGGCCGGCGCGCGCATTGTGCTGCGCAATAAAAAATCGCTCGAACAGGTGCAGATCTGCCTGGGCGTCCCAGCGCCGCCCATCACCGACGAGAACCGCTACGCGACGCAGATTCTGAACACCGTGCTGGGCGGGGGGATGAGTTCACGGCTCTTCCAGACCATCCGCGAAGAGCGCGGCATGGCCTACTCGATTTATAGCGACCTGAGCCCCTACCGCGACACTGGCACGCTTTGCGTCTATGCCGGGGCCTCGGCGGGCAAGATGCTCGAGGTCGTGGACCTGATCATGGCGGAGTTCGCCAAGCTCAAGCAGGAGCTTTTGCCGGAGGAAGAACTGCGCCGCGCCAAGGACCAGCTCAAGGGCAACATGCTGATGGGGATGGAGAGCTCCAACTCGCGCATGGCCAACCTGGCCCGGCAGGAGATGTACTTCCACCAGTTCTTTACCGTCGATGAGGTTATCGCCCGGTTGGAAGCGGTGCAGGCGGATGAGGTGAAGGCCATGGCCCAGCGGCTCTTCCAGCCCGAACGCATCGCCGTCACCCTGCTCGGTCGCCTGGATGGGGTCAAGTTGAAGCGGGAGAGGCTAGTGTGTTAGAGGCAGGGAACAAGGGAACAAGGGAACAAGGGAACAAGGGAACAAGGGAACAAGGGAACAAGGGAACAAGGGAACAAGGGAACAAGGGAACAAGGGAACAAGGGAACAAGGGAACAAGG
>Ga0181535_10002937_pt1 | contig 20210 bp, 21 predicted proteins | sample PEATcosm2014_Bin_44_FD_119774 | JGI IMG/M metagenome (GOLD analysis project Ga0181535, IMG submission 119774) | Peatland microbial communities from MTU Mesocosm Facility, Houghton, MI, USA - PEATcosm2014_Bin17_30_metaG | ecosystem: Environmental > Terrestrial > Soil > Wetlands > Peat | place... | reverse complement strand
TGCGCGTCATATCGGAGCAATAACCATTGAGGATAACACCGAAGTCCAGCGTCACGAATCCCCTGCTCGGCAGCTTCGCCTGTGTCGCGCGCCCGTGCGGAAGCGCCGATCGCGCGCCCGATGCAACGATGGTCTCAAACGACATCCCCTCCGCTCCGCGCTTTCTTGCCTCGAACTCCAGATCCGCCGCGAGCGCGACCTCCGTCATCCCGGCTTCGATACGCGGCAGCATCGCTTCAAAAAGCTCGCAGCCCAGCTTTGCCGCCTCGCTCATCAGCCCCAGCTCCGCCCTGTCCTTCACCATCCGCAGCGCCGAAACCAAAGGCTTTTGCAGGGGGACAAAGAACCCACGGCTCTTCTTCGCGCTCACTCCCGACCGCATCAGCGCCAGATTCGCAACGGTTGTGTGTTCCGGGTCGAACCACGCCTTCGACGCCGACTCTCCCAGCAGCGCGCAACACTCCTTCAGCGCGGACTTCTCCGCGATCGACACTCTCGCGCCGCGCGTCTCCTCCCGCGCCTGCGTCGTGTAACGCCCGTCGGTGAACAGCACAGCCTTCGTCGAGGTCACCGCCAGCGCCGCATTCGACCCCGTGAATCCGCACAGCCACCGCACATCCGGCAGATGCGTCACCAGCAGCGCTTCAATCTCCTGCACCGCCATCGTGAGCCGGACCGCACGCCACCGTCGCGACCATGGATTCCCCGCATCTCGCACAGGTTCGATACTAAATTCTCCTTACCCTTTCCCGTGCTCTCCGCGCGGCCACAAATGCGGAGGAATCGCCGCAGTTACCATGAGCCGCGCCGCTCAATCGCAAACCGTGCAGAATTGACCTCCGCGGCCATCTCCTTGAGCGTTATACTCACACCGCAACCCAGGAGATCCACGCAATGAATCCTCTCCATAGTCTTCGTCTTTCTTCGCTCGTTCTGGCCACCGTCGTCGTCATGCCGTTTGCAGCGCTCGCTCAATCCGGCGCCATCCTTCACGCCTCGGAAGCCCAGAAGCTTCTCCCCGACGCCGTTTACTATGCCGGCAAATCCGCCAACACCCAGCTACGCAATTCCGCCGGCATTCACTTTGCCGACCAGTCCTACGTCCTCGCTGTCCTCGTCGACACCTCCGGCTACTCCAGCACCGTCCAGGAAAAGTACCAGGGCTATCTCCTCACTGAGGTTCCCCTTGTCTTCGGCGACCACACGCTCGTCCCCGGTGCGTATGGCGTCGGCTTTGTCGGAGATCACTTCGGCGTCATGGACATTGGCAACCACGACCTGTTGCAGGCCCATGCAACCCGCGACGACAGGATGCCTCGCCCCATGCCGCTCGAGATTCTCGATGGCGCTTCGCCGGGCATGTATCGCCTTTGTTTCGGCCGCAACTGCGTCGACTTCCACCGCCAATAACCAACTCTGAGACTAATTCGCTCATAGACCATCTAAATATCAGGTGAACGAAACTACCTGCCGACTTCGCATATTCACAGGCAGCTTCGTTCCAGGAGAACTATGAGCAAATTCATCCAGCCACTCACGCTTGTTATAGCGGGCCTTCTCGCCTCCGCTCCATTGGCCTTCTGTCAGAACGAAAACCAGGGCCAGGGCCAGGCCGTCGTCACCGTCCTGCCCAAAAAGTCCGACGCCACCGCGCCCAGCGTCACCGAGCAGAGCATCCACATCGAGGTCAACGGCAAACAAAGCCAGATCACCAACTGGCAGCCCCTGCGCGGCTCCCAGGCCAATGTCGAACTCGTCCTCCTGATCGACGACGGAGCCCGCACCAGCCTCGGCAGCCAGTTCGAAGACGTCCGGCAATTCATTCAGAGCCTTCCGCCCAACGTCAAAGTCTCACTCGCCTACATGGAGAACGGCCGAGCCGTACTCTCCGGACCTCTCACCTCCAACCACGCTAAGGCGCTTCAGGAATTGCATCTCCCCATCGGCGCATCCGGACAGAGCGCCAGCCCCTATTTCTGCCTTTCCGATCTCGCCAAAAACTGGCCCTCCAGCGACCGCTCCGCCCGCCGTGAAGTCATCATGATCACCGACGGTGTCGACTACTACAATCTGCGCTACGATCCCGAGGACCCCTACGTCCAGGCCGCCATCCAGGATGCAGCCCACGCCAATCTCGTCGTCTACTCTATTTACTGGCGCAATACCGGACGTGTGGATCGCAGCGTCTACGAGAACAACGCGGGCCAGAATCTTCTCTCCCTGGTCACCGACGCCACCGGCGGCAACTCCTACTGGATCGGCTTCGGCAATCCTGTCTCGCTGCAGCCGTACTTTGAAGACGTCAGCCTCCGCCTCAACAATCAGTACGAGCTCGGCTTCACAGCTCCCCTCCGCGGTAAAGCCGAACTCGAAACCCTCAAGCTGAAAGTCAACGCGGACGACGTCAAAGTCACCGCTCCCAAACAAACCTGGGTCGCCCCCGCAGGCATCGCCAGCACCCAATAACGAATTTCGGCCGCTCAAAAACAAAAGGCGCATCTCGGGGATGCGCCTTTCTGTTTTCTGAACCCTGTACGCTAAACCCTATACCTGCCTTATCCCACCAGCTGATTCGCCGGCAAACTCTCCACATCGTCCGACTCAGTACCGTCGCTCAGCCCGCCATACCGCCGCTCGCGCCGCTGATAGTCCTCAATCGCCTCCAGCATGTGAATCCCGCGAAAGTCAGGCCACAACCGGTCCGTCACAAAAATCTCCGTGTACGCGATCTGCCACAGCAGAAAATTCGAAACCCGCATCTCCCCCGAAGTCCGGATCAGCAGGTCTGGATCCGGCATGTGCGCCGTATACAAATGCCGATGGATATCCACTTCGCTGATCTGCTCCGCCCGCAGCCCCTTCCGCTGCACATCTGCGGCCAGCTTCCGGAATGCATCCACCAGTTCCGACCGCGCGCCGTAATTCAATGCCAGCGTCAGCGTCGTTCCGGTATTGTGTTTCGTCGCGTCCGCCGCCCACTGCATCCGCTCCCGCACTTCGTCGGGCAGCTCTTCCGTCCGCCCCACATACCGGATGCGCACGTTGTTGTCATTCATCCGCTGCACGTTGTTGGTCAGGTAGCTCTTCAGCAGCCGCATCAGAAAACTCACTTCCGCCTTCGGCCGCTTCAGATTGTTTTCCAGCGAAAACGCATACAGCGTCAGCCACGGCAGCCCGATCCGCGACGCAGTCTCCACCACATACTGCACCGCCTCGGCTCCCTGCTGATGCCCGAAGAATCGCTTCAGGCTGCGCTTGCCCGCCCATCGGCCGTTGCCGTCCATGATGATCGCCACATGCTGCGGCATACGCTCCGCATCCAGACGGCGGTACACCATGGCCTCGTCGGCTGGCAGTTCATGAACTCTGCTGGAATCGAGTAACAACGCGTCCTTTCGAGTGGCTCCCGGGGAGGGACTTGCCTGGCACCGTCCTTACCGCAACGTGCCGGCGCGTTATGCTCGCGCCAGAGGCAGCGGAAGTTTGGGAGCGGCTCCCTCTCCGCCAAATTATACAGACCGCGGCAGTCTCGGGACGCAGCCAACCTGCGCCCCCACGAAGGCAAAGGATTCCGGCTTTCTCGCTTACGCCGAACGCCGCCGCCCGCCCGCCATCTCGCGCACCTGGCTGAGGAACATCGACCGCTGAAACGCATCCATCTGCGCGATCAGCGGCGCGATCTCCGCCAGAAACGGATCGGCCAGCACCGCTGCTGCTTCCCTTGCGCGCCTGCTGTTGCCGTCGTGCAGCAAATCGCAGATGCCCACCTCCAGAGCCGATGCCAGCCGCTGCAGCGACGACAACGTCGGCACCGCCTTGCCGTTCTCGATCTTCGAGATGTAAGTCCGCGGCACTTGCATGCGCCCGGCTAACTGCCTCTGGCTCAGGCAACGGTCATGCCGGACTTCGCGCACCGCTCGTGCCACATCGATACCCTCGGTTCCCTCTGCTCCCTGCCCCTGGTTCGGCACCAGTTGCGGAGACAGCGGTTCCGGATCATCGATCTCGAGGGGTTTGCGGCAACGCCTGCACAGTGAATTTGCTGTTCGAAACTGCACCAGGCTGCAGAAGTCGCAACGAAGTACCTCGCGGGCCTCAACAGTTGCTAACGTAGTTGCCATAGGTTGTACGGAACGCCAGAGCGTGCGATCCGGGTTGATTCTGCGAGCGAACTTGCGCACACGCCGAACCAACCTTTCAGATACATTGCCCGGCAGGTATCCTCTTTGTCAAGTTAAAACTGTGAATCGCACGGAAATTCTCCTGCAATTGCCAGGAAAAACCGAAAAGGAAAATCGATCCCATGCCCCCGTCTTCTTACTCCCGCGAACGCGCGTGGTCGCTGCTGAATGAGCACACGCAATCCCCCAGCCTCATCAAACACGCGCTCGCGGTCGAAGCCTGCGTCCGCTCTTACGCCGTGCGTCATGCGGATGCGTGTGGCCTCGTGGGCGACGATCATGACAGTCTTCTCGAAACCTGGTCCGCCACCGCGCTCCTCCACGACTTCGATTATGAGAAGCACCCATCCACGGACGAACATCCCTTCGTCGGCATCGCCATCCTCACCGAACAAGGCTGGCCCGAAGAAATTCGTACCGCCATCCTCGGCCACGCCGAATACTCCGGCGTCCCGCGCACCACACAGCTCGCCAAAGCGCTCTTCGCCTGCGATGAGCTCGCCGGCTTTCTAACCGCATGCTCGCTCGTCAAGCCGACAAAATCCATCCACGATGTCGAAGTTGCCGGCGTGAAGAAAAAAATGAAGGACAAAGCCTTCGCCCGCGGCGTCAATCGCGACGACATCGTCAAAGGCGCTGCCGAACTCGAAATCCCACTGGAAGACCACATCGCCAATTGCATCGCCGCCATGCAAGCCAATGCCGAAGCCCTCGGTCTTGAGGGAACTGCCCCTCAAATCTGATCCGAATCCAGGCGCACGCCGCACGTCCGAACGCCGAACGCGGATCGCCGAACGCTACACCCTGCACCCTGTCCCCTATACCCTGTGTTCATGCTCCTCTGGCTCCAGGGACTCCTCTTCAGCATCCTCGTCCCCGGCGTTGTCGCCTTCTACGTCCCGCAGACGCTGCGCAACGGCCACGCTGCGGCCGGAGGCTGGTGGTCCCTCGGCTGGATCCTCTTCGCCCTCGGCGCTCTAATCTACCTCCGCTGTCTCTTCAATTTCCTCGCAGCCGGCGGCACTCCAGCCATTTTCTTCACGCGTCCTATCCGCGCAGTCCTCGGCGAAGAACCCAAACAGGTCGTCAGCAGCGGCCTTTACCGCTACTCCCGCAACCCCATGTACCTCGGTGTATTCACTGCCATCGCCAGTCAGGCCCTCGTCTACCGCTCGCTGCCCATCACTGTCTATCTCGCCATCGCCATCGTCTTCTTCCACTGCGTGGTCGTCTTCCTCGAAGAACCGCACCTTGCCCGCGCACGCGGCCCCGCCTACGACGAATACCGCCGCCGCGTTCCACGCTGGCTTGGTTTGCCCCGAGACTGACTTCCGATTTTCTAGTTATAAGGTGGCGGCGCAGCAGGCTGCATGGACAGCAGCTTTTCCGGACACAGGTGGTTGGCGACCGTCTTCACCCGCTGCGCATCGCTTCTCATTGCGCCCAGGTTGTGAAAACAATGAACACAATAAGCGTCGACGCTCAGCCTCGGCGCACCACTCCCCTTATGAGAACCTTGGACCAGATGCTTATGAATTGGCATGGGGGACCCTCGACAATCGGTTGAGTGCAGCAGCAGGTGAGATCCCTGACAGGAGGCGGTCGATTCCTGCCTGATTCGGCAGTGAAGCCCGCGAAGAAATTCCGTCGCAGATTGGGGTTCAGCCCTCGTCCCCTGCACCTGCCCTCCAGCCCAGTGCCGGCAGCCCCGGGGACAACAGGCCAATCAATAATTAAGTAGTAGTCCGAACCTCGATGAATAGATGTGACGACGGTCACATCCACCCGCCCCTCGATCCAACCATCAGCTTTACTTGCGCCGCCGTCCCACCTCGGATACATTGGTCCGCGCGTGCTTCAGCTCCAAACGCTCAACGATATCTTCTTCACCATCGCGGACAGCCACCGCGACCGCGCCATGTTGTTTCAGGATTCCGGCGGCAACTGGCAGCCCCTCTCCTCCTCGCAGGTCTATCAGCGCGTCCGCGCCGTCGCCGCTGCGCTCCGCTCCTGGGGCATCGGCAAAGGCCATCGTGTCGCCATCCTCGCCGAGAATCGCTGGGAGTGGGCCATCGCCGACTTCGCCTGCCTCGCCATCGGCGCCGCCGACGTCCCCATCTACCCCAACCTCCTCGCCGGCCAGATCGTTCCGCTCCTCGCCGACTCCGGCTCCCGCGTCCTCTTCGTCTCCACCCGCGCCCAGTACGACAAGATCGCCTCGCACCGCGCCGCCACCGCGCTCGAGCACATCGTCGTCATGGACGACGACCCGCTCCCCAATTCCGAACAATTCGCCAAGCTGATCGCCAACGCCGACGCACAAGGCGACCACCGCGACGCCGCCTTCGACGAAGCCGCCCGCCTGATCCAACCCGCCGACCTCGCCACCCTCATCTACACCTCCGGCACCACCGGCGAGCCCAAAGGCGTTCTCCTCACCCACGGCAACATCGCCTGCAACGTCAACTACTCTCTGGACGAGTTCGGCCTCAACATCACCGACTCCTGCATCTCCTTCCTGCCCCTCTCCCACATCACAGCGCGCCATCTGGACTACGCCCTCTACGCGAAACACGTGGCCGTCGCCTACTGCAACAGCTTCGAAAAGCTCCCGCAGACGCTTCTTGCTATCCAGCCCACCATCCTCGTTGCCGTCCCCCGCGTCTTCGAAAAAGTCCGTCAGGTCGCCGAACAGAAGGCCGCATCGGCATTCAAGACGAAGCTTTTCACCTGGGCGCTCCGCACCGGGGCAAAGCATCGCGAAGAAATCGCCGCCGGCCTCACGCCGTCATCCCTTTCCTGGAAACTCGCCGACACCCTGGTCTACAAAAAAATCCGCGCCGGATTCGGCGGCCACGTCCGCTACTATATTGCGGGAGGCGCGCCCCTCGGCCTCGATACTGCGCACTGGTTCGCGAGCGCGGGCATCCGCATCCTCGAAGGCTACGGACTCACCGAGACATCGCCCGTCATCGCGCTCAACACACCGAACGCCAATCGCATGGGCTCCGTCGGCAAGCCGCTCCCCAACGTCGAATGCCGCATCGCGGAAGACGGCGAGCTCCTCGTCCGCGGCCCCAGCATCTTCCATGGCTACTGGAAACACGCAACGTACTCTTCCACCGATAGCGAAGGCTGGTTCGCCACCGGCGACATCGGCCACATCGATCCCGACGGCTTCCTCTACATCACCGACCGCAAAAAAGAACTCCTCAAAACCTCCGGCGGTAAACTCATCGCGCCCCAGCCCATCGAAAACAAACTCAAAGCGAACTACCTGGTCGGCAATTGCGCGGTTGTCGGCGACCGCCACAAATTCGCTTCCGCCCTCATCGCACCCAACTTCCCCGCGCTCGAAGCCTGGGCCGCCGAACGCGGGATCCCTGTCGCGGCGCGCTCAGAACTCGTCAGCCACGACCAGGTCCGCGCCGAATTCCAATCCATCGTCGACAAGGTCAATGCCACCCTCGCCAACTTCGAAACCATCAAGCGTTTCCGTCTTGTCGCCGATGAGTGGACCCTCGATACCGGCGAGCTAACCCCCAGCATGAAACTCCGCCGCCGCGTTATCCACGAGAAATATTCCCGCGAAATCGCAGAACTCTACGCCGACGAAAACATCTCGACTCGCTGATTACCGATCACGATCCCTGCCTCCTGTCTCCTGCCTCCTCGCTCCCCGGTAAAATCGGAGCATCGTCCCACGGAGAAACCCCTTGCCCGATACACCCCCATTCCCCCTCACCCTCGACGGCGCCAGCCTCCTCCATCAAATGTTCCGCTTCGACTGGCCCGCCTGGCGCCGCGCCGACCCAACCACCCACAAGCGCGCCCTCGCCGAAGCGTCCAGCCTCCTCACGCCCCTCGAAACCCACTCCTCCGAAGGCCGCCCCAACCAGTCCGCCCTCTTCGCGCAAATCGGACACAAGGGCGACCTCATGCTCATCCATTTCCGCGACTCGATGGAGCAGCTCGCCGAGGTCCAGCGCAACACCGCCCGCACCGAACTCGGCAGCTTCCTCCAACCCACCCACTCCTACCTCTCCATCGTCGAGCTCGGCCTCTACGAATCCTCCGTCAAGACCTACTCCGTCCTCGGCTCAGAAAAAATCGAGCCCTTCGGCGAAGAGTGGGAGCGCCAGATCCAGGAAATGGTCGAACGCCAGTCCGCCGCCATGTCGTCGCGCCTCTTCCCCACAATCCCCGAAACGAAATACGTCTCCTTCTACCCCATGGACAAAAAGCGCGGCGAGCACGTCAACTGGTACTCCGTGCCCATGGCCGACCGCGCCCGCATGATGCACGAGCACGGCCTCATCGGCCGCCGCTTCGCCGGCCAGGTCAAGCAAATCATCTCCGGCTCCATTGGTCTGGATGACTGGGAGTGGGGCGTCGACCTCTTCTCCGACAATCCAGGCGTCTTCAAGAAACTCATCTACGAAATGCGCTTCGACGAAGCTTCCGCCCTTTACGCCCTGTTCGGAGCCTTCTACGTCGGCGTCCGTCTCCCCGTCGCCGAACTAGCCTCCTGGCTCAGCGTGGAGCAACGATGACCTGTAAGCCTCCAGCTTCCAGCGTCCAGCGTCCAGCGAGCTGGAACCCGCCCAGTCTGGCCGCTGGCCGCTGGCGGCTGGCGGCTCGCTCTGAGCACTCGCTGGCTGCTGACAGCCGGCCGCTGGCAGCTCGATGAAAGTTTTCATCACCGGCGCAACAGGATTCGTAGGCGGCCACGTCGCCCGCGAACTCGCCTCTCGCGGCGCCGACCTCCGCATCCTCACCCGCCGCACCAGCAACCTCGCCAACCTCGAAGGCCTTCCCGGCGAAACCGTCATCGGTGACCTCCTCGAACCCGACTCCCTTCGCAACGCCATCCGCGGCTGCGACGCCGTCATGCATGTCGCCGCCGACTACCGCCTCTGGGTCCGCGATCCCGACACGATGTTCCGCGCCAACGTCGAAGGCACCCGCGCCCTGCTCCGCATCGCCCGCGAAGAAAACGTCCCGCGCTTCGTCTACACCTCGTCCGTCGCCACCATGGGCTTCAAAACCGACGGCGCAATCGTCGACGAAAACACCCCCGTCACCATCGACGACATGGTCGGACCCTACAAGCGCTCCAAATTTCTTGCCGAACAAGTCGCGATTGAAGCCGCGCGCGCAGGCCAATCCGTCATCATCCTCAGCCCGACCACGCCGATAGGCGCCGGCGACATCAAGCCAACGCCCACAGGCCGCATCATCGTCGATTTCCTCAACAAGAAATTTCCCGCCTACATGGACACGGGCCTCAACCTCGTCGACGTCGCCGAGGTCGCCCGCACACACGCCGACGCGCTCCGCACCGGCATCGGCCGCCCCGGCGAGCGCTACATCCTCGGCGGCGAAAACCTCACCCTCAAGCAAATCCTCGACAAGATGTCCGCCATCACCGGCCTTCCCTCACCGACCATGAAGGTCCCGCACTCCGTCGCCATGATCTTCGCCTTCTTCGACGAAACCATCGTTGGCCGCATCATGAGCAAAGAACCCCGAGCCACCGTCGAAGCCGTCCGCATGGGCAAAAAGAAAATGTTCGCGTCATCGGCAAAGGCCGAACGCGAATTAGGCTTCCACATCGTCCCTGTCTACCCGGCATTACGCTGCGCCATCGACTGGTTCCGCGCCCACGGCTATGCACCCGCTCAGACTTAGCTGCGATCACACCCGAGCGAGAACCAGAGCGCCCCGCAAATTTCGTTCATCCGCAGCGAACTCAGCTGCGCCACGCGTCGCCCCAGTTTGCTGAGAGGCACAACCGCCGTGTTGTGCAAATTCACCGCACAAGTTGTCTTCATCCCATCCTCTTCGTTCAGCACAACTTCGGACGGCACCCCGCGAATCGTCGATGTGATCGGCGCAACCGTCACGGTAGCCAGCAAGCCGATGGAGCCCTCGCGGGTCAGCACCACTACTGGCCGTCTCTTATCAGGGGCAGCAAATTCATAAAACCGGACATCCCCGCGAGCTACTCGTCCGGCCACACGGCTTCTCCGTCCCATAAATGAATCTCTTCGTCAGTCTGCGGCTGCCTCAGGTAACCCTCCCGCTCGCGTTCTTCTTTCGCACGCAGATCCAGTCTCTGCAGATGCTCGCGCAGTGCATCCCGCATCAGCGCCGAACGGTTGCGCTTCGTCCGCCGTGCCGCCTGGTTCGCCGCCTGTAACAGCTTCTTATCGAGAACCACCTGAATCGTTTCCATATGTGGACTCCACTCCACAGTATACTCCACAATGCCGGGACCTGCCGTTGGCCTCAACCGACCGGCTTACGCTCCCAATCTGTTCCCCTTCCCCGCGACAGGTTTACGCTGGTACTGACCTCTACGACCCCTTATGAACCGCATCGCCCTCATCGCCGCACTTCCCTCCGAACTCAAGCCCCTCACCCACCACTGGGCCCGCAACGGCCCCATCCGCAAAGGCCGCATCGGCGACCTCGAAGCCGTCGCCGCCTGCGCGGGCATGGGTGCAGCCGCCGTCACCCGCGCCTGCGAAATCGCTCTCCGCGTCGGCAACGTCGACACCCTCGTCTCCGTCGGCTACGCCGGCTCGCTCTCCTGCGGGCTCAGCGCCCCCCAGGCAGTCTCCGTCCGCGAAGTCATCGACGCCGCCACCGGCGAGAGCTTCCCCACCGACCCGCTCCCCAATCCGCCCAACGGCCAGCCCAACGCCCAGCTCAAACCCCAGCGCCTTGTCACCCTCGACCACGTCGCGGGTTCCGAAGAAAAGAGCCGCCTCGCCGAAACCCACCAGGCCACACTGGTGGACATGGAAGCCGCCACCGTAGCTCGTTTTGCCCGCGAAAAAAGCCTGGCCTTCTTTTGCTTCAAAGCCGTCACTGACGGCCCCAACGACGAGCTCCCCGACTTCAACCGCTTCACCACTCCGGCCGGCCAGCTCCGCATCCCCGCCTTCGTCGCCTGGGTCCTTTGGCATCCTCAATATTGGCGCGTCCTCGGCGAGCTCGAGAAAAACAGCCATGCCGCGTCGCATCAGCTCGCCGCCCTGCTCCAAGAGAATTTTGCTTCCCCCTCCGCGCCCGCTTCGGTAAGCTAGTTACCAGAGTCCCCATGGCGACCGCAACCTCCAACGACCTCCAGGAACAAACGCCTGCGCCTGTCACCACCATGCGTGCCGCTGTCTATCGCGGTATTAACGACGTCCGGGTCGAGACCGTCCCCGTCCCCGAAATCGGCGCCGGTGAAGTCCTCATCCGCGTCCACTCCTGCGGCGTGTGCGGCACCGACCTCAAAAAGATTCACACCGGTTCTCATTCCGCGCCCCGCATCTTCGGACACGAAATCTCCGGGGTCATCGCCGCCGCCGGCGAAGGTGTCCACGGCTTCGCCGTCGACGACCGCGTCATGGTCTTTCACCACACGCCCTGTGGCCGCTGCTACTACTGCCGCCACAAAACCCCCTCCCAGTGCAACGACTACAAGCGGGTGGGCGTGACTGCCGGGTTTGAGCCCTCAGGCGGAGGATTCGCGGAGTACGTCCGCGTCATGCCCTGGATCGTGAACCGCGGCCTCATCAAAATCCCCGACGGCGTCCCCTTCGAGCAGGCCGCCTTCGTCGAGCCGGTCAACACCGTCTACAAAGCCATCCGCAACCTCGCACTCGAGCCCGATGAGACCGTCCTCGTCATCGGCCAGGGACCCATCGGCATCATTCACGCCGCGCTGGCCGCACGCACTGGCGCTAAAGTCCTCACCTCCGACCTCTATCCCGGACGCCACGCAATCGCCGCCCACTACGGCCTCAACTACCCCATCGACGCCAGCATCGAAGACGTCGTCGCCGCCGCGCATCGCGAGAGCGAAGGCCGTGGGGCCGACGCTGTCATCCTCGCCGTCGGCGGCAACGCCCTCATCAAAACTGCCATGGATGCCTGCCGCCCCGGTGGCCGCGTCCTGCTCTTCGCAGCCACCCAGCATTCTGAAGCCACATTCGACCCCGCCGTCGTCTGCATGGACGAAAAAACCCTCATGGGCTCCTACAGCTCCTCCTTCGAGCTCCAGCCCGAGGTCGAAGAGATCGTCTTCGGCGGCTACCGCACCGGTTTCGACCTCACCCGCCTCATTTCCCACCGCTTTTCCCTCGAAGACTCCGTCGAGGCCATCCGTGTCGCTTCGAATCCCTCCGCCGCCTCCATGAAGGTGTTCATCCAACCGTAACCGCCCCATCTTTGAGACAATAGAACGATGGCAGCACAGATGACAGCCGCCGTGCTCCACGGCCGCGAGGACCTGCGTATTGAGCAGGTTCCGATGCCTAAGGCTGGTCCCGGTGAAATCGTCGTGCGCGTTCACGCCGCCCTCACCTGCGGCACCGACCTCAAGGTCTACCGCCGTGGCTACCACGCGCGGATGCTCAAGCCCCCTATCCCCTTCGGCCACGAGCTGGCTGGCACTGTCCATCAGGTCGGCCGCGGAGTCGCCGCCTTCCGGCCCGGCGATCGTGTCGTCGCTCTCAACTCCGCCCCCTGCGGGGAGTGCTACTACTGCCGCCACGATCAGGAAAACCTCTGCGACCAGCTCATCTTCAACAACGGCGCTTACGCCGAATTCCTCCTCATCCCCGCGCGCATCGTCGCTAAAAACACTCTCCGCATTCCCACCGGGATCTCTTTTGAGCACGCCGCCCTCACTGAGGCTCTGGCCTGCGTCGTCCACGGTCTCGATGAATGCGAGCCCAAGCCCAATGACACTGTAGCGATCATCGGCGCTGGCCCCATCGGCCTCATGTTCATGCACCTGGCGCAGCTGGCCGGCCTCAATGTCATCGCCGTCGTCAAACGCGACGAGCAGGTAAAAGCCGCCAAACGCTTCGGCGCGTCTGAAGTCATCCAGCTCCGCCCCGAACTCGATCCGGTCGCCGCCGTTCGCGCCCTCACCCCCAAACGCCGCGGTGTCGACATTGCTATTGAGGCCGTCGCCACCCCCCTCGCCTGGCAATGGGCTGTCGACATGGTCCGCAAAGGCGGCACCGTTAACTTCTTCGGAGGATGCGCGGCAGGCACCAAAATCGAGCTCGACACCAATCGCCTGCACTACAACAACATCACGCTGCGCGCCAGCTTCCACCACACTCCAGCGGCCGCGCGCAAGGCCTTCGACCTCATCGTCAGCGGCCAGTTCCGCTCGAGCGACACCATCACCAGCCGCGCCCCGCTCTCCGAGCTCAACCGCGTCTTCCGCCGCCTCATGAACCGCGCCGGCGACATCAAGACCGCTATCATTCCCTAACAGCCTGTGATGAAAGTCCAGTTTTGAAAGGGCACGAGTTGAAGCCGTGCCCCTTCAATGCCAAAGTCGGAGATCGATGCCCCGCCGCGCCCGAAGGGCGCGACGGGGGCTCCAGGGACGGCCTTCCACCCCAGCGAGCAAAAGCGGCTCGCTGGGGACCCCGGATCTGCCGGCAGCAAGAAAGCGCGCTTCGCGCGCGGCTTTACGGCACGGCTGAAAGCCGTGCCCCTTCACGTTTCGTGCCCATGAGACAGGAGGCCTCAGCTTGTTCGGCATTCTCTCGCAAGTTGTGAAGCCGGGTCCTGGCACGGCACGGCGGGCCCGAGGTGCGGAATCTCCGGCGATCGCGTCGGAGACGCGATCGCTGATCGGAGATCGATGCCCCGGCGCGCCCGAAGGGCGCGACGGGAGGCCCCAGGGACGGCCTGCGGCAGCAAGGATGCGCGCTTCGCGCTCGGCTTTTTCCCACGGCCTGAAGGCTCCATTCGACTCGCCGGCTTGCGCCGACTCGCTCAGGACAGGCTGTGGCTTCTACCGTCGTCCTCCTTCGGAGGACTTGATGTTCTGGGTTTGCAGGCATGGAGCGGGGAGTTTCCGGCTATCGTGTTGGAGCGGGATGGGTGGGGCATCGGGGTGCGATGCTTGCCGGAGGGAACGGAAGTTTCCAAAGCTGGATCGGCTGATTCGGACGGAGGGGTTCAGGGAAGTTAGGGGCCAGTATTCCGCAGATTCAGAGGTGAACGATGTTTACATTTCCCCAAGCGTCACGGAGATACTCTGCAACGAGTCTCCGGTGACAATGATCTGCTTTGTCCTCGCTGCACAGCAGGCAAGCGTCATCGAAAATCTCCCGATCCATAGTGTCTTCGACATGCCGCTCGGCTATTAAAGCACAGAATCTTTGCGCGTAACCAGCCCAGTCGTGGGAGACCTTCTTGTATTCGTCCAGCAATGCCTGGGTCGGAGCCAGCTCCGGCTGATGCACATAGTCGACGCCGCAAATCACTCTTAAAAAGTAACGGAGATCGTCTCGTTTCGAAAAACCGGCGAGCTGAGAAATATTGTTCAATCGAACGTCGATCAGGCGGTTGATATGTGCCGAAGAGAGCTTCGTGAAGAACTCCTCGGCCGTCTTTTTTGTAAAGCCGATCGTGAAGATCCTCATGTGCGCAGGCCTTATCTCCAAAAGTTGTACTGATGAGACTTTTCCGGAATCCTGCGATATGCGATGCGCTCGCCTTGGACTCGGTAGGCCTCGGTGGTGATGTCTTCTTCATTTTCGTGAGTGCGAGCGTCGTATATTCGAAGCAGCCCGATCAATCTACGCATTGCTGAGACATGATCTTCAATTCGTCCATCCCCAAGGATGTGTTGGATAGGGACATCTCTTGCAAAGAGATGCCTGCCAACCAGAATGCACCGATGACAATCGAGAGGATCGGACTCCGCACACATTAGCGCGATTCGTCGGTCCATCCGCCCTTTTTCAATTCGAGCTAAGCCCGCCTGAAACAAGGGGGTCGCAGCGAGAAGGTCGTACTCAACTTTTCCTGCTCTGTAGCATCTCTCGTCAGAGGTGCGAGCACCGAGTTCCTTGCCGAGGAAGACGTATGCAATATCGGCACTCGTCAGACTCTCTCTGAGGGAGTCGCAACTGAACTCAGGGTTCGACTTGCTGTACGGCTGAGACCTGACGTCCGCGACCGCAGTTATCGAATTCTCCTGCAGTAGCGAAACGAAGTGCGCGGCCGAGTGATGTCCATACCCAATCGTGTAAACGTCAGATCCTGAAGTCATTCGTTATTCCAGCACACCTGCAATTAGTTTGTAACAAGCATTCTGCTTCTCAAACACCTCGCTGACGCTCAGGCAAAGCAATGGCCGCTTTATATTCCGCTCGGTTCCGTCTGGCATCTTCAACAGCTCTGCCTCAACAATAGAATCGGTCACCGAAAATACGTAGTCAAATCCGCCGATCGAGAACTGCCCTCTTACCTTCTTCTTTCCTCTGCCGAAATCCGCACCCTCCGTTTGCACTCGCATCGTCAGTTCATCTGGCTGGACCAGCTTCAATGACGTTGGCAATTCCGTCGCGACGTCAGCGGGAATTTTGTCGTTTTGTCCGTTCCAGCTTGAGCCGCCGTCAAACCACAAGCACCCGCTCACCTTTTCGATGGCTTGGCTAAGCTGGGCTCGCTCAAACGAACCCTGCCGAACCCACTGGAGCCGAGCGTTTACGAGATGATCCTCTGGATGACCCGCCGTTGATCGCGGTCGGAGGAATTCAATTTCGATAATGTCGAGAAGGCGTGGTTCTTCTCTGCCGGCATAGAGCCTCTCGTCGTAGAGCTCACCCTTATCGGCCGACCCTACCGGGCGTATCCACTCTCCCACCTTGCCGTTCTGCAGGTCAAGCCCAGCGACACAGCGCCCATTCAGCTTCCTCGAATTCGCGAGACAGACGATCGTGCGTTTATAAGTCACGGCGGCACCGAGCCCCCTACCACAACTTTAGACGAGCCGGCTCCCGTGTGGATGCCGCAGATGCAAGGGGAAAAGACACGACCCAGCAGCGGGCAAGAGTGTTTCGATTAGCTCTCGGAAGTTTAGTACACGTCGCGGAGGTAGCGTTTTTGCTTTTTCATTTCGGCGAGGAATTCGCTGGCGTAGTCGGGGCCTTTGGTGCTGTGGTGGCCGACCGCTTCTAACAGGGCTGCTTCTACGTCGGGGGCCATTCGTTTGCTGTCGCCGCAGACATAGAAGTACGCGCCCTCGCTTAGCCAGCGCCATAGTTCGGCTGCGTTTTCGCGGATGCGCTGCTGGACGTAGATTTTTTCTTTCTGGTCGCGGGAGAAGGCTGTGTCGAGGCGGTTGAGAATGCCGTTCGCGAGCCAGGTCTCGAAGTCTTCGCGGTAGAGGTAGTCCTGGGAGGCGCGCTGGTCGCCGAAGAAGAGCCACATGGGCCAGCGGCCTACTCCGGCCTGCTTGTGCTGGAGGAAGGCGCGGAAGGGCGCGACGCCGGTACCGGGGCCGACCATGATGACGCGCGTGGCCGGGTCCGCGGGGAGGCGGAAGAGCTGGTTGCTGTGGATGAAGAGGGGGAGCTGGCCGCCGGGTGGGGTACGCTCGCCGATATGCGAGGAGCAGACGCCTTCGCGATTGCGGCCGTAGCTCTCGTATTTGACGACACGGACGGAGAGATCGATCTGGGTATGGAGGAGCGCCTGGCTCGACGAGATGGAGTAGAGGCGCGGGGCGAGGCGCGGGAGGAGTTTGAAGAGCTGCTGGGGGTCGTCGAGTTTGGCGGGGGCGTGCTCGAGGAGGTCGAGGAATTCGCGGCCCCAGAGGTATGCATCGAGCTTTTCTTTGCTGCCGGGCTCGATGAGGGCGGCGAGATCGGGATGGCTGGTGAGTTTGGCCCAGCCTTTGAGTGTGGCTCCGGAGAGCTTGCCGATCATGAGCCAGGAGGTGAGGGCCTGGCGGAGGCTGAGGGGCTTGCCGTAGAAGTCGGTGACGGGCTCGTCGCCGGTGAACTGGAGGCGCTCGAGGACGAGGTCGACGGCGTCGCAGGTGTTGACGGGGAGGATGCCGGCGGAATCGCCCGGGAGGTACTCGATGGCGGAGTCGGCGAGGTCGACCTCGATGTGGCGGGTTTCTTTTTCCGAGCCGGGGCCGGTGAGGAGGCGGTTTTCAAGGACCGTGGCGGAGTAAGGATGGTTGCGGGACCAGGGAATGGAGGCGCCTTCGATCATGCCGGATTGTTGAGACTGCATTCTCTGGTTCGCCCCCGCATTGGACCCGCGTTTCTACCTTCATTGTAGCCGCTGAGAGGTGGCGACGGGGCTTATCGTCACGGCTGAACGGGTTGCAGACGGGTGGTACTCAGGGGCTGAAGCCCGCGCCATTTTGCGGCCTTAACGGCATGACTCAAGGTCATGCCCCTTCACTTTTCCGTGCCAAAGGTGAGTTTTTCCGCAGGCGGTGAAGTCGCGACCTTAACGGCATGACTCAAAGTCATGCCCCTTCACTTTTCCGCGCCGAAAGCGAGTTTTTCCGCAGGCGGTGAAGTCGCGGCCTTAACGGCATGACTCAAGGTCATGCCCCTTCACTTTTCCGCGCCGAAAGCGAGTTTTTCCGCAGGCGGTGAAGTCGCGGCCTTAACGGCATGACTCAAAGTCATGTCCCTTCACTTTTCCGCGCCGAAAGCGAGTTTTTTGGAACGCGGCGAAGGCGTGACATTTCCAAACGGATTGTCTTCCGGGAACCTGGGCCGGGCGATGATCGGCGAAGGGAACCGGATCACGAACCGTCGGCAGTTACGGATTGGGGGCGAGGCCGCCGCATTCCTTTGGGAGCTGGCGGGGGCCGTACTCGCGGATGACGCCTTCGTCCATGCAGGTGGCCATGATGTTGGACTGCTGCATAGCCCAGAGGGTGCTGCTCATGCCGGGACCGGCGGAAGGGGGGGGGGGAGGGGCGGTGACGGGGGCCAGCTTTTTGGCGAGCATGGCCTGGGGGATCTTATAGCTGGAGAAGACGGCCTGGGCGATGGGGGCTTCCTGGGCGGCGGCGGTGGCGGGGGCCTGGGCGACCATGATGAAGTTCTTGAAGGCGCCGGCGGAGTCGATGGGGAAAGAGCAGAAGATGCCCATGATCTTCGCGGGCTGTGCGGGGCCGGTGAGGTTGGCGATGAAACGGCCGCACTGACCGAGGATGGCGGGCACCTGGACGGGCGTGGCGGAGGTGAAGGTGATCTGGGGGGCGGGCTTGCCGCTGAGGGCGCCGCCCTGCTGGTAGATCATGATGAGCTTTTGGGTGAGGGGGGCGGTATAGGGCATGGTGAGGTCGGCGCCGTTGGTTCCTTTCCGGCCGGCCTGGAATGTGCCGTTGCGGGCGATGTAGACGCGGCCGAGGATGATGGACTCGTCCTGCGGGCCGGTGAGGGTGATGGTGCTTTGGGAGCCCTCGGCCTTCCAGCCGGAGGGAACGCCGGCGGAGGCGGTGTTGTCGGGGGTGGTCCAGGGGGCGAGCTGGACGGTGGGGGTGGCAGGCGCGGTTTGGGCGGTCGCGGAGACGAGAGTGGCGGAGAGGAGAGTGGCGGTGAGGAGGATCGCGCAGAGGGCTGCGGAGGCGGGGATTCGGCTGAGGGAGGAGAAACAGCGCACTTGCATGGTCACGTCCTTCGTCGTTCGGTTGTGTGAGGACCGCGCTGGGTGCGGGAACGGCGCGGTGGGGGCCTGGTGGGAAAAGCGTAACACCGGGTTTTTGGGGAAGGCTAGTGCCAGGACGGGGCAAATCGGGGCAGGCGGCGCCCATTGAGGCCGCGTGGGGAGCGCGGCTATCTCCTATGTTTCGGGATTGACGAGGGCCGGCCTCGATTCTTCATGCACCGCAAGCGGACCTGCCCTAAGACCAGCCGTTAGGACGCGATGGCGGTATCCACCAGGGGACTCTCCAGGATTCTGGATCGGTGCCGGGCTACGACGCGCACCCCATCGTCGGATTGCTGCATCGCCAGGGTCTGCGAACAGGCTCCGCACAGCCAGTAGTGCTCCATTCGCCGCGAGCGCTTACCATTCCTGTCCGCCTCGCTGGCGGTTACATCGAATACAAAAATGCGCCCCTCCCGCAAATAATGCAGGGGCTTGGCACACTTGGGATTTGCGCAATGACTCACCATGCAACCATCTCCACATCTGCGCTGCTGACCCGGTCGGATTTTCTTACCCAATGCCGAGGCGATCCTGAGCGCTGCTCATTAAAAGACGCCGATCAATGCAGGACGACTTATCCCGCAGTACTGCTTTTCACAAGTTCGTAAATATAGGATGCGGAAATTTCGGCTTGCTGTTTTCCGCGCGCGTTAGCCTGGGGATCACCATCGTCACGATGGCGCTGGTTTTCTACGGTTAACTTTTCCATTCTGGCACAACCCGGGTAGGGTTCGTGGAAAATTCCGGTAAATCCGAGCGCCATGTCGCGACGCTTGTGAAAGAATGAACGTTTGTTTCGAACCTGAACGCAATGTCCCTTCTGCGGTCCACATTCATCGGTCTCTCTCGCAACTCCGTCCTCCGTCGATTTGCTGAAAAATCCAGCCTCGGGCGCCGCATGTCGTCCCGTTTCGTCGCCGGCTTTCGCATCGAGGATGCCCTTACCACGGCTACCAACCTCGGCGCGGTGGGCCTCGCCGTCACCCTCGACAGCCTCGGTGAAAACGTCACCACGCCGGCTGAAGCCCGGAATTCCGCCCAGGTCTACCACTGGCTCCTCGATGCCATCGCCCTGTCGAAGCTCGACGCCAATGTCAGCCTCAAACTCACTCAGATGGGCATGGACCTCAGCCCGGACCTTGCCTTTGAAATCGTCTCCGGTCTCGTGGATCATGCGGTGAAGGCGGGTTCGTTCGTCCGCGTCGATATGGAAGGTACCGCGTACACCCAGGCCACCATCGACCTGGTTCGTAAACTGCACGCCGTCCCCGCCAACCGTGGCCACGTCGGCATCGTCATTCAAGCCTACCTTCGCCGCAGCGCCGATGACGTCTCCACTCTGCTCGGCGATCGGATCCGTATCCGTCTCTGCAAAGGCGCGTATCAGGAGCCTCCCGATTTAGCGTTCCCTGACAAGAAAGACGTGGACTCGAGCTTCGTCGCTCTCACGGAGACCCTGTTGAAAAGTGGGATATTCCACGGCATCGCCACGCACGATCCCGCTATGATCGAGGCCACAAAGAAGTTCGC
>Ga0181535_10002936_pt1 | contig 20214 bp, 23 predicted proteins | sample PEATcosm2014_Bin_44_FD_119774 | JGI IMG/M metagenome (GOLD analysis project Ga0181535, IMG submission 119774) | Peatland microbial communities from MTU Mesocosm Facility, Houghton, MI, USA - PEATcosm2014_Bin17_30_metaG | ecosystem: Environmental > Terrestrial > Soil > Wetlands > Peat | place... | reverse complement strand
TACGGGTTCCAGAGCGCCGGGATCGATACTATTCTCGCCGCCACCAACGTCACCAAAGGAGCGCTCTACTACCATTTCGAGAGCAAGGAAGCTCTGGGCCATGCCATTATCGAGGAGGTCGTCGCAGAAATCACCAAGGACAGGTGGTTACGGCCTCTAGGGCAGAGCAAGGACAAGAACCCTATTGATGCCTTGATCAGCATCGTGCGGGCGATACCCGCTCGGCCAAGGGATGTAAAGCGCGGTTGTCCCCTGGTCAATTTGACGCAGGAGATGTCTCTACTCGACGAACAATTCCGAAAGCGATTGGAGAGAATCTTCAAGGCTTGGCAGGAAGGCATCGTCACCGCTTTACGAGAAGGACAGCATGCGGGAACTGTCCGCCGCGACCTGATACTGGAAGAGACCGCGTGCTTTTTGATCGCGTTGGTCGAAGGCTACGAAGTGCTGGCAAAGAACGCTCAGGACGCGAAGGTGTGGAATATGGGGATCAAGAACATCGTGAGCTGGCTGAGTTCCCTTCGAGCGCCAAGCAATGGCAAGTGAGGCTGGCCGCATTGAATCCAATCTGCTGCCGCACGCTGTTACATACCAACCGGTTCGTAGGTCAAAGTGTAAGCATCGCGGAGGACCGAACTTCACATCATAAAAGGAGACTGAACAATGACGAGGATGACATTGTCGCGCAGAAAGCTTTTCTTAACCGGAGCGTGCGTGCTGGCGGGTGCAACGGCTCTGCCGGGATCGGAAAGAGCCAGCGCATTGAGCGGACAAAACTTAGTGAACGAGGAGATCGTCCGTAAATGGTACGCTGCGTGGGAAAACAAGGACTTGGGCACGTTTAATGCCCTGCTCGCCGACAACTTCACCTTTAGCAGCGCGGCCGGCGACGACCACATCAGCAAAAGCACCTTCAAGTCACAATGCTGGGACACACAGGTTGATTTCATTGGACATTTTGACTTGGAGCGAATCAGCACTGGTGCTGACGACGCTTTTGTGAAGTATCTCTGCCACACAAAGAACGGTAAAACGTTCCGGAATGTGGAGTATCTTCGAATCGCGAGCGGAAAGTTGGAATCAATTGAGTGTTATTTCGGCGCACAGTCCAGCTTCCCGACCGCGGTAAGCACTGGGCAGAAGTAGCCCCCAGGTCGGCTGAACCAGGCGCAGAGCACGACTACGTCCAGGATTGCGATCGCGCCAAGCATAGTTCATTCAGCTGCCCTGCCGGGGTCGCTTTCTATTGGCGAACCGACCTGCGCCCAAAATCAACCGCGTGCAACGTAACAACCAGTCGAGTGACATCATCAACACCCTTCGAATCTCGATTTGCGCAAACCACGCATTGAGAGAGATTTGTAACTGGAAGTCGGCATGGCGGCACCGATCCGACCGCCCAGGACACACGGTCCGCAAATAGCCGCAGGCGGGCTAGATGTCGAGGTTCTTCACGTCGAGGGCGTTGTCCTCGATGAATTTACGGCGCTTTTCGACGTCCTCGCCCATCAGGGTGGTGAAGATTTCGTTGGTTTCGACGATATCTTCGAGCTTTACCCGGAGCAGCGTTCGATGGTCGGGGTCCATGGTGGTCTCCCAGAGCTGCGTGGAGGTCATCTCTCCCAACCCCTTGTAGCGCTGCACTTGGTAGTCCTTCTTGCCCTGTTCGACGATATAGACAAAGAGCTCGCGGGCGGTCTGCTTCTCGACAGGCTCGCGCAGGATGCGGGCGGCGCGGCGGGCCTGTTTGGCTTCGGCCTGGACCTCAGCGCTGCCGGCCTCGGCAACATCGGTTTCGTCCGGAACAGCTTCCGAACCGGCTTCGGCTGCACCAGCCTTGGCTGCGAACTCGATCAGGAAAGGCGGCTCCAGGAATTCCTTGATGAGCGTGTACTTCGCCATCATCTGGCGAAACTCGGGGCTGGAAGCCAGGTTCCAATCGATGCAACGGGTGGCGCCCTGCGCATCTGTGAAGCAGACGGACCAAGTGTGATGCTCCTCGTCCTCAACCGGATCACCGAGCGATTTGAAGGCGAATTCATCGGCCAATTCGGCCAGTTGAGCGTGAAGCAGGGCCAGCTTGGGCGGAATGTCGCTCTCGGACTTCGAGGCAAAGTCGGCGCGGTGGACCAGCTCGGCGCGAGCCAGCAGCTCGGTCAGCTTCTCATTGCGAACGCGCTTGTTGACCTTTTCGACAAAATCCAGATACTCGCTCAGAGTGCCCATGAAACGAGTCAGGCTGGCACCTTCGATGCGGCTGGCGGTCTCGCCGTGGCGAACGATCATGCCCTCGGAGGCGCGATTGACCATCACCTTAACAAACTCACGCTCATCCTTGATGTATTGCTCGAAGCGGCCCTTCTTGATCTTGAAGAGCGGCGGCTGCGCGATGTAAATGTTGTCGCGCTTGATCAGCTCGGTCATGTGACGGAAGAAGAAGGTAAGCAGCAGCGTGCGGATGTGCGAGCCGTCGACGTCGGCGTCGGTCATGAGGATGATCTTGCCGTAGCGGATCTTGGTGGCGTCGAAGTCGTCTTTGCCGATGCCGCAGCCGAGGGCGGTGATCATGGCGCGGATCTCCTCGTGACCGAGCATCTTGTCGTAGCGGGCCTTCTCGACATTGAGGATCTTGCCCTTTAGGGGCAGGATGGCCTGGAACTTGCGGTCGCGGCCCTGCTTTGCAGTGCCGCCGGCGCTCTCGCCCTCGACCAGATACAATTCGCAACGGTCGGGGTTGCGTTCGCTGCAATCGGCCAGCTTGCCGGGCAGGCCACCGCCGTCGAGAGCTCCCTTGCGGCGGGTCAGGTCGCGGGCCTTGCGGGCCGCCTCACGGGCACGCGAGGCCTCGATGGCCTTGTTGATGATGCGTTTTGCGATAGGCGGATTCTGCTCGAGGAAGCTGCCAAGGCGCTCGTTGACAAAAGCCTGCACGGTGCCGGCAATGTCGGAGTTGAGCTTGCCCTTGGTCTGTCCTTCGAACTGCGGCTGCGAGAGCTTGACGCTGACCACGGCCACCAGTCCCTCGCGCACATCGTCGCCGCTCAGGTTTTCCTTCATATCCTTGAAGAGGCCGAGCGACTGGCCGATGGCGTTGACAGTTCGAGTGAGAGATGTCCGGAAGCCTGACAGATGCGACCCGCCATCCACCGTGTTGATATTGTTGGCAAAGCTGAAGACCGTCTCGGAGTAGCTGTCGTTGTACTGGAGAGCGATCTCGATCTCGACGTTGTCGCGCATCGCCTCCATCATGATGGGCTTGTCGTGAAGCACGGTCTTGCCGCGATTGAGATACTTCACAAACTCGGCGATGCCACCGGCATAGTGAAATTCGGCGTGGCGGGCCTCACCGGTCTTGGCGTCGGCGGTGCGCTCGTCGGTGAGAGAAATGGTGAGGCCCTTGTTGAGGAAGGCCATCTCGCGCAATCTCTGAGCCAGGGTGTCGTAGTTGTACTCGGTGGTCGAGAAGATGGTCTTGTCGGGCAGGAAATGGACCTTGGTCCCACGACGCTTGCTGGTGCCCGCCTGGCGCAGCTCGCTGACGGGATCGCCGCAACTGAAATCCATCTCCCATGTGTGGCCGTCGCGCCAGATCTCGACATTGAACTCCTGCGAGAGGGCGTTGACACAACTGACGCCCACCCCATGCAGGCCGCCGGAGACCTTGTAGGTGGAGGCGTCGAATTTGCCGCCGGCATGGAGTTTGGTCAGCACCACCTGAACGGCCGGCATCATCGTGCCGTTCGACAAGGGCATCATGTCCACTGGAATGCCGCGGCCGTCATCGACCACGGTGATGGAGTTGTCCACGTGGATGACTACATCGATCTTTTTGGCATAGCCGGCCAGCGCCTCGTCTACCGAGTTGTCAACCACCTCGTAGACCAGGTGGTGCAGACCCATTTCGCCGGTCGAGCCAATGTACATGGCAGGGCGCAGGCGCACCGCCTCAAGGCCTTCGAGAATTTTGATGTTTTCGCCGGTATAGCTGCCATTATTGCCGTTTTCTTCGGGAGGGAGATCGTCGTAGGGTATTGCAGTGGCCATCGGGTTACCTTCGCAAGACTTTCGCTGTCGACTCCACCAGGAGCGCGTCGGCCAAGGTACGATTCCGGGCCGAATTTCAAGGGTTTAAGCGGTTGAAAGACAGAGGCTTTTAAGTGAACTTTCCTACCGTTATTTTACCATGCGCGGAGGGTCGGGAGACGGTAAATAAGAGGCCCTCAAAGGCGGTCCCAAGAGGCATATTCAGCACAAGAAATGTTACGTTGGTAATCTATACCATTACTACTTGTGTATCTATTTGATTTTACTGGACTTAATCCGTGCAACGCTCTAGAATTCCTAGCATACAGAAGCGGTTGTTTCTGTCAATCTTAATCCACGAGGAGTTACCGATCATGAAGCTCGCCATCCGTATCTTCGCACTGACCGTTGTTGTTGCCGGCGCCACCGCTGCTGCCACCACCCCCAAGACCGCTCCAGCCATACTGAGCCATCAGTCGATCACAGACACTGACCCAATTCCGATGTGCGGACCACATGTTTGCGCTGTTCAGCCTTCAACCACCCCCCAGTAGCGCCCAAGGGGAGTCCCGAAAAGTTGCAGACGGGAGTTCTGTTTCTTGATTGAGCGGCAGGAGATTTCGCGAGACTCGGCGAAGGTCATTCAATGCTACTCTGCGATTGTTCTTCGCGGGAGATATAAGATGTCTTCCCAGACGCAATGTCTCTGATGTGCGTAGCCGTGTCGGGGCTTTGGGGCGTGCCAGGGCCTCGTGTTTTGCAGCAGGAAGCTGCATTGCGGTCTCCCGGCGATGAGTACCTGCCTGGCATCGCGTCTGAGTTTGGCGCATGTGCCACTTTTCTTGTTCTATTTCTATGGCGCCGGATCAACGACCAACTGCCGCGGTCTACTTACTTTCAGGCGTCCTGGAAGGTCTATTGCACCGGCGCGGTGCTCTTCTTCATCTGCATCCCTGTCTTCCACGCGGAGCTCTCGGCATTGCCGACTGAACCGGGCCCGCCCTTCCGAGCCGCGAGACGGCCAATTTGGCCACGCCTGTGCGGGAATGCAGTGTCCGCCACCTGCCTTACCCTCCTGCACCGCCCCATCGAACCCGGCCATTGGTAACCTAAGGTAATCCCCATTGGTACCGGTGGCAACTCCGTTTTGTATTTGAGCGGCGGGCCTTTTAGCGCTATTCTGAGAGGGTTCTTAGAATGGTATGGGTCCAGATATGTCTTCGCAGACTGCAATGTCCGTGATGAGCGTCGCCGAGTTCGGGCTTTGGGCTGCGCTCGGCTTCGTGTTCTGGAGCAAGAATCTGGATCGCCGCTTCCCGGCCATGGGAGGCTATCTGGGTCTGCGCCTGATATCGAAGCCCGTGATGCTCTTCCTGTTCTATGCTCAGGCGCGACATTGGTTCAACGATTACGCCTTCCTGTGCTATTTCATCGCATATTGGGCGGTGTATATCGGCAGCGCGGTGTTGCTCTACCTTGTTTGTCAAGAGGTTTTCCGTTCCGCGCTTTCGGCTTTTCCCGGCATCCAAAAACTTGGAGTTGTGGTCTTTCGCTGGGCGGCATTGGTATCTGCATTCGCAAGTTTGTCGACACTTTCCTTCGAGCACATTCGAGCCTTCATGATTCCCGATATTGCCAGCCGGCTGATGCGTTCGGTGAGCGTACTGGAGCTTTGCCTGCTGGGCTTCCTTTGCCTGAGCATGAATGCCTTGCGCCTGCCGGCGCGCAGCGTGACCTTTGGGATTGCCCTGGGATTTGGCATGATGTCTGCCAACGACTTTGTCGTGGCCTCTCTGATCTCCCGCAACACATCGCTGACCGCTCCGCTCCAGTTTGCCTATGAGTCGCTGATCATGGTTTCACTGGCGATGTGGATTGCCTACTGTGCAATGCCTGAGCCTGTCCTACAGCCCGTTCTGATGCCGGTCAACTCCATGCTCTTCCGCTGGAACGAGATCGCATCGGCTCTGGGCCACACGGGAACCCAGGTCGCCGTGCAACAGCCAGCCAGCGGTTTCTTCCTCAGCGATGTTGAGAAGGTGGTGACAGAGGTGCTCAACCGGAACCTGAAGGGCCGAGAATCGGAGACGTAACAGAGATCAGTAGCAGCAAAAAAGGCCACGGCATCGCCGTGGCCTTTTTGTTTGAGTGTGAGCCGGAGCTACTCGGCTGCTACGGGCTCGATTGATGCGAACCGCCCGCGGTTGCCTCGGTCCACGAACTTCACCCGGCCAGTAACCTTGGCGAAGAGCGTATCGTCGGAGCCGATGCCCACGTTTACGCCCGGCTTGATGCGCGTGCCCCGTTGGCGCATGATGATCGAACCGCCGGTAATCAGCTCACCGGCAAATGCCTTTACGCCCAGCCGCTGTGCATTGGAGTCCCGTCCGTTTGTGGAGCTGCCTCCACCCTTCTTATGTGCCATTGCCCAATCCCCTTTTCCAGCCTACAGCTTACAGCTCTCAGCTATCAGTTCTGCCCGTTTGGGCCAATACCCTTTGTTTCTCGACGAAAAAGCTGAAAGCTGAAGGCTGACAGCTCCGTCCAACTAGGCTGCGGTGTAGGTTACGCCGTCGGCCTCGATGGCCTTGATGCGCACCTCGGTAAAGTTCTGCCGGTGCCCTTGCAGCTTTTTGTACTGCTTCTTTCGTTTCAGGTGGAAGACCAGGATCTTGTCTCCCCGTCCCTCGCCCACGACTTCGGCAATCACTTTGGCGATCGCCGGCTTGCCTACGGTGCCCGGCTCGCCCGAAACGGCCAGCACGTCGCTGAACTCGATGGTTTTGGCTTCCTGGTCAGTAGAAACCACGCTCTCAATCTTCACAAGGTCGCCTGGTGCGACCCGATACTGCTTACCACCCGTGCGAATCACCGCGTACATAACCCCTCCAGCGCAAGTCCGGCTTGGCCGGTGCGCGTCCATAAAAATAGCTCGGGCGGAAACTTCCGTACCGCGGTACGCTCAAGCCCACTTGTGTTCGGGCGAACGTCTGGCTCCGCGGCCACAGGCAGGAATCGCCAAACTAGAGTAGTGTACCGGTTTTGCCGGGCAAAGGTCAATTCTGCACTCCGAACAGTGCACTCTGATTGCGCTCAATGCAGTTGTTTTGAGACCCTCGGCGGATATTCTCGATGCCGACTTCACGGCCGCGCCGGAACGACATAAAAGAAGATGGCCAAGTAGTGGGCTACACTGCCGGCCAGCACAAACAGGTGCCACAGGGCATGGAAATAGCGCAGCCGGTCCAAAGCGAAGAAGACGATTCCCAGCGTGTACGCCAAGCCGCCCGCCCCCAGCCAGAAGATGCCGTGCCAGCCAAGAGCATGGACCAACGGCACGACCGCGACGACCACGAACCAGCCCTGCGCCAGGTAGACCAGCGCCGAAGCGACCTCAAAGCGCCCAACGGCGAAGCTTTTGAAGACGACCCCAGCCACGGCCAGTCCCCACTCGATGCCAAAGATCGTCCACCCCAGCGAGCCGCGCAGCGTAATCAGCGTGAATGGCGTGTACGTGCCGGCAATCAGCAGATAAATGGCTGAGTGGTCGAGAATGTGAAAGACGTGCCGCGCCCGCGTCCGCACCAGCGAATGATAGAGCGTGGAGCAGACGTAGACCAGCACTAGCGTGATGGAAAAGATGGTACAACTCGCCACAAGAGACGCCGTGCCTCTGGTCGATGCGGCAATCAGGACGATCGCGCCAACGATGGCCAGCACCGCGCCGATTCCGTGCGTGATGGCGTTGGCGAGAATGTCTCCCAGATGGTAATGGGGTTGCACAGACTGATGATAGCTCCGGCGCGTGGTTCGGTCGAAAGAACGCCTCACGCAGCGCCTGTCAGAATCTGAATCGCACACAGAAGCGAGTGGAACAATCGCGCCGAACTGCCGATGAACACAGTGCGACGGAAAAGCGCGAAATTGAGAGGCGCCATCCGGGGCGGTACGGCGCACCCGCAAGCGGAGGCAGCAAATGGAAGGCCAATTTCAGGTGGATCGCGGCTCTTGCGCAACCACGCCAGAAGGCTACGAAGCGACACCGGGAATCGATCCGAATCGGAAGGGGCGGCCCTGGCAATTCGTCGACGAGTTTCAGCAGCTTCTAGGAGATGATTCTGAACCTGATATTCGTTTCTTCGTAGAGAGCTGGACATCGGGCACAGCCTCAGCCGTGGAAAACTTCCAGCAAAGACGGCAGAGGAAGCCGGGACGCGAGCTTGCGAGGCAGGCATTTTGTGAATCCGACATCGTCGATACCCAATCCTTCGTACAGCAACGGGCCTTGCATGCTGAGCTTGCTTCTTCAATCGCCTCATCCGCGATTGCCGGATCTTCCGACACTGCCGATTTGCCGCAGTCTTCTGAAGATCCTGCCGCGCAATCGCAGGAAGAGGCTTGGCGAGAATGGGACAAGTTCATTGGCGGCTCCAGCCAGATCCATCCCATAACGACAGAGGGTGCGCGCTTGCTGCTGGGAGTGACCGCAAACAGTACGCGAAAGCAGATCAAGGCCGCGTATCGGCGCATGGTAAGCCAATGGCATCCCGACCGGCTCGAACTCAAGACAGACGAAGTACGCCAGCTTGCCACGGAGCGAATGGCCGCGATCAACGAGGCCTACCACCTGCTCAGTGATATTCGGTAGAGACCAGACTGTTGTTCACGAAGTGCCGTCCTGACCTGTTGCATCATCGTCAATTGTATAAAGACATCTGTTGCAGGCGCCGGTCTGAACGGCGTTGGTTGATGGGAGTCGTGGTCTTGCCTTAGTCTTGGTCAAGGGACTGACACATTGACCAACACACAAACTGCCCCAGCGCCCACGCTCATCCCCGGCAAATCCGACCCGTCGCTGCTGCTGCGCGGGCTGCGGAAGGCATTTGCCGACGTGGTCGCCGTTGAAGGCCTTGACCTGGAAGTTGCGCGCGGCGAGTGCTTCGGCCTGCTGGGGCCGAATGGCGCGGGCAAGACGACAACGATCGAAATCTGCGAGGGATTGACGGCTGCCGATGCCGGGACCGTGGAACTGCTCGGCCTCGACTGGCGCTCGAGTGCCGCAGAGTTGCGCCAGCGCATTGGCGTTCAATTGCAGGAGACGCAGTTTCCGGAAAAGTCGACCGTGGAGGAGACGCTGCGGCTCTTTCGCAGCTTTTACCATCGGGGAATCCCGGTGGACGAATCGATCCGGACGGCGCAGCTCGAAGACAAACGCGGCGCTCGCGTCGGCACTCTCAGTGGAGGACAGAAACAAAGGCTTGCCATGGCCTGCGCGCTGGTGGGCGATCCGGAGTTGCTCTTTCTGGATGAGCCGACAACCGGCCTCGATCCGCAAGCGCGGCGCCACCTCTGGGATCTGGTGGATGCGCTGAAGCAGGCGGGGCGCACGATCATTCTGACGACGCACTACATGGAGGAGGCGGAGCGGCTCTGCGACCGCGTAGCCATCATGGACCACGGGCGGAGGATCGCGCTGGGAACAACGCGGCAACTTATCGATCTGGTGGGCGCGGAGCATATCGTCGAGTTCGCCGTAACCGGGCGCGAGACGAGCGAGGTGAATATCGCGCTGCTGACGGCGATTCCCGGCGTCAAGTCGCATCGAGTGGATGCCGGGCTGCATCAGCTTTCGGTGAGTGAGCTGCACACCGCGGTGCCGTTAATCTTTGCCGCGCTCGACAGACAGAGACTCAATCTGAGCGAGTTTCGCACCCATTCCGCAACGCTCGAAGATGTGTTTGTGAGCCTGACAGGGAGGAAGCTGCGCGATGAGTAAATTCGAGACCAGCTCGCTCTTTCAACTCACCGTCATGCGCTTCCGGCTGTTTCTGCGTGAGCCGGAGGCGATCTTCTGGACCTTTCTCTTTCCAATCCTGCTGGCGATGGGGTTAGGGATCGCCTTTCGCAACCGGCCGGCGGATGTGCTGCCGGTGGGCGCGACAACAACGCAACTCGCTCAGGCGCTGGCCGTCGACAAGGGGCTGACGGCGGCGACGATGGACGAGGCCTCCGGCACGCACGCGCTGGCAACGGGAAGCATTCTGCTGCTGGCCATTCAGAGACCCGATGGGGTCGCCTACAAATATGACGACACCAACCCCGATGCGCGAACGGCGCGGTTGCTGGCGGACCGGGCGATTCAGACAGCGGCGGGGCGGCAGCCGGCAGTGCGCGCCGACGACCAGTTGGTGCATGAGGTGGGTGCGCGCTACATCGACTTCCTCGTACCGGGCCTCTTGGGGATGAACCTGATCGGCTCGGCGATGTGGAGCCTGGGCTTTGCCATTGTCGACGCCCGGCAAAAGAAGCTGCTCAAGCGCATGGTGGCTTCGCCGATGCCGCGCTGGCAGTACCTTGCCTCGTTTTTGTTTTCCAGACTGGGGCTGCTGGTGATCGAGGTTGGGGTCTTTCTGGGATTCGCGCGGCTGGCCTTCGGCGTGCCCTTTCGCGGCTCGCTGTGGCAGTTGGCAACTCTGTGCGTGCTCGCTTCACTCGCCTTCTCAGCGATGGGACTGCTGGTCAGTTCGCGGGCCAAGACCACAGAGGCTGCCAATGGTCTGATGAATCTGGTCATGCTGCCCATGTGGATTTTATCCGGCATCTTTTTTTCGGCCACTCGCTTTCCCGTGGTGATTCAGCCTCTGGTGCGGGCTCTTCCCCTCACCGCGGCCATCGACGCGCTGCGCGGCAACATGCTCCAGGGGATGAATCTGAGCCAGCAAGGCGCGCCCATTGCGATCTTGCTGGCGTGGCTGGTGGTTCCGTTCCTCATCTCGCTTTGGATCTTTCGCTGGCGATAGCAGTCGAAAGGTCCGCGCCTACGATTCGGCTGCAGCTTTGCTTCATGGACCGGCATCCGTCTAATTCATTGGAGGTGAGCGCATGGGCACCTTTCTTCCGCCGATCGAGCAGCCCCAGGGGCTGATGATGAAGCTGGTGTATGCCATGACGCGCCGGCAGTTTGGCAAAGTGGTCACACCGGTGAAGGTAGTATCCGCGCGAATGCCGCTTGCATTTGGCCTGTTCACTGCAAAGATAAGCAAGCTGGATAAGAAGCTGCTGCTGTCTCCAGAGACGGTCATGCTGATCCGTGAACAGGTTGCGCGGATCAACGTCTGCCTCTTCTGCATCGACATTGGCCGGTCGTTCGTCATAAAGGCCTCAATGAACGAAGCCAAGTTCGACGCGCTCGATGAATACAGTACGAGCCCCTTTTTTTCCGAAGCAGAGCGCGCGGCGCTGGACTATGTGACGGACCTGACAAGGGACAAGAACGTCGATCCGGAGACGTTTGCGCGGCTGAAGAGTCATTATTCGGAGCGCGAAGTCTGCGAGATCGTCTGGCTGGTCGCCAGCGAGCACTTTTACAACATGACGAATATCGGTTTGAATATTCATTCGGACATGCTCTGCGACATCAGCAGAAAAAAGAAGTAGCGTTGTGAAGTTGCAGTTTTACACTCTTGCCATGGACAACGAGAGCATACGATCCATCTGTCTCGGACTGCCGCACGCCGTTGAGACCCTCAACTGGGGCCACCATCTGGTCTATTTTGTCGGCGACCGTGAGATCGGCGGCAAGATGTTCGCCATGACGGACCTGGATGGCACAGGAGTTGGAGTCCTCTGGTTCCACTGCGGGGCTGAGCGGTTTTATGAGCTGCTCGAAAGGGAAGGTATCTGCGCCTCGCCTTATCTGGCCAAGGCCCACTGGGTGACCCTGGAGCGCTGGGACGTGCTCAGGCCACGGGAGATTGAGCAGGAACTGGCGCGGGCCCATGCTCTGATCTACGAAAAGCTGCCCAAGCGCACCAAGACCGTGCTAGGCCTGCCGGAGAAGGAGCGGGCCAAGTTGATCCACGAGCGAAAGAAGACCCTGGCCGCACGGGCTAAGGATAAGAACGCGAAAAAATGAGGTCATTGATCTCCGAGGTTTGACCCCTCGGAAGGTTCAGAGCACGCTCTGGGACATCCGTCTTCCAACAAGTGATTTCGTCTCCTCGCCGTTCAGATTTCCGCCGTACACTCACAAGATGGACAGCGAGCGTATCCGGTCCTTTTGCCTTGGCCTGCCGCACGTGGTCGAAGCGATCAAATGGAAGCACTATCTTGCTTACTGGATCGGCGACCGGGAGGCCGGGGGCAAGATGTTTGCCATGATCGACATCGACGGCGCGAGAACCGGCGTGCTCTCCTTCCACTGCGGAGTAGAGCGATTCCACGAACTGCTGGAGACGGAAGGAATCTGCCGCGCACCTTACATGTTCAACCACAACTGGGTTGCCCTGGAGTGGTGGGATGCACTCAGGCCGATCGAGATTGAGGAAGAGCTGATCCGCGCCCATGCGCTCATCTACGACAAGTTGCCCAAGCGCACTAAGGAGATCCTTAATCTGCCCCAGCGACAGCGCGCAAAGCTCATTCGGGAGCGCATGAGGCTGGGGGCCAAAGCCAACGCGCGATAAACTCAGAAACTCAAAAAAAGGACAGGCGTCATTAGAAAACTTCAGAAGGACTGACTTGCGCCGATGAATTCCTCAGGTGCAAGTCATGATTCGACCATTCGCCGTCTCTATTGCCGCTGGACTGGCGTTCGCGTCCTCTGCCGCATGCGGCGCGGGTGAGAGCTTCCCGGTGGTCCACAACGAGCCCATCACCGTCCGCATCGTCGGCGGCAAGGACGGGCGGCCGCTCGGACGTCTGCATCTGACCTTGATCGCCGGCTACGACCGGCTCGACATGCGCGAGCAGCTCTTCCGCGAGGAGGTGCTCACGGACGCTCAGGGACAGGTGCGGCTCTCGAACCAGTTGGCAAATCTTCCCTGGCTGCAGGTCTGGGTGGGCAAGAAGTCGCTGTGCCAGGAAGATGCCCCCAAAGCCAGCTTCAGCGTCGAGTTGATTCGCCGCGACGGACTGAGCGCGCCCAATCATTGCGGCAAGGCCACGGTCGAGGATAAGCCCGGCGTCTTCACGGTCTTTGTCAAAGGGAAGGGCGCACCTTCTGCTCCCGCGATTGCTGCGGCGGCGCCAACGGTACCTGCTGCGATGATGGATCCGCCGACTGCTGCGCACGCCGCTGGCGCCAAGGTTACCGTTTCCGTCCCAGCCCGCTGCGGTTGCGCAGGTTCAAAAAAGGCACGACATCGCGGTAATGCCTGCAAAGAAGCAAAGACTCTCTTGGACGGCCTGGGTTGGCGCTTTCGCTCAAATGGCTCTGAAGAGACTACGAACAAGAATCGGTGATCGGGGAACCGCATCGGCCAAGCCGTCGTATCCTTGATTGGTGCATCTGGGAATAGAGCATCCTTTGCGCATGCCTGCGCGGTAAGGACTGAGGCTATGGTGAAGTTCCTCTTGTTTTGCATTCTTTTCGTTCTGTGCTGGCCGCTGGCACTGGCGGCCCTGGTGCTTTATCCGCTTGTATGGCTGCTTCTGCTGCCCTTCCGCATCGTCGGAATCGCGGTGGGAGGCGTGCTGGAACTGGTGAGCGCTATCATCACTCTCCCCGTGCGCGTCATCCGAGCCATTTGAGCCGCGCTGCTTTCCCTTTCTCCGCCACAAATACGGCGACTCCTGACTACTCCCAGGACCGGTTTGCGTTCTGGCCGCCCCTGCGTCCATCCTGATTATGTTTGAACGTGAGCCTTGGGCCGAATCATTGGCCGCCAGTGCGCGTCCAACTGATTGAGGAGAATAACCATGCTCAAAGTCTTGCCGGTGGCGATGGCCATTGCGATGCTTGCCGCGCCGTGCGCTTCGCGGGCACAAACTGCCCCCTCCGCCGCGGAAGACTCCGGCCAGAAGAACGCCAGGCAGGCGCGCGCCGCACTCGACGCCATGGTGCAGGCCCTCGGCGGCACGGCCTGGCTCAACATGAAAAACCAGATGCGGCACGGGCATGTGGCCGCCTTCTACCTCGGCAAGCCCTCGGGCGGCACCACCGAATACTGGGAGTACCACGCCTGGCCCGATCGCGACCGCATCGACATCACCAAGCACCGCGACGTGGTCGAGTTCTTCATCGGACGAAATGGCTCGGAGGTGACTTACAAGGGCACGGCGGCACTGCCCCAGGATATTGTGGACGACTTCCTGCGCCGCCGCGACCACTCGATCGAGACCGTCGTGAAAGTGTGGCTCAATGATCCGAATACCATTTTGATCTATGAGGGACAGCGGATGGCCGAGCGGCATCTGGCCGACCAGGTGACGGCCATCTCCGCGGGAAACGAAGCCGTCACTATCCTGATGGACACCCAGACCCACCTGCCGATGCGGCGCACCTTTGAATGGCGCGACCCGGTCTATAAAGACAAAAACCTCGACGCCGAAGAGTATGACGACTACCACGTCTTCGACGGCCTGCCCACGCCCTTCACCATTACCCGCTTCAAAAACGATGACATGACCCGGCAATACTTCCTTGATCATGTGACCTATAACCAGGACTTGCCCGCGGATTTCTGGAGCGTGGAAGCATCCGACAAACGCATCAAAAAATAGACAAGGGTTATGGGTGCAAAGGCGCAAGTTTGACCCGCAGAGCGAAGCCGTATTTGCAGGCGGCATCCTGAGGCAGCTTCAGATTGAGCGCTCCAGTGGTTCGCAACCACTCGACTTTCTGGCTTGAACCAAGCACACTGACCTCCTGGATCGTCTGGCCCTTCGCTTCACCGGTCAGGCCGAGGGCGCGCACGGATGCGGTTCCATCCTGAGGACAGGCGAGGCTGATGACATAGAGGTTGCCGCCTTTTTGGGTGAAGCGAAAGTCGGACGCGGTGTAGGGCTTCATCTCCTGGTCGGTCGCGAAGCCCGTCTTGATCTCCGTCGGACCTTCACCATAAAGCGTCCAGGGCTCGGTCGAATAGATTGCCTCACCGTTGCGGTCAAGCCATGCGCCGATCTCCAGCAGAATCGATCGCACCTCGTCGGGAATCGTCCCATCCGCCCGCGGCCCGATGCTCAAAAGCAGGTTGCCGTTCTTGCTGACGGTATCCGCCAACTGATGGATGAGCAAGTCGGGGGTCTTGAAGCTATCGTGCTCCATATAGCCCCAGGAGAGGTTGCTGATGGCTGTGTCTGTCTGCCAATGGCGAGGATCGATGTCCGTCCGCATGCTGCGCTCAAAGTCCCGCACTCCCGCTGTCGGCTCCATCGCATAGCCTTTGAGGGTGATGACACCGTCAATGTGGTTGCGGAGGGCGTAGTTATCGTAAAAGGCGGTGAACTCCGTCATGCTCGAACGATAAGCGGGCTGGCCATTTCCACCGTCGAAGTAGATCAACTCGGGCTTGTATTTTTCCACTAACTCAACCGAACGCGCCAGCCAGTCGCGAAGCCACGCGTCGCTCACATAGGTCCATTCGTTGGTGGGGAGATAATTCGGATCGACGAGCCATTCGTGCGCCGGTCCATAGAAAGAGGCATACTTCGGATCGTTGACATCCGAGCGGATATGACGGCCCTCGCCATAGTAGTAATTGTGCTCGGCGCGATGATAGGAGTAGCCGAAGTGCAGCCCGGCCTCGCGAGTAGCCTGGGACAACTCTGCGAGAACATCGCGGCGCGGACCCATCTTCGCAGCGGTCCAATCGGAGAGATCGGAGTCGTACATTGCGAACCCGTCGTGGTGTTCGGCGATGGGAATGACGTACTTTGCGCCGGATTTCTTGAAGAGCGCAACCCACTCTTTGGGATCGAATTTTTCCGCGCGAAAGCTGGGAATGAAGTCTTTGTAGCCTGCCTTGTCGAAGCCGCCCATGCGCTTGACGAAATCATCGTGCGCCGGATCGTCGGGCTTGTACATATTATGCGGATACCACTCATTGACCGCTCCGGGGACGGCATAGACTCCCCAGCCGATGAATATGCCGAGCTTTGCGTCTTTGAACCACTGGGGGATTTCGTGGTTGCGCAGGGTCTCCCAGTCGGGGCGGTAGGGACCATCGTACGCCTGACGATCCGTCTCCTTGAGCAAGGCATTGCGTCGGGCGTCGAATTTCGAGACGGAGTCCTGCCACTCCTTATCGATCTGCTCAGCGGATTTGACTCCGTGCGTGGGCGCCCATGGACCGGTGATGGCGACCAGTTTGCACGCCGGGGGTTTAGGATCGCTTGCTTGCGCGGAAGCAAGAGACGGCGATGCGCAGAGGGCGGCAAGCAGCAAGAGCGAGAGGATGCTTTTCATATCGTTCACCAAGGGTCGGCAGGATGAGATTGAAGGAGCCTGAGTGATTGTAAATAATCCGGCCCTATCGGGACCGGGAATCCGGCGTTCAAGGCAGGCGGGCCGAGCATTTCGATATAATCCTTTGGAGCGCTTGAGCTGCAACTCACCCGCGCCCCGGAGAGATGAATGACATTCGACATCCAGGAGATCCTGGGTTTACTCCCCCACCGCTACCCGTTTCTGTTGATCGACAGAGTTGTTGAGTTCGAGCGTGGCAAGCGCCTGGTCGCCCTCAAGAACGTGACCATGAACGAGCCCTTCTTTCAGGGCCACTTTCCCGGCTATCCGATCATGCCCGGCGTGCTGGTGATTGAGGCGATGGCCCAGGCCGGAGCCATCATCATGATGAGCGAAATCCCCGACCGCGAAACCAAACTGGCGGTCTTCACCGGCATCGAGAGGGCCAAGTTCCGCCGCCCGGTCACGCCGGGAGATCAGTTGCGCATCGAGGTGGACGTGCTGGCCTTCAAGAGCCGCCTGGGGCGCATGGAAGCCAAGGCGCTGATTGACGGCAAGGTGGCCTGCCAGGCTACGCTCACCTGTTCGATTGTGCCGCGCGCGCGCGAGGCCGCTCCTGATGCGCAACCTGCAACAGAAGCGGTGACGGCGGAGTGAGCATTCATCCCAGCGCAGTCGTGGCCCGCGGGGCCGTCGTACCGGACTCCTGCATCGTTGGGCCATATTGCACCGTCGGCCCCGAGGTGGTGTTGGGAGCCAATTGCACGCTGATCTCCCACGTGGTGCTCGACGGGCGAACGAGCATCGGCGAACGCAACACTTTTTATCCCTTCTGCGCGGTCGGTATGGCGCCGCAGGATTTGAAGTACAAAGGCGAGCCGACGGCTCTTGAAATCGGCGACGGCAACACCATCCGCGAGAACGTGACCGTCAGCCGCGGCACGACCGGCGGCGGCGGCGTGACGCGCATCGGGTCTGGTTGTCTGCTGATGGCCGGCGTGCATGTCGGCCATGACAGCCAGGTGGGCAGCCACTGCATCCTGGCCAACTGCGCCACGCTGGCCGGGCATGTCGTCATCGAGGACTTCGTAACCTTGGGCGCATTCTGCCCAGTGCATCAGCATTGCATCGTCGGCACCTACGCCTTCATCGGCGGCGGGACCATCGTAACTCAAGATGTCCTGCCGTTTTCGCTGACCTCGTCGCGCCGGGAGAACAAGGCCTTCGGAATTAACAAAGTTGGGCTGGCACGCCGCGGCTTCTCGCCCGAGCGGCTGCAGACGCTGCAAAAGGCCTTCCGACTGCTGCTGGCGGCCAAGCTGAATACCACGCAGGCTCTGGAGAAGATTAAAGAGCTTGAGGGCGCGGACGCAGCACTGCTGGCGGCCTTCATCGAACGCAGCGAGCGCGGGGTAATCAAGTAGCCATGAAGCTCGGCCTCATCGCCGGCAACGGGCGGTTCCCGTTTCTGCTGCTGGATGCGGCACGGGCGCAAGGATTTGCTGTCGTGGTCGCCGCTATCCGCGAAGAGACCGACCCGGAGATCAATCACCGGGCGGCGAGCGATAACCGAATCACCGTCTATTGGCTCTCGCTGGGCGAATTGTCGCGGCTAATCGAGGTCTTCCACAAAGAAGGTGTTTCGTTGGCAGTGATGGCGGGCCAGGTGAAGCACAAGCAGATCTTTTCCAGCATTCGTCCCGACTGGCGGCTGGCCAAACTGCTGCTCAATCTGCGCACGCGAAACACCGACATGCTGCTGGGCGCGGTGGCCAAGGTGCTGGGCGACGAAGGCATTGAACTGATCAGCTCGACCGCTTTCCTTGAGCCGCTGCTGGCCCAGGAGGGCGTGCTGACCGAGCGCGCTCCCGATGAGGAAGAACGAAAGAACATCGAGTACGGGCTGAGCGTGGCCCGCGCCGTAGCTGGATTCGACATCGGGCAGACGGTGGTTGTAGCCGCTCAGGCCTGCGTTGCGGTCGAAGCGATGGAAGGCACGGATGCGGCCATTGAACGGGCAGGAAAGCTGATGGCGTCGCTCGGGGAGGATACGGCAGGTTCTGCCGCAACGTTCGAGCGCCGCCTGACCGTGGTCAAGGTGGCCAAGCCGAATCAGGATATGCGCTTCGATGTGCCTGTCGTCGGCATTGCGACGGTCGAGGCGATGATTCGCGCCGGAGCCGGTTGCCTGTCGGTCGAGGCGGGGCGTACTTTGCTCTTTGACCGGGCGCAATTGATTGAGCGCGCTAACCATAAAGGTATTGCCATTGTGGCCTCTCCGCGCACATACTGATTGCCAGCGCTGCCTTCCGTGACCGGTTGTCACGGGGCGGTTGTGAGCGGCTATACTGTTTCCCAGCAGGATTTCCCCATTTCGCTCCTGCTTTCCCCGTTTCCCATGCGTTCGAAGACAATCAGGAGGTCTCACGTGAGAAAGAGAATTCTCTTTATCTCTGCCGCGGTGATTTTGCTGGCGGCATCTATCTACACCGTCTACGCTGCCAAGGATGCTGAGCAGACGCTGCCCTCAGTAGGGCAGTCCGCGCCCACTTTTACGCTGCCTTCGCAGGATGGCACGCCGGTTTCGCTGGCGAGCTATCGCGGCAAGTGGGTCGTGCTCTATTTCTATCCCAAGGACATGACGCCGGGCTGCACTATCGAGGCCCATAACTTCCAGCGCGACCAGGCGAAGTTCGACGCCGCCAATGCGGTGATCCTGGGCGTGAGCGTGGATACGCCGGACAGCCACAAGCAGTTCTGCACCAAGGAGGGTCTGACCTTCCACCTGCTCGCCGATCCGGATCACAAGGTGGTCGACGCCTACGGCTCGCTGGGCCACTTCGGACCCATGACCATCGCCAACCGCAACACCTTCCTCATCGATCCCACGGGAAAGATCGTAAAGGTATGGACCAAGGTCGATCCCTCGGTGCACTCGAATGAAGTGCTGGCTGCCCTGCCGGCCGCCCCGGACGCAAACAAACCATCAACCCAGCAACCCTAAAGGAGGAAGCATGAGCCTATCCGTCAAGCCGCCCAACAGCCAGAAGCAAAGCGTGGAAGCGCCCAACTCGCAACCCAATTCTGTGAAGCCTCCCAATACGCTGGCTCAGTCCGTCACAATGCCTACCCCTGCGAATCGGTCGGTGAAACCGCCGAACAGTTGAGAACCGCTCCTCGGGAATGAGGAGCGACAATGGTGCAACAAAGGTCTCGCCTGGCGAGACCTTTGTTGCTTTGGCAACCATGCGGGCAGATTTTTGAAACGCATCGCATGCGCAAGGTCGCCCCTGGCCAAGAGCGTTGTAAGATGGAGACAAACTTTTCCTCTGCACCGGAGACTCATGATGGCTACCGAGCTTTCCCTGCACTTTCGCGCTGAGTTGGAGTTGATTCAAGCCGCGCTGCTTGCTCTTTCTCCCCAGCTTGCAGATACGCCCTGGCGCAATGGAGGGTGGACGCGCAAACAGATCGTGGGACACCTGCTGGATTCAGCGGCCAACAATCGCCAGCGCTTTGCGCGCGCCTCAATCGATGGCAGCTATGTCGGGCCTGAGTACGCGCAGGACGCATGGGTTGCCGTGCACGGATACTCGGGCCGATCATGGGAGACGCTGCTCGACTGGTGGAGAGTGGAACATGAGATTCTCGCTTCAGTGGCGGACCGCATTCCCGAAGAGCGCTTCGAAGCAAGCTGCACGGTCGGCGAAAATGCGCCCGTCGCGCTGCGCTTCTTGGTAGAGGATTACATCCGCCATCAGCACTGGCATCTGGCGCAACTGACGGCGCCGGTGGTCGCGACCTAGGCGATGCTTCTGAGTGCAGACGCAAAAAAGCCCGGCGCGAGCCGGGCTTTTTTGCTTGCCTTTCAGTTCAGGTTACCGCTGCTACTTGGTTGCCTTTTTCGCAGGGGCCTTCTTTGCTGCTTTCTTCGCAGGAGCCTTCTTGGCAACTGCCTTCTTCGCCGGGGCCTTCTTGGCAACTGCCTTCTTTGCTGCCTTCTT
>Ga0181535_10002935_pt1 | contig 20216 bp, 18 predicted proteins | sample PEATcosm2014_Bin_44_FD_119774 | JGI IMG/M metagenome (GOLD analysis project Ga0181535, IMG submission 119774) | Peatland microbial communities from MTU Mesocosm Facility, Houghton, MI, USA - PEATcosm2014_Bin17_30_metaG | ecosystem: Environmental > Terrestrial > Soil > Wetlands > Peat | place... | reverse complement strand
GGCGGACATCCATGTCATCGGCAAGGACATCGTGAAATTTCACGCGGTTTACTGGCCGATCATGCTCAAGGCGATGGGGCTGCCGCTGCCGAAACAGATTTTGGTTCATGGCTGGTGGCAGAAGGACGGCGCGAAAATCAGCAAGAGCACCGGGAACGTCGTGGAACCGATTGCGGTCATCAACGAATGGGGCCTGGACGCATTTCGTTTTTACGTCCTGCGCGAACTGGACATCGGCCCGGACGGCAACTGGACGGACGCCGGCTTCCGCTCGCGCTACCAAGCCGAGCTGGCCAACGGCCTCGGCAATCTTGTCAACCGCTCGCTCTCGATGCTGAAGCGTTACCGCACCGGAATCGTGCCGGCGAAACATGACGAACTCGCCGCCGCCGCCGCAAAGGCTGCCGACGAAACCCGCGCGCTGCTCAAGCAAAACCAGCTTCAGGCCGCGCTGCAAAGCATCTGGGAACTCGTCACCCGCGCGAACCAATATGTGGACCAGACCGCGCCGTTCAAGCTGGCGAAAGACCCGGCGCAATCGAAGCGGCTCGACGAGGTGCTTTACAATCTCGCCGAGACCTGTCGTGTGCTGGCAGTGCTGCTCCAGCCGTTTCTGCCCGGCACGGCCTCGAAGATTTACGCGCAGCTTGGACTGGCCGAAGTGCCGGACAAATTTTCCGGAACGACCTGGGGCGGATTGAGTCCCGGCCACAAAATCGGCGAACCCGCGCCGCTGTTCCCGCGCAAGGATGTTTGACTGATTTTCCGAAAGACGCATTTGCACTTCGGCAATGCTTGGTTACATTTAGACCATGAAAATCAACCTCGCCGCCGGAGTCTTGTCGCTGGCCGTTTTACTTCTGGCCGCCGTGTTTATTGCCGGGTGCAAGACGCCGCCGCAGGTGGATTGGAACAGCCGCATCGGAACTTGCACGCCTGATCAGGCCGTGGCCGAACTCGGTCTGCCGGACAAGCAGTCCAAATTGAGCGACGGCAGAATCGTGGACCAGTGGATCACGCTGCACGGCAGCAACAGATTTTCCGGCGGCCCGGCCGCCAACGGCAGCTTCGGGCTGTCTGCGGGTCAGCCCATGGTGCAAACCTACAGGGATCACGTCCTAGAACTGACCTTTGGCGCGGACGGCAAGCTCGTCTCGGCAGCGAAGAATTATTGAACCCGGATTTTGGATGGCCGACACACAGCGGTAGCACTTCAGCCCTGAAAAACGGCAGTCTCCGCGCCGTATTTTTTCACACACCGGGAAAGCCGCCAGCCGAGGGCGTTGTCGGCACCTTTCTGCAACCGGGCGCAGCCGCTGCGGCTTAATAGTGGTGAAACATGCTGGCAATGAGCAGCAACTCGGGATGCGTCGCCGATAATTTGGGCAGCACCACGCGGATGCGCGAACGATAAGCGGAAAGCTTCTCGCACAACGGACGGAGATCCTCCGTCTTGCTCCAGTGCAGTTTGTTCAGGTCCAGCACCAGACGGCTCTTGCTCCGCGCCAACGATTCGCGGATGCGCTGGCCCAGTTTTTCCGCATCCTTGGCCGAAAGCGCGCCTTCCAGCCGCATCCAGACCTGCTGCTTGGCGTGCTGCAGCTCGATCTGGATGGAAAAGTTCGGGATGGGATGTTTTTTCTGAAATTCCTCCCACAGCCCGGCTGCGCTCCAGCCCTTGTCCGGCAGGCGATACGTCGTCCGCTGCAATTTGGGATGTTGAAAAAGATCGAGCTTCAGCGTGATGCCCGTCCACAACGCCGCGCCCACGGCCATGACGGATTTCAATTGCTGCTTGAACGGGGAAGGTCCGAGTTCGGCATGGATGCGCCGCTCCAGATCGCCAATCCATTTCCGGACGGCGCGGTTCGGACCGAGCAGCCTGCCCGTCAGAAAAACCGGATACGCATAACGCAGTTCGTTGGCATAGTATTCCGCCTTCTCGCGCAAAACCGGATTCGGCGAATCCTTCAGTTTCAGGTAGCCGAGAAAACGCGTTTCGAGCACGCGATAAATGCTCGGTCCGAGCCGCTGAAAATCCTGCTCAAAGCACCAGCGCTGGATGTCCTCGATCTGCTCCGGCGACAGCGTCGGATGTTTCATCATCGTCCGGAATCCGTCCGCGCGCCGGTAAAACAAATCCTTTTCAGTCGTGTAAATATCCTGCAGCAAATTTTCCCTGATGACACGTTCGTGGAACGGCGTGCCCGGCACCGGCCCGTAAATCAAATATTGTCCCAGCGACGGCTTGAGCTTCATCAGCCCGTCCAGCTCCTGCGCGACGATTTCCGGGGTCTGATAATCGAACCCGATAATCATCGAGGCCAGCACCGTGATGCCGTGCTCGCGGAATTCGGTGAGAATTTCCTCCACCGGGCGGCCCTGCTGCTTGGCGTAACCCGACCGCGTGCCTTCGTAGCCAATCCAGAATCCGTCAATGCCCATTTCCAGAATTTCCTCGACCGTGTATTGGCTGATGGCCTTGATGCTGGAAAAGGCGAAGATGGAGGGTTTTTTGCCGCCCGCCAGAACGCACTCACGGAATTCCAGCGCGCGCTTTTTGTTCAGCAGGAAATCCTCGTCAATGATCAGAAACACCAGACTCGGATCGAGGTCGAAATAACGCTCCACGACGTTGTAAATGTCGCGTCCGGTCGGCAGCAATTTGATGTGCTTGCGCGAAAAGAAATGCGACGTGCAGCAGAAATCGCAGCCGTTCGGGCAGCCGAGGCCGGCGAAAATTTTTCCCGTGCCGGAAACCTTCCAGCCGAACACCTTCAGCCAGCTCACCATCAGCGGCTGTTTGTAGGGCATCGGAATCTCCGGCTCGCCCAGCAGCCGGCGGAAATAACCCACACCCTCCTCGCGGCAGATGAAATCCGCATACGGCTTGAGCACCTCGTCCTTCAAAATCGTGCCGTAACCGCCGAGCACGATCTTGCTGTTCGGGGCGTATTGGCGGATGAGCGCGACCGTCTCCTTCATCTTGTGCATCAGCGCCATGATGAATGAAACGCCCACGTAATCGTAGCCCTTCTTGAGTTCCTTGATCAGCTCGCGCCTGGACGGGTATTGCAGCACGACGGCCGGCACATCCAGATTTTCGGCGATGTAATTCAGCCCGAAGAAGACGTTCACCGTGCGCGGACTGAAAATGCCCTGTGCGCGCGTGACCTGGCGGTAAAGAAGTTCATAGCCGACGGACGGCGCATCGCCGTATTGCGGTCCTATCGGACGGCAGACACTGGTCAATAAAACTGTTTTGCTCATGGATATCGAAATTGATCCCCGGACTAGGTGAAATCGCTGCTCTGCGGCTCCAAAGAGGCGTGATCGAACGGTTGAACCCGGCTCCAATCAGTGTCTGCCCAAACCAGCACAAAGTCAAAGGCGGATTGCGTTTATTTGGATCAGGCATAAACCCTTTTGCATCCCCTGCCAGCGGAATGCCAACGGCTTTCGCTTCAATGCCGGAACTGAAGCTGTTTGCTGACTTTGCCCAGACGCTTTTCCCAATCGCCCTTGTGCGCCAGCGGATCGGCGTCTGTGCCCCAGAGTTTCTTCACAATCTCCCGCTGCGGCGCAAACGGGCATTTTGCCTTCGGATTTTTGAACGCGACCTCCCTCTCGCGCAGCGCCAGCTGCGCGCCGGTCATCACCGACGCATCGCCAAACCGCCGGTTCAGCCTGTGCGCCGCGTCGTCGAGCGCGCCCCAGCGTTCCGCGTCGGTGCGGCCCCAAAGCGTCGGCTGCGTGTCCAGCCGCGCCAGGTTCCAGAACGCGATGCGGATCTGCCGCACCGGCTTGAACTGGCCGCCCATGATGCCGCAGAAAGTCTCCTCCAGCGCCACGTTGATGACGGAATTCTGAAACTGGGGATGCTGAAACCGGTGCGTGCCGCCAACTTCGCTGAAATCGTTGAAGCGAATGGTCAGGCTCATCTCGCGCGCCTGCAACTGCTCGCGGCGCAACTGGCCGGCCAGCCGCGTCGTCTCGCTCAACGCGAACGTCAGCGCCGCCTCGTAACCCGGCTCGTCGTAAGGCAGCGTCGTGTTGCTGGAAATCGTCGTGCGGTCCTTCACCTCCAGCAGCAGCGGCTCGTTCCACAGGCCGTTGGCAAACAGCCAGAGCTGCGTTCCCCAGATGCCGAACTTTTTCTTGAGCAACGGCGACGGCAGTTTCGCGACGTGGCCGAACGTCATCGCGCCCAGCGCGGCCAGCGAGCGCTGCCGGTTCTTGCCGATGCCGGAAAGTTCGCGCACGGAGCGGTCTTTCAAGAATTCCTTCTCCTCGCCCGGCTTGACCTCGATGAAGCCCGGTTTCGCCGCGTCTGTCGCGAGTTTCGCCAGCCGCGAGGAACTGGCCAGACCGGCGGACACGGGAATTTTCACCTCGCGCGAAATGCGGTCGCAAATTTCGCGCACATATTTTTCCGGCGTCGTATTGCGCCAGACGATGCCGTCCATTGTCGTGAAGTCCAGAAATCCCTCGTCTATCGAAATCGGCACGAGCGTCGGCGAATACTGCTCCAGCACATGGAACATCTCCGCCGAAATGCGCCGGTATTCGTCGTAATGCGGCCGGCACAAAACGCCGCGCGGACAGAGCCGCTTCGCCTCAAAACACGCCATGCCGGTTTTGACGCCGAATTTCCTGGCGGGACGATTTGCCGCGATAACGATGCCGTCCCCTCGCCTGCCGCCGCCCACCCAAACCGGCCGTCCCTGCAACTTGTCGTTGAGCGCGATTTCGCAACTGGCGAAGAAGCTGTCGCCATCCACGTGCAAAATCCGGTTGGGCGTTTTCGCGCTCACGGGCAAACCTTATTTGAACCCAAAATCGAGCCGTGTCAAATCCTCGCATCCCGGCATGGACAAAGGCTGTCCAACCGGGAAAACAACAAGCCGGGGAAAAGGCTGCTGTTATTGCGCGACGATGACGCAACTGTCGGCGACCGGCTCACCGGGTGAAGACTTCACATAATTCACGGTGACTTTCTCCGGCGATACGGTGACGCGCACATGGCCGGAGTTGCCGAGGAAAACGCCCTGCTTGTAGCCGTAATTTTGCAAGTCGCGGATGCGGTCGTTGCCGGCAAAGCTCGGCTGGGGAACCATCAGGTAAAGAATGCCGTCGAGTTCCTGCCGGGCGTAAAAATTGTCATGCGCCTTGAAGACCGCCGTGACATGGTTGCGGAGCAGGAGCTGGTGGACGGGCATCGGCCAGCCGGGCCGGTGTTGCACGAAGCCGTCGCTGCCGTCGGCATTTTTTCCGCCCCACTCGTTGTAGCCGGCGATTTCCACGCCGCCACGCGAAGCCGGGTCGCCGCTCAACAGATTGTGGATGAGGACGAATTTGAATTTCGCCCGGCTGCCGGCAAGCGTTCGCGCCAGCCAGTCGTATTGCGGGCGACCGAGCGACCAGCCCCAGCCATCACCGCCGCCGCGCTGGCGGAGCGAATCGCTGAACGGATCGAGCACCACGAACAGCGCGTCGCCCCATTCCCAGGCGTAATAATTTTGCGGCAGGCCGCACAACGGTTTCGGGATGATGTTGCCGGTGTAGAAATTGTCGGGAATGGGATTTGGAAAATATTTTTTGCGGATCGCATTCGACCAGGCCGCGAGGCAGCCAGCCGAACCATCGTCGTCCCTGGCGCTTTCGCCATCGTGCGTTCCGAGGACGAGAAACGCTGGCACGGACGGCCCGATCTGTCCGAGATAAAACCGCTGCGCCAAATACTGTCGGACCGCCTCGTCGCGCGTCGCATGCTTGTCCGTCATAAAGAGGTTGCCGAGGTCAATGTGGAAATCCGGCTGCTCGGCGCGGATGTTGGCCAGCGTCTGCTGATAAACCTCGGAACTGGTGTGCTCGTCCAGATGCGAATCAGCCGTCATGGTGAACGTGAAACTGCCGCCCGGCGGCCGCGCGGTGTGAAAGGAGAATTCCGGGCTGTTGGTGAACTGCGTCGTCCCGGAAGGTCGCGAGCGGAATTGGTAAAAGTATTTTGTGTCCGGCAGCAGCGGGCTGATGGGCAATTCCACCGGCACGCCGGCCTTGAACTGGCACAGCGGCGTCTGGCTGGCGCAAGCGCCGGACCGCGTCCCGTAAATGACGCAGCCTTCCGTGTCGTGATACGCCAGCATGCTCAACGTGACTGAATTCTTTTCCGGGCGGGCGAGGATCAAGTCGTAATCGTGCGCCGGCACGGCGAGGTTGAAGGAATTCGTCCCGGTCTGGGCGCGATGCCCATGGCCGGCGTCTTCAATCGCCGCCGCGCCGAACGCCGGCAGGGCGAGAACGCAAAGCAGCCCCAGCAGATTTGTTGGTGCTTTAGGCATGAACTTCTTTGGATTTGACGATATAGCTGTGTGCGATGTCGCCAGTCTTGGCCAGCGCCGTTTCGTCCTTCGGCAAAAAGCTGCGGACGTAATCCACTTTGACCTGTTCCGGCGAGACGGTCACGCGCAAGTGGCCGGAGTTCGGCAGCTTCACGCCGGATTGGTAGCGATCCGCGTTGTAGGTCATGTAGCCGTGGTCGGCGGGCATCGGCACTTCCTGATAAACGATGCCGTCGCGTTCCTGCCGGCAGTAAAGATGGTCGTGGCCCTGGAAGAAAATCGTGACGCCGTGTTTGGCCATGAGCTGATGCACGGGCAGTTCCCAACCCGGCCGGCGCTCGCTGAATTCCCAGTCGCCGCGTTTGTTCCGCCCGCCCCATTCAAACAAATCGCACTCGTCCACGCCGCCGCGCCCTGTGCCCATGACGTGATGCGCGAAGACGAATTTGTATTTCGCGCGGCACTGCTCCAGCGTGCGCTTGAACCATTGGTATTGCACGTCACCGAGCGTGATGCCCCACCAATCGCGCTGCTTGCCGCCGCCATGGCCGTTGCCGCCACCGGCGTCCTGCTCGCGAAATCCGCTGTCCACCTGCGCGGGCGAATGCCAGTAGTTGTCGAGAATGACGAACAGCGCGTCACCCCACGTCCACGCGCAGTAATCTTTGCGCAGGCCGATGCCGTCCAGCGGCGCGGGGTCGCCAGAATAGAAACCGTCCGGCGCGGGCGTCGGGAAAAATTGGTTGCGCGCGTTCTGCGCGTAAATGGCGACGGCGTGACGCTCGTCAGCTTGGTCGAAGTTGAACAGCGACGCCTGCTCGTGGTTGCCGTTGAGCAGGAACACCGGCGCGCTCTGGGCGACGAGACCGAGGAACGGGCGCTGCAAGGTGTAGCGCGCGGCGACGGAATCAAAATTCACTTCGCGCACGGGCGCGACGTTGAAATCGTCGCCCATGCAGATGTAAAAATCCGGCCGGTCGGCGGCGGCATTGAGCAGCGTGCGGGCGTAAAGATTCGGCTCGCTCATCTGCGGGCGTTCGGGATGCGAGTCGCCTTGAATCGCGAACGTAAAGGAACTGCCCGCGGCGCGCTGCGTGTGAAAGCGACATTCGGGGCGCGCGTGAAAATCTCCCGCGCCCGGCGGGCGATAATTCAATCGGTAGAAATACTCGGTGTTCGGCTGAAGATTTTCCAACGCCAGTTCCACGGGCGTGTCAGCGGGAAACGTCATCAGGCCGGTCTTACGACTGTAACCGCCCCGCGCCGTGCCATATTCCAAAAACCCTTCCAACGGCTCCTTGGCGAGCGCACTCACCGTCACCGACCGGTCGCTGATCCGGCCCAGCACGAGCGACAGAAAACTGAACTCCGCCAGTTCCGGCGGCAAGGCATAATCTTCCGCGCCGTGCCGGTTGTGGCCGCCGCCCTGGCCACCCTTCTTGCGCGGGGCGGGTGGATTGTCATCCTGGGCGAACGACGGCAAAGCCAAAGCGGAAAGCGCGGCCGCGAGCAGGCCCAGAAATTTTCTGCGGGGTGTTTTGAGGCACATAAGGATCAGTCGCGTGGTTGAGGCGAGCTGGATTTGTTGTTTCCAATGAAGCGGGTTCGGTCGTAAGTGAACTTCAACCCGGCGCTGTCGAGCACCCGGTCTTTCATGGCGTTGAGCAAAACGTTGCGGTTCACTTCCGCCGGCGGCAAGGATATTTGCACCGGGGCGGACAGCGCATAAATGGTGATGCGATAGATTTTCGCCCCCGGTCCTTTGGAGTGCGGCGGTGCGTAGCCGGTTTTATGATTGACGCTGTTGTTGCCCAAAGTGCCAATGCCTTGCACATTTTCAGGCAGGCTGCGGACGTTCGCCGGGATGTTGTAAAGCGTCCAATACCATTTGGTCACTCCGTGTGGATCAACATGGTGCATGATGATTGCGAAACACTGCGTGTCCGCCGGCGCGCCGTTCCAAGACAGCGGTGGAGAAATGCCCGCACCGTCGCCTGTGAATTCGACCGGCAACGTGCCGCCGTTGGTCACGGCGGAACTGCGGAGGATGAACCGGCCGCTGCATTTGGAAGCGTAATTTGATGCCATGTTTTCGCCATTGTCGGCAGGTTGCCGGGTGCTGATGATGCAGAAGGCAATGCCCAAGCTCATCAAAGCTGGCCAAACCAAATGAAGCGGTGGATTTTTCATCTGGCGTTTTATGTGCCCGGCACGAACAGGAAATCCGTGTTCTCGATTTCCGGCGATTCGACGGGATCGGCATAAACGAAGGGGCTTTTGGCGGTGAAACCTTCTATGCCGCGAAGCTTCTTCAGCTCGGCGCGCTGATCGCCGGTCAGCGTCTTGTTGACCTCGGCAAAATGGGTTGCGTAGCAATAGGACAACTCACCGTCCAGTTCGCCATAATGCCGGCAGAGGGCCAGCACCTTTTCCCTGTCGGCCGAATCGCCGGTTTCAAACTTGCGCAACTCAGTGGCCACGGCCCGGCGCGTGCTGACGATGTCCTGCAAATCCTGCCGCTGCAACTCGATGAGACCGGTGATTTGTTCGCGTTGCGTCGGGTTTAACGCGGCAAGAAACGCCTCGCCGCTGTCGCCCGTGAGCGCGGTGCTGATGGAATAGTTTTTCTGGTGAACCGCCGGCGCATCCTTCATGTAAAATGATCCGAAGTAAGTGCCGTGGCCTTCCGGGCAAAAATAGGTGTCCGACTCCACCGAGCCGGCATACCAGCTGAAAAACTCGCTCGCGTAGGTCATCATCGCCACATGAACGTCATGCGGCACGGTGCGTTTGTCGAACACTTCGGGCACGTCCGGCCACGTGCGCGAGTCGCCGAACTTGAGTTTGGCAAAAGCCGCCTTCTGATCCGGCGTCAACGCTTGGATGATTTTTCCGTAAACCGCCGCGCGTTCAAAAGCCAGTTGGCCGCTCAACTCAAAGTTGCCGGCGGTGTATTTCATCACGGCGTCGCGATTCAGCCCGGCGCTGCCGGCGGGCAAATTGCCGGAGAGATTGCGGCAAAAGGCCTGAATCAGCGGGAATCGCTTGAGCGCCAGTTCGCGGATTTGCGGCGCCTGCGCTCTGCCCAGTGCGATCAACTCCGCTTTCTGCTGGTCGTTCAGGATGTTCAACGTGTTGTCGGCGATGCGTGTGAGAAAGTCCGTGTTGTGTCCCATCGCCGCGCCGTCAACATCGCGCATATTTTGGAACCCGAAGAAATCCGACACTTTGCCCGGCGGCAGAAAGGTGTCGCAGCAAAAATCGCCGGTGAGAAACGCCAGTCCGTCGAAGGCGATGGTGTTGAGTTGAGCGCGGTCGGAGGTCGCCTGCGCGATGGTGTATTTTCCGGGACCGCCCGCCCCGTGACGCGGCGGCGGTTGCGGCTGCCCACCGTGATCGGGATTCTGGGCCAATGCAATCGAAGCTGATGTTCCAAGCGCCACCGCGGTGAGGATGATTGTTGTTTTCATATACCCCAACAGACCACAGCCACATTAACGGCCTTCGCGGGTTTTCGTTAAAATGTTTTAATGAATTTCCCTTCGACTTTGGGCTGGAGCCGGCGGTAAGTTGAAAACATGAAAGTCCTGGTCGTTGAAGACGATAAAAAGCTCGGCGGATTTCTGCGCAAAGGGCTGGAGGCGCAGGGCTTCGTCGTGGATTTCAGTGACAACGGCGACGACGGCTTCGCGCTCGCCACCACGCGCAATTACGACGCGCTGGTGCTGGACATCATGCTGCCGGGACGCGACGGCTTGAGCATCCTTCGCAACCTGCGCGAGCGGCGCTCCACGGCTCCGGTGATTCTTTGCACCGCCCGCAGCGCGCTCCACGAACGGCTCGACGGCCTCAACACCGGCGCGGATGACTACCTCACCAAACCGTTTTACATCGAGGAGCTGGTCGCGCGGCTGCACGCGCTCGTCCGCCGCGCTTCCGGCCAGCAGAACAATCTGCTCCAACACGGCGACATCACCGTCAACCTGCTGACGCGCGAAGTGAAGTGCGGCACAAAGCCCGTCGAGCTGACCGCCCGTGAATTCGCGCTGCTCACCTACCTGATGCGCTCGCCAGGGCGGACGTTCACCCGCGCCCAAATTTGCGAACACGTCTGGAATTATCACTTTGATCCCGGCACAAATCTGGTGGACGTTTACGTGCAGCATCTGCGCAAGAAGCTGGCTGGCGACTCCGGCGAACCGCTCATCGAAACCGTGCGCAGCGTCGGCTACCGGATTCCCGAGGAGAAAATTCACGCGTGAACCTGAATTCTTTCCGGCTGAAAATCGCGCTGCTGTCCGGGCTGATCACCGGATTGCTGCTCGTCGGTTCGGGTTTCGTCCTGTGGCGGATTTCCTACCAGTTCAATCTGGATCGGCTGGACCGGGAGATCCGCAACCTCGGCCTGGCAAATCTGGATCGCGTGCAGGGCGGCGAGCACTGGACACGTTTGGAAGACGCGCTCAAGTTCGTGGCCGGCGACCGGCCATCTGCGGCGTTTGTCTTGTGGGTGAAGAATTACGACAAGGTGATTTATCAATCCCCCGACTGGCCTGCAAATCTCGCGCCGGAAGCTTTTCCAGCGCCAAAAAAATATGAAGGCTCGAACGCGCCGAAACCCGGTCAGCCGTTGCCGCCGCCACCGCGCCGGGGCGAACAGATTTCACCGCAAAATCCCGCACTGCCATTGAAGTCGCCGGAGTTTTTCACGCGCGAATCAGGCGGCAAAACATGGCGCATCGCCGTGATGGGAAATCCGTATGTCACGCTGATTCTGGCGGCGGACATGGGCGAATTCAATGACCGCATGGCCGAATTGCGCAACACCTATCTGGCCGCGCTGCTGGTGGTTTTGCTGCTGGTGGCGGGCGGCGCATGGCTGGTGGCACGGCGTGCGTTACGGCCCGTGACCGCGCTCACGCAGACGGCCGAACGCATCACCGCTCACGGGCTGGATCAGCGCATTCCGGCCATGACGCACGAACAGGAATTCAACCGTCTCATCACAGTGTTCAACGAAATGATGGCCCGCCTGGAGCAGAGTTTCCAGCAAGCCACGCGCTTCAGCGCGGACGCCTCGCACGAACTGAAGACGCCATTGGCCCGACTTCAACTCGAATTGGAGCAGGCGCTGGAACACGCGCCCGCCGGTTCGCCGCAACAGGAAATTTACAGCAGCCTGCTCGATGAAATCAGCCGCCTCAAGGCCATCGTCCAAAAACTCCTGCTGCTCTCGCTCGCCGATGCCGGGCAACTCAAACTCAGGCTCGAACCGGTCAACCTGACACAGCTGCTGGAAAATGTGATTGAAGACTGCCAGGCGCAGGCGCCACACCTGATCGTGGAAAAAGCCCTCGCGCCCGATGTCCCGGTCAACGCCGACCCTGACCTGTTGGAACAGGCACTCCAGAATCTCGCGAGCAACGCCATCAAATACAATCGTGACAATGGCATGATTCGATTTGAGTTGTCATCAGATGCAAATCACGTTTGGGTTCGCGTGGCCAATACCGGCCAGCGAGTTCCGCCAGCCGACCGGGAGCACGTCTTCGAGCGATTTTACCGCGCCGACACCGCGAGGAGCGGACGGGTGGAAGGCACCGGTTTGGGTTTGAGCCTCGCCCACGAAATCCTCCGCGCCCACGGCGGTGATTTGACCCTCGAAGCCAGTGACGATCCACTCACCCGTTTCGTCGTGCAGCTTCCCGCCATAAGTTGCCCCTAACGGAGACTGAACTGAAACAATCTTCTCCCAAAAACAAAACGGCGCGGAAATTGTTCCGCGCCGTTCGTGACTTCAAATTTTCGCCTAGGTCAAAACGATCTTGTCGCCGTCTTTCAGCGTGACGATGGCTTTTTTCCAGTCGGGCGCCTTGCCGGCCTGCGCCGTGCGCTGGCGGCGGGCCTTGCCGTGGACGTTCAACGTGTTGACGCGGATGACCTTGACCTTGAACAGTTCCTGCACGGCCTGCCGGATCTGCGTTTTGTTCGCGAGCCGGTCGGCCACGACGGTGTATTGGTTGTATTTCTCGCCCTGGCGCGTGCCTTTTTCCGTCAGGCGGACGGTCTTGATGACTTCAAAAGCGTTCATGTTATTCCTTGGTCAGACGGTCGGAGACTTTTTCAAATGCGCTCTTCGTGAACAGCAGCTTGTCGGGACGAAGCACGTCATAGGTGTTCAGCGAATCGCTCGTGGCCAGCGCCACGTTCGGGATGTTGCGCGAGGCGAGCGTGAGATTCTTGTCCGCCGGCGCGATGACGAGCGTCGTGCCCTTCAATTCCAGCGCGGCGATGACGCCGACGAAATCCTTCGTCTTGGCCGAATTCAATTTCAAGTCGTCCACGACGATCACGTCGCCGGCCTTGAGCCGTTCGCTCAACGCCTTGCGCAGGGCGAGCGAGCGCGTCTTCTTGGAAATCTTCTTCGCAAAATCGCGCGGCCTCGGTCCGAAAACCACGCCGCCACCCGCCCACAACGGCGAGCGGAACGAGCCGGCGCGGGCGCGGCCCGTGCCCTTCTGGCGCCACGGTTTCTTGTTGGAACCCTAGACTTCGCCGACGTTTTTGGTGCAAGCGGTGCCGCTGCGCTGCGCCGCCCGATAAGCGGTGACGGCATCATGCACGGCTTGCGTGCCCTTGCCGTTTTCGATCAGCGGGAACGTCACTTCGAGTTCGCCCTGGTCTTTTCCTGCGATATTTTTAATGGCAATTTTCATGGCCGGTTAATTACTTTTTGACTTCGGCCTTCTTGGCGTCGGAACCCTTGCGCTTCATCGGCGCGAGGCTCACCGGCGGCTTCCAGCCCTTGGGACGTTTCTTGGATTCGCGAATGACGACGTAATCGCCTTCCGCTCCCGGGATCGCGCCCTTGATGAGCAGCAAATTGTCCGCCTCGCGAACCTGGATAATTTCGAGATTCTGGGTAGTGCGCTTCACCTGCCCCATGTGACCGGGCATCTTGAATCCGCGCAACACCGTGCCGGGGAACAGGCGCTCGCCGATCGCGCCGCCGCGCCGGTGCCAGCCCTTGTGACCGTGCGTGGCCGGGCCGCCGCCGAAATGGTGCCGCTTCATCACGCCTTCAAAGCCCTGACCTTTGGTGATGCCGATCGCGTCAATAAAATCGCCGGGCGCAAACAGCGTCGGGCCGACGAGGTCTCCGGGCTTCACGTCCTTCGAGAAATTGCGGAATTCCTTGATCTTCATCACGCCGACGAGCGCGGTCTTGTCGCCTTTTTCGCGCGCCTTTTCCGCGGCGGCCTTGTCGAGCGCGCCGTGTTTGACGAGGTGGCCCAGCGCGGGCTTCGCGATGCGCTGCGGTTTCTGGCTGCCAAAACCGAGCTGCACGGCGTTGTAGCCGTCCCTGCCCGCCTGCGTTTTCACCTGCAGAACGCGGTTGGGGCCGGCGAGAACGACCGTCACGGGAATCAAAGCGCCGCTCGCATTATAAACGCGCGCGCTGCCGAGTTTTTTTCCTAAAAGTCCTAATGGCATGGTGTTCTCCTTGAATCAAATCTTGATGGTGATGTCCACGCCGGCGGGCAAATTGAGCTTCTTCAATTCATCCACGGTCTTGGCGGTCGGATCGAGGATGTCAATCAGCCGCTTGTGGGTGCGCTGCTCGAAGGTTTCCTGCGATTTTTTATCCGCGTGCGGCGAGCGCTGCACGGTGAACCGCTCGATGCGGGTCGGCAGCGGGATGGGCCCGGCGACGCGCGCGCCGGTGCGTTTGACGGTGTCGGCGATTTCGCGCGCCGACTGGTCTATGACCCGGTGGTCATAGGCCTTGAGACGAATTCTGATGCGTTGTGCAGCCATACAAAGAACAATTGTCTATTAATGGTTTAATTACGATTTATCGCTTCAACTCTTGAAAGCGGAAGCGGAGTGTAACAATTGTGCGCCGCCGCGCAATATATTTTTTGACAAATTTTGCCGCCCGCCGTCCCGGCGCAAGAATTCAAGGCACAACAGCTTGCCGGCCGCCCCCAGAATCGTCACATCACGGCCAGCAGAAAGCCACTTGACACCATCGCAAACCCGCATAAGCTAACCATAAATTGTCGTGTGTATGGCAATATCGGTGCAGTCAGTCGGACACCGGTAAAAAAACAAAAGGAGGCATTATGAAAACGAGCCAATTCCTGAAAATGTTCCTCGCCGGAATCACGCCGATGTTAGTCGGGGCAGGTTTGTCCGCCGCTCCGCTGGCGTGGTTTCCCGGTCCGGCCATGGACTATCCGGGCAGCAGCGCGGCAACGGTCGTCATGCCCGGCATGGGCAACATCGTGATTGCCGGAACCACCGCTTATCCCGAAGGTTTGATCGCCACCAACATTTATTGGACGCCGCTGGGGCAGCCGTTCTACGGCAACCTCGCCCCCGGTGCCGTCGCCAGTGGCGGCGCGATCATCGTTTATGGCGGCAATGATGGAGTCAGTTCAGTCAACACGGTGATCAATTACAGCCCCAGCGATGGTTCGACCACGCTGGCATCCATGAGCGTGCCGCGATCCTACCTCGGATACGCGCCAGACCGAAGCGGCAACGCTTACGCCATCGGCGGTCTGGACGACAGCGGCAATCCGCTGGCATCCGCCGAGGTCTACAGCCATGACACCGGCGCATGGTCTCCCATCGCCGGCCTGCCCGCCGCCCGATTCAACTATCCAGCGGTGTTTGACCGCACGAATTACATTTACATTTTCGGTGGATATACCGACACCGTTTCGGATGTGGAAATTTCCAGCGTGCTCCGTTATTCCGTCAGCAAAAACACCTGGACCAACATGACACCAATGCCCGTTGCCACCGCCGGCAGCGCGGCGGCACTCGGAGTTGACGGGAAAATTTACGTTGTCGGCGGACTCTCCGGCGGCGGCGCAACCAACACGGTTCAAGTCTTCAATCCCGCCGCCAATTCCTGGACGCTTTCCACGCCACTGCCTGAATCTTTGACCAGCTCCGTGATGGGCACGGACAGTCTGGGACGGCTGGTGGTGATGGGCGGCAGCGACACCAACGGCTACGACACCGGCGATGTGTGGCGCAGCCAGCAATTGGGTGCACCCGATACTCCACCGGTGTTCACGCAGCTTCCCGCCACAAACGGCGTTTACCAGACTCCTTTCTCTTCGCCCATCACTGCCACCGGCAGTCCGCCGCCGGTCTATTTGCTCGTCAACGGTCCCGACGGCATGGCGGTGGATTATTTCAGCGGTCAAATTACCTGGACGCCGCAGGGGCTGGATCAAATCGGACCGATTCCCGTGACGATTGAAGCGACCAATTATGCCGGCGTCACCAACTGGTCTTTCACCATCACCGTTCCCAATCCGCGGCCAGCAACGCCAACCAACTTATATCTCGCGAGCGCAACCGAATATTCGGTGACGCTGGCTTGGACTCCCGAAGACCCGGCGTTTGGTTCCGTAACTTATAGCATTTTCATTCCGCATCCCTACCACAGCCCCAAAGGCAGCGGCGGCGGGGTCAACTACCAGTTGATAGGTTCCACCACCTCGACCAACATAACCATATCCGGTTTGAAGCCGAATTTCTCCTATGCCTTTGACATCAACGCCACGGGTCCCGGCGGCACATCCGGTTACGCGGGTATTGGCGTCACCACGTTGGGACCACAACCGCCTGCCAGTTTGCAGGTCACCGGGATTACTTCCACCACCATTACTTTGACGTGGGATCCGTCACCCGGTCCGGTGCCGATTGTTCGCTATGAGATTTTGGGCTGGGTTGGCGGGTTGTTTCCGACCATTGGATATGGAACAAATTTCACCGGCACGACGGCCACGATCACCGGCCTCACTCCCGGCACCTATGAGGAATGGACCGTTGCCGGTTTCGATGCCGATGGCAATGTCTCCGGCTGGGCTCCCGGCGTTTATGCCGTCAATCCCGTGCCGAAACCGGCGGCGCTCGCCGCTGTGGTCGCGCCGCCACAGGCCACCGGAGGATTTCAATTCAGCGTGCAGGCCAGCGCGGTGCAGACCACCTTGATTCAGGCTACCACGAATCTGGTGGATCCCACGGCATGGACGACTATCGCCACCAATCCGCCCGGCAGCTTGTTCATATTCACCGACACAAATTCCGCCTCTTTCCCGATGCGCTACTACCGGGTGATAACCCCGTAACCAGAGGGAAAATAAAAAAATCCGGGAACATGGTTCCCGGATTTTGTGAAGAATTTCCGATTTACAGGCTTACGTCCTCGCCGCCGGCCTCTTGTTGGCCTGATCCAGGATCGTGTCGAGCACACTCTTGGGCACCTGCGCAAAGGTGAACGGCTCCATCGAATACGACGCGCGGCCTTTCGAGAGCGAACGGATGGCGGTGGCGTAGCCGAACATTTCAGCCAGCGGCACGTTGGCGTTGAGGATGGTCTGGCCGTTCTTCGCTTCAATGCTGATAATGGTGCCGCGACGACGATTGATGTCGCCGAGCAGATCGCCCTGATACTCATCGGGTGTGGTGCATTCCACCTTCATGATCGGCTCGAGCAGAATCGGACCGGCTTTCTTGAAGGCGTCTTTCAATGCGAAAATACCCGCCATGCGGAATGCAAGTTCGTTCGAGTCCACTTCATGGAACGAGCCGTCCACGACTTCAACCTTGATGTCAATGACCTGATAGCCGGCGTAGACACCACCTTTTATGGCTTCTTCGACGCCGTCAATCACCGCCGGGATATATTCCTTGGGAATTGCACCACCGACAATCTCATCCACCACTTCCACGCCCTTGCCTTTTTCATTCGGCGCGACGGTGATGCAGGCATGGCCATATTGGCCCTTGCCGCCGGATTGCCGGATGAACTTGCCCTCGCCCTCGGCATTCTTTGTGATGGTTTCGCGATACGCGATCTGCGGTGCGCCGGTGTTGGCCTCCACCTTGAATTCGCGCTTGAGACGGTCAATGATGATTTCCAGATGCAGCTCACCCATGCCCGCGATGATGAGCTGGCCGGTTTCCTCATTCGTGAAACAGCGGAACGTCGGATCTTCTTCCGCAAGGCGCTGCAAACCTTCGGACAACTTGTCGCGATCCTGCTTGGTCTTCGGTTCGACGGCCATGCTGATGACCGGTTCCGGGAACGTCGGCGGTTCGAGCGTCACGTCAAAATCCTCGTTGCACAACGTGTCGCCGGTCGTGATGTTGCGCAGGCCGACGAGCGCGGCGATGTCGCCGGCGAACACCTCGTTGATGTCCTTGCGTTCGCTGCCCTGAATGACCATGAGGCGGCTGACGCGCTCGCGTTTGCGTGTGCGCGGATTGTAAATGGTGTCGCCCTTTTTGAGATGGCCGGAATAGACACGGAAGAAGACCAGCTTGCCGGCATAAGGATCGGTCCAGAGCTTGAACGCAAGCGAGCAGAATTTTTCATTGTCGTTCGTCGGCACCTTGACGACGACCTCCGTTCCCAGTTCGTGACCTTCCGCGCCGGGAACATCCAGCGGGCCGGGCAGATAATCCACCACGGCGTCCACGAGCGGCTGCACGGCTTTTTTCTTGAACGCGGAACCGCACAGCACGGGAACGATTTCAATCTTGCATGTGAGCCGGCGGATGGCCGCCTTGAGAACTTGAGGCGTGATCGGTTTTTCTTCGAGCACAAGGTTGGCGATTTCGTCGTCCTTGTTGGACGCGGCGTCAATCAATTCCGCGAGCGCGGCCTTGGCGCGTTCCTGATCCGCAGGCGCGATGTCCCGGATTTCATAATTGAGACCTTCGTTCGCCTCGGTCGGTCCCCAATAAATGGTCTTTTGATTGACCACGTCAATCACGCCTTCAAAACCGCCCTCAACCGGCCGGCCTTCGGCTTCGGTCGGCCCCTGACCCAGCGGCAGGAAAATCGGGAATGCATACGCCTTGAGCTTGGTGCGCATGTCGTTCAGCGCGTTTTCAAAATTCGCGCCCATGCGATCCATCTTGTTGACGAATGCAATGCGCGGGACATTGTATTTGGTCGCCTGACGCCAGACGGTCTCGGATTGCGGCTGCACGCCAGCCACGCCACAGAACACGGCGACCGCGCCATCCAACACGCGCATGGAGCGCTCCACCTCGGCGGTGAAATCCACGTGGCCGGGAGTGTCAATGATGTTGATGCGATGCGGCACCCCGTTAAACAACTTGAAAATTTTGTCCTCGCCGGGCTTGGTCGCCTTTTGCGTCCAGAAGCAGGTGACCGCCGCGCTGGTGATGGTGATGCCGCGCTCGCGTTCCTGCTCCATCCAGTCGGTCACCGTGTTGCCGTCGTCCACGTCGCCAATCTTGTGGATGAGGCCGGTGTAAAAAAGGATGCGCTCGGTTGTCGTCGTCTTGCCGGCATCAATGTGCGCGGCAATGCCGATGTTGCGTGTCCGCTCCAGCGTGTATTCGCGCTTGGGCGAGTTGGGCGATTTTGTTTTGTCAGTGGCTGTTTCCATCTTGTCCTTTGAAAATAAAAACACCCCGGCGTTTCACCTCCGGGGCGTGTTAAAATAATCCTACCAGCGGAAATGGGCAAAGGCCTTGTTCGCCTGCGCCATTTTATGAACCTCGTCGCGTTTGCGGATGGCGTTGCCCTGGCCCTGATACGCCTCCATGATTTCCGCCGCCAGCGCCGACTTCATCGGCTGGCCTTTCCGCGCGTCCGCGAAATCCACGATCCAGCGCAGCGCGAGCGCCGCCTGCCGGTCGGATGGAACCTCCAGCGGCACCTGATAGGTTGCGCCACCCACGCGGCGAGGCTTGGTCTCGATGCGAGGCTTGGCGTTGTCCACCGCGCGCTGCAAAATTTCCACCGGGTTGCTCGCCGGGTTCTTCTCGGAAATGGTGTCAAACGCGCCATAGACTATCCGCTGCGCGGTGCTCTTCTTGCCGCACTTCATGATGGTGTTCACGAGGCGCGATACCAGTGTGCTCTGGAATTTGCCGTCCTTGGTCACTGGCCGTCTGGTTGCTTGTCGTCTGCGGGACATGGATTTTTAAATTGTTAAGTCGTTAAATCGTTGGATCGGTTACGCGGCGGGAGCGGCTGCCGCAGGGGTGCTGGGCTTGGCGCCCGCCTTCGGGCGTTTCACGCCATATTTGGAACGGCTCACGCGGCGTTTCTCAACGCCGGCGGCGTCGAGCGTGCCGCGCACGATGTGATAGCGCACGCCGGGCAAATCTTTCACACGGCCGCCGCGCACGAGCACGATGGAGTGTTCCTGCAAATTGTGGCCCTCGTCCGGAATGTAGGCGATGATCTCGAAGCCGTTGGTGAGGCGCACCTTGGCCACCTTGCGCATGGCCGAGTTTGGCTTCTTGGGCGTGCGGGTCATGACCTGGATGCACACGCCGCGTCGGAACGGCGAATTGTCCAAGGCGGGCGACTTGGATTTGTATTTGACCTTGTTACGGCCCTTGCGAACGAGTTGATTGATTGTCGGCATTGCGTCTTAAAAATAAAGATTGGATGTTAGCAAATAGATTTTCCGTTGCAATAAGTTTTTGAATTCATTTGCGTCAGGACAGCAGCGGGTTTTCCGCCGGGGCCGCTTCCGCAGGCTCCGCAGCTTCCGGCTCGTCAGGAACCTCAACCAGCAGCTTGAGCGCCGCCTTGCGGTGCATGTCAAACCCGGTGCCCGCCGGAATAATGTGGCCCATGATGACGTTCTCCTTGAAGCCGCGCAACGAATCCACCTTGGACCGGGTCGCAGCCTCGGTCAGCACACGGGTCGTGTCCTGGAAGCTCGCAGCGCTCAAGAAGCTGTCGGTTTCGAGCGACGCCTTGGTGATGCCGAGCAGCACCGGCGCGGCTTCCGCCGGCTTGCCGCCCTTCTTCTCGACGGCCTCGTTTTCCCCCTCGAATTCGAGCTTGTCAATTTG
>Ga0181535_10002934_pt1 | contig 20224 bp, 21 predicted proteins | sample PEATcosm2014_Bin_44_FD_119774 | JGI IMG/M metagenome (GOLD analysis project Ga0181535, IMG submission 119774) | Peatland microbial communities from MTU Mesocosm Facility, Houghton, MI, USA - PEATcosm2014_Bin17_30_metaG | ecosystem: Environmental > Terrestrial > Soil > Wetlands > Peat | place... | reverse complement strand
GCCGGATCGGAGAACAGCACGCAGCCGCAGCCGTAGGGCTGCAGGCCGTGCTTGTGCGGGTCGACGACGATCGAGTCGGCCGCCTGCAGCGCGGCGAACGGCGCACGCTCGACGCCGGGCTCGGCGCCGTCGGCGAGCGTGGCGAAGAAGCCTCCGTAGGCCGCGTCGACGTGCAGGCGGGCGCCGTGGCGCGAGCACAGGGCGACGATCTGCTCGATCGGGTCGAGCGCGCCGAGGCTGGTCGTTCCGAGCGTCGCGACGACGGTGCCGACCCCGCCCGCCCGCAGGCGCGCTTCGAGCGCGTCGAGGTCGATCCGCCCGCGCGCATCCTGCCCGACCTGTTCGGCACGGACGCCGAGCACCTGGCACATGCGGGCGTGGGTGTAGTGCGCGTTCTCGCCGAACAAGATCGTGGCGTCCGGGCGGCGTTCGCGCGCCACCCACAGCGCCTCCAGGTTGGCGATCGTGCCCGAGGAGGTGAGGTGTCCGATCTGTTCGTCGTAGCCGAACATCGCGGCGATTGCGGCGACCGCCTGCTCCTCCATCTCCGCGGTGGCGGGTCCGCCGTCGAGCGCGTGGTTGTTGGGGTTGAGCAGCATCGCCGTCGCGTAGGCCGCCCAGGCCAGCGGGTGCGGCGGCTTCAGCATCTGGCCGACGTAATGGACGTCGCCGTAGGGATAGGTGTTGGCGAGCCGCTCGGCGAGGTGTTCCAGCGCCGCCGCCTGCTCGGGCTCCAGCGTCACGCGCTCGCTCCACAGCGATCCGAGCGGTGCGAGCGCCGCGGCGCGGCGCATCAGGCGCTGCGCCAGCTCGGGCTCAAGGCGAACGTCGCGCGGCTTCATCGGCCGCTGGCCGGCGAGAGTGGGGCGGCGCTCATCACGCTCATTCTGGCCGATGCGGCCGCGCCCCGGCCGGTCGTGCGGGCGAGCTGCGCCGCGCGCCGGCGCCCCCGCGCGGGATCGTCACGCTGGGGCGCCCGGCACGCGGGCCTTCAGGCGCGGGCGCGCCGCGCGGGGATCGTCACGCACGCGCCCCCTGCACTTCGAACTGCTCCGCCTCGGTGGACCCGCGGAGCGCCATCGTCGATGCCGTGCCGCCGGTGACCGTCTCCAGCACCTGGTCGAAGTAGCCCGAGCCGACCTCGCGCTGGTGGCGCGTGGCCGTGTAGCCGTCGTGCTCCATCGCGAACTCGCTCTCCTGCAACTCGACGTAGGCGCTCATCGCCCGCGTCGCATAACCGCGCGCGAGCTCGAACATCGAGGCGTTCAGCGCGTGGAAGCCGGCGAGCGTGACGAACTGGAAGCGGTAGCCGAGGGCGGCCAGATCGCTCTGGAACGTGGCAATCTGGCTCTCCGTGAGGTGCCGGCTCCAGTTGAACGACGGCGAGCAGTTGTAGGCGAGCAGCTTGCCGGGGAACGCCGCATGGATCGCATTCGCGAACGCGGTGGCCTGCTCGAGGTCCGGGGTTGAGGTTTCGAACCACAGCAGATCGGCGTAGGGCGCGTAGGCAAGACCACGGGCGATCGCGGCGTCGATCCCGGCGCGGACGTGGAAGAAGCCCTCAGGGGTGCGCTCGCCGGTCGTGAAGGCTCTGTCCGCCTCGTCGATGTCGCTGGTGAGCAGCGTTGCCGACAGCGCGTCCGTGCGCGCGATCAGCAGCGTCGGCACATCCAGGACATCGGCCGCGAGGCGTGCCGCGATCAGCGTTCGCACGAACTGGGAGCTGGGCACGAGCACCTTGCCGCCGAGATGACCGCACTTCTTCTCCGAGGAGAGCTGGTCCTCGAAGTGGACCGCGGCGGCACCTGCTTCGATGAACGCCTTCATCAGCTCGAAGGCGTTGAGCGGGCCGCCGAAGCCGGCCTCGGCGTCGGCGACGATCGGCGCGAGCCAGTCGATCGAGTCGTCGCCCTCGGCATGGGCGATCTGGTCGGCGCGCAGCAGCGCGTTGTTGATCCGCTTGACGAGCGCCGGCGCGCTCGTGGCGGGGTAGAGGCTCTGATCGGGGTAGGTCTGGCCGGCGAGGTTCGCGTCGGCCGCGACCTGCCAGCCCGAGAGGTAGATCGCACTCAGGCCGGCCTTGACCATCTGCACCGCCTGTCCGCCGGTCACCGCCCCCAGCGCCGTGACGCATGGCTCATCCGCGAGCTGTGCCCGCAGGCGCAGCGCGCCACGGCGTGCCAGCGTGTGCTCGACGCTCACCGAGCCGCGCAGACGCTCGACGTCCTCGTCGGAGTAGGGGCGCTGGATGGCGGGTTCGGTGGGGGTCATGCGGTCCTCCTTTTTGGATCCAAGAAACGGTGGATTGGATCCTAAACGATTCGTCACATTGCTGTCAAACCTGTACTGTCGGCGTATACCCGCGAATGGTTGGTTGTAATAGTCTCGATCTTGGATCCTTGCTTGTGATGAGGCGGATGCTATCTTTGCTCCGTGCCGACCCTCACGACGAAGGCCGACGAGGTCGCCCGAACGCTCGAGGACGAGATCGTCTCGGGCGCCATCCCGCAGGGCCAGGTGTTGCGGCAGGAGCACGTGTGCGAGCGCTTCGGCGTCAGTCGCACGCCCGTGCGCGAGGCTCTGCAGCGCCTCGAAGCGCTCGGCCTGGTAACGGCACTGCCGAACCGGGGGGCGCGAGTGCGCTCGATCTCCTCGGCCGAGCTGCGCGAGGCGTTCCTGATCCGCGCCGAGCTCGAGGGCCTGGCGACGGCTCACGCGGCGCCGCGCATGACGCCGGAGGATCTCGCGCGGCTGGACGGCGCCGAGGAGCGGTTCGCCGAGCTGACGCTCGAGCTGCGAGCGCAGATGCGCAGCGGCGACCTGCGCAACGCGTCGCTGGTCGTCGTCTGGATGGCCGCCAACCACGCCTTCCACGACGTGATCTACGACGTCGCGGCACTCCCGCGCGTCGAGCAGCTGGCGAAGAGCGCGCGGCGCACGTTCATCGGCGAGCACGTCTGGAGCGCACGCGGCGAGCTCGACGAGCTGTTCGCCCGCAACGACCTGCAGCACCGCGCGATCCGTGAAGCGCTGGCCGCGGGCAGCGCCGACGGCGCCCGAACCCTGGCCCGCGAGCATGTGCTCTCGTCGGGCAGGCTGATGGAAGCCGCGCTCGATCTCGCAGCCGCGAGGACGCGTCCGCCCGACTGGCTGTCGGGACGCGCTGAGTCCTCGGCGTGGGGGACGGCAGGGTAGCGAGCCCGCAGGGCTTTCGCGCGCGCCGTCGCAGGGCGGCGGTGGACGGGCGAAGCTGTGGCAGCCCGCGGTCTGTGGGGACTCTCACGGTTCGCTAACCGGTCGCTTACGCGGAATACAGACACTCGGCGTCGTGGCTTCGCGTGCGAACCCTCGCCGCAGCGGCGTCGCTTCTGCGCCAACCGGGCTCCGCCGGCTGGCGGCGCGGCTTCTGGCGGGTGGCACTGCGGGCAACGAGCAGCTCACGGCCGCCACGGCGGTTGTGCTGTTGGTCCTGCTAGCCGCGCTCGGCGTGACGATCGTGCGCATCGGCGGGCTGCTGGACCCGCACATGTTCCTCGGCATGCTGCTGATCGGGCCTGTCGCGCTGAAGCTCGCGAGCACCGGCTACCGGTTCGCCCGCTACTACACCGCGGACCCGCGCTACCGCGAGAAGGGGCCGCCACCGGCGGCGATGCGGGTGTCGGCGCCGATCGTCGTGATCTCGACCGTCGTCGTCTTCGCCAGCGGCGTCGCGCTGCTGTTCGCCGGACCGGGATCACGCTCGACGCTCCTGCCGCTGCACAAGGCCAGCTTCATCGTCTGGCTCGTCTTCACCGCCCTGCACGTGCTCGGTCACCTGGGCGAGCTGCCTGCCGCGTTGCGACGCGAGCGCAGCAGGGAGCTTCCCTGGGATGACCTCGGTGGCGGCCGCGGAGCGCGTGCGCTGGCGCTCGCCGGCGCCCTGGTCGGCGGTCTGGTGCTGGCGCTGGCGGTGGAGTCGCAGTTCGCAGTGTGGGCGAACTTCCATCACCTGCATCTGCACTGACGGCGCAGCCGAGCCGGTGTGCGCGTCGCCGCGCGGGCGTCTCGGATGCGCGCGTTGTGACGGCTCAAACGCGGCTGAGAAGCAGCTGATCGCGGCCGCGTCATGAGCGGCTTCTCATGCGCGGCTTAGCAGGATTTGGGATAGCGCGCCGACAATCGAACACGATGGTGACCATCTTCCACGACGGGCGCCGCTGCGCTCAGGGACTCCTGCGTTGAGCGGACGCCTGCATCGGACACCCGGGCGGAGTCCCGCGGAAGTCGCGACGCGTCGCGCGATCAGAGCTCGCGACGCCGGGCTGCGACGGATCCGGGCGATCACGCGCGGGATCGTCGCGGCCGTTGTGGCCCTGTCCGGCGCGCTCGCCGTGCTTGCAGCCAATGGCTTCCACGGACACACACTCGCGAGCCGGACCGTGCAGCCGCGGAGCGCCCGGCCGGCGCTGAGCGGCCCGACGGCACGCACGCGCTCGCGAAACGCATCCTTCGCTCGGCGCTCGCCGTCGGCGCGGACGCCGCTGGCAGCGGCGGCGTCGACAGGCGGCGCGACGACACAGACGCCGACACAGACGACCCAGAGCCAGACGACGCCCGCAGCGGCCACGCCGGCGCAGACGACGACGCCGGCGAGCTCGACCCCGACCCAGGCGACGACCCCCACCCAGACGACGACCCCGACTCAGACGACGCCGGCCCAGACGACCGCCCCCGCGACCTCATCGCCGAGCGTCGCGCCGCCGAGCCAGGCGCCCGCGCCGACGCCCGCCGCTCCGGTTGCCGTGTCGGGAGGATCGTGATGGTGCTCGCGACGGCCGGGCCCAGCGCGCTGTGGTATTTGACGCGCGCCACCGGGGCGGTCACGCTCGTGCTGCTGACCGCGAGCGTCGCGCTCGGCGTCGCGAACGTCGGCCGCCTACAGAGCGCACGCTGGCCGCGATTCGTCGTCGAGGGACTGCACCGCAACGTCTCGCTGCTCGCGATCGTGGTGCTCGCCGTACACATCGTGACGACGGTGCTTGACCCGTTCGCCTCGATCCACCTGCTCGACGCTGTGATCCCTTTCATCTCGACCTACCGGCCCTTCTGGCTCGGGCTGGGAGCGTTCGCCTCAGACCTGCTGCTCGCGATCGCGCTCACGAGCATGGCGCGGCGCCGTCTCGGCCACCGGGCGTGGCGCGCGACGCACTGGTTCGCGTACGCCTGCTGGCCGATCGCACTGCTGCACGCGGTGGGCACCGGCAGCGACATCAAGCAACTGTGGATGCAGGCGCTGCTGGCCGGGTGCCTGGTCGCGGTGGTCGTCGCCATCTGGGCCAGGGTGGGCTTCGGCTGGCCCACGCGGCGCGGGCTGCGCGGGAGCGCGGTCGCCGCGTCGATCGCGCTTCCGGTCGCGCTCGTCGCCTGGCTGCCGGGCGGTCCGCTGGCATCCAGCTGGGCCAGGCGGGCGGGCACGCCGACGGTCGCGAGCGGCTCCGCCACCGCGGCGCGGGTCGCGGCCACGGCGCCGGCGGTCATCGCCGCGTTCTCCGCCGCGGTCAACGGCAGCGTCGTCCAGCGCCAGATCGCCGGCGGGGGCGTCGAGGTGGACCTGTCGCTGGCGGTCGCCAACCCGACGCTCGGCGCCGTGCACGTGCGGATCGAGGGCAACGCCGTGGCCGGCGGCGGCGTGCACATGACCGCCAGCTCGGTGACGATCGGCACGCCGTCGAGCCCGGCGCTCTTCCAGGGCGCGATCACCTCGCTCGACGGCACGCAGATCGCCGCTCGCGTGAGCTCGGCGGACGGCCGCAAGCTCCAGCTTGGACTCGCCCTGCGAGTCGACTCAGCCTCAGGCGCGGCAAGCGGCACGGTCCAGGTGACACCGGTCTGATGTCGACGCTTGCGACGACAGTCGGGCTCCCTCGCCTGCTCGGCTCGCTTACCGACGGCGAGATGGTCGACCTCGACCGCCACATCGATGCGCATGGCCTGCTGCCCTCGCGCCGCGAGCTCGACGCCAGGGCGCTTGTCGAGCTCGTCGAGCGCTCCGGACTGCGCGGGCGAGGTGGCGCGGCGTTCCCCATGGCCACCAAGCTGCGGGCGGTCCGCGCGGCGCGCGGCTCGGCGATCGTCGTCGCCAACGGCTGCGAGAGCGAGCCGATCAGCGTCAAGGATGCACTGCTTCTGCACGAGTTGCCGCACCTGGTGCTCGACGGCGCCGAGCTCGCAGCAAGGGCGGTCGGAGCCGGCGAGGCGATCGTCGCCTTCGAAACGCCCAACCTGGAAGCGCGTGCCAGCCTCGAGAGCGCGCTCAGCGAGCGGCGCGCCGAACGGATCGATGCGCCGAGCTTCTCGCTGTTCGCCGCGGAGGAGCGTTTCCTCAGCGGCCAGGAGACGGCGCTGGTGTCGCAGATCAACGGCGGACCGGCGCGGCCGACGTTCGTGCCGCCCAGACCCACCGACCGCGGCGTGGGCCGACGCCCGACACTGATCCAGAACGTCGAGACGCTCGCGAACCTGGCGCTGATCGCGCGCTACGGCGCCGACTGGTACCGCGAGCTCGGAACGGCCTCGGAGACGGGCTCGCGCCTGGTGACGCTGGCCGGCGCCGTCGAGCATCCCGGCGTCTACGAGATCGAGTGCGGGACACCGGTGGGAGCTCTGTTCGGGGCCGCGGGCGGTCTGCGCGGCGAGCTGGCCGGCGTCCTGGTGGGCGGTTACTTCGGCTCCTGGTTGCCGGCGGCGGGAATCGGCGAGCTCGAGCTCTCGAATGAGGCGCTCGCCCGCCACGGAGCCGCGCTCGGCTGCGGGGCGCTCGTCGCGCTCCCGGCAAGCTCGTGTCCGGTCGCCGAGACCGTGCGCGTCGCCGTCTACCTCGCGACCGAGACCGCCGGCCAGTGCGGGCCGTGCGTTCACGGGACCGCGGCGATCGCCCGAACGCTGCACGGCATCGCGGAGGGCAAGGCCTCCGCGACGGCGTTCACCGACCTGGAGCGCTGGGTGGCCGAGCTGCCCGGCCGCGGCGCCTGCCATCACCCGAACGGGCTCGCCCACTTCGTCTCGACCGCGCTGCGAACGTTCACGAGCGAGTTCGCCGATCACGCGCGCCGTGGCCCGTGCGCGGCCTGCGGCGCCGACGCGGTCCTGCCGATCCCGCAGGTGAGCGCGGCACGCGCGTGACTCGCATTCGTGTCAACCCGATCGGCTGTGTTGCCCACGGCCTGTGCGCGGAGATCCTGCCCGAACGGATCGAGCTCGACGAGTGGGGTTATCCGATCGTCGACCGCGACGTGATCCCGAGCGAGCTCGAGGCGCACGCGCGGCGCGCCGCCGACGCGTGCCCGACGCTCGCGCTGCGGCTCGAACGCGACTGAGTGCCGCGGTGGAGCACTCGCCCGGCGCCTGGCCAGCTCAGCTCGCGGCGGCGGACGACCAGGCGAACTGGTTCGTCCAGTCGATGCGACCGAAATCGCTCTGCCAGTCGGTTGGAGTGAACAGTGGTGAGGCGATCAGGACGGGCTTGCTCGAAAGCGTCGGCAGCAGCCACAGCGCGTCGTTCGATACGTAGAGCAGGCTCCGACCGTCCGCCGACCAGACCGGCGCGGCGGCACCGGCGGTGCCCGCGATCTCGTTCGGCCTTGCGCCGGCGTGGCGCATCAGCCAGAGCGTGTGTGTGGCGTACCAGCGCCTGACCGCCGGCTGACCGATGTTGCCGGCTCGCATGCTCGCCGCCTCGACGAAGGCGAGCGCGTCGCCGTTCGGCGAGAACGCCGGATCCAGCGAGAGCGTGCCCGCCGCCGTCGGGATGGGGCTGCAGCGCTCCGCGGCAGCCGAGCAGGTCACGACCGCCTTGGTCACCCAGGCGTAGCGGTTCGCGCCGAGCGTGAACGCGAAGGTTCCATTCGCGCCGACCGAGACGGTGTTCCCGACGGTCACGCCAAGATTCCTCGGCCGCTCGCCCGCGGCTCTGATCTCGTAGAGGTCGACGCCGTCGGAGACGTCGCAGCAGAACGGACTCAGCCCGACCAGAATGCCGCGATCTGCAGGCAGCGCCGTGGCAAAGAAGAAGGTCGGCCCCTGGAGACCCGACTGCTCTGCGAACGAAACCCGCGCGTGGAACCACGTCGTGCGCCTGCCGGCGAGCGAGCTCGACACCTCGAGGCTTACCACGCCCTTGGAGGAGGTGGGCGCCGCGACCCGGATGGTGCTCGACTGGAAGATGTACTCGTGCGCGTTGGCGCCTGGCGGAAAGAGCCCGGCTGCCGTCGAGCCGGCCGGCGTCAGCGTCTCGTTCGACGTGACGCGGAAGCGCCGGCCGCCGATGAGCAGTTGGCCCCGGGGGAGCCAGCTGGCCGCGTCGTAGCCGCGCGCGATCGGCCGTGGTGAGGTGCCGTCGGCGTGGGCCAGCCACGTCTGGTCTGCGGCGGCGGCCGGACTGGCGGAGACGCCGAAGACGAGCCAGCGGCCGTCGGGCGAGAACTCGGGATCGGACGCCTGCTGGGAGGGGCGCGTCAGAGGGGTGAGCGTGCCGGCCGCGCCGTCGAGGACCCACAGACGCCCCCTGGAGACGAAGGCGAGCTCGCCCTCGCGGCCGAAGGCCCGGATGTTCGCGAACGGGTGGGAGGGGGTTTCGGCGACGGTTCCGGAGCTCGCGCTCCCATCGAGCGTGAGGACGGTCCCGGCGACGGCGAGGACCAGGCCAACGGCGATCGCACCGCGCAGCCGCCGCCTGCGCGTGCGCCGTCGAGCCTCCTCGAACAGTGCCTGCGGGTCGTCGCTCGCCGCGGGCGCCTGCAGCCGGTCCTCGAGGAGCAGCATCGAGCTTCCCTACGGCATGCTCTCGATGATCGCGACGAGCTCGTCGCGGCGGTAGCCGTGACTGCGCGCCAGATCGATCAGGGCGCGGGCCTGCTCCAGGACGGCGGTGCGCTCCGGGGTGCCGGCGACCGTGACGCCGCGTCCGCGCCGGAACTCGAGCAGGCCCTCGTCGCGGAGCAGGCGCAGCGAGCGCAGCACCGTGTTCGTGTTCACGCCGAGCTCAGCGGCGAGGTCCTTCGCAGGGGGCAGGCGCCCGCCCGGCCTGGCCTCCCCGTCGAGGATCGCCCGGCGGATCTCCGCGGCGACCTGCTCGAACACCGATGTCGAGTCGGTGCGGTCGATTCTCATCGACGGCTGTCCGTGACGCCCAGCATGAAACCAATATAGCTATCACCATATCGGGAGTCAAGCGGCGGGCGCGCGACGCCCGGCCGGGCCGCGGCGCGCCTCGCCGGCGCCGTCAGAGGTCGAGGTTGTCGATGATCTCGTTCGCGCGCGACCACTGCTCCGGCGGGACGACGAGGTAGATATCGCCGTGGCCGAAGCGATCGAGCGGTTGATCGGCGGTGCAGGCCGCATCGACGCCCATGCCGCGCAGCTCATCGCGCCAGGCGAGCGCCGTCATCTGGTCCTCGAACGTGCTGACCGTCTCCCAGTCCTCGAAGCGAGGGTCGGCGACCGACACCGGCTGGCTCTTCGCGGCGCGGGGCTTGCGGGACCACGGCATCGGCACGCGTGCAGCCTACGCCGGCGAGCGCGGCGGGGTCAGCCCGCTGATGCACGCGGGCGACTCACGGCGAGGTCGCTCACGCGGCGTCATGCGCGCCGCGCGAAATCCTCCGGGCGCCGTGAGGCGACCTAAAGCAGTCGAGGTTGTTGGCGACGCGCGGCTAGAGCTTGGCGCACACCGCGCTCGCGACCCCACGGTCGGCGGCCGGCACCGTGTCGCCGACGATCTCCTTGCAGAGCGTCTTCTCGGCGGCCTTGATCTGCGACGGGCTGTCGTTGGTCAGCGACGCGCAGTAGGCCGAGAACTGGCTCTTCTCGCTCGCTGTGAGCTTCGACCCCGCGGCAGCCAGGGCGTTCTGGCAGTACGCGGCGATGGCGGCGCCACCGGCCGGGATCGCCGGGGTCGTGGAGTTCGTCGAGGTGGTGGTGGAGGTTCTGGAGGACGTGCTGGAGGACGTCTTGGCGACGGCGGCCTTCGTGCTGCTGGTGCTGGTGGTCGTGGTCGAGGAATTGTTGCTGCTGCCGCAGCCGGCGACGAGCGCGGCGCTTGCGGCAGCGGCGAGGAAGAACGAAGCGGTGCCGCGAGTCATCTCGAAACCCCCTGTGTCGATCGCCTGGCGATGGCCGAGTGTAGTCGGTGGGGGTGTCGGCAAGATGGGCTGTAGACGCGAATCCGAGGCGTGGGCGTGGGCGGCGCCGCGGGGTCGGGCGCGGGCAAAGTGCTTGCGGGGGCAAGTACTTTGATAGGGTGGGGCGATGGAGCTGGGAGTTGCCACCTTCGCGGATCTCGCCTCGGGCGTCAGCCCACGCCAGCGCATGCGCGAGCTGATCGAGGAAGCGGAGCTGGCTGACCAGCTGGGGTTGGACGTGTTCGCCGTTGGCGAGCACCACCGGCCCGATTTCCTCGTCTCCTCTCCGGCGACGGTGCTCGCGGCGGTTGCCGTGCGCACGGAGCGCATCCGCCTCTCCAGCGCCGTCACGGTGCTCAGCTCCGATGACCCCGTGCGGGTCTTCCAGCAGTTCGCCCACGTCGACCTGCTCTCCGGTGGGCGGGCCGAGATCATGGCCGGGCGGGGCTCGTTCATCGAGTCGTTCCCGCTCTTCGGTTACGACCTCGACGACTACGACGAGCTGTTCGCCGAGAAGCTCGAGCTGCTGCTGAAGATCCGAGAGAGCGAGCGGGTGACCTGGTCTGGTCGCCACCGCGCCCCGCTGACCGACGCCGGGGTCTGGCCGCGACCGCTCCAGACTCCGCTGCCAGTGTGGGTCGCGGTCGGTGGTTCGCCGCAGTCGGTGGTCCGTGCCGGCACGCTGGGCTTGCCGCTCACGATCGCCATCATTGGCGGCCCCTACGCCCGCTTCGCGCCGCTGGTTGATCTGTACCGCGAGGCCTTCGCCGCGGGCGGGCATGACGCGGCGGAGGCGAGGGTGGCGATCAACACCCATGCCTTCGTCGGGCGGACATCGGCGCAGGCCGACAGCGCGTTTGCCGCCGCGTATCTGGCGATGATGAATCGCATCGGGCGTGAGCGTGGCTGGCCGCCATCGGGCCGGCGCGAGTACGAGGCGCTGCGATCGCCGAGCGGCGCGCTGGCCGTCGGCTCCCCCGATCAGGTCGCGGAGAAGATCCTGGCCGAGCACGCCCTGTTCGGCCATCAGCGCTACGTCGCGCAGATGAGCGTCGGCGCGGTCACGCACCGCGACGTGCTGGCGTCGATGGAGCTGTTCGGCACCGAAATTGCGCCGCTCGTGCGCGCCGGCGTGGCACAGTCCGGCGCCGGCGCTGCGGCTGCCGCGACGACGTAGCGCAGACTCAGGTTGGCGTCTGGCTATCGCCGGCAGGCGCGCCCGTCGGATCTGCGACGCGCGGGCGCGCGAGATGCTCGGTGACGACCGCGTCGGCGAGGTGGCTGGCATCGCCGTGCTCGGACATGGCCCCGATGAAGGCGGCGCGCGTGAGCGCGAGCAGGCTGACGTCAGTTGCGGCGCGCACCGTCGCCGTCCTCGGCACGTCGCGAAGCAGCGCGATCTCGCCAAAGCCGCTCCCCGGTCCCTGGCGCCGGCCGTACTCGACGATGTCGACCGTCCCGTCGGCGACCACGAAGAACTCGTCGCCGCTCTCACCGGCCCGTATGACAGTCGCTCCCGCCGGCACCTTCAGCGGACGCGCCGCGCGGACGAGCCTTTCCAGGCGGGGGAGGGGCAGCGGCGCCAGGAAGCTCACTCCGCGCAGCAACTCGCGCACACGCCCGGCCTCATCCTGGCCCTGATCGAGACGCGCGAAAGTGCGCTGCGCGACGATCGCCCCAGCGCCGAACGCTACGCCGACGGCGGCGAGGCTCCCGTCCACGCCGAGCGCGGAGATCAGCGCCGGGGCGATCAGCGCACCGACGCCTGCAGCCCCGGCGTAGAGGACCTCCGAGAGCGCGTAGACCCGGCCGACGATCGCATCGTCGGCGAGGCGCGGGACGAGCGCCATGACGGCGATCTCGACGAGCGCGAAGCCGATGCCGGCCGGGATCATCGCCCCGATCGCCATCGGGATCACGTTGATGGCGGCGAGGGCCAGTCCGGCGGCGAAGACGATCGAGCCGGCCGCGAGCGCCAGCCCGTAGCCACGGCGACGCACCAGGAAGAGGATCAGGGCGCTGCCGAGCAGGCCTCCGACGCCCCACACGGCGGTGAGCACGCCGGGGCCGCTGTTGCCCAGGTGCAGCTTGCCGAGCGAGAGCGCCACGAGCTGCACGTCGGTCGTGCCCTCGAGCAGGAGCAGGCCGGCGAACACCGCGAACGGACCGCGGAGCATCGGCGAGGAGGCGACGGCTCGCAGTCCCGCGAGCAGGCTCGAGAGCCCCTCGGCGTCATCCTCGGGCTCGTCGGCGGCCGTGGCGCTCACCGATGGCAGGGTGACAGCGAGCGCACCGGCCATTGCGACGAGCACGGCCGAAGCGACGACGACGGACCCCGAACCGACCAGGGCAATCGCCGTGCCGCCGGCACCCGCACCGAGCAGGAAACCGCCGTTGTCGATCACACTCCAGGCGGCGGTCGCCCGCGTGAGCTCCTCCGGGCTACCCGCGAGCGCCGGCATCGACGCCTGCAGCGCGGGCCGAAGCGCCGTCGCGGCCGCGCTCCCGATCGCCGCCAGGACCACGATCAGGACCAGCGACGCGCGGGCAAAGACGAGAGTCGCCACGACCCCGAGGCACGCCGCCTGCACGAGGCAGGCCCAGGCGACGACCCTGCCGCGTTCGCCGCGGTCGACGAAGCCGCCGATCACCGGCGCGGCGAGCATCGCCGGCAGCAGCCGCGCCGCCGTCACGGCCGCAACGGCTCCCGCGCCCGAGCGGTCGAACGCGTACACGGCCACGGCGATCGTGAACGCCCAGCTGCCGGTGTATGCCAGCAGCCAAGCGCCGAGAAGAGAGGCAAGCGGACCGCTCGGCAGCCGCGAACGCAGCGCGCCCATGCGGCACTCTCGCTGCTCGATGCGCGCATTACAAGGCCCCGCGGCGAGTGCGCGGGCGTGCGCGCGAGGGATCGCAGCGGGCGGGCGTGCAGCGCGAGGGCGCGCGAGGGCGCGCAACGAGGGTGCGCGCCAGGCAGAAGGCCGTCCAGTCGTCTGCCGCAGCGGCGCCGCCACCGCACATGCGTCCGTTTTGGCCCACGCGAGTCGCGCGGCGCAGCCGCGATGCCGAGTGGCTTGGTGAGGGCTGCTCGTCCTGCAGCCGCCGGCGCGCTCGGCGCGCCGAGACAGGAGTTCGATTCCGTGTTTCGCTCATCGTCACGCTCTGGCACGCTCAGCCGGCGCGCAGCATGCGCTCTGGCCGCGCTCGCCAGCGTCGCGTTGTGCGCCGGGGGGGGCGTGCAGGCCAACGCCGCCGTCACCGTGCCCAAGCCCGGGGTCATTCTCGTCACCGGCCTGCCGACGAACATCCGCAGCGGGCACGTCCTCACCCTGCGGGAGCTGCTTCCGTTCGCGGTCGTTCCCTACGGGAACGTGCAGTTTCAGCAGCGGCTCGCGTCGGGTGCCTGGCAGACATTGACGGTGACGCGCGTGACCCCGCGCGTCTTCTGGCTGCACTGGATGGTGCCCGCGCAGCTGAAGGGGACAACGCTCAGCGTCAGGTTTGTCCTGCGCAGCAACGCACGGCAGTTCCTGGCATCCTCGCCCGCCTACGAAGTGAGCGTCACCTCATGACGCTCCAGCGTTCATGGTGGACGCTCTGTCGCCGTCACTGGTGGCTCTGCAGTCTCCTGGTGCTCGTGGCGGGGGGAGCGCTCGGCGGTTGGCAGCTCACCTCCGGCGTCGCGGCCGCCGATGTCAGCCATGTCGGCTGGCCACACACGGTTGTCGTTGAGTTCGCCGGAAACGCCGGCGCCACCCTCGTCGGAACCGACGGCAACAACATGCTGCTCGGCGGACCGGGTTCGGACACGATAATCGCGGGTCCCGGCAACGACATCCTCTGGGGTGACCGCTACCCCGTGCCGCGCAACTCGACCAACCAGACCGACAGGATCTATGGCGGCGGCGGCAACGACTGGATCTATGCGAGCCACGGACTCAACTACATCTACGGCGGGTCGGGCAACGACCACATTTTCGCGTACTTCGGTCATGGCGTGATCGACTGCGGCCACGGCTACAACGTCGTGACACTGGACAGGACGACGGAGCACGCCTACAGCGTCAGCACGCAGTGCGCGGTCGTTCGCATCGGTTACCCGTAGCTCTGGCGAAGCCGGCGGTTGTGCTCGCGGCGGACCGCTCGGTCGCTTTCACAGGATCGACTGCGACCGGGTGAGCGCCAAGGATCGCGCGCGCGCCGTGGCGAGTGTGATTGGCTTCGCGTGTGGACTGTGACGCGGTGCTCGCGGCGTTTGACGCACAGGTGCGCCGTCGGCCGGAGGCGGTTGAGCCGCGGGATCGCGTTGAGTGCGAAGGCCCGGTGGTGCGGTGTGTTTCGGCCGCGGGTGGGTGGAGCGGGGTGATCTGGTCTGGCCTTGACGATCGCAACGCCGATACCGTGATCGCTGAGCAGATCGGCCGGTTTGCGGAGCTGTCGCTGGCCTGGGAGTGGAAGTACTACTCGTACGATCGACCGGCGGATCTCCCGCGACGGTTGATCGCGGCGGGGCTGCGCCCCGAGCCGACGGAGGCGCTGCTCGTCGCCGAGGTCGCGAACCTCGCGCTGGACACGCCGGCGCCAGCGGGCGTGAGGCTGCACGAGGTCGTCGACGAGGGCGGTGTCGCGGCGCTCGTGCACGTGCACGACGAGGTCTTTGGCGCCGAACACGCGGCGCCCAACGCCGCCCTGGGCCGGTCACTGATGGCTGGTCTCGAACGGGAGCCTGCCACAGCCGCCGCCGTGATCGCAACGGCTGGGGAGCTGCCGGTTGCGGCGGGGCGTGTGGAGTTCCATCTCGGCACGGATTTCGCCAGCCTGTGGGGTGGCGGCACGCTGCCCGCATGGCGCCACCGTGGCGTGTTTCACTCGCTGGTGGCCCACCGCGCGGCGCTCGCCGCGGCGAAAGGGTTTCGCTATCTCCAGGTTGACGCGTCCGCCGAGAGCCGCCCGATCCTCGAGTCTCTCGGCTTCGTCGAGCTAGCCACCACGACCCCGTTCACGCACCCGGGCGCCGGTGGGTGAGAGCGGGCGGGACGCTCCGGGGGCGCTACCCGGGATCGCTCACCGTGGGCAGGGGCGAGGTGCGCACGCCGCGCAGGCGCGAGGGTCCGCTTGCCCCAATGCAGTCGGGCAGGTAGGGGTATGGAGCTGTAGCCGTCTGAGCTCCGAGGGCACCCCGGACACGGAAGGGGCCGCTTCGGCTTCCGCACCAGTTCTCCCACCAGGCGTCGAAGAGCATCGTGGTGCCGTGGCCGATCGTCTGGTTGACGCGGTAGCTGACCGGATTGCCGCGAATGGCCGGCACCCGGACTCCTTTGTGCATGACCGTCAGCGAAGCCGCCGTGATCAGCTGGCACGCGACACCACGGTTTAGGACCGATAGGAAAGCCACCATCTGCGTGGCGGTGCCCTCCGTCTTGCCGAGGACGAGCCGCACCGAACCGTTGGGGCAGCGCGCCGGAGCGTTCGCAGCGTCCGCGTGCTGACCAGCGACCACGATTGCGACCACGATCGCGAAAGGAACGCCCAGCCGCCAGCGCCGGCGTGCAACCGCAACGAACACGCGAGGAGCATCCCACGAACCGGGTCGTGGGAGGGTTGCTCCGCGTGAGGACGAGCCACGCCGCAATTCGGTGGATCCCGGATCGTCGCGGTGGTGCCCCTACGATGCGTCGATGACTGTGAGGCAGAGCGCCGGGATCCTCCTCTTCCGCCTACCCGCGGACCTGGCCCGCGAGCCGGAGATCCTGCTCGGTCACCCGGGCGGCCCGTTCTTTGCGCGCAGGGACGAGGGCTGCTGGTCGATCCCGAAGGGTGAGCCGGATCGAGTCGAGGAGGATCTGCTGGCGGTGGCCCGGCGCGAGTTTGCCGAGGAGGTCGGCCGTCCGGCACCGACGTGTCAACCGGACGGGTCACCGCCGATCCCGCTCGGCACGATCGTCCAGAAGGGTGGAAAGGTCGTCCATGCCTGGGCGATCGAGGGCGATCTCGATCCGGCCACGGCTCAGTCGAACACGTTCGAGTTGGAGTGGCCGCCACGGAGCGGGCGGCGCGAGAGCTTCCCGGAACTTGACCGCGTGGCGTGGTTCGAACCGGAGGAGGCTCGCCGACGGGTGAAGCCAACCCAGATCCCGTTCATCGACCGGCTGATCGCCGCCGTCGCCGGTGAGTCCTGGACGTCCGAAACGGCTCGCTAGTCTTCGCGCCGTGTCAGGGTGGCGCTATTCTCCTCGCGCCGCTCGTGGTGAAGCGGTGGCCGCTACGACGAATGGGAGGTGTGACGGAGCCGTCGAAGCACGATGAAGAGGTCCACGAACACGACGCGCTGCTGTCGGAGGATCTCGAGCAGGACCTCGAACTCCAAGACGAGGCGGCAGAGAATGTGCGCGGTGGTGCGAGTGCGAACGTCGACGACATCGTCATCACGAAGCGGACCGACGTGTCCAGCCCAAAGTTGCTCTGATAAGGCGGGTAGTCGGTCGTAGCTGCCGTACCGCCAGCGACCAGGCGGTGGGAGCGGCCAACGCCTCGGTCGGGGGCGAGTTCGCGCGCGGGCAGTCGGGTCGCTCGAGCGGACTTGACGCTGCCGCCGTACGCCGCCGGCTCATACTGGGGTCGTAATGCGTCGCATCGCCGCCCTCTGCGTGGCAGCAGCCGTCGTGTCAACGCTGACGGTTGGCGGACTCGCGAGCGCGTCCGGCCTCGCGCTGAAACGCGACTCGCCGCCCGGCGGCGGCTACAGCGTCCTCCTGCCCGCCACGTGGCGGTTCGCGAACGCGAGCTACACGTCCGACCACGCCACGCACTTGTGGTTTGACCCCGCGAACGCGCTTCGCAAGATGCTCGTCGTGCTGAGCGGATGCGTTTGCGCGGGTCCCAACGGTCAACCGGATCCTGCCGTTGGCGTACCTCCCAACCCGCTGCACCTCGTGCGGCTCAGCCGAACGGAGGACGCCTTCCAAGCTTTCACCGACGACGACCCGTGGGTTGCCAACGGTATCTCGATCGACATCGTCAGCCACGGCCGGCCAGCCGGCTACGCGAGCGTCGAACTCTGGCTGCCGCCGAACCAGCACGCTCTCGCGACCACGATCCTCAACAGCTTTCGCCTCACCGGCTGAGACGCGCAGCGGCGGATTGGCAGCGAATTTGCCGCTCGACGGCTCGCATGGCGGCGACGGCTGCTCTGGCGGGATCCGCGCGATGCGCTGAGAGCGCTGCGGCCGAGTGCTCGTCGGGCTCTTCAGGAGTGGGCCGCTCGCGGTGAGCGCCGAGGCGTCGGCCATTCGCTGAGTGTGCTTGGCACGCGGCTCGCGGTGGCCGATTCCCGTTCCGATGGGGGTACCTTCGCGAGCGGTGCGAGCCGTGATCATCGCGTGTGCGCTGCTGGCCGTCATCTCGCCAGGACGTGCGGCGGCGGCGCTGACGGCCGGCGAGCTGATCGTTGCCGACGCTCGCGCGCAGGGTGGCGGCGCGCTGTTCGAGGTCGACCCGTCGACCGGAGCGGAGACCCTGCTGTCCTCCAACCAGATGGCGATCAACGCCTCCAACCAGCTCTTCAACTATCCATTCACACTCGCGCTCGCTCCCAACGGCGACATCCTGGTGGCCAACACGGGCAACATGGGCGGGAGCTGCAGCGGGGGTTGTGGCGGGGTGATCGAGGTCGATCCGTCGACGGGCGCCGAGACCGTGCTGTCCTCGAACGCCATGGCGGTCAACGCGTCGAGCCAGTACTTCAACCAGCCGGTCGGGATCGCCGTCGCCCCCGACGGGGCGATCTACGTGTCGGACTGGGGTGACTGCGACGGCTGCGGCAGGATCATCCAGGTCGACCCCACGACGGGCAAGGAGACGCTCATCTCGTCCAACTCGATGCCCGTCAATGCCTCGAGCGGGTATTTCGCCTATCTCCAGGGGATCGCGATCGACGCTGCCGGCGACATCGTGGCCGCCGACCCGATGGCTTTCGGCTCGGGCGGCGGGATCATCGAGGTCGACCCGAGCACGGGGAAGGAGACCGAGCTCTCCGCCAACGAGCTTCCGGTCAACGCGTCGACCCAGTACTTCCACAACCCAAGTCAGCTGACGGTCGCCGCTGACGGCGACATCTACGTGGCCGATTGGTGCGAGACGACGAGCTGTGGCGGCATCGTCGAGGTCGACCCGACGACCGGGCGCGAGACGCTCGTGTCGTCGAACTCGATGGCGGTCAACGCTTCGAGTCAGTACTTCGACCAGCCGACCGCCGTCGCGTTCGACGGCAGCGGGCGTATCGTCGCGGTCCAGGAGGCCGGCCTGGGCGGTTCCTGCAGCGGCGGCTGCGGTGGTGTGCTCTACGTCGATCCGGTCTCCGGCGCGGAGACCGAGCTCTCGTCGAACGCGCTGGCGGTCAACGCCTCGAGCCAGGACTACGTGGAGCCCTTCGACGTGCTCGTCGTGCCCGGCAGCTCCTCGGGACCGGGCGGGGGCGGCGCGTCCGGGTCGGGGCCGAGTTCGCCGGCGGCGGTGTCCCCGGTGGCGTCGGGCTCGGCCACAAACGACCGCGCTACCGCGCCGGTCGCCCTCGGAGCACTCGCCCAGTCGCGCCCGCGCTGGCTGGAGCGCGGCCGCGGAACGGTGTTCTCGTTCACCCTGAACCAGCCGGCACAGATCACGCTGACCTTCTCACGGGTGCGAACGGGTCGCCTCGTGCATGGCGCGTGCCGTGCTCCGACGCCCCGCTCCCGGCGCCGTCCGGCGTGCGTCGAGGCCACCCCCGTCGGCACCGTGATCGTCGACGGTCACGCCGGCACCAACACGGTCGCCTTCAGGGGCCGGGTCGCGGGCGGCGAGCTTCTGCGCAGCGGGGGCTACGAGGTCAGCGCCTCGGCGGACGGAGCGCGGGCCGGGGCAGCGCAACGCTTCACGATTCTGCGCTGAGCGCGGCGGGCCGGCGTGGGGAGGTGTCCGAAAGAGGCGCACGGACGCGGAGGGGTGCGACGGACCTACGGCGGCGCCGATCGCGCCACCGTAGGAGTTCTCCGCCGCGACTCAGCCAGTGACCGCCCAGGTACCCGCGTCTACGAAGCCGCCCGACCCGCTCGAGTCAGCCACCACCGTGACGCCGAAACGGCTCGTCGCGTCCGTTGGGCCCGAGGAGTTGGCTGGATCTCCGATCTTGCCCGTCGTGATCGCAGCCACGTTCAACGCGACTGCCTCATACACGCACAGGTTGCCGGATGTCGCCTGCGGGTTCGCGTATGTGCCCGGGCAGGCCGCGGTCGATCCCCCACCGCTGGCGATCACGTTTGGGGTTGGCGCGGAAGCGAGCGGGAAAGGAAACGAGATCTGTGTGACCGCCACGTCACCGGACGCGGCAGCCTGACCGCCCGCCACCCAGGTGCCCGTGAGCGTCTGACCCGCCGCGAGCGAACTCGGGAACGGCCCGGCCGGGCCCGTCGCCCCCTGCACCCCCTGAATGCCCTGCGCACCGGCCGCCCCCGCCGAGCCGGCTGACCCCGGCAGGCCGGCCGGCCCGCGGTCCCCGCGCAATTGCTCGAGCACACTCGGCTTGATCTGACGCGTCGAGGTGATCAGGTAGGTGTGAGCGGCCCAGGCGGTCCCGCCGCCGAGCGCGATCATCAACGCCAACGTCGCCGTCACGTTCGCATACGACAACCGCCTGCCCGGCACCCGCCCACCCCGACGAAACGCCTCGCTCATCTCACACTCCCCTGGCTTTGAATGAACTGCGGACGGCGAAAACGTACGCGACGCCCCGGCGGGAGCCGCCAACGCACCGCGCCAGTGCTGCCGGCCCGCGCGACCCTGACGGCGCCGAGTGTGTGAGATCGTCTCCAGGTCGATGAAGCGAGTCGAGCCTGATGCGACGATGACGCTTACCGAGAAGCCCGCCGCCTGGGCCCTGCTGCTCACTTCAGAGGGGTGCACCTCGGGACTGGAGCTAGTCGGGCTCGAACCGACGACCTCTTGCATGCCATGCAAGCGCTCTCCCAGCTGAGCTATAGCCCCGCGCGGTGCGAAACCCATCTTAGAGCGTCGAGCATGCCGCCGGGATCGTC
>Ga0181535_10002933_pt1 | contig 20237 bp, 18 predicted proteins | sample PEATcosm2014_Bin_44_FD_119774 | JGI IMG/M metagenome (GOLD analysis project Ga0181535, IMG submission 119774) | Peatland microbial communities from MTU Mesocosm Facility, Houghton, MI, USA - PEATcosm2014_Bin17_30_metaG | ecosystem: Environmental > Terrestrial > Soil > Wetlands > Peat | place... | reverse complement strand
TTCATCCAGGACGGCGTCATTCACCTCAAAATCCCTGGGAATGGTTTTATGGACTCCCAGGTAGTGCTTGGCGAATTCCGAGAAAGCGTTGTGCTGGATCAATGTTTCCTGCGCGGGATTCATTTTGGGATCGGTAAACTGAACGTCGGGAGTGATCCCGCCGCCGCCATAAACCTCGCGCCCGCCGTCAGTCAGGCGGACTTCGGCATGGTCGGGCTTGGTGAGCTCGGGGTGATAGTAGTAGTCATACAACGAAACGTTCTCATACTGGCGTTGAATCAATCGCCCGCTGGGCGTGTAATAATGAGCCGTGGTCAGGGCCAAGCCGGTGTGTTCGCTCAGCTGATACACCGTCTGCACCAAGCCCTTGCCGAAGCTGGGCTCACCCATTACCAGAGCGCGGTCATGGTCCTGGAGCGCCCCCGTAACGATCTCTGACGCACTTGCTGACAGGCGGTTGATAAGTACGACCATGGGGTACTCGTGGCCATCGTCGCCTCGGGTGGCATAGTACCGCTTCTCCTGTGAATGCCTGCCGGAGTGGTAAACAATAAGCTGGCTCTTTTCGAGGAAATGGTCGGAAACCTCGACGGCCTCCTGGAGCAATCCACCGGGATTACCGCGCAGGTCAAGGATCAGCCCTTGCAGGTTCTTCTCCCCCATCTTTCGCAGCGCATCTGTCAGCTCATCGTTGGTGTTTTCGTTGAAGTTTCGGATGTGGATATAGGCGACGCCCGGCCGAATTTGGAAGGCAACGTCAACGCTGTTCTGGGAGATTTCATCCCGAGTGATGCTCACTTCGAGAGGCTGGTCGTAACCCTCGCGAATGATGGTGACGTGAACTTGCGTGCCTTTGGGGCCCTTCAGCATTTCAGCCACTTGCGTGGTATTCAACCCGTCGGTGGGTTTTCCATCAACCTTTGCGACGATGTCACCAGGGCGCAGGCCGGCGCGAAACGCCGGAGATCCGGGAATGGGCGCAACCACGACGGTCATGAGCTTGCCCATTTTGCCGGGACGCGCCTGAATTGACATGCCGACACCGTAGTACTTACCCTCCTGGTCTTCACGGAGAAGGGCAAAGGCGCGCGGGTCGAAGAAATTGGAGTGCGGGTCCAGGGTCCGCAACGCGCCGGGAATGGCGCCGGTGTTGCCATTGGGCGGACCGTAAATCGACGTGTCGGGATCGAGGGGCTCGGCGTAATTCGCTTCGACAATATCGTAAACCCGGGTGAAGGCGTTCAGGCTTGCCTTGATATCAGAATCATCGCTGCCGGTCGTGGCCTCAACTTGGCGCCCGTACGCTCCACCCAAGAGAGCGCACAGAAGGACCGTTGACAAAATAAACCATACCGCGCGGCGTGCCTGTTTCATTGATTTGCAGCTCCTCACCCTGCCGTTTGATTATAACATACGCGTTCCCGCTCAAAAACACCGTTCGGTTTGCATCGGGCTATTTGCACCATGAGTTGGATGCAGCCTGCGTGCGCAAGGTTCGATCCTTAGGCCAAAGCACCTCATCGAGCGCGGCGAACGCTAAAAACGATTTTTTTTACGCGGATTGAGCGAAAAGTGCGGATTTCGTTCCAAAAACAAGTTTTTTAGCGACATAAACGAGCACCGGGCGCGGTTCAACTTGACAACCCCCGGGGGTTTCCCTATTATCCCAATGGAGGCGGACATTGTTTGGCGGCGGGTTTCTCGAGATCGGTTTCTTACTTTTTGTTGCCTACCTCCTATTCGGCCCCAAGAAAGTACCGGAAATCGCCCGGACCTTAGGCAAGGGCCTCGGCGAGCTACGCCGCGCCTCTAATGAACTGAGGAATTCACTGGAAGAGGAAATAAAGAATTTGGACCGCCTGCCCGAAGGCGGCTCCGACACGACCTCCACCTATGGGCATCACGATCCAGAACCCACCCCCAAAGACACCGGACCCAGATCCTGAGGAAGTAGAACTGAGCGGCAAGCAGATGTCGTTCCTCGAGCACCTTGAGGAACTCAGGGTTCGACTGCTGCGAAGCATCTATTCCGTTATTATCACCTCTGGTCTATGCTTCTGGAAACATCAGGCCATTTATGCCTACATGGCGAAGCCTTTAACCGACACGCTGACCTTGCTGCACCTGCCGGCAAAGCTCGTTTACACCAATCCTGTTGATCCCTTTAACCTTTACATCAAACTTTCCATCATGGGCGGGATTTTCCTTGCCTCGCCCTTTGTTTTGTACCAACTCTGGATGTTTATCTCGCCGGGACTTTACCGCAACGAAAAAAAATATATTTGGCCTTTTGTTCTGATGACCAGCGGCTTGTTCATGTCCGGCGGGTTCTTCGCTTACAAGCTGGCCTTGCCTAAGGTGTTTCGTTTCCTGTTGGAGTTCGCCTCACAGTTCACTCCCATGGTGACGATCAACGAATACTGGGACTTGGCGATTACCCTCGTGGTTTCGGTGGGCCTGGTTTTCGAATTGCCGGTGGTGATCCTGCTGCTTTCGATCTTTGGCATTGTCACACCCAAATTTCTGTTAAAGAACTTCCGTTACGCGGTCCTGTTGACGGCGGTCGTTGCTCTTGCGATTGTCCCGAGCAATGACATGGCAAGCATCTTCGTCGTTTGGATTCCGTTGGTGGGCCTCTACTTCTTAAGCATTGGACTGTCCTGGCTTGTTTACCTCAGGAAAAACCGGAAAAAGAAGAATGCCGAAGGTTAAGCCCCCGATAAAGCGGACGTGCCTGGGGGCATGTATCTTCCTGTCCATTCTTGTGGTACCCACTGGGGTTGCCGGTGAGGCTTCCGGCAGTAGCTTCGACGGCGGGCGGGCCTTTGCGGATTTGAAGCAATTGGTGAGTTACGGGCCGCGCCCTGCGGGCTCGACGGCCCTAGCGGAGGCGCGACGTTGGATCATCGCTCAACTCAAGGACACGGGCGCGCAGGTGGAGGAGGACAGCTTCACCGCCCAGACTCCGATCGGGGCGATCCCGATGGCCAACGTCATCGCCAAGTTTCCCGGCGAGTCCGCCAAAGTGGTGGTGGTGACGGGCCATTATGACACCAAGCTTTTTGAGAACTTTCGCTTTGTGGGGGCGAATGACGGGGGCTCAAGCGCCGCGCTTCTCCTCGAATTGGCCCGTGAACTGCGCGGGCGCAAGCACACCTTGACCTACTGGTTGGTTTTCTTTGACGGGGAAGAGGCCGTGCGCGAGTGGACTGACACCGACAGCGTTTACGGCAGCCGTCATCTGGTCCAAAAACTCTCCTCCGCCGGAGAACTCGGGCGCATCCGGGCGTTGATCCTGGTGGATATGATCGGCGACTCCAACTTGGTGATCCATCGCGAGGGAAACTCCTCCCCTTGGTTAACCGACACGGTGTTCGCCGCCGCCCACCGCCTGGGCTACGCTAAATACTTCCTGGATACTCCCAGCGCTGTCGAAGACGATCACATTCCTTTTGTGAATGCAGGCGTCGCCGCCATAGACCTGATTGACTTTAATCCCCAAGATGGCTACTGGCACACAGCCCGAGATACCTTGGACCATTGCAGTCCGGCGAGTTTAACCATTGTCGGCCGCGTGGTCCTTGCCACTCTTGCCGACCTTGAGAAATCACCCCACGTAAATTAGCATCTCTTCTTAACCCTCTGCCCTGATAACATGACAAGTAGATAGACCATGAACTCCCTCTGGCCGTGGATCATCTTCATTGTGTTCGTGCTGGCGCTCCTGGCGATGGACCTGGGAGTTTTCCATCGCCGCCCGCACTCGGTGGGGTTCCGCGAGGCTGCGGGCTGGAGCGCCTTCTGGGTGGCGCTGTCGCTCGCCTTCAATCTGGTGGTTTATTGGCGCCTTGGCCAGGAGGCGGCACTCCAGTTTTTCACGGGTTACCTGCTGGAAAAATCGCTCTCTGCCGACAACATTTTTCTGTTCGCAGTGATTTTTGCGAGTATGGGAGTGGCCGCCGAGCACCAGCACCGAGTGCTTTTCTGGGGCGTGATCGGAGCGCTCGTTCTTCGCGGAACTTTCATCGTTGCCGGAGTCCAACTCATCCGGCATTTTCATGGGATTCTCTACTTGTTTGGCGCCTTCCTGCTCATCATGGGAGTGCGCTTTCTGCGCCAGCAGGGGAAGAAATACGATCCCAACCGCAGCAGGATCGTTCGACTGGCTGGGAGGTTGTTGCCGGTTTCCGAGTGTTATGAAGGAGGGCGTTTCTTCACCCGTGTCGATGGACGCCTCATGGCTACGCCGCTCCTCCTGGTTCTGGTCATGATCGAGATCGTCGATTTCACTTTTGCCTTGGATTCCATCCCGGCCATCTTTGCGGTTTCGCAAGATGCCTTCATAATCTTTACTTCAAATGTCCTCGCAATTTTGGGATTGCGGTCGCTTTATTTCCTACTGGCGCGGGCGATGTCGCGATTCCATTATTTGCGCCCCGCGTTGGCGCTGATCCTGATCTTCATTGGGGCCAAAATGCTGGGTGGGCCTTGGGTGCGAATTCCCACTGCCTTTGCCCTTGTGGGAATTCTCTCAATCTTGGGAATCGCCATCCTGGCGTCGCTCGCGACCGATGGGAAGGGGTAGCAGGGGCAGGCTCATAGCGCGACGATGCAGTTCTGCGGGGCGATGAAGGCCTCGCAAATGCCGTCCCGCCCCGCTCGCGTATTCACTCAAACTCTTCGATTACATCGCTACTGCTTCAAAAGCTTCTCGACCTCCGCCACCACTTCTGGGGAGTCTGGTGTGGTTTTCGGCTCAAACCGGGCTACGATGTGGCCTTCGCGGTCCACGAGGAACTTCGTAAAATTCCACTTGATCTCACCGGCCACGGCCGGATTGGCCTTCTCGGTGAGGTACTGATAGAGCGGGGCGGTATCATCGCCCTTCACAGATATCTTCGAAAACATGGGGAAGGTTACGCTGTATTTCGTGCTGCAAAACCTCTTGATCTCGGCGTTGGTGCCGGGTTCTTGCGCGCCGAAATTGTTGGCAGGGAAGCCCAGGATCACAAGTCCCTGATCCTTGTACTTCTCGTAGAGCGATTCCAGAGCGGAATACTGAGGCGTGAAACCACACTTGCTGGCTACGTTGACGAGCAAAATGACCTTGCCCTTGTAATTCGAGAGCGGCGTCGGGTCGCCGTCAATCGAGGGAAGCGTGAAATCGAACAGGCCACCGGCCGCCAGCAAAGGCGCTACCCCGAGCAAAACCAGCCCGGCCACTACGACCAAACCACGGACACCTGTAGACCGCAGCATCATGTTCCTCCTTATTTGATGTGTACTCTCGATTGCCCTGACGTAATTGAACTTGCGAAGGAGTAGTTTAGCTTACGCCCCGGAACCGAAGCAAGGCGGCCTGAGCGCTGCCGTAATCGGACCGGTATATGAGCGGTCAGGCAAAAAATGGCGCAGAGGTTTTGGAAACGTAGGAGTGCTGGGGAGGTTTGGTGGAATCCTTCAGCGGGAAATCTGATCGGTAGTGTGCGCCGCGGCTCTCCTCGCGTGCCAGCGCGCAGCGTGCAATCAGCCGGGCGACGCTAAGAATATTTGAGACCTCCTGCGACTCTCGCGACGGCTGCAGGGAGACGGCCAGCGAGAGCTCCGACAGCCGCTTGGCTGCTTCGGAAAGTTGCTTGCCGCTGCGAATGATCGCGACCTTTTGCCAAAGAATTGCCCGAGCTTCCTCGACCACCTTGATGAGATCGGTCGGCGCCGCGGGTGCGGGGGCTGGCGATCTCTCCGCGCTTGGATTCGGCGGCGGAGAAGGAAAGGACGCGGCCGTGTGATTGTTGAGCATAGCGGACGCAGATCGAGCGCCGAATACCAACCCTTCCAGAAGGGAATTGCTCGCCAAGCGATTTGCGCCATGGACGCCGGTGGACGCGACCTCTCCGGCCGCGAAGAGTCCGGGCAGCAACGTCGCGCCGTGCAGGTCCGTCGCTACGCCACCCATGGCGTAATGGGCCGCGGGGCGGATGGGGACAAGGTCCGTGGTGATATCAATGTTGTATCGCATGCACGTCGAGAAAATCCGCGGGAACCGTTTCTTAACGTGCTCGGAGTTCAGGCTCGTCATGTCGAGGTAGACAAACTCGCCGCGCGTTTTCTGCATTTCCAAGGTGATGGCGCGAGCGACCACGTCACGTGGCGCCAGTTCCGCCGCCTCGTGGTAGCACGGCATGAAGCGTTCCAGCAGCAGATTGCGCAGGAAAGCCCCCTCGCCTCGCAAGGCTTCCGAAAGCAAAAATCGGGGCGCTCCCTTAACGTATAGCGCGGTGGGATGGAATTGCACAAACTCCATGTCGCTCACCAGCGCGCCCGCCCGGTAAGCCATGGCCGCGCCATCACCGCACGCAACCGTGGGGTTGGTGGTTTCCTTGTAGACTTGACCCAATCCGCCGGTGGCCAGCAAGACGGCGCTGGCCGAAGTGCGCTTTGCCGAGAGAATTTTTGAGTCAAGGTGCGCTACGCCACTGACCCTTCCGTCCTCCACCACCAGATCGGTGGCGAAGGTGTGGGGTTGCAACTGGATGGAGGGCAGCGTCCGCGCCTTGGCCATCAGCGCTCGCAGGATCTCGCTGCCGGTCGAATCTCCGTGAGCGTGGAGAACGCGCGAGCGGCTGTGCGCGCCTTCGCGAGTGAACGCCAACTTGGTGCCGTTGCGGTCAAAACGCGTGCCCCATTCGAGGAGTTGCTGGATTTGATCCGGGCCTTCCTCAACGAGCACACGGACGGCTTCTTCGCGGCAAAGTCCGTCGCCGGCCAACAGCGTGTCGTGTAGATGAAGCGTGACCTCGTCATCTTCGCCGAGCGCCGCGGCGATGCCTCCCTGCGCGTACTCGGTGCTCGATTCAAACAAATCGTCCTTGGTGAGGACGAGTACGCGTCCTCCGCGGGCCAGGTCGATAGCGGCCCGCATTCCGGCTATTCCCCCGCCGAGAACGATAAAGTCCACTCCGCTGTCCTTGCGCGCTACCATGAGTCATTACATCATAGCGATGGGCGCTCGGCTCCGCAACACTTACCACCGGATGATGCGCAGCGTCTTCGATTGTCGGCCTCGGTCCCATCTGGTATTTGTTAGAATGGGAATTTGTCGCGCACAATCCTGGGAGGCTTATGCGGTGTCTGCAAGTGAAATCGAGCGCGGGAGAGTACAGCGTAATCGTCGGGCGCGGAGCATGGCGCACGCTGCGCCGCCTGAAGGGATACTCCTCCGTTTTCGTGCTCACCGAGCCCAATCTGTGGAAGCGGTGGGGCCGCAAGCTGGCGCGCGACGCGGGCTGGGCGCGGGTCCGCCCCATCCTGGTGCCAGCGGGGGAAGGTTCCAAAAGCCTGAGCATGGCCGGTCGAGTTGCCTCTGATCTTCTAGACCGGGGCGCCGACCGCCATTCCTTGTTGGTGGCGTTTGGAGGCGGTGTGGTCGGCGACCTGGGCGGGTTCGTGGCGTCCACTTACATGCGCGGGATTGATTACGTGCAGGCGCCGACCACGGTGTTGGCCCAAGTGGACAGCGCCATCGGGGGAAAAACGGCCGTCAATATCCGCGCGATGAAGAACCTGGTGGGGACGTTTTACGCGCCGCAACTGGTGGTCTCCGAACCGGCCGTGCTGGCGTCACTTTCGCCGCGCGCGTTCCAATCCGGCGTGTATGAAGCGGTGAAACACGGGGTTCTTTCCGGCCCAAAGTTGTTCGATTGGCTTGAGAACCATGTCGCTGGCATACATCCAGGCGATACCGCGCTGCTGGAAACCCTCGTAGCGCGTGCCGCGCAGGTGAAAGTGGACGTTGTGAGCCGCGATGAGCGCGAAGCGGATCTGAGGCGCATCCTGAATTTGGGCCACACCTTTGGCCATGCGCTGGAAGAGGCGACCGCGTATCGACGGTTTCTGCATGGAGAAGCCGTAGCCTGGGGGATGCTGATGGCCACCCGACTGGCGGAACTCGTGGGCCTGCTTAATCCCTTCGTCGGCAAACGCATCGCGTGCGTGGTGCGATCGGTAGGTCCGCTTCCTACGCTTCGCGGCCTCCGCAAAGAAAGGATTTTGGCACTTTTGCCGCGCGATAAGAAAGCGGTGAGTGGAAAAATCCATTGGGTATTGCCGGAAGATATCGGCAGAGTGAGGGTCACACCGGAAGTGCCCGATGCGGCGGTAGCAGCAGCTTTCCTCGAGGTCCAGCGCGGAGTGGGGAATGATTAGCGCCGCGCGCGCGCCAGGGCAGGGAAGCCCGATGGGTGTCGGCGGCGACGAGGCCTCCACCAGCGCCGCCGTGCGCGATATGTTTGCCGGGGTCGCGCCTCGCTACGATTTTCTCAACCATTTTCTTTCGCTCGGCCGCGACATCGCTTGGCGGCGGGCTGCGGCGCGGGCGCTGAAGGATGTGCTATCGCTCCCTGGTTCGCGAGTTGCGGACCTTTGCTGCGGAACCGGCGACTTGAGCTTTTGTCTTGGCTGCCATTCCCGCGGACTGGTGATAGGCGCAGATTTCTGCGCCCCGATGCTGGCCATCGCTCGAAGCAAAGGCGCCAAGCGAGCCCTACCCGTTCACTTCCTGGCGGCTGACGCGCTCCATCTGCCGATTGGCGATGAGTCGCTCGATGCGATCACATCGGCTTTCGGCTTTCGCAACTTGGCCAATTATCGCCAGGGAATCGAAGAGATGCGGCGCGTCCTGAAAACCGGCGGGCGCCTTGCCATCCTGGAATTCTCGCAGGTTCGCTGGCCAGTGTTCGGACCGCTTTTCCGCTTCTACTTTCGCCGCATCCTGCCGCGCGTCGGCGCGTGGATCTCCGGAACCGAGGGTCCTTACAGCTACTTACCGGACTCGGTCGCGAAGTTTCCGGATCAAGATGCCCTCGCGGAAATGCTCGGGTCAGCGGGATTTCATAACGTGAGCTATAGGAACTTCACGGGAGGCGTTGCCGCGCTGCACTTGGCCGAGAAGCGTTAACGCTCGAGCAATTTGCTTTCCGGCCTGCGTTTACGAGGGCCAATAGCATGGAATCGTTTGATTGATAATCCGAACGCTATCCGGCTAAGCCAAAGACGTCCAGTCCCTCCTCGCACGCTTCTTTTACCCCTCAAGGAAGAACCTGACAATGGGGTCAAGTTTTCACCCGATTGAACTGCACCCGCAGGTCGATTAAAACATGAAAGTCGAGTAATGGGGAAGAGAGTGGGCCCCTCAATAATCTGCAGTCCAGTGAGAAGATTCTTGACTCCACCAACTCGAGGAGCTTATGCCATCCAAACTCTTCATTGGTAATCTCCCGCGGAACGCGACGGATCAAACTCTGAGTGAATTTGTGAGCGGCGCGGGCTTCCAAGTGACCTGCGCCGGGGTGATTCGCGACAGGATGCCAGGCATGCCCCGCGGCTTCGGATTCGTCGAACTCGCGGAGGGCGAGGATCGTCAACGAGCCATCGCCGGCTTGAATGGACAGTCGCTCGATGGCCGGCCTTTGACTGTCAAAGAAGCGCGCCCCCAACGCACAGACTTCGCTCAAACGCGCGGCGGTGGCGGCCGGAGTAACTTTGTTCGGCCGAGGGATTTCACAGATTTCTAGGTTTGCAACTGAAAACCAACGGGGCTGGGCAATTTCGGAATGCCCTACATTGAGGAGGACACGGATGTCACCGCAACTTCAGTTCGTCCTATTTCAGGACGATAAGGATAGGACTTTGTGGAGGGGGTCTTTCGCCGACCTCGAGGCGGCCAAGCACAACGCTCAAAGGCTTGCCGACGAGGAGTGCCAGGAGTTTTTCGTGCGGAGGTTCGCGGACTCCTCGGAAGTTGCGAGGTTGTTCCCGTCCGGTAGCGGGGCACAGGCGTAGCTGATCCACGTGCGACTTTCGCATCTCGTAGGGGCACCCACGAGGGGTGCCCCTACGAGAGCTTACTCGGCCCGCAACGCGTCGAGTGGCGAGATGAAGCTCGCTCGCACTGCTGGGATCAGAGATGCTACAAACGCCGAAAACTCGAGGGTCAGTACAGCCAGCAAGATGACCCAGGGGTCGTAGGGATTCAGTCCGTAAAGCTGGCTGCCTAAAAAGCGCCCCGCTGCTAAAGCCACCGGCAGGCCGACTACAAGACCCACTGCAACCAACCCGATCGCGCCCCGGAGTACCAGAGCGATGACTTGGGCGCGATGGGCGCCGAGCGCCACCCGCACGCCGATTTCGTTGGTGCGGCGTGCGGCGTTATACGCAGTCACTCCATACAATCCGATAGACGCTAAGACAAGCGACAGAACCCCAAAGAACGATGTAAGCCGCGCAATCAGTCGCTGCTGCCGGAACTGGCCGGCGACTTGCTCCTTCAGAGTCTGAACGGAAATGATGGGCAGATTGGGATCCACCGAAGCCATAGCCTGCCGAAGTTGGGCTGCGGACACGTGAGCTCCGGGCTGGGTTACAACAACAATGTCGTGGAGGAAGTGCGAGCCCGGGTCGATGTCCTTCCCATCGTGCGGTGAAACGTCGTGCTGCGGTTCGGGCAAAAAGAAAAACGGACCCACGGGCTTGTCGAATGCAGAGTCCAGGTAGCGAGCATCGGCGGTAATGCCTACCACTTGGTAAACGCGCGACGACTGCATTTCCGTACGCCCGAAGTATTTTCCAATGGGGTTCTGGTGCGGGAAGTACTTCCTCGCAAACGCCTGATTAATCACGGCCACGGGCTGGGAAGTCGCCGTATCCTGCCGGGCGATGCCGCGCCCCGAGAGGATCGGAGTTCCGATGACTTCAAAGTACCCTGCCGAGACACGATCCCAAAAAGCCAGGTTGTCGTCGTGTGGCCCGGGAGGGGGTTGCCCGTCTACCCACACGCCGGCACCCCAGTTGTTGCCACTGAGCGGCGAGTACATGGCGGCGGCCGCATCCCACACGCCGGGAACGCTCGATAGCGAATCGTGGATACGCCCGTAAAGTGTGCTGAGCTGGTTGGCCTCATAGCCGGCCAGCCCGGGATCAATCCTTACGATAGTCCGCCGGTCCTGGAGGAATCCGAAGTCTTGGTTTTCCAGATGGTGCAGGGCGGCCGTCAGCAGTCCCGACGCCGCCAGCAAAACCAGCGATAACGCCGCCTGAAACACCACCAGCGTTTTCCGCGGAAGCGAGCCCGTGCGCGCCGTGGAACGGCTGGCTCCCCGTAGGGCTTCACTCGGATCCACTCGCGTCGCCATCCAGGCAGGGGCGATGCCAAAGGCTATTCCCGTGAACAACGATATGCCGAACGCAAACAGCAGTACCGGCATCGAGGGCGACGCGCTGATGGGCACGCTCCCCATGCCGGCAATATGCGGGAAGGCAAAATGCAGAACAAGGCGGGTGCCGGCGAATGCTACCGCCAGACCCGCCACACCACCCGCGAGCGACAGCCAAACGCTTTCGGTGAGGGCCTGCTTAACTAACCGCGAGGCTTGTGCTCCCAAGGCCATGCTCAATGATATCTGCCGCCGCCGCTCCATGCCGCGAACGATCATGAGGTTGGCTACGTTGGCGCAGACGATGAGGAGTACGAATGAGGACACCATCATCAGAACTTCCAGCCAGTGCTCATATTCCTCGCGCATGCTGGTGATGCCCGCGCCTCCCGGACGCAGGAACAAGGTTTGCTCGGGGAATTTCACGCGGTCGTTTGCGTCCATATCAGCCCAGTGCGAGCGCAGCCACTGTTTGAGCTCCACCCGCATATCAGCCTCGACGGAGGCGGGGGCCGCGCCCGGCCGGATGCGCCCGATGAGGTCCAACCAGTACTGGTCAGGCTGATTAAGATCGCCCGCCGTGCCGAGCAGAGTTTCGCTGGCGAGCGGCAAAAAGAAATCGGGAGGGATGGCTCGCAGCTTGTCGCCAAAGAAACCCGGTGGAGTTATACCAACTACAGTAAAGGACTTTTGATCCAGACTGAAGGAGCCGCCGATAACGGAGGGGTCCGATCCGTACTGTTGCTGCCACAGGCGATAGCTCATGACTGCGACCGGTGGAGCACCGGCCCGGTCTTCGTCTGCGGCGAGCAGCCGTCCGGCATACGCCCTGATGCCGAACATGGTGAAGTAATTGCCGGAAACGAACTCACCCGGGTAGCTCTGCGCCGCTTGCGTACTCCCCGAGCGCCGGACACCAAAGAGCGCCCCCCCCGCTTGGAACGCCGCCAGTTCCTCGAAACCCTCGGTATGGTCCCGGAAATGTTTGTACAAATCGTAGGAGAAAATAGAGAACTCGCCCTCCTGGCTGAATCCGCCCCAATAGCAGCATCGCGATTCCTTTCCCAGGCGGTACAACTCGGCCGGGTTCGCCACGGCCAGCGACTTCATAATCACGGCGTGCACCAAGGTGAAAATGGAAGTGGTCGCGCCGATGCCCAGCGCCAGCGTCAGGATGACCGTAACCGTGAACGCGGGTGATTTTCGCAAGCGGCGTAGCGCGTAACGCGTATCTTGCAACCAGGCTTCGAAAAACGGAAGTCCCCGCCCATCCCGGTAATTCTCCTTGATCGACTCGACCGCTCCGAACTTCAGCACCGCCTGCCGGCGCGCTTCCGCGGGGGATATGCCGGCACGGAGGTTGTCCGCCGTTTGCAAGGCAAGATGTTCTTCAATCTCTGATTTCAAGCGGTCTTCATCCAGCGTCGTGCTCGTCCAGGACAACAGCCGCATGAGGAAACGCCGTAGGGTTCTCATTTCAAATCCTCCGCTTTCACGGCAAAGAATCGCCCGATGACGGCCGCCGTTTGCTCCCAATCCCGCGTCTCGGATTGCAACTGCTTGCGCCCATCACGCGTCAGCCGGTAGAAACGCGCCCTGCGGTTGTTCTCGGAGGAGCCCCACTCCGAAGCGATCGCCCCCTCCTGTTCCAGTTTCAGCAAAACGGGATACAACGTTCCTTGATTCACCGCGAGCAGGTCGCCGCTGATCTGCTCGATGCGCCGGGCGATTCCATAGCCGTGCAAAGGTCCCAATACATCCAAGGTCTTCAGTACCATCAAAGCCAGCGTGCCCTGTCGAACGTCCATTTTTGCTCCCGTCGAGTCCATTGGGTTTCCAACAGGAAGAGTGCCAGACTTCCCTTGGGAAAGCAACAGGAAAATTTCGTAGCGCCGGCTTCCAGCCGGCACAGAAGTGACACAGCCACTCCTGGCTCTGTCCGGACGGCACAGGCGGGAGTGCCTGTGCCACCCAGCGGGAGTCGGAGTTGCCGTCTCTCGTTCTCCGGGTGTTCGGCGTGAATCACGCGAGCATCTACACGCATCCAAAGGGATAAGGAGCTGGGATCATGCCGTCATTGAAGAAGCTCGAAGCCACGGTCGCGTCGTGGCCGCGGGTGTCCGTTCACCCCCATCGGTTTGGCGGCCGCGAGTTCTGCGTTGCCAAAGCGGAAGTCGGCCACATTCACGAGGGAGGGATCGTCGATATTCCATTCCCGCGTTCCTTCCGCGATGCGCTCCTCGCCGAAGGGCTGGCGGAAGAGCATCGATGGGTTCCCAAATCGGGATGGGTTACTTTTAGGGTTCGGAGCGACCAGGACTTAAAGCACGCGGAATGGCTGATGCGATTGTCATATCTTCGCTATGCCCTGAAGACAGCGGCTGAACCGCATGAGCTGTTTGCGGAGGCAAGTCGACAACTGGAACTGACGGCCCCGTTCAAGTCTCTCCTGGAGCAGTTCGTGCCGTCCGCCAAGCAAACGTAGCGCGGCCCCAAAAACCGGGGGTCGTGCTACGTTTGCTGTTGTCGCGCATTAAGGAGTGATTGAGAGCGAGTGCTGAACAAGGCGGCGTATGCTGTGAGCTGTCCCCTATAACCTGTCCCCCGTAACCTATCTGCGCTAGGGCTGCGTCGGCTCGGTCTGGCTCCAATCCTCGGGAGCGCCGCTGTCCTTAAATGCCGTCGCCAGGTCATCAAGGTTTTTCTGCGCGCCATCGGTTGCGGCCTTGTTCAGGTCAACCTCGGATTGCTTAGCCTGCACCTTGGAATCGAGGTCCTGCTTGGTGATAGGATCCATCTCCCGAGCCTGCTGGATTTGCAGCAAGTTCAGTTCGTCTTCCGACAATTGTTGCTGCTCTTTCGCCCGGGCCACGTCCTGGCGGGCGGTTTTGAACCGGTCCTGCCAGTAATCGTGGGTTTTGGCTTTGTCATCCGAAGGCTGTGAGGGTTTGTTTCTTGCCTCGTCGGGGCCCGCCGGGGCAGCGGGTTTGGAAGCAGTTTGCGCGGGTTGCGAAGGACTCTCCGGCGGCGCGTTAAGTGTGGTGACGGTCTCCATCGGCTTCGGCGCCGGCAGATTGTCGTTGGTAAAGACCTTGGTGGCCTTCTTCGTGTCCTTCGCGCGTTGCTCGCGTAATTGCCGCGCCACATCGCCGAGCGATTGATCCTGCTGAGGCCGGGCGAAAGTTGGCAGGGCAATGCTCAAGATCAGCGCCATAAACAGCAGCGTAATCCTGCTCATGCGCACCTCGATTAGCGCAGCCAACCGGGATCACCACCCTCCCGGCGAAGCTGCTCATGTAGATCGTCGATGGCTTTTTCGTCATCGGCAATCTTCTGCTTCTGGGCATCCATATCTGCCGTCAGTTTGTTGATGTCCTCGCGCGAATACTGCTGTTGGAGCGCCTTGTTGGGGTCCGGATAATACTGAATCTGACTCTGCGAGAGCTTTTGCTGCAACACATCAAGCTCGCGCTTGTCGGTGGCAAGGTTGTCTTGGAGCTTGCTCAGGTGCGAGCGGTAATACGCCGCGTCGTGGACTTCCGGGGGCTCCTTCGATGCCGACTCATCGGAGCTCTTGGTCGGAGGGTTGGCATGGAGCTTCGTCACGTCGTCGCTTCCGCTGGGCAGGTTGTCGTTGGTGAAAACTTTTGCCGGTTTGGGCTCTTTGGCTTTTTGCGCCTTGAGCTGGCGAGCAATATCCCCGAGCGAGGTGTCGCTCGAGTTGGGTTGCTGTTGGGCGAAACTACCCACTGCCGCCAGGGAGGAAAATGCTAACCCCAAGGCCAGAACATTCACACGTATCCTCATAAAACCCTTCCTCGAGGGGCGGCGCGGTCGATCCCTATGGACAATCTACCCCTTTCTTTGATTCAAATCAACTACTCCGCGGTACTAGGACTCCCGCGATGATCGCTATCCGAGCGCGTTGAAGCACATTTCTCCGTGACCTCTCTGTCTCCGTGATGAATTTTTTCTCCGCCACCGCATTTCAAGAGAACCGTTATTCGAGACAAAGGTTGCGCTTCCCAGCTATAATGACCGGCTTGCACAACCCGAACCTATCGTTGAGGCGAAGATGGCGATCGACAGCATTTACACCCTTTCCCAGGATGACCCCGAGGCGCGCAACTGGTTGAGTTTCTTCCACCGCCGCGGTTACAGCAAGCTTAGCAATGTAAGAATTGAACGAGTGGTTTGGCTGGAGGGGACGTTCAATTTGGAGCGATTGATGCCCCTGCTCATCAATTCGCTCTATCAGGTTCCGGCAGGCCACTCGCAGCTCGATCCTCGTCAGGGGCCGATTGTGGAGATCGCCTATCGACCCGCCGTTACCGACCCGGAGACGCCGTCAATCCTGGCCGGTGCGCAGGCTCTGGGTGAAAGCGGCCTGGAATTCGCCCGCTTGAGCCGGCGCTACCAATTCTGCGGGCTCGATGAGCCAGAGGCCAGAAGCCTCGCCGCACGCTTCCTTTACAACAAGATCGTGGAACGGATTCGCGAACCGCACGAGGTAATGACCACGCTCCGGCCCAGCGGCAAGCCCGATCCCGTAGGGTCGGTTTCCCTCCGCGGCCTCGGCCCGGATCAGCTTGAGGCCCTATCAACGGAACGCTCTTGGTATGCCCCACTCTCGCAGATGAAGGTGATCCAAGCGCACGAAGAGAAACGCGGTCGGCCCTACACTGACGCGGAAATTGAAATCCTGGTGCAGAGCTGGAGCGACCACTGTTATCACACCACTTGGAAGAGCCTGGGTTTGCTGAAGAAGCTGATGGCCGCCACCCGGCAGATCAATCACCTGCTGGTGGTTTCGTCTTTCACCGACAACGCCGGCGGGATGGATTTTGCCGACGGATGGGTTGTCACGATCAAGGGCGAGACGCACAATTTCCCCAGCTCCATCGCGCCCTTTGGGGGAATCGCCACCAAGCACGGAGGCGTTATTCGCGACACCCTGGGCTTCGGCAAGGGCGCGTACCCGATTGGCGGCACGACGGTCATGGGCACCATGGACCCGCGCTTGCCGGAAAAGGATGTGCCCGCCGGGGCGCTCCACCCGGAGCTGATCGTGGCGGAGTCCATTCGCGCCACGGCTTATTACATGAACCCCATGGGCATCCCCATGATGCACCCTCTCTACCGGTGCCATCCCGGCTACGCCAAGTGCTTCGCCCTAGGCCACTCGATCGGGCTCTTGCCGAAGAAGTACGTGCAGAAGGACCCGCCCCGGCCCGGCGACATTGCCGTGCTGTTTGGCGGCGCGACCGGGCGCGACGGCGTCCACGGCGCCACCGCCAGCTCCGCCGTCATGACCGGCGAGACCCTGGAGAAGGAATCGGCCGCCGTCCAGATCGGGCATCCCATCACCGAACGCCGCTTCACCACCGCTATTCCCATCCTGCGCGATCAGGAATGTATTCGCACAATTACTGATCTCGGCGCGGGAGGGATATCCTGCGCTGTGGGCGAAATGGGGGCCGAGACGGGCGTGGAAATCGATCTGGACGCCGTACCGCTGAAGGACCAGAGCTTGACCGCATGGGAGATCCTTCTCTCCGAATCGCAGGAGCGGATGCTAATGGCGGTTCCACCCGAGAAACTCGACGAAGCCCTGGCGATTCTGCGCCGCTTCGAGGTGGCCTCGTGCATTATTGGGCACTTCACCGACACCGGCCATTTGCGGGTGAAATGGAAACGGGAGCTGGTGGTCGACTTGGAGATGGAGTTCCTCTGGCGAGCCTGCCCAATCGATTCGACCCCGACGACGCCCCCGAAGCGACATCTTGTCCCCCTCAACATTCCCGAGCCGAAGACCCCGGTGGACTGGCAAGGCGCCGTCTGGCGGGTGTTATCCCACTTCCACTGCGCCGATCAGAGCCCCGCTGGGACGCGCTATGACTCGACGGTACAGGGCCGGACCGCGGTTGGACCTTACGCTGGTAAGAACCACCGCATGCCGACCAACATCTACGTCTCCGCGCCACTGCGCGGGAAGCCGAACGGCGTCATCACCACGCTGGCGTTCAATCCCTTCTACGGGGAGATTGATCCCGCCGCCATGGCGCGACTCATGATGCTCGAGGCGATCACCAAGGCGGTGGTGGCCGGCGCCGACTATCGGGAAATGGTTTTGTGCGACAACTTCTATACGCCTCGGGTGCGCCCGGAAACGGCCCACGAGCTGGTCGAGATGGTCGATGCCATCACGTCTCTCTCCGTTGAACTGGGTGTGCCGTTTATTTCCGGCAAGGATTCGAGCTCGGGAACATTCGAGGCGGCAGGGCGAAGGATCGAAGTGCCTCCCACGCTGGCAGTGGCCGCAATGGGCCGAGTCAACAACGTGAAGGCCATCGTGACCAAGGATTTCAAGCAGGCAGGGAATCGCCTGCTGCTGTTGGGCCGCTACGACGCAGAGGCTCTTGGAGGCTCAGTCTATGCGGACTCCTTCGGTCAGCGAGGGAATCGCCTGTTTGGTCCCTACGACGCTGCGGCGATGAGGGCGCAATGGGATTACCTTCGGGAACTCCACGCACGGGGGAGCTATGTTTCCGCCTCCGCCATTGCCGAGGGAGGGATTCTGCTGCGTTTGTTCGAAGCCGCCTTTGGCTCGGGCCTCGGCGCTCGGGTGGACTTCGAAGGCATCAAGACCGCTCGCCGCGACGGCCTGCTTTTTGGTGAGTTCATAGGGTCATGCTTGCTCGAGGTCGTGCCGGATTTCGAGGTTTCCGCACAATATGCCAGCATCCCGCACCTCTATCTCGGCGAGGTAACAGAGTCGCCCCGGTTAACGTTGGCAGAGCACGGGACCGTGATGTGGGAAGAATCCGTTGCGCAACTAACAGAGAAATGGACTGAGACTTTTCGTGAGGTGGTGAAATGAGCCAGGCGAGAACCGCCATCCTTTACGCTCCCGGAACGAATTGCCACGAAGAGACAGCCGCTGCGATTGAGCTCGCAGGCGGCAAGGCTGAACTCGTTCTGTTGAAGGATTTGATCGACGGCGAAACTCGGCTCGATGATTTTCAAGCGGCCGTGGTTCCAGGCGGATTCTCCTATGGAGACCATCTCGGTGCGGGAAGGATTTTCGCCACCATGCTCGTGGCCCGGCTGCGCGATCAGTTGGTGCGCTTTCTGGATGCGAAGAAGCCTTTGCTGGGAATCTGCAACGGCTACCAGGTGCTGACCGAAGCGGGGATTCTGCCGGGGCGCACTCCTGGCGAGCGCACCATGGCGCTGCTCGAAAACCAATCCGCGCGCTTTGAGGACCGCAAAGTCCACCTGATTGTTTCGACGCAAGACTGCCCATGGACCGACGGCTTGGCAGGTCAGGTGCTGAACATGCCTTCCGCCCACGGCGAAGGACGCCCGCTGCTCTGCGCCGCGGATTCCGCATCCACGACGCGCGCGGTCTTTTACTATGGCGACGAACAGGGCCATCTCACTATGGATTATCCGAGCAATCCGAACGGCTCGCCCGGGGCCGTCGCCGGCATCACCGACGAGAGCGGCCTCGTGCTAGGACTGATGCCTCACCCCGAGCGCGCGTCGCTCCCCACCCAGTACTCCCAAGATGGATTGAGAATTTTCCAGAACCTGGTGAAGTGGTTGAAGCAATGAACCCGCAGGCACCGGATCCAGCCGCGCAACGCCGCAGATCAGTGTTGGGGGTGCAGTCTGCCTCCGCGAACGGCTCCCAACGTCTTCGCATTTTCCGTTGATCGAACGAGGGCAGCTAAGTGGCCGGTGGGGATGACGGGCGATCTCGAACGATGCAGGCTACGACTTCCACGGCTCCCGCGCGGTCGCGGGTAGGGAGGACAGAAACTTCGACATGGCGCTCAGTTCCGACCGAGCCTTGGAATTGGATGGGTTTCTTTCGGGTCTCCGTTCCCACGTCGAAGCACTCACCGATGAGTTGCGACAATTCCGGAATCTCCTGGAGTATTTCACCATATCGCCGCCGCGCCCAGGTGTCGACGGCAAGGAACTGACGTACGAGTGGATTCGAGAAAGTGACGTAACCAGCGGGGTCAAAAATCATCAATCCGCAGTCGAGTTCGCGGGCGAGGAGTTCGAATTTGTGGGCGTTCTCATCAGCACGGCGCTCGGCGGCGACAAGCTTTTCCTGCGTCGCCTTCTGGTCGGTCTTCAATTCGGCGATCACGCCCTGCACGGTCGAAAGCGCGAAGCCCGCGTCTCCTTCCAGGCGCACCCGCGTGAGCGTGGATTCGTCCGATTTCAAGCCGCGGCCAAGGGTCTTTTGCAGAAGATAGACGGCCATGATCAAAACGAGGATCACCAATACGGCGACGCCCGCGAGCAAGATCATCTGTTGCGAGTTGAGGTGTGGATTCATTGTTAACCTGCCATCCCTGTCCAGCGTAAATAACTGTCGAGAAGCCCGCCGCCATAGAGGGCCGCGTAGATTGCGGCAACTCCCAGAAACGTACCATACGGCCAGGCATAGTCGCGGAAGCGGGAACTTATGGCAATCATGACGAGCGCGAGAATCGATCCCCCGAGCGAGCCCAGAAGAATCGTCATCAACGTTAACGGCACGCCGAGAAACGTTCCGACCATCAACATCAGCATGACGTCGCCGAATCCCAGATATTCTTTCTGCTTGCCGCCCAAATAATAAAATGCCTCTCCCACTGCATAGAAAAGCCCGCCTCCTACCAAAGCTCCGGCGACGGCGCCAACGAGGGACCCGAGACTGCCGTCCAGGTCGACATTCCAATGCCGCAGAATCCAACCCAGCGGCCTGGTATCAACAGGAATGAAAATGCTGAACACGAGTCCAACTGTTATCCCCAAAATCGTCACGGCGTGGGGAATGCGGCGGTCCAGGATGTCCGTAAAAATGAGGACGATCAGCAACATGCCAAAGAGAGAATATTTGATGAGCTCCGGTCCCAGCCCGTAAAGGTGGAAGGTTAACATTAAAAGCACTGCCGTTAAAGCTTCCACCGAAGGATAGAGCGGCGAAATCAGCGCGTGGCAATCGCGGCAACGCGCGCGCAACAC
>Ga0181535_10002930_pt1 | contig 20248 bp, 18 predicted proteins | sample PEATcosm2014_Bin_44_FD_119774 | JGI IMG/M metagenome (GOLD analysis project Ga0181535, IMG submission 119774) | Peatland microbial communities from MTU Mesocosm Facility, Houghton, MI, USA - PEATcosm2014_Bin17_30_metaG | ecosystem: Environmental > Terrestrial > Soil > Wetlands > Peat | place... | reverse complement strand
TTTCGAAGTCGAACTGGAACTGCCGGACGAATACGGGGACTACAGCAGGAAAGTAGCCCAGCCGGAGATACTGAGACATCCCCATTATCTGATCCAGGGCACTATCGACGAGGAAGGCGGATATGAACCGCCCCGGGTTTGCCGGAGCCTTTGTTATGTGAGTCCAGCTCCGAGATCGCGCGGGCTTCCTCGGCGGTAAACGCGATGCTGGTCAAAAAATAACCCGGAGCCAGTCTATATCCGACGCCGGCTTCTCCGTGAATCGGCACGCCGATTTCCGCCAGCGCCCCGACGTCCCAGTAGATGGTCCTCTCGCTGAGACCGAACTCCTCCGCGAGTTCCCTCGCTTTCGTAACCTTCCCCGAGCCGAGCCTCAAGAGGATCGCGAAGAGCCTGTCGACTCTGTTCATGCCCGCTCTCCCTCCGCTTTTGAAGATTGGGGGTAAAGTTGAAGAATTTCTCCCGTAGACCAAGATTTAATCCTAATCTACTGAAAATGACTGGGCGTCGTTTCGCGCACTTGTTGTCTTCTCCCTGACAACAGTGGCTACAAAATTGGTTGGCAGTGGAGCTGGGACTGGGCGAAAGATTATAGTACGGGGAGCCAGAGCGATCCTACGGGTGCGTCCTCGGACGAATTCCGTATCCATCGCGGCGGCAGCTGGGTCGACGACGCGAGGATGCTGCGGTCGGCCGATTGGGGCGGTAACAGCCCGAGCATCAGCGACGGCAATGACCCGGGCTACTGGAACTTCGACCTCGGCTTCCGCATGGATTGTCGTCCCTGAGTTCGGTGCGGTCGGGTCACGGTTCATCCGGCAGGACACTGGATAAACCTAGAATCTAGATAGGCCTGCGGGATGAGGGGATGAGGGAAAATAGCGAGAGGGAGCAACGCTCCCCCGGCCGCATGAAAGTGAGAGGTAATAATGCGAGTCCAATATGCCGCATTTTTGCTTTAATAAGTGCTTCCCATTCGGTGCAATTATTTCATCGGTGAGCATTGCACCCCCTCCGCTTCACTCAAAGCCGCGACATGATCCCATTTCTCCGGTGCCCGTTCCACTAACTGACCCTTTTCCTGGAGCTAGGTTAGAAGCCCTCGAAGATGTCTATGCTACGATCGGGCGAGGTCGAAACGATCCAGATTCATCACTTTTTCCCACACCCTTACAAAGTCGCGCAGGAACTTCTCCTGGGAGTCCTCGCATCCGTAGACTTCCGCCAAGGCCCGGAGCTGGGAGTTCGAACCGAAGATGAGATCGACGCGGGTGCCGGTCCACTTGAGTTTGCCCGTCGCGCGATCACGGCCCTCGAACACGTCCTCAGCTTCCGAGGCCGCCTTCCAGACGGTGCTCATGTCGAGCAGATTTACGAAGAAGTCATTGGTGAGCGTCTCCGGCCGCTCGGTGAAGACGCCGTGTCGGGACTGTTCGAAGTTGGCATTCAGTACGCGCATACCGCCGACGAGAACCGTCATCTCGGGGGCGGTCAGCGTCAGCAATTGCGCCCGATCAACCAGCAGCTCCTCTGCCGACACTGTAAATTTGCTTTTGAGGTAGTTACGGAACCCGTCTGCGACCGGCTCGAGTACGGCGAACGCTTCTGCGTCGGTTTGCTCTTGAAGCGCATCCATGCGTCCCGGCGCGAAGGGAACGGTCACATCATGACCGGCATTCTTCGCAGCTTGCTCGATACCCGCGCATCCTCCCAGAACGATCAAATCGGCCAGCGAGACCTTCTTACCGCCGGACTGTGCGCCGTTGAAGGCGCTTCGGATGCCTTCCAAGACCCCTAGCGCCTTCGCCAGCCTGGCAGGCTGGTTGACTTCCCAATCTTTCTGCGGCGCCAGACGGATACGGGCGCCGTTGGCGCCGCCGCGCTTGTCGGAGCCGCGGAAGGTGGACGCCGACGCCCATGCGGTCGAAACCAGCGCCGACACCGACAGGCCGGAAGCCAGGATCTTACCTTTGAGGAAGGCTATGTCCGCCTTATCCACCAGTTCGTGATCGACGGCGGGGATGGGGTCCTGCCAGATAAGCTCTTCAGCCGGAACCTCCGATCCGAGATAGCGGGCGCGCGGGCCCATGTCGCGGTGGGTCAGCTTGAACCAGGCCCGAGCGAACGCGTCCGCGAACCGATCCGGATGCTCCATGAAGCGTCGCGAGATCTTCTCGTAGGCTGGGTCGAACCGCAGCGAAAGGTCCGTGGTCAACATGGACGGCGCATGATGCTTCGAAGGGTCGTGCGCGTCCGGTACGGTACCGGAGCCCGCTTCGCCCTTCGGCTTCCACTGATGGGCACCAGCCGGGCTCTTGGTCAGTTCCCATTCGTAGCCGAACAGGTTCGAGAAGAAGCCCATGCCCCACTTCGTCGGCGTGGTGGTCCAGGTGACTTCCAGACCGCTGCCGATCGTGTCGCCGCCTTTGCCCGTGCCGAAGCGGCTCTTCCAACCGAGACCCTGCTCCTCGATGCCCGCCGCTTCAGGTTCGGGCCCGACGTGTTTCGCGTCTCCCGCTCCGTGAGTCTTGCCGAAGCTGTGGCCGCCCGCGATGAGCGCCACCGTCTCCTCGTCGTTCATTGCCATGCGGGCGAAGGTCTCGCGGATGTCCCGCGCCGCGGCGATCGGGTCAGGGTTGCCGTTCGGGCCTTCCGGGTTGACGTAGATGAGACCCATCTGCACGGCCGCGAGAGGATTTTCGAGATCTCTGTCGCCGGAGTGGCGCTTGTCGCCCAGCCACTTGCCCTCGGAGCCCCAATAGATATCCTTTTCAGGTTCCCAGATGTCCTCGCGCCCGCCGCCGAAACCGAAAGTCTTGAAGCCCATCGATTCCAAGGCGACGTTGCCGGCGAGGATCATCAGGTCGGCCCAGGAGATTTTCCGACCGTATTTCTGCTTGACCGGCCAGAGCAGTCGGCGCGCCTTGTCGAGGTTGACGTTGTCGGGCCAGCTGTTGAGGGGCGCGAAACGCTGGCTTCCGCTACCCGCGCCGCCGCGGCCGTCGCCGGTGCGGTAGGTGCCGGCGCTGTGCCATGCCATGCGGATGAACAAAGGTCCGTAGTGGCCGAAGTCCGCCGGCCACCAGTCCTGCGACTTCGTCATTAATTCGCGAAGGTCCTTCTTCAATGCCTGCAAGTCGAGGCTCTTGAACTCTTTGGCATAGTTGAAACCCTCGCCCATGGGATTGGACTTCGAGGAAAGCTGGTGCAGGATATCGAGCCCTAATTGGTTCGGCCACCAGTCCTGGTTCGACGTGCCGCTGCTAGCAGCGGGCTTGTCAGCTCCGCCCTTTACCGGAAGCTTATCCATCTCTGCTCTCCTTCCCTTTCAGAGTTAGAATCGCACAGCGAGCAATGATATGACAGAGTTTTCCAAAAATGCCGTATGACTCATGCTCTCTACGGGATTCACTTGCCTTCTGCCCCGATTCTACTGCGCCTACGCATTACGTCAAGCCAGTTTTAGATCAGTTACATCTCGCAAGCCTCCTTATGAGGCCTACTTGCGCAAGTTCGCCGCGAAAAACTACGACCCCGGAGCCAGCTTCGTAGCTCGTTCTGGTCCTGGTACCGTAGACTTGGCCGTAATAGATTAGCGCGCAAGGAAGGTTTGGGTGCCATTTCCGAAGTCTTCCGAGGCCCAGGTGTAGTGATCCCATGGCCTGACATACCGTTGCGTCAGAGTCGCCCTTCCCCATGGTTTCTTGCCTCCTTGCAAGGGGCCACTTTTTTAATGGGAGAGGGGACGCCGGAGAAAAGGGCCAAAGCCCTTTGGGGACTGTATCCATCTTTCGCCACCCTTAAGGAGGCAGGCAAAGTCTGGGACCGGATAAAGCCGCTAAAAGCTATCGAGCTTCGATGCTAGTCGCGCGGACCGCCTCCAAGGCTTCAAGGATTGCCTAGGGCGCGTCCGATGGGCCGAGGCCGATAAATGGGGCTCGGTCCAATACTCACGGCCTCTACCGCGGCTCGGGCAAAATCTGTACGAGACGACTGCGAACTGGACTTGCCAAGCTCAGTCTAGTAGATGGCGGGTCCTACAACCCCCTTAGCATTAGAATTCTTCGAATTCTGCATCTGAATTATCATTGGCAGGCGTAATCCTTGTAATAGCCCGATGAACTTTTGGCTTTTCAGTTCGATCAGTCAGTTGGTATTTAACTTGACCATGTACTTGTGTGCCTGCAGCAAGTTTTCGTGACGCCTTTAATACATGGCGTATCCTTTCATCTGGCTTTCCTCTTCTGTCGGCTAGTCGTCGCCTCTCAGCCCGAGCAAGGGACCGACCGCTTTCATCGAGTTCCCGTGCTCCGGGCGAGGCAGAGGGAACCTTAACCTCGTTGGACGCAGCCTCCTCGTCGTTTCTCGTCGAGTTTCTGCTTTCCGAGATCAGATCTCGGGGCAGCGTGAAATACGAAAGCGCTTCGTTAAGGCCCTCGGCTTGGCTATTGAGCTCTTCCGCCATCGCCGCCAGCTCCTCCGAGGCCGAAGCGTTTTGTTGAATCACCGTATCTAGCTGGTTCACCGCTTTTCCGATCTGTTCCGCGCCGGAGCTCTGCTCCCTACTCGCCGAAGTTATTTCCTGCACGACCTCGGCGGTTTTTTGGATATCCGGCACGATAGCCTGGATAAGCCTGCCTGCGTCTTCGGCGACCCCGACGCTCTTGCCGGAAAGCTCCGAGATCTCCTTGGCCGCGCTTTGTGCCCGCTCCGCAAGCTTGCGTACCTCGCTCGCCACCACCGCGAATCCCTTGCCAGCCTCCCCCGCCCGAGCCGCCTCGATGGCCGCGTTGAGGGCAAGTAGGTTGGTCTGTCGCGCGATCTCCTCGATGATTCCGATTTTCCCGGCAATGTCCTTCATCGCCGCCACCGTCTGGATCACCGCGCCGCCGCCATCCTGGGCGTCGCTGGAATTCTTCCTTGAGATGCCTTCGGCCGCCTCCGCGTTGTCGGCGTTCTGCTTGATCGAGGAGCTCATCTCCTCGACTGAGGAGCTCACCTCTTCGGCTGCCGCGGCCTGCTCGGTAGCTCCCTGGGACAAGACTTGAGCAGTGCCGCTGATCTCTTGGCTCCCCGAGGCTACATTGTCCGCCGAGGTCTTTACCGAGACGACGATATCGCGGAGGCTGACGAGCATTCCCTCGAAAGAACGGCCAAGATCCCCTATTTCATCTTTCCGTGCGAGAGACTGCACTGTTACTTGCAGTGTTAAATCGCCGGCCGCGATTCCATTCGCAATGGCGACTGCACGGGCGATCGGTATGCTAATCGAACGAGCGATGATGAGACCGAGGATGACCACCGCAAGCAGGGAGCCAAGCACGATGGAAATAAAGATGATGACCGCCCTGATAAATTGGACACGAGAAGCTGTATCGAGCAATGCGGCTTTCTTAACGATGTAATCTGAAAGAGCATGGATCTGGGTATGTATCCCTTCGCCCGTCTGTCGAGCCGTTGTGTTGAAAAGGGCGTAAGCCTCCGCGTTCTTGTTCTGTCCTGCAAGATTCATAATCGGCCCGAGGGCAGTATTATAGTTCCGTATGGCGACATTGAGAGTCTTGAGCGTATCTACTTCGAAAGGCTCGAGTTTGGTTTTCTCGTAGAGCGCAAGGTTGTCGTCGACGGTCTTCATGCGATTGGTAATATCCGCATCGAGACGTTTGTTCTCCGCGTTATCAGTCGTGAGCATGTAGTCGAAAAGGTCAGCCTCGATAGCGCGTTCCTGATTCCGACTGTCGATAAGCCATTCCACGGGAAGGAGACTATCCTCATAAATGGAATGCATCGATACGTTAGTTTGATCAAGGTAAATATATGAAATTACGCTCACTAGCAGTAGTGTAAGTATGGCTACGAGAATGAGCAGAAGCTCCTTCCCGAAGATCTTAATCGATGATAATCCCCCCATATGATTCTCCTTGGCTGAATTCTATAAAGGAGCAATTCCATAATCGCGAAGATACCTAGGTAATCAAAGAGAACAAATAAAACTTTGCTTAAAATTTGACGATTTAAAAAAATAAATTATGATCGTTTAGATGATGTGGGAAGGTCATAGAAGCTGGTTTCTAAGAAGTACTTATGTTTTTCCTCTAATCGGTGCTTTGTGAAGATCTGATGTGGATTACGCCTAATGACGGTTCACGCCAAGGCATACTCATCAGCCCCTACGGCCGCCAGGTCGTCACGCAAAAGACCTTCATCCCGGATCCAGCCTCGCACTCGTTCCTGTCCTAGTGCCAGAGATTTGGCCGTGAAAAGAGTAGGCGCTTTCTCGAGTTTGAACGACTTGCTTTCGCAGGCAATCGGCGCGATATATAATGGACCCTGACAGAGCGACATCAACGTCGTAATACAATGCCGATAGGCTATTGATCACGGCGATAATAAAGGAGTGGATCCCATGAGTAACCTGAGCAATGCCGACCAGGCCAGAATGCTGCAAGTACAACATGGATTCAATCTTTCCCTATTAGAAGCAAGGTACTTGGATTTCATCCTCGGGGGGACACTTGCCAAGGTTGAGTTCAAGGATTCCACCAGTAAAGAATTAGAGGAGATGATCAAATCTCTTCACCATCGCCTTCATGAGTTTACGTTTCGATACTCTCCTAACACAGACGGACCCACGAGCTCGAGCTTTAGGGAGAACGAGGAACTCGGTTAGAGAAGCCCGATGCGGACGCACTGGCAACCTGAGTGTAGACCGTAGGCGAGTTACCCCGGTTATCGCCATGATCCAAACGAGAGCCCTTTACAAAAAGACCCTCTAGCATTCGAGCTATTGCTGCATGCCCATCCTTAATCTCAAAACTCCTCGAACTCGGAATCCTTTGTATCCTGCGGCGCAGGACGAATTGCGAGCGATTTATCATGTGCGCTACTCTGGGGAAGCCCGGATTTCGAGGATAGTGGCTTACGGGTCGCTCCAGTAGTTACGTGGCCCGTTATTTGACTCTTTGTCCTGGTCGAGGAAGGAGTGGCTCTATTTGCCTCCTCGTTCTCTACTATGTGAAAAAATGCAACCGCGTCGTTCAAGCCGATGGAGCGGCCATTGAGCTGTTCGGCCGTTGCGGCGATTTCCTCTGATTGCCCGGCGAGCTCCTCCGAGAGCGCCGATAGTTCCTCGGCGGTCGAAGCGTTGCTTTGAATAACGGTATCAAGCTGGAGTATTGCTGTATTGATTTGTTCAACTCCAGTGTTCTGTTCGCGAGTAGCGGCGCTGATCTCGCGTACGAGGTCGGCAGTCTTTACTATCGTATCTAGCACTTCCCCGATGAGTTTTCCCGCTTTCTCCGAAGCAGCAACACTGTTCATGGCCGTCTTGTTAATTTCAGAGGACGCGTTTTGACTCCTTTCAGCGAGTCTACGAACCTCGCTTGCCACGACAGCGAATCCTTTCCCCGCCTCTCCAGCTCGTGCTGCCTCGATAGCCGCATTCAACGCCAGGAGATTCGTTTGACGAGCGATCTCTTCAATGACCATGATCTTCGAACAAATGAGGCGCATCGCATCGACGGTCTCCGCGACTGCTTCCCCACCTTGCTTTGCATCCTTCGACGCTTTATCAGCAATCCTTTCGGTCTGAGATGCAGCTTCGGCATTTTGATGAATATTCGCGCCCATTTCTTCCATGGAAGACGATACCTCTTCGCCCGAAGCCGCCTGCTCGGTCGTGCCTTGTGATAGCGTCTGAGCCGATTGTGAAAGACCCTGAACGCCTTTGGACATCTGCTCCAGCGAAACGCTAAGGGAGCTCGAGCCCGCCGATACATCGCTGGCGATTGTCTTGATCGACAGCACTGCTTCTCGCATTTTCACTTGCAGTTCTAGTATCGATTCTCCTAGCTTCCCAAGTTCATCACCTCGAGCGACCAACTTATCGCGGCCGACAGCATCGATGTTCGCGAGCGTTAGGTCCCCATTCGCCATATACGCCATTGCGTCAACTACGAGCTTTATCGGCTTTACTATGGAACGCGCTATAAGAAGGGCAACAAGGATTGCAAATATCACACCTACTCCGAGTACGAAATAGAGGAGGCTGAGGAGGGAGTCCCTCGTGATGTTTACTTCGTTAAGCGGCACGGTTAAGCTGAGGCTCCAGCCTGGGCTGTTAGGTACTTTGGCGTAAAAAGCTATGACATCGCTGCCATCGGGCTTTTTGTAGGCGCTCGCCCCCGTTTCCCCTGCCTGCATAGCCTTGCCCACGGCATCGAGGCCCTTCCAGCCACTTTGAGCAGATTCTAGAAGATTAAGGTTGAGGATGATATCCTTGTTGGGATGTGCGATAATGATAGAGCGGTCATCGACAAGGTAAGCGTAGCCCGTCGCTCCTATTTTGACCGCCGCCACGATCGCGCTCAGAGTCTCTGCCTTCACTTGGAAAGCAACGAGCCCTAATCGCTTCCCTCCTCCTCCTACGATGGACTTCGCCAGAACGACGACCGGCACACCGAGAGACTTGGAGATCGCCTCGTCAGCGACAACATAATCCTGCCCATCCTTCATTATCTGGGTGAAATAATCCCTATCTCCAATATTCCCCTGGCCGCCCGAGGTCGTAAAAAAAGATCCGTCAGGAGAGGCAAAAATGATTTCTCCGCCCTCGGTCGAGGTGAGCTTGACGTAATCTTTGAGTGCAGCTTCTACACCCTTCCTATCGCCCGCAACTATTTGGGGGGCCACAGAAACGAGGCTGAGCTGTGAATGGAGTTTGTCCAGAAGCTGGCCCAACTCGGCCGCTCGCGCCTTCGCGATCTGGAGATCCTCGTCCTTGACGAGGTCCGCGATCGCCGTCGAAAGTCTGAGCCCAATGACCAGAGTCACGAGCCCGAGCAAGATCGCGACCATGAGGCTCACAATGAATGATATTCGTACCGAAAGAGATACTCGTCTAAACATAATGGGTGCCTCCCGAGATGGATGCGCAGCTTGTGTCTCTGCCTTCAATGCTCAAGACTAAGCCAAAACACCCGACGTCACGATTCAGTTGATGTTGGAATTCTAACCATAATTTAATTGTATTCTCATGTCAAATCGAGCTTTACGGTGTACCTACTTCAATTAGTTCGCGGCCAATAAGGATCTGCGGTGCGCGTTGCTGGGCGGCGGCGAGTGACATGCCCGCGACGAGGCCCTCATCTCGGGCTCTCCTCGACAGTCCGAGGACGATCGCCCTGCCCGAGGAAGCCCCTGCGATGACGTAGGCCCTATCCGCGAGAGCTCGATCCTTGGCGGCGGCGATCGCCGCGCTGAAGTCGACGACGTTGAGGTGCACCACGCTCGAGGGGCGGCTCATTCGAGGATGCCCGCCCGCTTGAGGATGGCCGAGAAGCTCTTCGCATTTTGGACGCTCTGCCCTCCGCGGTGGTTGTTGAAATACACGAGGATGCGGTCGGCGCGCTGGGCGATACCCCGTATCCGGCCCGCCCAGGCGTCGAGCTCCTCGTCGGAGTAGAGGTAGTCGTAGCGCGAGGCAGAGTCCGAGCCCCACCAGGTCTCGCCGTTCCGTCCGTGGAAGCGAACGTAGGCGAGGGGCGCGGTGACCACGTCCATCACGGGCGGCAGGCCCTTGAGCGCCGGCAGGTCGAGCGAGGCGATCGCTACGCTGCGTTCGCGGAAGGCGTCGAGGACGCGGTTGTTGAACCACTCGTGGTTGCGGAACTCCACCGCCACAGGCAGCCCGGTGAACTCGCCGAGGACCGCGTCGAGGTAGCGGCGGCGGTCGACCTCGTAGTGGAAGGAGTAGGGGAACTGGAAGAGCACCGCGCCGAGCCGCTCGGCCTTCAGGAGGGGCTCCAAGGCCTCGAGGAAGGCCCGTTTCGCGTCCTTCCAGCCGGCAGGGTCTATCTTGTGGGTGAGCGCCTCGTTCGCCTTGACGGAGAACACGAGAGCCGGACCGGCCTGCTCGAGGAAACGGGAACACTGCTCGGCCGTGGGCATCTTGTAGTAGGAGAAGTTGAGCTCCACCGTGGGGAACATCGAGGCGTACCGTGTAAGAAAATCCTCGGGACGGGTATTAGTAGGGTAGACGGGCCCCACCCATTCGAGGTAGCCGTAGCCGGATGTCCCGACCTGGACATCGCAGGCGTGCTGACAAAGCTCGAGCATGGCCTAAATATGCTACACATGGGTTAAGTAATCAAGGTGGTCCCGGTAATGATACTGGCGCCTACGGTCTAGTTAATACGGAAGCGTCCCCTCCTTTCGGCGATACCTAGGAACGGGTCTTCACATCCTTGGTGGCTCCCCGAAGTACGGTAAGTATTTCAGGGGCTTGGTTATTCTCCGTGGCGTACATCAGCGGGGTGAGGAACGCGTCGTCCCGCGCGTACGGATCCGCCCCCGCCGTCAGGAGCACCGCGATCACCTCACAGCTTTTGCAGTAGCCAGCGGCGTACATGAGGGGAGTCACGCCGGCGGAGTCCCGAGCGTTCACGTTCGCCCCGGCATTCAGGAGCTCCGCGATAACCTCGGGAGGCTGGTTGTTCTCGGCGGCGTACATCAGCGGGGTCTCGCCCCCGGCGTCCATCGCGTTGACATCCGCACCCTGCTGCAAGGCTGCCTGTATATCCTGGAGGGAACCGGTCTTCGCGAGCTCCAGGATGTCTATTCCATCTGCGTCTTGTGCGGTAGCAGACGCCACGGTGATGCCAAGCGCGAGAACCACGGCAACGTGATATCGTTTTTTCATCTTAGCCCCCAGCGCTATAAAACGATCCGAGATTCCCCGGACATGGAGCCAGCCTGGCCCCATATTACTAAGTCTCGACCCGACGTCAAGGTGATTGCGGCCGGCTACCACGTGGGATACCTCCGTTCGTGCGTTTCTGTGCAGCGCTCGAAGATGGTCCCCTCGTCGAGAGGACCGGTCCCGATGATCGACCGGGAACGCCCTATTACTCTTTCGCTTCCGTCCTTTTAAACTTGGATAGGTAATTCTTCATCGTCGGATCCACCATCGTATCTGCCCATTCGAAGTAGGTTGCATCTTGACCAAAATTCAAAAGACTGCAGGAGGCCCTGTTATTAGGGTCAAACTGACCGATCTCCGTCAGCCAGTCGAGGATGTCCGTCTTCTGGACCCAGAACGCGAAGTAGGCAGCGCTCTCGATGCTCTTGCCTTCGCCGACGATCGCCTTAAGTCCAGCCAGGTCGTCGCAGACGATCGCGACGATGTGGTTGTCCTTGTATCTCCCATAGTCCTGCTTGCGCCCATGGGCTTGGTCGTACTCGCAGAGCGCGCTGAGCGCCAGGAAGCTGCCTTTGAGATTGTAATTTCTTAGGCTTAATCCATAATCACAGATATTAGCCACCGCCAGGTCGAGAGGGGTCCCGGAACCTTCGCTTTCGATATTCAGGATGCTGGTATAGTCTGCGCCCTTCTCGAGGAGGAGGCGGGTCGCGTCCGCGTTCCCTGAGTTTATCGCTTCTGCTAAGGGCGTGAGGCCATAGCTATCGACTATGTCGAGACGGGCACCTTTTTCGATCAGGTAGGAGCAGACCGCTTCTTGGTTATTTTCGATGGCTTGAAAGAGCGGCGTTGAGTGATTCGGATCCAGGACGTCGACGCCCACATGTGCCTTCTCGACGAGGTTCTTGACTTGGTCGAGATCCCCGTCCCGCGCCGCCGAAAAAAGATCCTGAGCGAACGCCGACGCCGCTATGCCGATGAAGAGAAGAAACCACGATACCCTTTTCATCCTTCCCCCTTTTCTTGGCGTGTGGACGGATACCCGAACCTGTCAGGGAATCCGTCTGCCCTTTCTTTGGGCGCCTGATAATATGCTTACAGAGTATGATCATATCCTTATAGAAAATGGTCAAGCGGTCCTTTGCCTAATAGCATAAGGCCCTCTTCTTCTAAAAGGAGGGGGCGTGAACCGATTCAGGACGGCTTTGGCGAAGAACCTCAAGAGGGCGCGGAGCGAGCAGGGGCTGACCCAGCAGGACCTGGCCGAGAGATGCGAGCTGTCGACGAACTACCTGGCCACGGTGGAGATCGGCGGGAAGTTCCCTTCTGCTGACACCCTTGAAAAGCTGGCTGTCGCGCTCGGGTTGAAGCCCTACCAGCTCTTCCTCGAGGAGGGGGACGTCGAGGCTTTCGACCGGACGGAGCTCGTCGCCCGCTACCGGGATCGGGCTGAGGGATACCTCGTCGAGGCTCTGGTGCGGGCGGCGCGGGAGCTGACGCTCTCCTCCGGGACGCCCAGGCCCGCGACGCGAGGCGCGAAGAGGCCGAAGAAGCGGTAGCAAGGGAAAGCGAGACATGCTCAACCTTCGCCTCATAGAACACATCAGGACCCACTAAGAGTTCCAGGGACAGAAAGGCGAAATAAACGATCCTACATAATGGTCTTCTAATCTATGACACCCCGCCTTCCACCACCTTCTTGGCACCGCTGGGGTCTTTATGCGGATGGTACAGTTCACGTTATGAGCATTGTGACCCATTTGTGACCCGAATTCCCTTAGAAATACCCTATAACGAATTAGAGCTTGACGAGAAAGCGCAATAAAATCGATACTATAGATGACGTCAGACAAACAGAGACACAAGACGGAATAGATTCAGGTTCTAGTGCCGTCACTGGCTTGGGGGTTCAAGTCCCCCTCCGGGCAGAACAGAAGACCCGCGTTTTTGGCGGGTCTTTCTTTTCGATAGGCCGGAGGGGGACTTGAAGCGAGCGCGCGCCGAGCGGGAGCGAGGAAAGGCGCGCTTGAGGCGCGCCGCCAGCGCGCGAACCGGGCCGGAGAGGCGAGACAAGGAGGTCGAGCCTCGGAGGCCAAGTCCCCCTCCGGGCAGCTTTACCTGATAAAGACTTAGGCTCACCCGAAAACGGGAGGCATATCACGCGATTTCCGAGAGTAGCACTGAAAAGTAGCACTCTTGGAGAAGGACGGAGATATGGCTCCCGTTTCTCGTTTTCCGTACTCTCTCTACAAAAAGCCTTCCCGCTTGGGCCCCGCGACCTGGTACGCGCGCTACTGGAATGCGGAGGAAGGCCGCTATAGCGTCACGCGCTCCACGGGTGTACTATCGGAGGGAAAGTGCGAGCGACGCGCGGAGGCCGACGCCAAAGCCCGCGCCATGCTTCCGGAGATCCATTTCAAGCCGACCTTGGAGGACGTGCTCTTCCTCGGCTACGTTGAAGACTTTTGGACACCCTCATCCGCCTGCGTGAAGGAGCGCGCCTTCGTCTCCAAGCATCCTCTATCCGCATACTACGTACAAATGAATCACGATGATGTAAAACGCCACCTCCATCCATATCCCGGTTTTAATAACAAGCGGCTGAAAGACCGTGATCTGGAGGTTGGACTCTTGCAGAACTTCGTCGCGTTAAGGCCGCTCGTTCTCTGTTGCTCGATCTCTGTCCGCCCAAAATCCTCGCCATATGGTACCATCTTGTGCATCCTCCTGCTGAGAATGCTCCGACGACGACCATGGCTCAAGACGTGGTTGTTTTGACGCTTACCAAGACTTCCTGAAAGGCGTCTGTCGAAAGGACGAAAGTTTCATTCTAATCCTCGATATAGACCGACTATTCGAAGCTGAGGAAGTGCGCATCCCCACTGAAGCCGAAGCCATAGAGGCCTGAATCGCGCGATAACTCGTCTTCAAGCCAGATATGCGCGCGCTTATCATCGACGACTATCCGCTTACCCGAAATCCTCGGTGAGATACTCTTCGAAGAGTACGGCTTTTCCGAGCTTAGTGGGAAAAACCCGGTTCCGAAACGCGATCTCATCATAATTCAACATGAGATAGCGCTTTCCCCGGAGCTGGTCAAGCGTCGTCTCCTATCCGCTGGCCTTGATCACTTCTGCCAAGATCTTTTCGTCGTCGAGGGGGAAATATTGACCTGCAAAGTCATGCAATTACAAAAGATAACTATCGTCTTTATTCGCCAATTGTTAATGACGGATTCCTGGTTTCTTATGAGCGAGAAGACGAAGATATCCCCCGAACTGTCAGATGGGGCGATGAATTGGCTCCTCGATCGCAGGGTGCAGCCCTGGCCAGGTCTGGTAGCCGAGACTTCCGGCGCCAGGCCCCCGCAAGGACTTGTGATTCCGGCTAGCGGCATACATATTGACAGGTTTCCCGTTATACTGATTCGTATGCCTTGGCCCCCGCCGCCGCCGCCCATCCTCGAGCCCTACGCCTTCGCTCTTTTTTTTGCTGCCCTAGCTTCTCTTTTCTTCGGGATACTCGCGTGGAAGGGCACTCGAAAGGCGATATTCCGCAATTTCGCTTTTTTCCAATTCACGATCTTCATTTGGTGCATGTTTAGGTTCGCTCAATGGAGTATACCCTCGCCTGGCGACCAAATGTTCGCCCTCGAGCTTCAATTCGGCGGCATCGCCTTCCTCCCGACGACAATATTCATGTTCGCGAGGGCTCTGGCGGGGAAACCCGTCAGATCGTTCCGCCATCTCCTCCTCCTTTTCCTCCCATCGTCTCTCGCTCTCGTCCTCGTCCTCTCGAATTCGCTCCATCGCCTCTTCTGGTCCGACGGCGGATACGATTTTAAGCCAATTATAAAGCCAACGCCTGGACCCGCCTTTTGGGTATTCGTCGCCTACGCTTATTGCCTCATGATTGCTTCGATTTTCGAATTATTGAAAGTCACGCGAAGAATAAGAGGCGTTCTGGGCAGGATACTCTTGCGCGTGGTCATCGTCTTCGCTTTGCCCCTCACCGTAAACATCGTATACGTCTTTTTCTTCCAGAGCCGAACGAGTTTCGATCCCACACCCCTGGTCTATACCGCATTCGGCCTATTCGTGTGGATAGCGCTGCATCGATACAATATATTCAATGTCATTCCCTTTACGGCGAACATCTTCACCGAGTCCATCGACTCTCCCATCCTCGTCGCCGACGAGGATGGCTACGCAATGGGCGCCAATGATAGAGCGAAAAATCTCCTGTGCCCCGAGACCGCGATTGAAGGAAAGATCGCTCGGCAGCTTTGTCCCGCCATCGAGGGACTCTTGCCCGGCTCGCCTGGCAGGCCATGGTCCTCGGGTGGGAAGGACTACCTCGTCTCCTCGAACGAAGTGATAGAGGGTAGGAAGCGATTGCCTGGCGCGATCTTCGTCTTCCGCGACGTTACCGCTTTGGTCGGCGTCACGCGCGAGCTCGGGAAGGCGAAGGCTCGGGCCGAAGAGGCGAACGCGGCGAAGAGCGCATTCGTCGCGACCGTGAGCCACGAGCTGCGTGACCCCCTTAACGCGATAATCGGCCTGGCCGATCTCGATCTTCGCGCGGGGCCGCCTCCCGAGATGAGAGAGGACCTCGAGACGATCCTCGCCTCGGGCAACCTGCTCCTTGGTCTCGTCAACGATCTCCTCGATCTTTCCAAGATCGAGGCAGGCAGGATGGAACTCGAGAGGACCGACTTCAACCTCCACGAGAAGGCCGTTTCAGTGCTTAAAGCCTTCAGACCTGCGGCCGAGAAGAAGGGTCTCTTTCTGGACATCACTATCGCTGCGGATACGCCCCGATTCGTGAACGGAGATTCCCTTCGCTACGGGCAGGTCCTAATGAACCTCGTGAGTAACGCGATCAAATTCACGGACTACGGTTCCGTCGCCGTGGAGATCGCGCCCCTTCCGGCCCCTGAGGGCGAGAATGATTCGCACTCCCTCGTCGCGCTCACGTCGGTTCGCGACACGGGAATCGGGATCGCGCCGGAGAAGATGCCCATCATCTTCCAAGAATTCTCGCAGGCGGATCCCACCGTCAGCCGTCGTTTCGGTGGCACGGGTCTCGGCCTGTCTATCTGCAAGAAGCTCGTCGGGCTCTTCGGCGGCGAGATCGAAGCCCGGTCCTCCGAGGGGAAAGGCAGCGTTTTCAGCTTCACCGCCCGCTTCGGCCTCGGCGAGGCCGAGAGGGCGCGGCCGGCGCCGAAGCCCGAGATCACGGGCACCGGCGGAAGGACCCTGCGCGTGCTCATAGTCGACGACGATCCCATCAACATCGCCGTCGCGCGCCGCTACATCGAGCGGCGCGGCCACGCCGTGGTCAGCGCGGGAACAGGCTCCGCCGCTCTCGGCCTCGTCGATGGAGTCGACCTGATCCTCCTCGATCTCGGTCTCCCGGACATGGACGGCTTCGAGGCGAGCAGACGCATCCACGCCGAGACTGCCCCGAGCTCTTCAGGAGACGTGCCCATCGCCGCGATGACGGCGCGCGCTGAATCGGGAGTCCGAGCTGCCTGCGCGACCGCGGGCATGATCGACTGCATCGCCAAGCCCCTCGACCCGATCGCGCTGGATAGGCTCCTCGATCGCGTCGCCGCGAAGGTGCGCGACTTGGGCCCCCGCGCCGCCGCCTCCCTCCCTCTGCCGCGGCTCCCCGTGGCGGAGGCCCCCGGGGAGCCGCCTCCCGCTCTGCCCGAGACCCCGCTCGTCGACGTGCCGGCCTTGCTCTCGCGCCTCGACGGGGACGGGGCCTTCATGCGCAAGCTCCTAGGGATATTCATCGAGGAGGCACCGGGACGGCGGAAGGCCTTCGATACTGCCGCTGCCGCTCGCGATATCGACGCCCTGCAGAGGCAGAGCCACGCCATTAAGGGTAGCTCGCTCTCGCTCTGTGCGAGACCCCTCGGCGCGTCCGCGGGCGCCCTCGAGGCCGCCTGCATCGCCGCCAAGCGCTCTGGCTTCGCCGCGGAAGACCTCTTCATCTCCTTGTCGCCGATCTTCGACGAGCTGTATGGCCTCCTTGAGTCTACAGCGAAGGCCGCGAGTTCGATTCTCGGACCTGATGCCTGAAGGCTGCCGCTACGGGTAGGTCGCGACGGGCCGAAAGAAGTCTTCAGAGTCCTGGCGGCTCCGCGGGTAAGGCCGCAATTAGCTTGCGCAGTCTATGCAATATTTTCTCACGATCGGCACTAATTGCGCATTTCGCCCGAGCAATAATCATGATTCCCCGCTTAGAATATTGAATATTTCAGATTTCACAAAGTGGCACGCTTCCTGCATTCTAAGTGATGTCGTTTGCAGAGGCCCCGACAGCCCTATGGGAAGTCGGAGATAGTAATCATCAAGGAGTGCACATGAAGAGAAGCATCATGATTCTTTCGATCGCCATCATGGCGATCGACCTAGTGGCTGCCCAGCAGGACATTTCGGGCAGTCCTGCTCCCTTGCAGCAAGGAGGCTCTTCCGGCGCTCCGGCCGAATTTGCGCCGCCGAGGACGACTACACTGAATGGCTTTCTGGCTTTCGCCAACGAAAAACCCGTGATCAGGACCGACGGCAGAGACGTCTTCTTGGCCATGCCGGAATTCTATAAGTATGCCTACTTCGCGGGATTCAAAGCAGGTATCGCAGTCAAGGCTACAGGCTTTATAATTGTCCAACAAGAAAAGGACGACAAGGCCGCCCAATCGACTCTCTTCGCCAAGGAAGTCGTAATCGGCGAAACGACCTATATAATTGTAGGCAGCGGACCAAACGACGTTCGCCGAGATCCTAGAAGGCCAAATGCTCAGCGGGGTTTCGACGGTTCCGATGACGACAAGATGTTGAATCACCCAGATGCCAACGACTAACCAGTCAAAATACGATGAAGAGATTACTACATCGGGAGGCCTGGATGCAGAAAACATTAGCGTACTTTGAGATATGTCTCGCGTTATCCTTCACGGTTACGCTCGGGGGCTGCGCTTCGCAGAATCGACCGAAAAGCGAAAGAGGGATTCCAACACAAGTCGAAGGTACGGTTACGAGCATGAAAGGTTCGGTCCTCGTGGTGACGAGCGACTGGGGAAAGACGAATGTCGCTATCAAGAAGACAACGAGCCTTACGAAAGCGGAAACCGCGACGATCGCCGATATTACAGTCGGGGAATGGCTCGAGTCGCATGGCGGCAGAATAAATGATTCGCCTACAATCCAAGCGGACTCGATCCTCATCAGTGATGAAAAGCCGTCGAATGATCGAGGCGGCGATTTGAGAATCGGATCCCATGGAGGACCCGGTGGTGGAGGACCCGGTGGTGGAGGACCCGGTGGTGGAGGACCCGGTGGTGGAGGACCCGGTGGTGAGGTCTCTGAGGCGGGTTTTGGAGCTCAGTTTCAACGGTCTCCGGGCTATCGCGGAATCGTCGACAGTATCGATGGGAATAAGGTAGCCATTTTAATGTCGGATTTCGGCAAGATAGCCAGGGTTTCCATCATCGTCGGTCCAGATACCACGATCCTCAAACTGACTCCAACGACTATCGATGCTATATGGGCAGGAACGCGAGTCACGGTGATTGGCGAACGGAATGACGATACACTCGTTGCTCGCAGTATCGAGATCAAGCAATAAGTCTTGCGGGATTTGTTAGCGGCCATACTGGGACAGATACGATGGCTCAGGCTTCTAAAGGAAGCGACTGGATAACCGAGCCATTCCGTAAGACGTAGATGATGAAGGAATGCTGTCTGACTTGGGCATGATCCTAGCAACATCGAGGCGTACCGTGTAAGAAAATCCTCGGGGCGGGTCTTTTTAGGGTAGGCGGTTCCCTCCCACTCGAGGTAGCCGTAGCCGGATGTCCCTACACGGACCTCACGGGGATGCCGAGAGAAGGCGATCATGGCCTAAGTACGCTATGCATAAGTTAAGTATTCAAGATGGTATCGGAAGCTTTGAGTGGCCTTCTGCTCCTCCCTTTCTAGGACTACCCCTCCTGGTACGGTCTAGAAAAGACCAAAGCCCAGATGAGTTTTCTCTTGAGTTTGCCTTTCAGAGGGCCCACCTTATAGGGATTACTTCCTATTTTGTCTTCCTTGTTACGAAGTCGCAGCATGTGGTCCCCTCGTGAGAGAGGACCAGCCTCGATTCTTTCATAAAAGATGGTTTTACCTCGCCGATCGGATCAGGCTGCGAATCCTGCTCCACGACCCGGCCAACCGGGACCTCGCAGCCCTCTTCCCCCACGCCGACGGCGACGTGCACATCACGATCTACCTCTTCTTCGATCGCGAAGGGCGCGAGCTGGGGCATTTCATCGAGCGGACCCCCGAGCTCGATGTCGAGCTCCACGGCCTGGTGGCCCGATACAGGGCGGCTCATCCCGAACTCCCCGAGGAGTGCTTCGACGTCTCGGCCATCTCGCCCGAGGCGCGCACGGCCCTCTTCGCCCGCCTCGGGGTCGAGCACCCGAAGTTTCGCGAGCTCGAGAAGCGAAGCATCCTTCGCGTGGTGGACGGCATCGTGGGTAGGAGGTCCGGCTCGGGCGAATGACGAGGTGGACTTCGACGCCTCCCCCCGAACATGAGTCAGGCCTGCCTTCAGTCCGGTCCGGCGCCTCGAGATATAAAAGCCGAGATCTTCCTCTCCGCGCCGGCAAGAGCCTCTTCGGGCGAAATTTGCTTGGCCGCGCAGGCGTGTATCGCCTCGCCGAGCAATTTTTCGAGAATATGCTCGGAGATTATTCGACCGCCATTCAGGACGAGCGAAGTCCTCCGGCGGCTGATCTCGAAGCTTTCCAGGGCTTTCGGCAGCCAGGGATAGATCCCTACGAGTTCCGAGCTCTTGTAGAGGTCCACAGAGGGGCTGGCCCCACCCAATATTGTGAGGGGTACCGCAATGCTGCTCCGGGTGATCCAGCGCAGGAAATCGAAGGCCTCCTCCTTGCGGGCGCTGGCTCGGTTGATGCCGAGCGACCACCCGCCCAGGACCGGGTTGTTGCCCGGGATCGGGGAGAAATCGATCTTGCCGATCACCTTCGAGAAGCGGCGATTCGCGAGCTTCGTGGCGTGGGCGACGAACATGATCATCATGGCCGCGTCGCCCGCGGCGAAGATATCTACCTGCTCGTTCCACCAGCTGTCCGCGGAGCCCGGGGGCGCGTAGTCGAAACTCTCGAGGTAGTTCTTCAGCGCGAGAAGGGTTTCGTAGTTGTCGAGCGGGTAGAGCGAGCCGTCGGGACCGTTCAAATTCTCGTAAGACCATTTCCGCGGGAGGAACTCGCATACCGCGCCGCTGAAATCGTGCGCTCCGAGGGTCGTCCCCCAGGACAGGGTAGACTCGGGTGTGCAGGAACGCGTAAAAAAGCGGGCGACGGTGTTGTACTCTTTCCAGCTGCGCGGCGGCCTGAGCTCGGCCTTGTACATGTCGTAGAAGCGTCGCTTGATGACCGGGTCCTCGAAGAGGTCCTTGCGATAGAAGAGAATCTGGGACCCGAATTTGTAGGGGAAGGCCCAATGCGCCCCGTCGACGATGGACCAGGTCTCC
>Ga0181535_10002929_pt1 | contig 20251 bp, 16 predicted proteins | sample PEATcosm2014_Bin_44_FD_119774 | JGI IMG/M metagenome (GOLD analysis project Ga0181535, IMG submission 119774) | Peatland microbial communities from MTU Mesocosm Facility, Houghton, MI, USA - PEATcosm2014_Bin17_30_metaG | ecosystem: Environmental > Terrestrial > Soil > Wetlands > Peat | place... | reverse complement strand
TTGCAAGAATTGCCGTCAGGCAAAGAAGAACGATCAGGGGGGGTCCGGCTACCGTTCGGCTCCGGCACAGGGTACACCTGTGATTTGTTCGGGTTGCGGCCAGCCTACAACAGTGCCTTTTGAACCGCGTGGTGATCGTCCGGTCTTTTGCCGGGATTGCTACCAGGCTCGCAAGGGCAGCGGCGGCGGCGGCGGGAGTTCGCGCGGACGCGGCCGGTAAGAGGCTTCAAGCGGGTCCAATGGGCGCTTTGAACATCGGACCCGCCTCCATCCAAATGAGTTAGGGCAAAGCTCCACGGTAACCCATCTTTCGGCTGCGGTTGCACTCGGCGAACTTTGATTGCTAGAGACTCGTCTAAATTTCAATTGCAGACATTGCCTTACGATCCTCTAGAGTGTGGCTGCCTGAAGACGCCGGTCTTCTTTGCTGAGCTGGCTTATGGCACAGCGTATTGAGAAGGCTGTTGCGTCGAGTGACCGTAAATCGACGGGTGCGCACCGCTCGAAATTGCCGTAAGTTTATGAGATATTTGATCTGAATCGCCATATCGACGGCGAATCAGGCTCCTGTGCCTTTCAACTGCGCATCTGCGAATGGACACGGGGATTGATGAGCTATAAACTAGCAATCACGCAATCCAGGTCATCGCATGTTGCTATTCTTCGTTATTCCCGGTTTCGGCGCTTTGCTGGTCGCGGCAGGCTTTGTGTATCAATGTCTGGGAGCGCGCAGAGATCGTCGGCGATATGCCACCGAAGGCCGCTGGATCGACATCGGAGGCCGGCGTAAGCTTTACCTGCTGGAAAAGGGATCGAGCGGCCCCACCGTTCTATTCGAAGCGGGGATCGCAGCCACCAATCTGAACTGGTTTCACATTCAGGAGACTGTCTCCCAGTTTGCTTCGACAGCCTCTTATGATCGCGGTGGGCTGGGCTGGAGCAGCAAGTGCCGCACAGCAAGGACACCTGCCAACATCGCCGCAGAACTGCATCAATTGCTGAAGGAAGCCGGCATCAAGCCACCGTACATTTTAGTGGGACATTCTTTTGGCGGCCTCGTCATGCGCCGCTTCGCGCTGAACTATCCGGAAGAGGTGACCAGCATGGTGCTTGTGGACCCGATGCGCTGCGAAGAGTGGCCGCCACTGGACCCGAGCAAGCAGGCTGAGATCGATCGTGGCAAGAGGCTCTCCCGCTTTGCAATTCCCATTGCGCACGTTGGTCTGGCCCGCCTGGCTGTGACCTCGCTATTTTGTCGCTCGGGACGCGTGGCTGAGCAACTGGCCGGCGCTGCCGGAGATGGCGGCAAGCATGTGCTCGCCCGTATCAAGAATGAGGTGGGTAAGATGCCGCAAGAGGTCTGGCCCATTGTTGCCGCCCACTGGTCGCGACCGGGCTACTACGCTGGCATGCGCAGACACGTCGAGGCCGTGCCCGACACCGTCAGGGAGATGCAGAACGCCGAACCTATTCGAGACATCCCCGTGCTTGTGCTCACTCCTGGAAAATCGACGCCGCTGTCAGATGAAGATATTGCCCGCATCGGCGACAGCGTTCAGCAGGTGATTGCTTCGACTAGCGCACATTGGATTCATCTCGACCAGCCCGACCTGGTGATCGATTCGATCCGGGAGATGGCGATGGCGGCTCTCGCGGAACCCGCAATCGCCGGCGACTAGCTCTAATTCACATGCTCGGTAACCGTCTCAGTGACTATGGGTATGCGAGACAGCTCTTTGGTCTCCAACTCAGGAGTCGGCCGATTGACAAGAAGCTTGGTAGTCGCTACTCGCTTTTCCGGCTTGGAACTCAGTGCAGGTGCAGATTTCTTCTTTTCAAGCGCGGGCTTGGAAGCCGGAGCCTCTGGTTGGGGCTTTGCAGTTGCCTTGACCTCTAGCTTCGCAGGTGCTTTCGTAACAGGCTTGGCAGCGAGTTTGGCGAGATTCTTGGCGGGAGCCTTCGCCGCAGGCATCGCAACAGGCTTAACAGCTTCTTTGGCTGACACCTTGGCCTGCGGCTTTGCAACCGCCTTGACTGCGCCCCTGGCCGCTGTCTTTTCTGCGGGCTTTGCAGCAGGTTTGCCCGGCCTCTTCGTGGAAGCCTTCGCCAGAGTCTTCTTTGGCGCGGGCGTCGCCTTGCGGTCAGGCCTCTTCGCAGAAACAGGAACCGCGTCGTCCAATCCTGGCCATGTCTCGGCATTGAGCGAGGTGGCGTTGGCTGGAGCGATGGGCGTTGGGACGACTGCCGTCTCAAATTGGGCGACTTCGGAATCTGCCTGCTGAAGATGCCATTGGCCATCCTCGCCCTTTACATAGGTAGCACCCATATATGTGCGAGTCTCAGGTTTCTGCAGGGTAGGGGCGCTGGCGGCCTGCCTCCACAGCCGGTATGCGTCTGTACGGTCGGCGTTGGCGGCGGTCTCCCCTGACGCAAAATTCATCTGATCTAGCGGAGTACTCCGTGTGGCCACAGGAAGAGCATAGAAGGGCTTCTCTGCGATATAGGCAGCGGCATCCGGCTGGGCCGCGCCGGATTCGGTGCGAGCATCATTGGGGTCAGCCCCCAATCCAAGCCGTGTCATAGGCGACAACTTCTCGGACGGAGAAATCCTGGCCCAGATGTTTCGGCCAATGCTCTTCAGATTGAAGCCGTTCTTCTCTTCCGGTCCATCTGGTGCTGCCAGCAACTTTGGCGCGGACCGGACCAACTGCGCAAACCGCCGAACGATGGGCGTCCGAGCCAGCCTGGCAAGAGCGGTTGAAGATGGATCTTTAGAGTCGTCAGTAGCGCCAGGCGCAAACCGGTTCATCTCGAAGTCCGGCCTCGGACCTCCGGCAGCAAAGAATTGCGAGACCAAGCGATTGGATTCGGCCACTCCGGCGCTTCCCGGCTTCATCACCAGGTAGATCGTCGTGCCATCTTCAAAGACAGTCGAACCAATCAGATTGAGTCCTGGCCCCACGTCGATAGAGCCATTGTCATCCCCAAATTTCACAAGAGCGTTCGCGGCAGTGTCGGCAGGCGGCTCGGCCGGAGCCTCTGGCGTGTGTTTGGCCGGCAACTTGACGTGCGCTACGGCAGTGGCTTTTACCAGGGGCTCTTCAGCAATCCTGACTTGCGCTTCACCAGGAGCCTGCATTGGAGACTTTGCAGCAACTTTAGCCGACGGCTTGAAAGGAGCCTTCGCTGCGGCCTTGACGGATTCGGGTGTGGGCTGAAGAACGGGCTTTGTGGCTGGTCGAGGAGCAGCATCTTGGGCCGGCAAGGACTGCGACTCGACTTTGAATTCAGCCGTGCTGGGCTCATTGCCAACGGGCTTCGCATCGAGCGCGGGCCACACGACGGCCGCCGCGGCTCTGGTGACGGTGAGAGGGACCGTGACCTGAACCGCTGTGTAATCCAAGGTATCGGCGGGAATAAAGGTCACCAGGAGCGAATGCGTTCCGGCCGGAAGCACCTCGTCCGCGCCAGGAGTGTAAATCAAGGTTCCCGGTATCAATGCTGTGGCATTGAGCTGAGCGGCGCTGAGCGCGGTGCCACTGGGGATTGCAGCGGGAGCCGACCACATGACGATCGGCGTTGCCTTGGTTACGGCAAGGGAGATATTGGCCTGGGCCTTCTGATAGTTCTTGCCGTCTTTCGGAGTGAAGGTCACTGAGAGTCTATGGTCGCCCGCTGGCAGCACTTCACCCGCGGAAGGAGTGTAGATAAAGGTTCCGGGGACCGAAGCTGTCGCGTTGAGTTGAGCGGCGCTTAACGCGGTTCCATAGGCCAATGGGTCGGGTGCCGGCCAGGCGATGACTGGCGTAGCCTGAATCACAGTGAGTGAGACAATGGACTCCGAAGTGGCGTAACGCGCGGTCTCCGCCGGAGTGAAGACTGCGGAGAGCTCATGAGTTCCCGCCGCGAGCACTTCGTCTGCCTCTGGAATATAGTCAAATGTCCCTGGAACCGAAGCAGTGGCATTGAGCTGAAAGGCGCTGAGCGCTGTACCATAGATGATCGGCTCAGGCGCAGGCCATTCAATAGCCGGCGTCTCGGGCTCGGGCTCCTCCAACTCTGTTTCAGTGGCTTGAGGCACTTGCAGATGCCATCTGCCATCCTCACCCCTCATATAAGTGGCGCCTTGGTAGACACGAGTCTCCGGTTCCGTGTGTTGGATGGGAGTGGTGGTACTATCTGGCGTCTTGGAGGTTCCCGCAGGGCTCGCGGCATCTCCAGCCGTCAACAGCGGCTGGGCTTCTGCTACAGGCACTTTCTCTGCCGGAGACGGATCGGTGGAGCGTACTGAACTACCAGCTTGAGCTTCAAGATGACTCGCAGTGGGCGGTACGGTTGCACTCTCCAGGCTGGAGGACAGACCCCACTGGGTCAGAGGCGGAGCCTCCTCGGGGGTGGATACCTTGGAAGAGAAACTGCGGCCGATCTTCTTTAGACTGAAGCCTGAGTTGAGACTGAAGCCTGAGGATTTTTCCAGAACGGGCGGCATGCCGCAAGCGGAGCGGGCCATCTGCCGGATCAGCCGAGAGACGGGTGAGTCTTCAAGCGCCAGCGGAATTGCGGTGTGCTGCATGCGCCGCACAGCCGCGTAGTCGTTGGGAATCTTCCACTGAGGCGGCCGGTTGAGGGCCCTCGTGATCTGATCGTCGGCGACTCCCAGAGAGCGCGGCTGATGCCGGTTCAGGACGATTTCGAGTTTGGGGACATCGGTGGTGAAGTACTGCGAGATCAGGCGATTGGCGTTGCGCAGTCCAGCGATGTGGGATTGGATCACCAGATAGACCGTGGAGCCATCCCTGAAGATCCCTGTTTCCGTCAGATCGAGCCGGGAGCCCATATCGATGACCACGTTTTCGAAGTCCTGACGCGCAACGGTGAGCAGCTTGTCGATCGCCTCATTGCTTGCATCGAACTGGGGAAACCTGCCAGGAGCTGCAAGCACCGATACGCCCGAGCTGTGCTTTACCAGGAGCTTGGAGAGAAGATTCGAATCCAGTCGGCTGGCATCTTGAAGCGCATTGATGGTGGAGTATTCGGCAACCACGCCGAGGTTAAGCGCTGCATCTCCCAACGGCAGATCCAGATCGATCAATAAAGTGCTCTGACCCGACTCCTGCGCCAGGGATACCGCAAAATTGCAGGCCAGAGTGGTCACTCCATCTCCACCCTTGGCGCCGAGAAACGCGAGCATTCGGCCACTCGCTTTCTTCGGGAGGCGGGAGGTGGGTGAACGGCGTGCCGAGGCTCGAAGCAGAGCCTCCGCCACAGTGCTTTCGACCAAGGGCATCGACAGAAACTCGCGAGCGCCCGCGCGCAGGCAGCGGACCAGCAAATCCGAATCGGCTTTCGCCGAAAGGAGCATCACAGTCGTCGTGCCTTTGGCACAGATATTCTCAACCAGTTCCAGAGCGTGTTCGGGGTCACTGTCCAGTTCGATGATGATGGAGTCATACTGCTGCTCCAGCAGGCTTGGCACCTCGTCAATGCTGGAAGGATAGGATGCAAACTCACGAATTTCTCCACTCTGGCAAGCGGAGATCACGCGGACCGCAGCCCGGCGGTAGTCTTCGTCCGGAACAATCAGCGCAATGGAAAGGAGGCCGGCGCCGAGCGAGTCCGAATTCTGATCATTGAGAAACAGAGAAGAGTCTGAATTCACTGGCTTGCTGCCCCCGGCTACACACATCGCTCCTGTGAGTTAACTAAGAAACCTAAGACCAAGTGTGAGTTGGACATAATTCTACCCCAAATCGCATAACACTTGAAGAGAAAAATCAGCGTCCAAATAGCGATCGTCCGACAAAAAGCGATCTCACACTGAGAGCCGCTTCCAGATCGCAAACGATCCTGCGCTATCTCTATTATTAGCGCAATCTCACAACTAATGATTGCAATGTTCCTTAGCGCTTTTTTGCCGGTTTGGAAGCGGGTTTCTTGGCTGCCGTGCTCGCTGCCTTGGATGCCTTGGAGCTTACAGAAGGAGTTGGCTTCTTCTTTGAAGGTGCCGGCCGGGCAGATGGAGTTTTAAGCGGTACCTTCGCAGTAGTCTTGGCGGTCGGCTTTGCCGAAGCCTTGGTCACAGGCTTCTGAGCTGTCTTGACGACTGGCTTGGCGGCTGCCTTTGCCGGGGCTTTCTGGGGTGTGGCCTTTGCCTTAGTTGCTGACTTCTTGGCTTCAGCAGCGGTTACCTTGGCTACGGGAGCCTGGGACTTGGCGCTGGTGGTCGTGGCTGCCTTGGCCGCAGTCAATGCAGTCTTTGCCGATGGCGCGGCTTTGGACTCATGTTTGGCTTCAACCTTGGGCTTAAGAACCGAAGCAGATTTCTCCGTTTTTTCCGGCTTCGGCACAGACGGAACAGTTGCCGGCTTCCCAGCCTTGACAGGCACGGCAGCGGGGAGCGAAGCCGGTTTGGGCTGGGCTAGTGTCTTAGCGGCGCGTTTCGCCGGAACCGGTTCAGGAGCCGGTTTCGGGCTTATCTCTTCGTCCTCATCTTCATCATCTTCTTCATCGTCGCCGATTGAGCCTTCAGAGTCGTCGGTCAGGTCCACATCCAAGTCGACCTTGGGAAGGTGAATTCCAAGATCCACGTCATCGTCGTCTCCGCCGATGTCGTCCAAATCCTCATCTTCATCCAACGCGTCCTCGGACTCCTCTTCGTCGTCGAAGGATTGCTCTTTGAGCTTTGCCTCGGCGCCGCGCTTGGCACGTGGCCGCTTGATAGTGACCTGGGGCGGAGGAGCTGGCGGCGAATGCGGTTCAAGGAAGGCGCGCGCCTCTTCCGGCGTGCCGAGTTTGCCATCGAGCAGTTCGAGGAAGATAGCCTGCACAATCTCTTGGTAGGCAGGCAGTTCGGCCGTAATGCGCATCTCCTGCATGAGGGCGTGGGGAATGCGCTGCCGCACCTCGGGCCAGGCCTTGAGGAACAGATTAAAGCGATCCTTGACAGCCGAATCTTTGCTGGTAAACCCAAGCCATAGAATCGCTTCTGGATCATAGCTCATAAAAAGCTTATAGCAAACCGACGGGGTCACATTCTCTTTACTGAGCAACTTCTTGGCGAATCCTGCAGCGAGTGCATCCAGGCTGTCCCACTCCTCGACAAAGCCCGGACGCAACATCAGCTTTTTGAGCGCGGCCAGATCCTTGGGAGCCAGCTTGGCGGTAAGCAGCCGCATCTGACCCGCCGACATATCTGCGTGAACTCCTTGCACTAGCAGCTCAGCGGCCAGTTCGTGCAGGGCGGTCAGCTTCTCCTCGTCGGCCTTGGCGGGCGTCCAGGCGGGAAAGAGAACCTTCATCCAACCTTCGGCCTCGAAGGCCTGTAGAACCTTAAGTCCCTCTGCCTCGTGGCCGATTTGCTCCAGTTCCCGGCTGCGAGCCTGGGCGGAAAGGTGTTCAACCACACCCTCTTCCCTGGCATTGTCGCAGCGGGTACGAGTCTTGGGGTCCATCTCCCATCCCAGGCGCGCGATGTAGCGGGTGGCGCGAATCAGCAGGGATGGTTCTTCTAGGAAGCCGTAGTTTGAAACCAGACGCAAGGTCTTGGACTCGATGTCTGCGGCGCCATTCATGGGGTCCATAAACAATCCAAAAGAGCCCTCATTGAGGGAGATGGCCATGGCGTTAGCAGTGAAGTCACGGCTGCGGAGATACTCCTGGATGGTCGCGGGATGATAAACGGGCTTGCCCGGCTTGGGATATTCGGCGCGGTAGGTGCTGATGAGATCGACGCGAACCGTTCCGGGGAAACAGAGATAAAGTGCACGAGAGGTCTCATCTTCCCCCCAGACAACGCCGCCTATTTTCTCTATTTGTTTCTTCAGTTTGAGAGCGTTTCCATGAATCGCAACTTCAAGTTCTCTCACAGCCTGTCCGCTAGTCAGATCGCGCACCGCATCGCCAGTCAGAAACAAAATTGTTCCGGCTTCGCGGGCCACTTCGCGCAACTGGCGCAGAGCGTTCTGTTGGTCAGATGACAGCCGGTTTTCAAGAAGATAGATGTAATCGGGCATTCCGTTTCCTGCTTCCGCAATCCAATTTCACAGCCAAATTGCTCATGAAGTTGCTGTTACAGAGTTGCATAGCAATGGTTGCAAACCAGTACCTTATCACAAGTGAGTCAGGTTGGAAAGGGCACATTGCACCAGAGTTACAGCGTACTCTATCCACGCTGCTCGTCTGCCGCTTCCAGGGGCCGGTTCTCCACCCGCGGATGTGGACCTCCCTGGTTCGTGCGACAATTCAGAACAATGGCCTCTCAACGCAAACCTGTGATCGTGCGCAAGTTTTCCAGAGACTGGTGCGCGGGCTATGCGGGGGCCAGCTTTGGCCAGGATGCTCTTGAACTGGAAATCCTGGACTTGACCGGCAAGGTGCTGCGCGTCGGGTGGGAGCAGATCAAGTGGGTCTGTTACATCCGCGACTTCCCAGCCGGCGAGATGGCCAACCCGGAGCGGCTACTGCATAAGCGCTTTGCCATCCGGCCTCGGACGCCAGGCCTGTGGCTGCGGATGACCCTGACCGATGGCGAAGAACTGGAGGGGCTGGCGTCCAACGACCGCTCACTGGTAGAGGGTGCTGGGTTGCTGCTCACTCCGCCGGACACGCGCTCGAACACGCAGAGGATTTACGTGCCCCGGCAGGCGATTCAGACACTGGAAGTCTTAAGCCTCATCGGGGCGGCAGGGCGGAAGCGGAGCGAGATGGCAGGCCATGCTACGGAACAGCCTGAGCTGTTCCCGCCCGAGGCGAACGACGCGTAGGCGGACGAGATTCAGGTATTCCTCACCTGATCCAGCCTATATCGCGCCCACTCCGCTACAATTCTCTCCATGAAGCTAGGCGAATTGGCAACGAGGTTGGGCGCGGAGCTGCGCGGGGATGCGGAGCTGGAAGTAACTGGCGTGAAAGGGATTGAGGAGGCTGGGCCGACGGAGGTAACCTTCGTGGCCAATCCCAAGTACGGAGGGCTGGCGCGCAAGACCAAGGCCGCTGCCGTACTGGTCGAGCCGGAGTTTCCGGAGATTGAAGCTGCCACTCTGAGGATCAAGAACCCTTATCTGGCATTCTCGCGAACGCTTGGGATCTTCTATCAACCTCCGGTTTACGCGCCAGGAATTCACCCGACTGCTGTGATCGACCCGATGGCAGTGATCGGCGAGGGAGCGCACATCGGAGCTTACGTCGTGATCGGGCCTCGGGTCAGGCTGGGCGATCACGCCACGCTACTGCCCCATGTGGTGCTCTACCCCGGCGTGCAGGCAGGGAGCCACTTCTTTGCTCACGCTCATGCTGTGGTGCGGGAAGACTGCATTCTGGGCGACCGTGTGACTCTGGAAAATGGCGTCATCGTCGGCGCCGACGGCTTTGGATTCGCCAAGAACGAGGCTGGACACTGGGAGAAGATCCCCCAGTCTGGTCCGGTGCGGATTGGCAACCGGGTAGATGTGCAGGCGAACGCTTGCATTGACCGGGCGACGGTGGGCGAGACTCGGGTCGGCGACGGGACGAAGATCGACAATCTGGTGCAGGTAGGCCACGCATCGCATATCGGCGAGAACACCCTGCTCTGCGGGCAGGTGGGGCTGGCCGGATCTTCGGAGGTGGGCAACAACGTCATCCTGGCGGGGCAGTCGGCGGTTGCCGGGCACTGCTCGGTGGGTGACGGTGCAATTCTGACGGCACAGAGCGGAGTCTCGCACGATGTTCCCGCCGGTAAGATGATCTCCGGCTCGCCAGCCTTCGACAACCGTAGTTGGCTGCGTGCTGTGACCATCTTCCAGCGGCTGCCGGAGCTGATGAAGCGGCTGGACCGGGTGGAAAAGAAGCTGGCGGCGCAGGATGCAACAGACGGCAAGGCCGACAATGACGGAAGCCAGAAATGAGAGCCTTGATCAGTCCGCGCTGGGCGTTCTGGCCCGCTGTTCTGGTGTTGGCATTGGCATGTGCATCTGGATGCCACTCGTATCACATCGATATGACGGTGGAAAACCGGACAGGCAGGGCGATTCAACTGCTGGAGGTGGAGTACCCGAGCGCCAGCTTTGGGGCGAACACCCTGGCAGCAGGCGCTACCTATCGCTACCGCATCCAGTTGCGGGGCAACGGGCCGATGAAGGTGCAATACTCCGGTAGCGATGGGCAGCAGGTGCAGATGGACGGACCTGCGCTTTCCGAGCCACAGGAGGGCAGCCTGGAGATGGTGCTGCTGCCCGGTGGCAAAGCGGAGTTTCATCCTCAACTGACACCGAAGCCTTGAGTTGGCCAGCCTGCCAGTTCGCGGAAGCCAAAATGGCTCTTCAGATGGCCGAAGACGAGAATGCGGCCGACTGGCATCTTCTTTGAGGAAGAAACCAACCGGCCGCAATCTCAGATATGTCGTTATAACCTGCTTAAGCTGACAAGCCGCCTAGTGCGCCACGACGCTCTGGAAGAGCGGCGATTGCAGCAAGCTGCTGAACTGCGCATCCGTTGTGGAGAAGTGGATTGACATGCGCCCGGAGTCGGAAGCGAGTGAGGTTGCGGTCAGCGCTTGTTTCTCAGCGTCCGTGCCGCTCATCTTGCGTAGAGTCAAAGCAGCCGACAACAGCGAAGAGAGCGTGGCCGATGCAAACGAGTCGCCGGTCGAGATAGTCAGATCAAATTTGACGCCGTGCTGGAAGTTCATTGAGTACCAGGAAGCCAGAAGCTTCTTGCGCACAGATTCAAAGTCGGCGACCGAACCGGCTTGGCCCATGATCTGGCCCATCATGGTCTGAGTGCCTTTCTTGTCGAGGATGCTCCACAGAGGCTCTGAGTCTACGGCCTTCATCGCCTCCATCATGGTCGTATTGTTGAGCAGGCTAGGCGAAATGCCATCGCGGGCATCGAGAGCCTTGCCAACCGCATCGGGGTCGCCGAAGATCATGGTCGATGCATCGACAAAGCAGACCACCATGCTGGTCTTGGCCAGCGGATAGAGCTTGTTGGTGCGCACCAGAGTGGCCTTCACCTTCTGTTTGCGGAAGTTGGCGAGGATGTCTTGCAGGGAAAACTGGCCCTGCGCTATGCCGACCGTATCCAACTGGTCTTCACTGTCCTTGGGACGGAAGAGGGCAAAGGCTAACTGGTCGACATCGTGGTTTTCGTTGAGGCCCGATTTTTCCAGTGCCTCTTCAAATCGCTTCAGTTCGGGCGGCATGACACGGGCGCGCAGATCCAAAGCCGCAGTCGAGTTCTCCATTGTGTGGTAGTCGATTGTCACCAACTGCTGCACGTCACGCGGAATGGCATTACGGGCATCGGTGGACAACTGTGCCGCCGGCGCAGAGACAGCCGCAGCGAACAATAGAGCCGGAATTGAAACTTTCAGCAAAACTTTCAATGAATTCATCCTCCACAGCCACGGCTGTTGCCGGATCGATCGGCGGAAAGCGACTTGAGACCCTGAGGCATCTTCCACTCGATTACAAAAAGAACGCCGTAACTGTTTGACTCTCATTTTACCTGTTGGGCGCGTTGCCGATACGCATATCAAGCTGAGGAGCCGCGCCTGTCATTCCCGGCCATGCCAAAGGAGCCGCGAGGCGACGCTCTAGGATCTTGGTATCTTCATCGAACCCAGCCAATTGACGCATCCACTCGCTCTCCCGCTCACAGGCGGCCTCGGGGAGCAGGCCGATGATCTCGCCCTCAACGGGCGTAGCCTTGTGGCGCAGTGCCAAAGCAGAGACGGCGCGGAAGACCTGAGAAATTGGCGTGACCTCAAAGTCTGTGATGTTCATGGTGAGCTGTGCCCGGCCCTGTACGAGCACCCCAAGGGCCTTGACGCCTTTGAGCCCGCCTGAAGCGGCGCGAATCTCACGGGCTATTGCCCGCACCATGGCAACATCGGACGAATTGAAGTAGATGTTATAGGCCACAAGGAACTTGCGCGCGCCGACCGCGCAAGCGCCTGCTGTGGGATGCAGGGCTGGCCCACCAATGTCGGGACGGCGGGAGGAGTCCTTTCCGGCCGCCTCGCGCAAGCCCTCGAACTGACCGCGGCGCACTTCTTCAAGATTGGCACGGTCTGGTCTCGCTGCAGCCGCCTCGTAAAAAAAGACTGGCACATTGAAGCGACGCCAGATCTCCAGCCCTGCCTGCCGGGCCAGTAACGCGCACTGCTCCAGCTTGATGCCAGAGAAGGGGACAAACGGGATGACGTCAGCCGCACCGATGCGAGGATGAACCCCCTGCTGGCGGGTCAGGTCGATCAGTTCGGCGGCCTTGCCCGCGCCGCGCACGGCGGACTCGACCACCGCCGCAGGATCCCCGACAATTGTGACCACCGAGCGATTGTGGTCTGCATCCAGGGAACAGTCGAGCAGAGACACCCCTTCAACGCGCATCGCGGCCACAATTGCCTCGACCCGCCGGGCATCCCTGCCCTCGGAGAAGTTTGGAACACACTCGACCAGAGGTCCGCTCATCGTCTCTTTCATTCCAGCACCAGACCGGCAACTTTGGCGCGCCGCCGGACGATGCCGGGTTGTTCAGAAATGTTTAAGTTACTTCCAAAAGGTATAGCCTACCTGGAACTGCATGCTCGCGTTGACGCCGGGATTGCGGTCTCCCAGCGAGGCCGAGGAGATGTGAACAGCGTTCACCCCCAGATCTATCGACCGTTTGGGACGGATGAAGTAGTGGGCACCGACGCCGCCTTGGGGCGAGAAGTTCCACACACAGGTTCCACCGTCGATCCCTGGAGAGCTCTGGAAGTTCGGCGGAAATTTGTGGGTGGTGTAGACGAGACCACCCGCACCCTGAAACCACGGTTGAAAGCGCTTCGATTTGGTGAGAAAGTTCCAGCGCAAGATGACCGGGGTAAGGCTGACGCCGCGAAATGTGCCACCGCCGAAAGGAAGTATGCAGCTCCCGACTTGCCCACCCGGTCCGATACAAGGAACAGCCTGCAGGTGCGGAGCCGGCGTGTAAGCCTGCCAGAGGGGCATGATGTTGCCGCCAAATTCAAACTGGCCAGATAGGATGCCGGCGTGAACGACCGGGCTTAAAGGCTTCGACAATTGAAAGCCGGCCCAGAGGAACTTGAAATCCGAACGGTCGCCAACGCCAGTGCCGTAGTTCACAAAGGGACCATACTCCCAACTCCTGTTTTCGCGAACCCGAGCTACGGGGCTCAGAATGGGCAGTTTCGTGACCTTATCCCCGGTCAGAATTGGCTCACCACCCGTGCCCCCTACGCCGTCTGGCATTTCAGCGGCAGCAATGCCCGTTCCAGCCATGAGGGTTCCCGCCATCAAGACAAACGCAAAGAGCTTTGTAATTGGTATCAACGTTATTCCCTTCTCTCAAGAACTTCTGATTTCCATAAAAAGGCCGCCTCGATCGGCGGCCCTTCGAGCGCCTATCGTAACTAGCTCTAGCCGGCCGCCGCTTCCATCTGCGCTTCGTCCATATCAAAGTTCGAATAGACGTTCTGGGCGTCGTCGCACTCTTCCAGAACCTCAAGCAGGCGGAGCATCTGATTTGCCTCTTTGCCTTCCAGCTTGGTGTAGGTGGAGGCGACCATTGTGACTTCGCTCATGACCGTGGGAATACCGGCAGCCTTGACTGCGGAGGCAACGGCCTCGTGCGCGGCTGGCTCGGTCACAATCTCCCAGGTGTCGCCTTCGTCGTTCAGGTCTTCGCCGCCATGTTCGAGCACGATGTCCATCAACTGCTCTTCTGTGGCTGCGTCTTTTTCGACTGCGATGAGGCCTTTTTTGGAGAACATAAAGCGGACTGAGCCGGACTCGCCCAGATTTCCGCCGTTCTTTGAGAAGGCATGGCGAATCTCGCTCACCGCGCGGTTACGGTTGTCAGTCAGCACATCGACAATGACTGCTACACCGCCGGGACCGTAGCCCTCAAAGGAAATTTCTTCATAGCTGACGCCTTCAAGTTCGCCTGTGCCGCGCTGTATGGCGCGCTTGATGTTATCTTGCGGCATGTTCTCGGCCTTGGCCGCAGCAACGGCGGTGCGCAGCCGGGCATTGGTGTCAGGATTGCCGCCGCCCTTTGCGGCGACCGCTATTTCCTTGAGCAGGCGGGTGAATATCTTGCCGCGCTTGGCATCCAGCGCGCCCTTCTTGTGCTTGATTGTGGCCCATTTTGAATGGCCGGACATGTGAACCTCAGTGATAGTGAAAGATGCGGCGCGGGCACGCGCCTGACCTTGTGAGTATACCATTGGCGGCTGTTGGCAAGGCAGCTACTCCACGAAGCGTGCAGGGAGTCTTTCCGGCCACCGAAAGCTGATACCCTAGAAGCATGAAATTCGGGGTACTTGTCTTTCCTGGCTCCAACTGCGACCACGACACCTACAACGTGATTGCCGAAGTGGCTCATCAGCCTGTCACCTTTCTCTGGCACGACTCCGAAGACCTGCAGGGCGTCGATGCTGTGCTGGTTCCCGGCGGCTTCGCCTACGGAGACTACCTGCGCACCGGAGCGATTGCGCGGTTTTCGCCCGTAATGCAGGCGGTGAAGCGCTTTGCCGACGGCGGGGGCCTTGTGGCAGGCATCTGCAACGGCTTTCAGATCCTCACCGAGTCTGGCCTGCTGCCGGGCGCGCTGATGCGCAATGCCGGGCTGAAGTACATCTGCAAACAGGTTCATCTTCGCGTCGAGACCACCAACAGTCCCTTTACGAATCAGCTTGTAAAGGGCCATGTGCTTCAGCTCCCCATTGGCCACATGGAAGGTAACTACTTCTGTGAGCCGGAAGAGCTGCATCGGCTCGAAGCCGAGGACCGGATCGCCTTCCGGTACGCCTCAACAAGCGGGGAGATCACCGCAGAGGCGAACCCGAATGGCTCATTGAGCAACATCGCAGGGATTCTTAACGCCAAGAGAAATGTCCTCGGAATGATGCCGCATCCGGACCGGTCAAGCGAACTGATTCTGGGATCGGAAGACGGCTGGAAGATCTTTGCCTCGATGATTGAGGCGCTGGCAACCCATTAAAGTTTCTGCGGTGGAGATGGAAGCTGGCACGGCATGATTGATATCCACAACCACTTCATCTACGGTGTGGACGACGGATCGCCCGATCTTGACACCTCACTCGCTATGGCCCACGAGGCCGTAGCGGACGGCATCACCCATATTGTCTGCACCCCGCACGCCAGCAAACGCTATCCCTATGATGCCGCGCTTATCAATGAACGCTACCAGGAGTTGCGCGGGCACCTGAATGGCCAGATCGAACTAAGCCTGGGATGCGACTTCCATATGAACGCGGAAAACGTATACGAGGCGATAGCCAACCCCCTGCGCTACTCGATCAACGGCAAAGGCTACCTGCTTATCGAATTCCCTAATTCTGCGATTCCGCCGCAGCTCAACGATGCCATGCAGATGCTGCAAACGGCCGGATATACGCTTGTCATCACCCATCCGGAACGGTGTCCGGCGGTGCTGCTACAGCCCGAAATACTAGCGGAATGGGTTCGCAAGGGGAGCCTGATCCAGGTGACAGCCGGTTCTTTGTATGGGCGATTTGGGAAGATGGCCGAGACCTTCTCCAATGAACTGCTGGGGCGCAACTGGATTCACTTTCTGTCCACCGACGCGCACAACACCCAATGGCGGGCGCCGCATTTGAAGAAGGCCTATAACTACGTGGCCAAGCGTGCCGGCGAAGAGACAGCGCGAAGGCTGTGTGTTACCAATCCGCAAGTCGCCGTGGAAGGAGCACCGTGGCCCCAACAGCCCGAGGCGGTAGGGCTTTGGGAGCGCGTGCCGCTGAAGTTTCACGCCAAGCGGCACGCCGCCGTGCCCCGCAAGACCGAGCCCAATGAACCTGGCCATGAGACACCCAAATCAGCAAGGTCAGGCTTCCTGAAGCGCCTCTTCGCGCGATAAGTGTATGATGGCTTCGCCGAGGGCGAGGAACCTTTTGAAGCCATATCACCGCCTGTACGCTACGTTCTTATGCGCATCGCAACTGCAACACAGTTGATGGCGCATGCGGACGATTGATCCGAAGACTCTACGGAGAGAAAGGTGAGGTTCTCCATGGATGATTCAAACCTGCCCGGCTTTTTATTGAATGTGGTTGGCTCGGTTCTTACCGGAGTACTTGTCCCTCTTCTCATTGGAATGATCCGGAAGCAAAGAGGCTGGCCCAAGCTCGGGAAGACCTCCTGGGTCGTTCTTACATTTGGCGTTGCTGCACTGGTCTTTGCGGCGCTATTCTTTGGGAGCCCGAAGCCCGAAGTCGGTCTGACTGTGACAGAGATCGAGACGGCTGCCCCTGAAGCCCAACCTGATGGCGAGACCTCGTATCAAGTCCAAGTCAAGGGAACGGTCACGCATTGGAAGGATAACATCTACCTCGTCGTCAAGCCATTGAACTCCCCCTACTGGTTCGTCCAGCCTGCTGCGAATCGTATTGGCCCCGTTGACAAAGGTAAGAGCGAATGGGAAGGCGTCGCTCGATTCGAAACCGCTGTTGCCGGAAACGGCGAGCAATTCAGTATCTATGCACTGGCTTCCTCCGCCAGATTCACGGGCAATGAGGAGCTCAAGGCTGAACCAGTGGGCACGAAATCAGAAGCGAAGATTATCACAGGTGCAAACATTAAGGCAGAGAAGCAGTAGGCGGCAGCCCTCATCGATAATCTTCCAGATCTACCGGCTCTGACTGGGTTACTTTTAGAGCCCCAGCCCGCCATCGACGGTCAAGATCTGGCCGGTGATGAAGTGCGGCCCCGCGGCAAAGAATAGGACCGCTTGAGCCACGTCATCGACGCTCCCGTTGCGCCGCATAGGAGTCTTGAGGGCAAAGTGCGCGGCCTGGCTGGCATCGCTTCCTTCGAGTTCGATCCAACCAGGAGCGACGCAGTTGACACTGACCTCAGGAGCAAAAGCTTTCGCCATGGATTGAGTGAGCATGTGGACCGCAGCCTTCGATCCGCAGTAGTGCGCGTGACTCGCCCAGGCTTTGATGCCCCCAAGCGAACCAATATTGATGATGCGGCCCTCGGCCTGGCGCAGATAAACGAGCGCCTCGCGGGCAACAAGAAAAGGTCCGCGCGCATTGGTCTCGAAGACAGCGTCCCACTGACCGAGAGTGAGCGATTCGAGCGACGCAGATTCAAAGACTGCGGCGTTGCTGACGACGAGATCGAGCCGAGCGAAATGGCCAACGGTGGCTGCGACGGCAGCGCGTACCGAGACCTCGGAACGCACATCGCATTCGAGAGCGAGCGCGCGGCGGCCGAGGCTCTCGATCTCGCGAGCGGTTTCAGCGGCTTCTGCGCGGGAGCTGCGGAAGGTGATGGCCACGTCCGACCCGGCCTGAGCCAGGGCAAGAGCAATTCCGCGGCCTACGCGTCGCGCGCCACCGGTGACCAATGCCGATTTGCCGAGGAGTGGTTGGGTTGACATGACCTTGTTTACAAAGGCGCAGGCTTGAACCTGCGCCTAGCCAGCTCACTCTTTAAAAATCCTGCGCCGTAACTTCCCAAGAAGTGTTCCGAACAGGTAGAGAATGACAACATTCGGCGCATTTCAAGAAATGCCCAGCAGGCTGAATTGCACCCCACAGGGGCTAAAGCCGTTGTTTTCTGGCCCTCTTTCGGCACGACTGAAGTCGTGCCCTGATACAAAACCGAATTCGGAAAGTCGCACAACTAGCGCGTGCACAGCTTTACTTCGGCGGCTGAGATTGGCTTGGCTGTGAATCGGGTTGGGCGGCGGGCTTGTCTTTTGAGTCTGGATTGGCGGGTGCATCCGAGGAAGCGCCGGTCTTGCTGTCGTCCTTCCCTGCTCCAGAAGCCGGATCTGTTTGCTTCTCGCTATGCGGATTCTTCCCGGCGTCATTCGATTGGCCGTGATCCTTGTAGATGGAGTATTGCTCGCCGGGCCGCTTCAAGCGGATCTCAAGCGCCATCTCGGCCTTGTCGACCTTGAAGTCTTCTCCATAGGTCTGGAAGCCTTTGGCAATGATCTGTAGCCGCACCGTGTCGCCCATGGGCAGCACATCGATGATGGTCTTGCCATCTTCGTTGGTCTTCAGCTCCATGTTGCCCTTGCTCACCTCGCCCGCGATGGGGTGGAAGACGACTGCGGCATTCTCGATGGGCTTGCCATTCACGTCGCGCAGGACGGTGACCTCAATGCGCGCAGTAGACAGGGGCGCCTTGTACTTGCGACCGCGATTGGTAGACTGTGCGCCAGCAGTGAGCGAAATGAGGACTAGGCCAAGCGAGGCCGTGACAATACTGAAACGAAGCTGGGAACGGAAAAGCATGAAAGCTATTCTATAGCGTCGTATAGGGCGCGAGCGAGTCCATGCCGTGCCTTACGAAAAGGGTTGCAGGCCGGGCCACCAGGTTCGCCGGACGAATCGCCGCAGCCGCTCATACAGTACTGGCCCAAACGTCCCGTTTCGGACCTGCCAACAGAAAGGCATGAATACATGAGCGAATTACGCTCAACTTTATCAAAAGCCTCTTGACAAATTGGATAGCACTTGCCTATCGTTAGCAATTGGAAGGTGAGAGTGCTAGCACACGGCTTGCAGATCTACTCAACCTGCTCGAACGCTCTGGAAAGTGGAGCCGAGAGCACAATTCCGAGGTTTTTTCTGGAGTAATAATCCCCAACCCCGCGGCTGGGCATTGCTCGGTCCGCAAATCTTGAATGGACAACCAAGGAGAAGCAACACAATGGCATCGACATCCGTAGCGACGACGTTTACACCGCTTCATGATCGCATCCTCGTCCGCCGCCTGGAAGAGGGCGAAACCGTTCGCGGGGGCATCATCATCCCCGACAGCGCCAAAGAGAAGCCCCAGGAAGGCGAAGTGATCGCCGTGGGCAAGGGCAAGTCCAACGATGAGGGCAAGGTATTTCCCCTGGACGTGAAGTCGGGCGACAAGATCCTCTTCGGCAAGTACTCCGGCACCGAGATCAAGATCGACGGCGAGGAGTTTTTGATTATGCGCGAGGAAGAAGTCCTCGGCATCGTCAAGAAGTAGGCTCCGAGCTTTTAGCTATTAGCTCTTAGCTTTTAGCTACGGCAGGCGGAATGGATCTGAACCTTACAACGAAGGCTTTAGCTAATAGCTAAAAGCTAGAAGCTAAGAGCTGAATTAGGAGAGAAACAAAAATGGCAAAGCAGATTTTGCACGGTGAAGATTCCCGTCAGGCGATCCTGCGCGGCGTCAATACGCTGGCGGACGCGGTAAAGGCGACACTCGGGCCCAAGGGCCGCAACGTTGTCATCGAGAAGAAGTTCGGTTCGCCGACCATCACCAAGGACGGCGTGACGGTAGCCAAAGAGATCGAGCTGAAGGATCCGATGGAAAACGTGGGCGCGCAACTGGTCCGCGAGGTTGCATCGAAGACGAGCGACGTGGCCGGCGACGGCACCACGACCGCAACCGTTCTGGCACAATCCATCTTCCGTGAAGGCGTGAAGACGGTTGCAGCCGGGGCGAACCCGACTGCCCTCAAGCGTGGCATCGATAAGGCCGTGGCCACAATCATCGGCGTCCGCGACAAGGACGGCAAGTGGACCACCGGCGGAGCCCTTGGCGAACTTTCAAAGCCCGTTGACCCGAGTTCCGTAGCCCAAGTGGGCGCAATCTCGGCCAATGGCGACCAGGAGATCGGCGACATCATAGCCGAGGCAGTCAAGGTTGTTGGCAAGGATGGCGTCATCACCATCGAAGAGTCGAAGACCATGCACACGGGCCTGGAGACTGTGGACGGAATGCAGTTTGACCGCGGCTATTTGAGCCCCTACTTCGTCACCGACGCGGAGCGCCTCGAAGTAGTGCAGGACGAGCCTTACATTCTGATCTACGAAAAGAAGATCAGCGCTATGAAGGACATTCTGCCCCTGCTGGAGCAAGTTGCCCGCGGCGGCAAGCCGCTGTTGATCATCGCCGAGGATATCGAGGGCGAGGCACTGGCAACTCTGGTCGTGAACAAGCTGCGTGGAACGCTGAACGTGGCTGCCGTCAAGGCACCAGGCTTCGGCGACCGCCGCAAGGCGATCCTGGGCGACATTGCCATCCTGACCGGAGGCAAGGCCATTACCGAGGACCTGGGCATCAAGCTGGAAGGCGTAAAACTCGAGGATCTGGGCAAGGCCAAGCGCATCACGATCGACAAGGACAACACGACAATCGTTGACGGCTTCGGCAAGGCCTCGGACATCGAAGGCCGCGTCAAGGAGATCCGTTCTCAGATTGAAAAGACCACCTCGGACTACGAC
>Ga0181535_10002928_pt1 | contig 20253 bp, 21 predicted proteins | sample PEATcosm2014_Bin_44_FD_119774 | JGI IMG/M metagenome (GOLD analysis project Ga0181535, IMG submission 119774) | Peatland microbial communities from MTU Mesocosm Facility, Houghton, MI, USA - PEATcosm2014_Bin17_30_metaG | ecosystem: Environmental > Terrestrial > Soil > Wetlands > Peat | place... | reverse complement strand
ACCGCGCGCCGACGCCGCTCATTCAATGCCGCTTCCGGCAACTTCCGCGAATCGATCTTCTCCATACTCTTTGAGACGCAGAATGACTTAGAAATGTTGCATACTATTTGGGCCGGATCAGTAATAGAAGCAGATGATTATATAGCTTGAACAGGCGAACATATGGCGATACTCTTATAATCAGGAGGATTTCGCGATGGGCAAGGCTGTTCGGATGCTGACGGTGGGCGAGTTTCGCGCGCGATTTGGCCAGGAGGCGCAATGCGCTGCGCAGTTGACGCGGCAGCGCTGGCCGGAGGGGTTTCGTTGCCCGCGCTGCGGAGGCGGCACACGGGGTTATATTGCCTCGCGCCAGGTGCATGAGTGCAAGCGGTGCGCCTATCAGTGTTCGGTTACGGCGGGCACGATCTTTCACAAGACGCGTACGCCGCTCGCCAACTGGTTTTGGGCGATCTACCGCATGAGCCACGACAAGAAGGGCATCTCCGCGGTGCAGTTGATGAAGGAGATTGGTGTCAGCTACGTGACCGCGTGGACCATGCAACACAAGATTCGCAAGGCGATGGAAGACCGCGACGGACGATATAAGCTGCATGGAATCATCGAAGTAGATGAGGGCTATGTGGGCGGCGCGGAGTCCGGCGAGGGACTTCGAGGGCGCGGTGCCCAGAGCAAATGCGTGGTTGCCGTGGCCGTTGAACACGCCGCCGAGGGCCAGCCCGGCAAGCCGCCCATTCCCGGATTCGCCGCCCTCCAGGTGCTTCCCGATGCCTCGTCCAAGAGCATCGACGGATTTCTCGGAACCAAGATCGCCCCCGGCAGCCGCATCCTCTCCGACGGTTGGAGCGGCTATCGCAAGCTCGACGAAAAGGGCTTTGAGCATACCGCAACCGCGCTCTCCAGCCAAGACAAACCGGCCCACGAACTCTTCCCCTGGGTCCATATTTCGTTGTCAAATCTGAAGCGATTCCTGCTCGGAACCCACCACCAGGTCCAGCCCAAACACCTGAAACGCTACGTTGCAGAATTCAATTACCGGCTCAACCGCAGAACCATGGAGCCGGATCTGCTAACAAGACTGCTCAGAGCCTGCCTCGCAACCCAGACCATCACCTTTCAACAACTTACAGAAGAAGCCTGAGCTAACTAAATAATCATCTAGAAGCAATACCAGAGAATAACGACAGAATATTCATTGAATTTGCAATAGCTGGTATTGATGCCGATGCCATCGCTGCCCAGTTGCTCAAAGAAGGCATCGCTTCGTTCGCCAATTCATGGAACGATCTTTTGGATTGCATTGCTTTGAAGTGCGAAGCGCTCAAAGCAGCGACTATCTAAGCTTCGGGATGTTCAGGAAATATTGAGATGTGCAAAGGCTGGAATCTTTACTACGTCCAGAATCGCACCAAATGCAACAGCGGCAACGAACTCGCTGGCTATGATCGCGATGGGCAATGGCGCCATTGCGATTCCAAAGATTGCGAGAGTTGAAATGATAAGGACATCGGCAACGGAGGAGAGTACGAGCCAAATACTTGGGCGCAGACCCCAGAAATGCTGGCGTCCACGAATGACATAGGTCGTGGCCTGACTGCCAAACACGATACTGACCACGGTTAGCGTTTGAAGTGCCTCGATGCCAAGATGCATCTGGTATTTCCCCACGGCCAAGATTGCCGTAGAGAATGCAAGAAAGCAGAGTCCGAGCATCACTCCTGCACTCGTAATTGAGCCGATCTGCCAGGAGTTTGGCATCTTGGATGGTCGCACTCGGTCCGTGGTCAGTGACATGGCGAGAAAGTCGCCGGTGATCATCACGATGACCATCAGCATCGGAGTGAGAACCGCGTGTCCAGTCATGACCAGGCCAACCGCCAGCAAGAGCGCCTGAAATACCTTCTTCTGAACCGAGTTGAGCGTATAGGTGAGGATGCGTTGAAATGTGATTCGGCCTTCTTTTACAGCAGCCACAATGCCGCCCAGCCCGGCTTCAGTTAACACCACGCCGGCAGCCGACTTAGCGACATCCGTTGCGGTCGATACCGCGATGCCTATCTGTGCCTGCCGCAGCGCAGGCGCGTCATTTGCGCCATCGCCGCACATCCCAACTGTGTGGCCGCTCTTCTGGAATGCTTTAACCAAATCGAATTTGCCTTCAGGAAGAACGCCTGCAAAGACTGAGTAATCTTGCGGTTGAATGCCGTCTGGTAGCTTGCCGGGCGGGCAGACTGCTCCCTGCAATCCAACCGCATAAGCGACGATTGCGGCTGTGGCGGGAGCGTCACCAGTCACCATAACTGTGCGTACGCCGAGACCATTCAACTCCGAGATAAGAGAGATCGAGTCAGTCCGCGGCGGATCGCTGAGGGCAATCAATCCGATGATATGGTTAGATGCTGGCGCTCCTGCAGCAACTGCTAAAACTCGAAAGCCTTGCTTTTCGAGTTCATCTACGATAGCAGCGGCGACAGGCGAAGGTGCGGTAAGTGCGACAACCGCAGTGAACGCGCCCTTGATGATTCGTTCCGAATTCCCCTCTGGATCTGTCGCGGTTGCTTCCGAGGTTTTCTTGACCGGATCGAACGGGACAAAAGCGGTCAGGTTTGGCAAACCGGTGGCTATATTGTGCGACGCAGCGAGTCGAATGGCAGCGTCAACTGGGTCTAGGCCACCTTTCGAACTCGCCAGTGCCGCCATCCCGAGAACGTGCGCTTCATCGAATCCAGGCAGTGGACGAACGCTTGTGACGGAAAGTTCATTGCGCGTCAGAGTGCCGGTTTTGTCGGAACAAAACACATCGATCGATGCGGCTTCGTCCACGGCAGAAAGCCGTGTTGGCAATACACCTTGCTTGGCGAGAGCACGGGCTCCAATTGCAGCAGCGAGCGTGAATGTTGCAGGTAATGCGACTGGGATGATGGCAAGCACAGAGGTCAGCAACAACGGAATCATCTCGCTCGACGGCATCGCATGGTGATAGGCGTAGGCTCCAATCGCGACGATAACGAGAAAATTGAAGATCGCCAGGTTGCGGATGATCCTAAGCACAGCTTTCTGCTGCGTGCTTACTACATGAGCAGTGCGAATGAGTTCTGCCGTGCGGCCGAATTTGGTGCGCGTACCGGTGGCCGTTACGGTCGCAGTGGCCTCGCCGCGCCGAACCAAAGCTCCTGCAAACGTATCTGTACCGGCGTCTGCCTCAATAGGAAGGGATTCACCTGAAAGCATCGACTGGTCGAGTTCAACCGATCCACTCATCAGATGCACATCGGTAGCAACCACGCCGCCAAGCGACAGCTTTACCAGATCGCCGCATACCAGTTCCGCTGCGGGCACAGTTTCCCATTCGTTGTCCCGCTGGACCGAGGCGTTGAGAGCCAGGCGGGATTTGAGAGCGGCAAGAGTTGCCTGAGCGCGGCTATCCTGAAAGTAAGCAAGAGCCGCGTTGAAAACAAGCAGAGCAGTTATGACTGCAGCCTCGTAATACTTATGAAGGACGACCTCAAGCACAATGGACGCTTCAAGCAGCCATGGCACAGGCGCCCAGAATTTAGCCAGTGCATTACGAAGTGGATGAGCCGACGTGTCCGGCATTGCGTTGGGACCGTATTTTTCAAGACGGCCCCGGGCTTCCTCGCTTGTGAGGCCCTTTGGGACGGCTAATTTATTTTCAGATGAGGCTGATGTTTCAACACTATTCACATTCACAGTTGGTCCCCGAATTGTGCAATCTTTCTACCACCATTCCATCGAGCGAGTTGAAGGCATCTTCAGATCCGGGTCTGGCTTTGCGGAGCGAAGAAGCAAGAGCGGGCATTGCACGAGCTTGACGACCTTCTCGGCAATCGAGCCAAAGATCAGTGGATGCCAGCCAGATATTCCGTGCGTCGAAATTACGACCATGTCGATATGCTCTCGGTCCACCACTTCCATGATGTTTCCAGCCACATCATTTCCAATTTCGACAATGGTTTTCGCCTTAATGCCTTTTCCAGAGAGAACCGCATGGCACTTCGCCAAATGCCTTTCAACGTGAGTTCTTGCCTCTTCCAGAAACGATTCTTCTGGAACAAAATCAGGCAAGGTTGTGGTCGGAAAAAACGGAATGACATTGACGAGAAACAACTCGGCGTGAAAGTGCAAAGCCAAGTCACTTGCCATCTCCAATGCAGCCTTTGAGGATGGACTGAAGTCAATAGGCAACAGAATCTTTGTTGGAATTGACGGAAACACGCGAACTTCTGACATGATGCACTCCTCCAAGAATCAGTGTGGATTTATTGTCGTTGCTCATCTCAGCAATGACTGTTCTCTATTGAGCATCAAGTCATGTACCCGATTGCTCAGAACTTACGGCCTATAGATGGAAGACTCACTCTGGACCGAATGTTGCGGAGTCAGTGAACTGAGCGCTGCATTCCGAAGGCATTCGCAGTTAATTCTGATAATGGAGAAGATCATGACCACGACAAACTCTGTAGTAGCCGTTTATGACACCCACGAACAGGCCGAACACGCGATCAAAGAACTGCAAGAGGCAGGCATCGATATGAAGAGCCTTTCGATTGCAGCGAAAGATACGCACACCGATGAACATGTTGTTGGCTACTACAATGCTGGCGACCGTATGCAGTACTGGGGAAAAGTCGGAGCATTCTGGGGCGGATTTTGGGGACTGCTATTTGGCTCCGCTGCATTCGCAATACCAGGACTCGGACCAATTCTGGTAGCAGGTCCGCTCGTGGCCTGGATCGTCGCAGGCCTTGAAGGCGCAGTCGTTGTCGGTGGCGTCAGTGCTGTTGGTGCAGGCCTCGTGAGCATTGGCATTCCCAAGGACAGCGTTCTGAAATACGATGTAGCGCTGAAGACTGACAAGTTTCTGCTGATTGTTCATGGCACGCCGGATGCAGTAGACAAAGCAAAGGACATCATCGCAGGAACCGAACACAGTTACTACACAGTACATAGCGAGAATGTCTTTGCTTAACATCGATTTGCTATCAATTGGGAGCGGGATGCACCAAGACAAGGTCTCGGGTCATCCTGCTCGAAACTGGTGTGAAAGGTAATACCAATGAAACAGAGTAGTTCGTTCCAGGCCATGATCTTTGCGGTAATTCTTGCTGCTGGCGCTCTCGCGGCTTTCTCCTTGCATTATAATTCATCCGATGTTGCGGCCATAGTCATCCTGTGTCTGTCGCTTGTTCTGGCTTACATTGTTGCATCGGCAATCCAGGTTGCAGACCAATGGAACAAGGCAGTTGTTCTACGGCTGGGAAAGTTCAGATCACTTGAAGGCCCGGGCTTGTTCTTGATCATCCCAATTGTCGAATCCATTCCTTACTGGATCGATACGCGCGTCCTGACAAGCTCATTCAAGGCAGAGAAGACCCTGACGAAAGACACAGTGCCAGTGGATGTAGATGCGGTTTTGTTCTGGAAAATCATTGACCCCAAGAAAGCAGCCTTGGATGTAGCAGATTATCAGAGCGCAATCAACTGGGCCTCGCAAACGGCCCTGCGCGATGTGATTGGCAAGACGATGCTCTCCGATATGCTGGAAGGCAGAGACAAGATCAGCGTTGACTTGCAGAAGATCATTGACGTTCGTACTGAGCCGTGGGGCATCAACGTTATTTCCGTCGAGGTGAAGGACGTGCTGATTCCATCTGCGTTGGAAGACGCAATGTCAATGCAGGCGCAGGCCGAGCGCGAGCGTCAAGCCCGTGTGATTCTCGGCGACTCCGAGCGTCAGGTTGCAGAAAAATTCGGAGAGGCGGCCAAGACTTACACCAACAATCCTGTCGCCTTGCATCTTCGTGCAATGAATATGCTGTACGAGGGATTGAAGCAGAATTCCACCATCGTGATTGTCCCCAGCACCGCAGTTGAATCAATGCAATTGGGCGGTTTGGCCGGTCTGACAGCGTTGACTATGGGCCTTGGCCAGGAGCGAGCAATCAAAGAGAGATTGGAGCAAAGCCATGCATCTACAGCGCCAATCCCGGAAGATAGTTCACTTCCTCTCACACCTTGCCATACAGAACAGTTGGGAAACCCGTGTACAGGAAGTTTTTAGCGGGGGAAGATGGCTCCCTTGCATCTTTCTGCACGTAGGACTGAAAGAAGGCAATCTCAAAGCAGATGCCGCCGAGATCCAATCGTACAACAGCAATTGCCTATCGAGCCTATAATGGATGTGTCCTCGGAAGGAGACACGTCCTTGCTCAAGAAACCGTTGCTGATCGGTCTTGCAGTTGTCCTGGCGATCTCTACTTCCCCTGCTCTGCTGGCGGTAGACGCCGTAGTTCCCGCTGATTCAGCAACCTACAGGCTGCGACTCTATCATCTCCATACGGGCGAACATCTCGACGTGGTTTACCGCATTGGCAACCAGTACCTGCCTGATGGAATTGCAGAGTTGGACCATTTCCTCCGTGACCACCGCACCGGCGATGTGAAGGACTACGACATCCGTGAATTCGATCTGCTACATGACCTGTTGGTAAAACTGGGGCATCCTGATAACGAAATCGACATTGTCTGCGGGTATCGCACTCCGTGGAGTAATACCTATCTCCGCGAGCGCAGCAGCGGCGTTGCACTACACAGTCAGCACATGGAAGCCAAGGCCATCGACATCCGCATTCCCGGCATTCAAACTGCCCTAGTGCGTGATGCAGCGCTCGCTCTTCAGAGAGGCGGCGTAGGGTATTACGCCCAGTCGGATTTTGTGCATGTCGATGTTGGTCCAGTGCGCCACTGGTAGTGCGGCTCGCCGGTCTAATGATAGGGCTGTCCATGGGACAGCGATTCATTGAGCGAGGCATCGTTCCCATAGATGTCGTCGTAGAAATAAACTTCGCCATTTTCCTCGACGATTGCAGTCAGATACACAATCACAACTGGCAGTGGCCTGGTGAGGTTCACCTGTTGATTGTTCGGTCCAGACTGCATGGCGGCTTTTATCTTTTCCAGCGTCCACTTCGGCTGATCTTGCAGCAGCCACGCCGCAAGTTCTGCAGGCTTCTCCACGCGAATGCATCCATGACTGAAGTCGCGTCTCGACCGGTTGAACAACTGCGGAGTCGGAGTGCTGTGCAGATATACGTCATATTCATTGGGAAACATGAACTTGACCAATCCAAGCGCGTTCGACGGTCCTGGCTTTTGCCGCACCAATAGCTTCCCGGATTGTATCTGAGCCAGCATGGCGGCGCTTACTGTTCCGCCGCTGACAACCTTCCCACTTTGATCTGTAGCCTCGAAGCCCTTCCTTGCCAGATAGCCGGGATTCTTGCGAAGTTTAGGCACAATTTCAGCACGAATAATATCTAAAGGAAGATTCCAATACGGACGAAAGATGATGTACTTCATCTCCTTGGCAAAGACGGGCGTTTGATGTTGAAAGGCTTTCCCTACAACGACATTCATGCGCATCGCGATAGTGTGATCGTCTGAAAACACTCGCAACATGAACCCTAGAATATTCACCGTGACGGGCAATCGTGGATAATATGGCGGCAGCCATCTCCACCTCTCAAGAGCATCTTCCAACTGGGTTATGCGGACGCTCAACGAAACATTCAACTGGCGAAGTGTTTCTTTGTCTAATTCGCCGTTGGAGTTCAATCCGTGGTGGGCTTGAAAATGTTTTACCGCATCTGCCAATGGCTTGTCGTAGGCAGTTCCATCCGAATTAACAGCAGCGTTCTGTGACAAATCGCCAAGCAGGCGAAGGCGCTGGCCTAACTGTGCCACACTGCTGTATGTATCGCCAATGTGCACGGTTTGCAGCGGAACAGGCAACGGCTGACTATGGTCCTGGGCTGCAAGGGTTAGATAGGTTTGCAATGCGGTCTCTGTGCGCTTATAGCCAAGGTATTGAGGTTCTACCTCGTTCAATACTTCCTGCACATTGCTTGCCGTCAGGACCAATTGTGAAAGGAACTGCGGCAAGTCGTAGTGCTTCTGGTTAAGATCAATCCCAAATCCAACAGGCTTCGGATTTAATCTTCCAGTGCGGAGATTAGAGAGATACCGCATCGCACTGATCGTCAAAGCTGCGTCGAATTGTGCCACAGTATCAGCGTTTCCAGACCCGGCTTTGAGAGCAACCAATCGGGCCGGCCACTGCGATGCTTCGTAGTCTTCTGCGTTCAATCCCTTATGCTGGCTGCCTTCGAGAGCCGAGATAACGGCCAATGCCTGTGGTGTCGCTTGACCTTCGCGGACCCACGCTGGTGTGTAATGAATAGCCTCATACATCGCTTGAACATTCTGTCGACAATCGTCAAAGTTCGCCCAATGGAGCACAGCAAGCGTCTCGGCGGACGTGAGTGTACGCAAACGATCAGCTACGGCTCCAGCGTCTACGTTCTTGCTTCCCATGCCAGGCAAAGCTTCTCTCAGCGAGTGGCAACCGGATGCAAACAGGCAAAATATCAGTAATAACGCGTATGCGGCGGCTGTATTTGCAGGACGGTTGAGAAATAGACAGGCAGAGTGGGGTTCACACTGACGAGCAACGCGATTGGATAAGCTGGTTTCTGGCGTGGTTGCAGATGATGCATTCGATGAGCGCAACATGATTGTAGGTATGGTCAAAGGGCTTGCCCGACCCGGGTCTCGCCGATCGGCCTAACGCCCTGATATGCACGCATAAGCGCAGATGCCTGTATAACGACTTCTGTGTGCTGCGCAATAGTTCTTTTCAACCAGGTGTCGAACCCGTCGGCGAAAAGATCATGATTTGAAAGAAGCTGTTTTGTACCCGTTCTTTTACGCGTTACGAGAGGCGCATGATCTGGTTGGTTGAAACTCTGATAAGCCATCAGTATTCCTGTTCCGATTACATTGTGGACAAGCAGAACCACGTTGATGAACCTTGTTTCTTATTGCAGTCATATCAGGCTGCAAATCGACCAAATGCCGTGAAGCCATTTATTCGCCCCGCTTCAACGAAAGCAAGATCATCTAGTCAACATTGGCTGGTAATGGAGGCAGGGTTCGCCAGTGCCGGAGACACCCAGTACTAATTGCGCGTTATAGACGGCATCTCGTGCACCGTGGACGATGAGTAAATACTTGTCGGTCTTCAAAGCCACTTCGTATTTGATCACGCTGTCCTTCGGGATGCCGATACTCACCAAACCTGCCCCAAGCGCGCTGACTCCGCCAACCACGACAGCACCTTCAAGGCCAGCAACGACCCAGCTAACCAGCGGACCGGCTACCAGAATCGGACCCAACCCCGGTATTGCAAATGCGGCGGAACCGAACAACAGGCCCCAGAATCCACCCCAGAATGCCCCGACAGATCCCCAGTACTTCATGCGATCGCCTGCATTGTAATAGCCGACGACATGTTCATCGGTGTGCGTGTTTCTTCCGACGATTGAAAGGCACTTCATATCAGCGCCAGCTACTTGAAGCGCCTTGATCGCCTTCTCTGCCTGTTCGTGAGTATCGTATACTGCGACAACCGAATTTGTTGCAGACATTGTTTTCTCCGTCATTCTCATAGTAGGTAGCGCAAACCGTGAACTGCTGCAGGCGTCGAGTCACATTCTTGACAAGAGCCGTGGCGCTGATCTCTCGAACGCGCACACCGTCAAAGTCCGTTACTGAAGCCGTTACCGCACGATTGGCATGATTCTCCCATCGCGAACCGGTAAGCATCTGTTCAATTGGATACAGTCATTTCAATTTGGCAGATAGACAATCGCATTGTGTGATGGAAGCACTTCACGCAAAAGCCTCTTGCGGTGGTGCGGCAAGACGCATTCGGAAAAGAAAGTGAAAGCGCGATGCCTGCAACGCAACTTAATTCAGAACCGAACAACTACCTCGTGGGCGGTGGTATCGCCTCTCTTGCCGCAGCGGTCTTTTTGATTCGCGATGGGTTTATCCCTGGGCACACAATTACGATCATTGAAGAATCATCCTTGATCGGTGGCAGTTTGGATGCAGCCGGGAATCCAGATGACGGTTATGTGATGAGGGGCGGCCGCATGATCGAAAGCAAGTATTTGTGCACATTCGATCTCTTTTCATCAATTCCCACTCTCGATGCGACTCGGACCGTGACGCGGGAGATTCTTGACTGGAATGAAACCATGAAGACCGCGTCGAAGTCCCGTCTCGTTCGAGATGGACGCAGTATCGACGCGCCCAAGTTCGGCCTGAGCGAGAGTCATATTCTGACGCTGGAGCGACTGGCGCTCGAACCCGAACAACTCCTTGGACGAAGCACCATCTCCGATCAGTTTGAGCCTGAGTTCTTTGAAACAGACTTCTGGCACATGTGGTGCACGACTTTCGCCTTTCAGCCTTGGCATAGTGCGGTCGAATTCAAGCGCTATCTCGTACGCTTCACCCACATGGTTTCTGGGTTCAGCACACTTACTGGCATCATGCGAACCGTCTATAACCAGTACGATTCGATGGTGCGGCCGCTCCAGAAATGGCTCGAAGAGCGCGGTGTGAACTTCATGTTGAAGACAGATCTTACCGATCTCAGCTTCTACTATGAAGACGATAGTTATTACGTTGACCAGATCATTGTTCATGATGGCTCATGCCTGAAAGAAATTGCTATCGGTAGACAGGATAGAGTCATCGTCACGCTGGGTTCCATGACGGAAGCCTCCAGTCTCGGCGCAATGGATTCGACTCCGCCGTTGCTCGGTAAACCCGATAGAGGTTCCTGGGCATTGTGGAAAAAGATTGCCGAAGATCATGCTCAGTTTGGCCGCCCTGACAACTTCGCTGACCACATTGAGCAATCCAAGTGGATATCCTTTACGACCACTCTTCACGACCCAATGTTCTTCCAATTGATCCATGATCTAACCGGTAACGTTCCCGGTGAAGGCGGCCTGATTACCTTTCCGGAATCGAGTTGGCTTGCCTCGATTGTGTTGCCGCACCAGCCACATTTCATCGGGCAACCAGATAATGTACAGGTTCTCTGGGGTTATGGATTGTTCGTCGATGTGCCAGGCAACTACGTGAAGAAGCCCATGTCGAAATGCACAGGGCGTGAAATCATGACGGAGATTCTCGGCCATTTGCACCTCGAAGCGCATACCGCCGAAATTCTCGATACTGCCAATTGCATCCCCTGCATGATGCCTTTTATCACCAGTCAATTCCTGCCTCGAAGCAAGGGTGATCGTCCTCAGGTGATTCCTGAAGGCTCGAAGAATCTTGCCTTCGTCGGGCAGTTTTGCGAATTGCCGGACGATGTGGTGTTCACAGTGGAGTACTCCATTCGCTCTGCGCAGACAGCGGTTTATTCATTGCTTGGCTTGGACCGAAAGGTACCACCCGTATATAAGGGGCAATTCAATCCCCGCGTTTTGCTGGAGGCATTTCTAGCATTGCACGAAATTGAAGTCTAGATCGGACGACCACGGAGAGCTATATCTGACATGGTTAGCTCCCATTGCGGGCAGACAAAACCCAGGCCATAAGTAAGGGGACCACTATTGATCCTTTGGAAGTCGTTCCTGATTGCCTTCAGTGTGCTTTTGCCGCTGATCAATCCGTTCGGGTCGGCTCTGGTATTTCTTGGGCTGGCTGGCGATGCGCCTCCGGAAGTTTATCGCTCATTGGCGCGCAGAATCGCGATCAACAACATCATCTTTTTGGCAATTATTGAGTTATTGGGCGCGGCGATTCTCAATTTCTTCGGCATATCTCTGCCTATCGTCCAGCTTTCCGGCGGCATTGTCTGACCTTGCCCCCGGAATGCGTAGTCCTTAACCTGCCGGGTTTTGAGGAAAAATAATCATCCTCGTGGTCGTCTTGGCGGTGGGAATGTGAAAATCGTCGCAACGATTTTCAAGGGCTGAGGGAAGGGTGGGAAAACGGCTTCATCGTTTTTCCATGCTTTTCTCAGCCCGTCATTTCCACGGCCTGCATGTATCACCGCCAATTTTTATGCGGCGATCTTCATCCTCGCATCGGCCCAATCTTGTTCAAACTGCATCGGGCTAATGTAATTCAGCGTGGAGTGCATGCGTGTCTGGTTATACCAGAGTAGCCATGCAATAGTCGCATCCTTGGCCTCGCGGATGGTTTCAAATTGCTCGCCATGCAGTCGTTCCACCTTCAGCGAACCGAATAGCGTTTCACTGCAGGCGTTGTCCCAGCAGTTGCCTTTGCGGCTCATCGATGGCGTGATTGAGCAATGTTCAAGCGCCTTTGCGAAGTCCTCGCTCGCATATTGACTGCCCCGATCACTATGGAAGATCAGACCTGCTTGCTTGTCTGGGTTGCGTTTGAACCATGCCATCTCCAATGCATCAATGACCAGATCACGATGCATGTCAGGTCGCATCGACCAGCCCACGACTTTGCGGCTGAATAAGTCGATTACTACGGCAAGAAACAACCATCCTTCCTTGGTGGCGATATAGGTGAAATCGCCAACCCACGCCTGGTTGGGCGCGGCCGTGGTGAAGTTGCGATTCAGCAAGTTTGGCGCAATCGGCAAGTTATGCTTGCTGTCAGTGGTTGTCACACGAAACTTGCGCTTGCCGCGTGCATGTATGCCATGCTTTTTCATTAGTCGCTGCACGCGTTGCTTGCCCACGCGAATGCCGCGTGCCAGCAACTCACGCCAGATACGTGGCCAGCCGTACGCACCACGATTCTCCGCATAAACAGCGCTGATATGCACCAGTAACGCTTCGTCGCTCAAGTGGCGGCGGCTGGCGATCTTCTTGCGCCGCGCCAGATGCTGATGATATCCAGAGACACTTACCAAGAGCACATGGCATTGCACGCAGATAGGCCAGACAAACTTGTAACGTTGAATAAAGGCGTACTTCATCGCTGGCCCTTCGCGAAGAACGCCGTCGCTTTTCCCAAGATGTCGCGCTCCATTGTTACTCGCGCCAACTCAGCACGCAGACGGCTGTTCTCCATCTGCTCGGCGGTTACCTGTGGCCTGTTGCTGACACCCTTCAGCTTGCCAGCGCGTTGTTCCTGCACCCAGTTACCCAAAGTATGCTCAACTACACCCAAACTACGAGCCGCTGCTGCTATCGTCTGGCCCGACTCAACAAGCCGAACCGCCTCTTGCTTGAACTCGATCGTGTACTGCACCCGCTTGACCTTCGTCATCTTCGACACCCTTTCGCATTACAACAGCTCGCTATGGAGTACGTTTTGCGGGGGCAAGGTCAGTCATCGCTGCGATGGGTTGGTCTGTCTTGAACGAGAGGGATGCCCGTGCGATGGTAAAAAACAAGGAGGAGGAGAGCGAGGTTCGCAACGAGACACGAACGCAATACCTGGAACAAGGAGCCTTTTACCCTTTTACCTTCCCTGTGACCTCTGGTCCTGGGACGCTAGTCGCGTTGCTGACACTCACTGCTCATATCTCGGATCGAGTGATTTCAAAGAATATTCTGGCTCATGCCGGAGTATTTCTCGCCGTAGTCGTCCTCAGCGTTCTTGTCTATTTCTGCTATGCCTATGCGCCAAAGATCACCAAGGTTATTCCACCATCCACCGCGCATGGCATTCTGCGGGTAGTTGCATTCATTCTGCTGTGCATCGGTGTTCAAATCGCATGGAATGGCCTGGCTATCCTGCTTTCAAATCTGCTGCGCCCGTGATTGCGAATGATTGAATTCCATAGATTGGCTCGGCTCGGATGTTTTGTACAGAATTATTCAGATCATTCGCCGTCTTCGAACCAGACTGAAGCAACGCAAACTTTGTGCGAGAAAGTTGAAGCAATTGATAAATCGGCTGCGCTTCAACGCATTTATCTTCGCCGCATTAGCCATCTTGATTCTTATTCCCAAGATAGGCTGCGCTCAGGCTGCCTTGCTGATCGAGCAGCCATATGGCTTCTTTGGAGTTGTTAATCCGACGGGACACAATGCCGTCTATTTTGAGCGAATCTGTGCTGACACTCCGGTGAGGCTGCGCCGCTGCAAGGCTGGCGAGTTGGGCGCAGTTCTCTCCCGCTACCAAGGGATGTCCGGCTACGACTGGGTGGCAATTCCCCTGGTTCCCTATCTCTATTCAGTCGAAGATGTAACGTCCGTTCAACCACACATCGATCCGCCTACGGTCAAGCGACTGCGCAGTCGATATCACGAGGCTCATCTGCTCTGTCTTGGGGAAACACTGCGTCCTGGCAATCTGATCAAGGGAGGGTGGACGCAACTGGTGGGCGCGGCGTATGAACGGCGCATCTATGCCTTTCGCTTTGAAACAACCGAAGCGCAGGACGATGCCCTGATTGCAAAAATGAACTCTCAACCGAATCATTCGCACTTCGATTTGCTCATCAATAATTGCGCTGACTTTGCGCGCAAGCTCCTCAGTTTTTATTATCCTGGAAGATTCAAGCGTGGAATATTTCCAGATGCGGGCGTGACTACTCCCAAGCAACTGGCTCACAAGCTGGCACGTAGTGCGCGAAAACATCCTGAGATGAATCTTACGGTCTTTGAGATCCCCCAGATTCCAGGCAATCGCCGCCTGAGCCACTCTAACAAGGATGTCGATGAATCTCTATCGACGACTCTTTATGCGATCCCAATCGCGCTGGTCAGTCCTTACCTGGCAGGAGGTCTCTTTGTTGACTACCTCGTGCGTGGACGCTATCGCATCGTTCCCAAGCATCCCATGGTCTTGACACCAGACGAACTAACGGCATGGGCTCGCCCCGCCTCAGAAAGCCAATCATTGGTTGCGCACTCTCCTGCCGTAGTTCATCCTACTGGCGCTGAGTTAATGATTTCAGAACCCGTTGTACCCGCTGCATCCGAGTCTCCGTTGCTAATGATCGCCGAACCAAGCCCACAAGATGCGAAGAAAATGCATCCATGAATAGTTTTTTATCGATCATCACGCATTCACTGCTCGGCATTCAACTGTTTGCTCCGAGAAGCATGAGCAAAAGAGAGCAGAAGCAGATCACTGCGAATCGTTCATTCACAGAGGAGGATATTCCGGATAGCACAATCAAGAATTCAAGCCTAATCGTGATGAGTTTCTCCAGGCGTCTTCGGAATAATTTTCATGAGCAAGGGAAATGCAAGTGCAACGATGAAATATGCGCCTGTCACGCCCAACGCGAGTACGGGAAGGCCAGCGCCACAAGCCATGCCGATGGCCGTGACCAGCCAGACGGTTGCCGCCGTGGTGAGGCCATTCACTTTGTCTTCTCGCACAAAGATCAGACCGGCGCCAATGAAGCCGATGCCTGAGACAATCTGGGCAGCGACACGAGATGGATCGAGAACGATGCGGTTTTCGACAAGAACATCTGTGAATCCGTATTTCGAGATGAGCAGGAAGAGAGCAGCTGCGGTGCCGATAATTGTATAGGTGCGAAGTCCTGCGCTTTTGTGGCGAATCTCGCGCTCCAACCCAATGACAGCAGAAAGAAGAAATGCCATTCCCAACTCAACAAACTGTTTGACGCCCTGACCGGATATCTCTGAAATCATCATGCGAGCATTGTATTCCTGCATTGCAAAGCAGGATGCTCACATCACAACAAAAAGACATCCGCGCTCGCTGAGGTGCGGTTCAAGTTGAATTTCTCAGAGACCCATTTCTCTTTGCTGTTAAAGCATCACTCACCCGAACTTCGATTTCATTGAGGACTTCTTTCATGCCTTCACTTTTAGACCCCATCCAGATTGGCGAAATCACTCTCCCAAACCGTGTGATCATGTCTCCCTTGACGCGCCTAACCGCGACACTCTACGACGATCTGGTCCAGCGACTGCGCGAACCACACGATTTCGCCGGAGAACGAGTCGCATTTCTGAAGTGTCGGCCGGCGTTATCGGCCACCTCACTGCTCCTGCTCGCCGGGGGAGTCCATCACGTGGAGAATGAAGACTACGTCAACGACCCCTCCGCGGGAGCAACGGTAGGCCGCTCCGGCCTCCGCAAGGTGTTGCAGGTGGCCTACATGGAGGCTGTCTCCATAGTTCACGTCCACCTACACGAACATCGCGGGAGGCCTCGGTTCAGCAAAACGGACCTCCGTGAGAACGCCTTGTTCGTTCCGGATTTCTGGAACGTCCAGCCCAGCCTCCCTCATGGTGCGGTTGTGTTCAGTTTTGATTCTGCGGTAGGTCAATGCTGGATTCCTTGTAGCCCCTCACCGTCTAGCGTGGATGTTGCGATTGTCGGAAGTCCGATGCGATGCACATGGAAGGTGACGAATGGCTGACAAGTTGAATCTGCAGCGCCAGTCGTTCCTCGGGGCAGACTCAGAGATCGTGTTGGGCCGTTCCAGAGCCGCTCTCCTGGGTCTGGGGGGCGGCGGCTCCCACATCGCGCAGCAGTTGGCCCATATCGGGCTGGGCAGTTTCCTGGTCATCGATCCCGATTTCATCGATGACACGAACCTTAACCGGCTCGTGGGTGCCACCATGGAAGACGTCAGGCTCGGTACTGCCAAAATAGATATCGCAGAACGCGTCATTAAGGCCGTGAATCCCGCCGCAGAGACCATCAAACGTCGGGCAAATTGGACTGAAGTCACTGCCGAGCTTCGCGATGTCGATGTGATCTTCGCGTGTGTTGATTCTATCGGCTGTCGCAGCGAACTGGAAGGCTTCGCACGAAGGTTCCTCATACCTCTCATTGACATTGGCATGGATGTCCACGAGTCGAGCGGCGAATTCTCGATCAGCGGTCAAGTAATGTTGTCGATGCCGGGTAAGCCCTGCATGAGGTGTATGGGCCTAGTTACCGATGAGGCGCTAGCAAAAGAGGCCGCACGCTATGGTGCAGCGGGCGGAAAGCCGCAGGTCGTGTGGCCGAACGGAACCCTCGCTTCCATCGCCGTTGGGTTGTTTATGAAACTCGTTACGCCATGGGAGACCCATAAATCGACGCCATTGCTGTTGGAATACGATGGCGATCTGCAGACAGTGGCACCCAGCAACAAGCTTGCTTACCTGCCTGCGTACTGTAAGCACTTCGATTCTCTGAATGAGCTAGGAGACCCATTTTGGACTCTCGATTCTCTCGCAGTTGTCGAATAGGTACACGCGGGTGCAATCGTCCAATGGGGCAGGCTGACGGCGGTTCAATCTGCCTTAGACGCCGGGTATCAAATCCGTAAAGAGATGCTGGCTTGTGTATACTGACCGGCGGCGACGTCAGACTTCAACTGTTGACTTCCCAATGCGTATTTCCAGGATCACGTCCGCCGGCCTACTACTTGATTTGAAGAGGGTAGTAGTACGACGCTTGATCCTGCTCATGGGTCGTTGAGAGGAAATAGGCCCCAGGTTTGGATTTTCGCAGATCAAGATCAATGGAGACCTCCTCACGTTCTTCATTGCCGGTTGCCGCCGCATTGCCGTGAGCAAGCGGGTCGAATACCGTCTGATCGCGTGTAACAGCGACCGTGTATTGGCCCGGCCTGCTGTAGCGGGGGAGGATGATCGTCACCTTGACCAATGCTCTGGGCAGCGACACGGACTGCAACGGGCTAGGCTGGGTTGGGTCGGATTGAAGACTCCGGAGAGTCCCTGCGTTCCAAAGGTCTATGGACTCAGGAATTGCAGCCATATTGTCGTTCAGGTGCTGCGTGTTCGATCCGCGCCATGGCACCACGACGAATGCGGCGACAATCAAGAGACAACAACCAACGGCGGCCGTGAACACCAGTCTTCGCCGGCGCGACTGATGTTGGGACCGCAATTCGAGCAGCCGTCTCATGCAAATAGGGCAATTCGCTGCATGATCCACTCTCGGGTCCGACAAGGCGATCTGCTTAAATTGTTTGGCAATGCCTTCCAGAAACGCTTCGTCAGGACAGCGGCCGACAGGCGCAGTTCTCCCTCTGAGAACGCGTTCCTGATGTTGCCTTGTGACCCAAGCATCAAGGCGATCTTCCGCACGAGAGAACCAATGCAATCTCATCATCATTGAGACAATTCTCCAGGCTGGGAGAGATCATGGAGCAACAACTCCATCTCCCGGATATACGCTCGCCGAATGGCGGTGTGGTCCATTTCGAGATCCTCAGCGATCTTCCGCCACGAATACCCCAGAGCGCGCCATTTTACAATCGACCTGGCAAGGGGTGAGAGGCGTTCAAATAGCTCTCTTGCATAGACCCTCTGCTCTGCCTCTGGTTGACCAATATACAACTTTTCCATATCGATCAACGACCCATGCGAAATCTCCAAGCGCCGCTTTGCGGATTGCTGCCGCGCACGGCGTTTGATCACGCTCTTGATGCGCGCAGCCAACTTCATCTCCGGGCACTCCGGATGGCGGACGACGTAGCCCGACGCATTTTCTAACGCTTTATCCATGAGGTCATAAGCGGCGGCGTGATCGTAGAGATATGTCCAGGCACAGTGGATCGCATAAGGCCAAGCTGCCTTTGCAGCGGCCTCCAGTTTTTCATTTGAAACAGGGCTTCCAGTCGAATGTGCCCAGCTCCATGTTGGCTCTTTCCAGTTGCTGCCTTGTGGCTGCATATGAGAGCGTCCGTCACACTGGGGGATAACCACCACACATCTTGAGATGTTTGGACCAGCGCCAGATTGTTACGGTAGCAATAAAACTTCACCTGCCTGCCCCAAACACCCGACGAAAGTGCCTTTAGTAGTTACAGGGAAAGATGCGACTGAACGCCCCGCAGCAATCAAGACATCGCTTCGATGTTGAGCCACGGCGAAGCATGATCCAGATTCTGCCACAACAGGAGGCGCATTTCAAGCAGGAATCGATGAAGTTCGCCGCGGTACGTTTGCGAACACGAGACGATAGCTGTCCGTTGGAGATACAGACTTGCCAAGCTAACTGCGACTGCGGTGGCGCGGCGAATCCATGTAAGAGTTGCCTGCAATCAACCTGACTCAAGGAGAAAGAAGATAAGGCGGAGCATGACTCCGCATCTCGCTGTTCGCTACAGGAAAGATCAATAGGGATAGGGGTTTCTCTGCATCTCCCCACTGCCGAGGTGTCCCCATGACTGCTGAACACAGACCGAGGTCGTCTGATGTTTGGGGCCCAGATGCCATAGCTTTGGCAATCCAGGCCCGTGTGCTTTCAGGCCATAAACTCGACCAACTGGTTCGCCGATTGCAAAGGCAAACCGGCCGGCCCAGGGAGGCGTGTTGGCGATTTGTGCTCCAGACTGGTTTGAACAGCCGGGATGAGCACCGGCGCTGGACCGAAGAAGAAATCGAGTCCCTCCGCGAGCAACTTGCCTCGCATTCGGTCGAGGAGACCGCCAGCATCCTTGGCCGCAGCCCGAACGCCATTCGCTGCAAATTGCGCAGGCACGACTTGAAGGTCAAGGAAATTCGCTGTGACTGCTTTTCGGTCGAGGCACTGGCGCGAACTCTTCGCGTGAGAAAATCCGAAATCCATGCCTGGATCGAAGCAGGCTGGCTGGAGGCAACCACGCAACTCACCGGCAAGCGGTTGTCGCACATCATCACGCCAGAGGCATTCCGCGCCCTTTACACGCATCATCTGCGCGATCTGTTGGAACAAAAGAGGGTTCCGAACATCGCGCTGTTCGAGGCGTTCTACAACTACTGCTTCGTGCCCAAGCACACCATCGGAACGCAACTGTTGACCGTTCGCAGGGACAAACGAGAGCGGGAAGCATTCGCGGCAACACAGGAAGGCGGCGAAATTGATGATGAGGAAGATGATAACGAAGGAGGATACCGCGTCAGTCTTGGTGGTGGCACCCAATCCGCAGAGTGAATGGACCCCTATTCGGAATGAATGATTTATGGAACGCCGCTCCATGTTGATGAGGGCACCGCTCGTGTGCGGCACTGGCAGTGCCGTTGGATCTTATTTCACGCGTCTAGCAGCACGAACTTGATCTTGCTCTGGAACTGGGAGACAGAGTGCCGCTGCGCCTGATGCGCGACAATGAGATTGATTCGGTTGCGCCAGCCATCCTGAGCGCCGTCAGAGCATACCTTAGCGACAAGTAGACGGGTAATTTTTCTTGAACGATATGGTTAATATATTGCCTTTATCGTCTTATAATGGAGATAAAGAGGCAACATATTGACTGTATATCTCAGGACCGTGCAAGAGGTACAGACGGGAATTGCAGGGCGGTTCAAGGCCCGGCGTCTTGCCATGAACCTGACACAGAGCGAACTGGCGGCGCGCTCGGGCGTGACCTTCAGTTCGCTGAAACGATTTGAGCGCGAAGGATTGATTGCGCTGGACTCGCTTCTGAATCTGGCCCTGGTGCTCAATTGT
>Ga0181535_10002927_pt1 | contig 20253 bp, 24 predicted proteins | sample PEATcosm2014_Bin_44_FD_119774 | JGI IMG/M metagenome (GOLD analysis project Ga0181535, IMG submission 119774) | Peatland microbial communities from MTU Mesocosm Facility, Houghton, MI, USA - PEATcosm2014_Bin17_30_metaG | ecosystem: Environmental > Terrestrial > Soil > Wetlands > Peat | place... | reverse complement strand
TTTACTGAATCCTGCATAAGTAATATCCTATCGAAGACGCAAAGAAAGAGGGCTGTGTTGGATGAAGGAGCACAGCAACTCTTGGTTCGATTGCAGAGAACGGGTGCATGGGCGGGTGGCATCGGCGAGTGGTTCGACGTCATGAATGGCGCGGTTGGCCATGGGGTTGTTTTTCAGCCATGACCAGACATATTCGACGGGGTTCAGTTCCGGGGCGTAGGAGGGGAAGAAGAATGTCGACAGATGGGAAATGGTCTGGAGATACGCGCGGGTCTTGTTGGCCCGGTGTGCGTTCAACCGGTCCCAGACCAGGCAGCAGTTGGCGTCCAGTTCCCGGTCCAGCGCTTTTAAGAATGCAATACTGCGGTCAGAGTCAATCTCCTTACCTGGATAGAGGCGAAAGTACAAACGCACCTGGTCGCGCTCGGGCGAGACACACAGGGCCGCCACGGCGGAGACTTTCTTGTGATGACGGCCGCGCTGGTAAAGCACTGGCGTCTGTCCCGAGGGCGCCCAACTGCGCCGCACCAGAGGCGCCAGCAGAAAACCGCTTTCGTCCAGAAATACCAGCCAGGCCATCAGCCGGCGCGCTTTTTTTTAATAGCCGGCCACGTCTGCTTGACCCATTGGGCGATGCCCTCTTCGTCGCGCTCGATGGCCTTGCGTACGGGTTTTTGCGGGCTCCAGTTCATGGCGTGCAACAGGCGGCAGATGTGATCGACGTGATAGCGAACGCCGAAGGTCTGCTCGATGTGCTCGGCCACACGGGGACAGGTCCAAAGATCGGTGGGAAACCCGGCAGCATGCGCGCCCTTGAGAAGTTGCTTCTCCAGTCGCTGGCGCTGGCCGGACGAGAGTTTAAGCGGCCTCCCGCTGGCCGGAACCGCTTGCAAGGCTGCCCAGCCGCCTCGCTTCAGGTCATGCTTCCATCGGCGCACGCTGCGCGGATCGACATCGAGGCTGCGCGCGATCTCAGCCTGAGTAAGCCCTTGTTCAAGCAGCCGAATGGCATGCTCGCGTTTACGCTGCAACTCTTCTGGACTGCCCTGCGGTCGGATAACTCACCTCCGCACAACAATCACAGTATAGGGTATTACTTATGCAGGAATCAATAGCCCGCTATTTGTCCGCGGTCAGATTTACCTGATAGCAACCCCCAGGGGCCACGTCGATCTTGAATTTGGATTTCTTCATTAAGTCCTCCGGAAACCCCGCCAATCCCGACGGCGTCAGCGAATAACTTCCTGCAGGCAGCAACGTGAGTGAAAACTTCCCCTTCGAGTCCGTAGTTGTCTTGTATTCTTTACCGGCTCGGGCGTTCTGCGCGACAACCTTGTACTCAGGCAGCGGCGACGACTCGAATGTCGGTCGATCGTGAGGGACACTGTAAACAGAGCCAATAATCATGCCTTCGCCAGGGGAAGATTTGAGTTCCCGTAATCGCGCAAGCACGTCGCTCCTGGCCGAAACCGGCCCGCTTGAGTTATGTGAGAAGTAGTTGAGGTACGGCGCGCCTGTCTTTTCATCTTTCTCGAGAAAGAAGAGCCATTCGTTCCCTTGGTTGAGATCGTCGAAACAGATTCCCTGGGCGGTTCCGAACTTCACGATCGATCTCACGTCACCCTTAAACACTTCGTCTACAGAAACAGTCAACTCAAGATCCCATTCGGAGATTTCGACAACTTTTGTGACTTTTCCCCGGAAAACGGCTACGTAGTTCTCGGTGCCGCACTCCTCCCACGCGCCCATGAGGCCGCTCTGCATGCACATGATTGTTTTGCCGTGTCGAACCTTGGCTTCATACACCACTGCGGCAGCAGTCTTGGGTAAGGCGAGGAAAAGGATTAAAGCCGACCAAGGAGCCAGAAGCGCCAGTACTATCCGCATGAGCTTCATCGCTGGTAATTCTAACTCCAGAAAGAAAAAGGGCAGCTCCGAAGAGCAGCCCTTCCCGATTACTGATCACTGACAACTCTTTCAGGCCGGGCTCGGTGATCCCTCGGAGAAGCCCAGTCCGCGGGCTCTCGGGGTCGAGAGGCTGCTATTGAATGCCGTCGCGCTTGTTAAGCGAGGCCTGCAACTCAAGGATCTGGAGTTGAGCCTGCTTGATCTCCTTCAGAGTGGCGACCTGGCTGGCGTAGATCTTGTAGTGCACGCTCGCTACCCCTGCGGACAGGAACATTGCGGCGCTCAAGATCTGAACTATGAGAAGCACCTCAGCGTCCAGGTGCCATAGGTTTTGAAGCCACAACCACAGGAAGGCCATAGCAACGTAGCCGAATATTAGTCCTTCAGATTTTGCCCAGCGAAGCGCCCTTGAGTGCTTGGCCAATAACGCAGCGGTTTGTTCGCGATAGGCAGCGAGGTTTTCCGGCTGCGGCAGGGCCGCGAGAAGACCTTCGCGCAGGTTATTCGTTTGCTGTGCCATATTTCACTCCTTCGAGAATCAGTTTCATTTGCCGTTTGGCATATTGGATTCGCGATTTGACGGTGCCTTCGGAGCAACCGACGACCTAGGCAATTTCCGCCAAAGACAGGTCATCGAGAAAATGCAGGACAAGAACCTCGCGATGATGGATGCCGAGTTGATTCAGCGCGGCATGAACCGCAGCGGCATCCTCGTCGGCGAACGAAGGTTCCTCGGCCTCTTCAAAATCCTCGTATTGAACTTTCTCCGCCTGCTCGCGCGAGTAGTTATTTCTGATTCGATCCACCGCAATTCCATGCGTGATGGAGTACAGCCACGATCGCATCGAACCTGGATCCCTCAGCTTTCGGATCCCGCGAAACGTCTTGATCCAAACCTCCTGAGGCACATCGAGCGCACTGTCCTGATTGCCGGTCAGAGACATCGCGTAATAGAGGAGCGGCCGCTCCATCAGTGCGATCAGGTCTTCGAAAGCGCCGGGCTCATTTGCCTGGCAACGGAGAGCCAACCACTCGTATTGTGCGCGCCGGCTTTCCATGTGCTTTCGTTATATATGTCGAGAGCCAGCGCTCGAGGGTTCAATTCGCGCGCGGCATTTTTCTCGCAGACACAAAAAGGGCTGCCCCGAAGAGCAGCCCCTTTTTTCTATTCTCTATTCCCTACTGCCTGTTCCCTGTTTTTACGCTGGTGACGGCGATCCCTCTGGGAAGCCCGGTCCTCGCGGGCTCTCGGGTTTGAGAACCTGGGGTGGGGGGCCACCGGTATCGGAGGGTGAGGCCAGCGACGAGCGCATCGGAGGCAGTTCTTTGCCCTCGACCAACAGGCGCAACTCCTCGGCATCGATGGTTTCGCGCTCCAGCAGGGCCGCGGCAATACGGTGCATCGCATCGTGGTTCGCATCGAGAATGTTGTGCGCCCCCTGGTAGGCTTCGTCGATAAGGCGGCGAACCTCGAGGTCAATCTGGCGCGCTGTCTCTTCGCTGAAGTCGCGGTGCTGGGCGATCTCGCGGCCAAGGAAGATCTGCTCTTCCTTCTTGCCGAAGGTAAGCGGCCCAAGCCGGCTCATGCCGAATTCGCAGACCATGGAACGAGCCAGCTCAGTGGCGCGCTCAATGTCGTTGCCTGCGCCGGTCGACATCTGGTTGAGGAATATTTCCTCAGCCACTCGGCCGCCGTAGAGCATGGCCAGGCGCGTCTCAAGATACTCGCGGGTGTAGTTATGACGGTCGTCGGGCAGGTGCACGGTAACGCCCAGGGCCATACCGCGAGGAATGATGGTGACCTTGTGCACGGGATCGCCGTGCTCGCGCTTGACCGACACCAGGGCGTGGCCTGCCTCGTGATAGGCAGTAACCTTCTTCTCCTCGTCTGAAAGCAGCATCGACTTGCGCTCGGCGCCCATCAGGACCTTGTCCTTGGCCAGCTCGAAATCGTACATGGTGACTTGCTTGCGATTCATGCGGGCAGCACTCAGCGCGGCCTCATTCACCATGTTGGCCAGGTCTGCGCCGCTGAATCCCGGTGTACCGCGGGAAAGCACGTTCAGGTTGGTGTCGTCGCTCACGGGCACCTTCTTGATGTGCACGCGCAGAATCTCTTCGCGGCCACGAACGTCGGGCAGGCCCACCACCACGCGGCGATCGAAACGGCCGGGGCGCAGCAGCGCGGGATCGAGCACGTCGGGCCGGTTGGTGGCGGCGACAAGGATCACGCCGTCGTTCGATTCAAAGCCGTCCATTTCCACGAGCAACTGGTTGAGGGTCTGCTCGCGCTCATCGTGACCACCGCCGAGGCCGGCGCCGCGATGGCGGCCCACGGCATCGATTTCGTCGATGAAGATGATGCAGGGAGCGTTCTTTTTGCCTTGTTCGAACAGGTCGCGAACGCGGCTTGCGCCCACGCCCACAAACATCTCAACAAAGTCAGAGCCGGAGATGGAGAAAAAGGGAACATTTGCTTCGCCCGCAACCGCGCGGGCAAGCAGAGTTTTGCCGGTTCCCGGAGGGCCGACCAGCAACACGCCCTTGGGAATGCGGCCGCCCAGTTTTTGGAACTTCTGCGGCTCGCGCAGGTACTCGATGATTTCCTTGAGCTCTTCCTTGGCTTCGTCAACGCCGGCCACGTCTTTGAACGTGATCTTCTTTTGCTGCATTGAAAGCAGCCGCGCGCGGCTCTTGCCAAAGCTGAGCGCCTTGTTGCCGCCGGCCTGCATCTGCCGGACCATGAAGAACCAGATCGCGATGAGCAGCACGAACGGACCCACGTTAAAGAGCAGCGGCAGCAGGATGTTGCTGTTCGGCTCCTTGATCTGGAAATTCACGTGCGCGGCGCGCATGGCCTTATCGAGCTCGTCCCAGTTGGTGGGGATGGTGGTGTGGAACTCGGTCTTCTGATCGGACTTGAGATGGCCCTTGAGTTCGTCGCCCTGGACCGTGGCATCGCTGACCAGGTTGTTCTGGACTTTATCGAAGAGATCGGAGTAGCTGTACTCCACCTCTTTGCCCATGCTCGCGCCCCTGGTCACTACTGCCCACAACACCATAAGGCAGATGAGTATAAAGACCCAGAACATGATGGTTCTAACGCTCGAATTCACCAGCACTCCCTCGTTTCCGGCAAGCGAAAAACTTCAGGCTTCGCTCAATTGACCTACCGTGCCTTCTTTTAGACGCTTAAACCCGCTCCAAAGTGGCAATTAAGTGCAGAGCTGACCGGCAACCCGCACCAAAGGCGCACCGCTCAGACTCAGCAGTAACCCGATTGTACTCCGACGGCAATAAAAGTCGAAGATGCCTTTGGCAGCGCCTGTCGCCGGGACCTTTGCGGTCAATATGAGCGGCATCGGGTGCAGGAAGCGGGGGCTAACGAAGGTCTCGGATTCGGCACGTCCCGGGCGGGTTTGAGTGGGGTTTAGCGTGCTCAGACGCCGGGGAGCGGCCGCGCGGTAATCGTGAGGCCAGGTTCGGGCTCAAGCTCGGCGCCTTTCATCCAGATGAGTCTGCCGTCGTATTCAAGAACCGGCCACAAGACCCGTTCCGATCCCGTAACTCGCAGATGCTCAAGCACTTGCTTAACTTTTCGAGGACCTGACGAGTAGCGAAGCGTGACCCGGTCGCCGGATCGCCAGTTGCGAAGCATTGCCGTTGCAGGGCTGGATGAGGTTTTGACGCCGTCAATTTCGATTTGCAGACTGAGGCCGAAGGCGGGCGCGTCGACCTGGCCCGGAACCGGCATTTGAACCGCATGCACGTTCTTACTCTTTGGAGGCGCTCCCGCACTCTTACTTTTTTGACCAGAGACGTGGCCGATTGAGAGTCTCAGCTCCCTGGGCGTTCGTTCGGCGGTCAGGCCATTGGCCAGTTCAAGGCGCTGGGAGGCGTGGCCGCGAAGAGCCAGGTTCAGAAGAGCCTCGGTAGCGGCGAAGTCAGGTTCGGCGCCCAGGTCGGCAGCGGCGCTGCGCAGCAGCCGGCGCTGCAGTGCGGGAGCCAGGGCGGCAAGCCTGGTAACGTCGAGGGCTGCGCCATCAGACGAAGCACGGCCACCGCCGCGTACCGGACGCCCGCGAAGAATCAACTGGGGTGCGAGCCGGTCGAGCTCGGCCTGCCACCACGATTCTTCGTCGCGGGCCAGCGTGGCCATGTTCGCCAGGTGAGTGCGCAACTGCGGATTCCACTTTTCGAGCTCCGGCAGCAGTTCGTGGCGGATGCGGTTGCGCGTGAACGAGAGTTGGCGGTTAGTAGAATCTTCGCACCAAGGCTGGCCGATGGCATTGAGGAAGGCCTCGATCTCGGCACGCGCTGTGGCGAGCAGCGGACGCACTACGATGGGGCCCTCAGAGCCTTCGAGTTTTGGATGGATGCCCGAGAGGCCCTCGGTCCACGCACCGCGCAGAAACCTGGCCAGCACCGTTTCGGCCTGGTCGTCGAGCGTATGCGCGGTTGCGACTGCGTCGAGCGGCACTTTGGCCAGGAGCTCTCGAAACCAGGAATAGCGCAGGCGGCGCGCGGCCTCTTCGATAGATTCGGCTGGCTTGCCCGTTGCAGGATTGGCGCGGGCCTCGGCGGCGGTGTCGACGCGAGCCTCGTGAAATGGAATCTGGAGGCGCGCGGCCAGCTCCCGGCAAAACTCAAGATCGCCATCGGCTTCTGCGCCGCGCAGACCATGGTGCAAATGGGCCGCGTGAAGCACCAGGCCCAGTTCCCCGCTCCGCTGGGCAAGAACGCAAAGCAGCGCTACCGAGTCGGCGCCGCCCGATAGCCCAACAGCAACACGCATCCCCGGCTTGAGCAGCGAAGTGTCGAGCGCGAGCGATGCAGCCGGCTTGTGTGCGGGTGGAGGGGGCACGAAAGGATGATAGCGCGTGGATCAGCTTTCAGCTTTCAGCTTTTAGCTATCAGTTATTCGCCATCAGCTATCAGCTAAGAAGCACCAAGGCCCGCCACGATCATCGAGGCGGAGTCCTTTCCGTTCCAAATCGAATTACCAAAGGATGGAGCCGCAAAAGCTGAAGGCTGATAGCTGACAGCTTCCCTACTTCTCCGCCGCGCATACAAAATTCTCCGCGGCATTGGTGTCGCCGCTGCCTTTGTAGTGCGCGACCTGCGGGAACGGGCAAAGCGGACGAGCCATAGCGGGCGCAGCTTGAGCGCTTTCTGTCCCGGACGGTCCGCCGGCTGTCTTGGTGGCAATGATCGCCGATGGGGCAGTTCCCTTTTCAACCCAGAGCTCCAGCGCTGTTCGCACGTTGAATCCGGGGTCGGGGTTCCACAACGGCGACTGGCCAAAGTTGTCGGGCCCCGGGCCTCCTCCGCAGTGCTGCATGCCGGGAACCATGTACAGGCGCACGAATGATTCTGTCTTCGACCGGCCTACTGTGCTGACAACTTGCTGGTAGTAGTTCACGGTGCTGAGCGCAGGAATCGCGGGATCGTTCCAGCCGTGATAGATGATCAACTTTCCACCGCGCGAATAAAACGGCTTCAGATTTGGATCGACGGAATCGAGCGCATGACCCGTCTTCTCTTTTGCTAATGGCAATCCGGTCTCAACACGAAACGATTTCAAATCCCATTTGGGCTGCTCGTAAACCATGTTGGAGAAATAGCCGCTTCCAAACGCTGCCATCAGGCTATGTGCGGGCGCCGGCCCGGTGATCCAGGTCCCCCACCCATTTCCACCTTCTTCAGCGCCGGGCAGATACCCGGGAAAGATAGTTCGGCCCTGTTCGTCCTTGACGCCCCCGTAGATGGTTTTGAGGGCCGAGATCTGGGCCGCGGTGAGGCACTGTTTGTTATCCTCACCGTTTTTGCATTCGATGGTAGCGGGATCGAATTTGCACTGGCGGGGATCGCTGAGAATGCCATCGCTGATACCATCGAGCGCGTCGCATTGGGCCAGAACTGCATGCGCGATGGCCGGAATTTTTTCCTGCGGAATAAAGCTTGCGGGCGATGCGGTGAGTGCCTGCGTATCGGTTACCGCGCTGGTGAGTAGCAGAGTCCAGTTATTGGCCGGCGCTCCGGCGAGAATTCCGTCGTAGTCATCGGGATAACGCTGGGCTTCCATCAGCGCTTCGCGTCCGCCATCGGAGCAGGCTGCGAAGTAGGAATGGTTGACTGCCGAACCGTAGAACTGCGCAACAACCAGCTTGGCAATGCGGGTCATTTCGTGGATGGAGCGATTCCCGAAGTCGACAACTTTCTCAGGGTGGCCGAGTGCCCACGAGGCGTCGATGAACGAAGCAGTATGGCCCGTGTCCGTGGCTGCGGTTGCGTATCCCTTCGACATGAATGCGGCCAGTTCAGAGGCATCGTACGAGCCTGCAAATCCTCCGTTGCCGGTGCCTTGAAACCTGCCATTCCAGCCCACCAGCGGCAGCCAGATTTCGATCGCGATGTTCGAGTCGGAAGTGGGTGTGGCCTTTACCATCACCCTGCAAAAGCCCGGCAGCTTGCTGTAGGCCTCGGCCACTTTGGCGTCGCTCGAGCCTGAAGCCGCCGGGGTGTAGGTCCCTGTCGGGAAAGCTTTGGCCAATGTGACGGTAGCGTTGGAAATCTGCAGGTTCGCGAGGTTTTCGCAGGCCCCGTTTGCCAATTGCGCTGAGCCCGCGGGCGGCATTGCACCGGTAGCCTGGGCGGGCGCGAAAGTTGCGGCGGCGAGCAGTGTCAGCAGGGCAGGCAGGAACAGGCGGATCCGCATGATGGGGCATCCTTTCTTGAAGCCGGAAAGCGCGTTGGTCTCGATGCGAGGCAATTCTATACGCAGGATTGTGAATTCGATCCAAATTTCTCTTGACAATACATAACCGTTTGGTTATGGTTCTATTCGTAACGGTGGCAGCGCGGTTAATCGCAAACGATGCCAAACCCGACAGCGCATAGTAGAAGGAGGAAACATGCAGATCAAACTGACGAGCGTATACGTGGACGACCAGGACAAGGCCCTGAAGTTCTACACCGGCGTTCTTGGCTTTCAAAAGAAACACGAATTCTCCGCGGGGACATACAAGTGGCTCACGGTGGTCTCTCCCGAAGAACCTGAAGGCGTGCAGTTGGTTCTGGAACTCAATGCCAACCCAACTGCCAAGACGTTTCAACAGGAGATTTTTCGGCAAGGGATTCCCGCATCAAATTTCTTCGTCGAGGACGTCCAAAAAGAATTCGAGAGAATGAAGCAGCAGGGCGTGACCTTCACCAAGGAGCCAACCAAGACCACGGGATCGACGATCGCGGTACTTGACGACACCTGCGGAAATCTTATACAGATCACGCATCTCGAATGGTAAGCCGACTCAGTGAACTGACGAATAACACGACCCAGGTATGAGGGAGGCTCTTGATGCAGGCCGCAGCGAACAATGTTTTTCGGGCCCTCGCCGACCCCACGCGCCGGTCCATCTTCGAAGAGCTGACCCGGCAGGGCGAGCAGACCGTGCACGCATTGACTCGCTATGCGGGGGTGTCGCAGCCTGCCGTGTCAAAGCACCTGACGGTGCTGAAGCGGGCAAAGCTGGTGCGGCATCGGCGCGAGGGACGCGAAACTCACTACCAGGCGCAGCCCGATGCGCTTACGCCGATGGTGAACTGGCTCGATCAATACGGAGCCTTCTGGCGCGAGCGGTTTGACCGTCTCGAATCTTTATTGGAAAGGATGGAGTAATGAACCAACCAAAGGAATGCCCCCGTTCGCTGGTGATTGAAAGAATATTTCCCCACCCGCAGGAGAAGCTTTGGCGGGCGCTTACCGATAGCGCGCTGCTGGCGCAATGGATGATGAGCAACGACTTTGAGCCGGCAGTTGGAAAGAAATTCCAGTTCCGCGCCGAGCCTGCGCCGAACTGGAATGGAATCGTCGACTGCGAGGTGGTGCTTGTCGATCCGATCGAACACCTGTCTTACAACTGGGGCACCGGCGGACCCAGCAGCGGTCTGCAATGGGTGGTGGACTTCACGTTAACGCCAACCATGGGCGGCACGCATGTGCGCATGGAGCAGTCAGGCTTTGGCCCCGATCAACTCGCGGCTTACAACGGCGCAAATTACGGCTGGCACAAGATGCTTGGCGGCCTGGAGCGGGTGCTCGACGCAGGTATAACTGCGACTGCATGAATAATTCAAATTAATCATCGCGGCTAAACACGGGAGGATAAGGAGGATCCCAATGGAATTTACATTTCAGAATCGGGCTCTGGAGTCCGCCGGGGCCAGCCCCAAAGCCAACACCATCTTCTACTGGATCTTCACCGCGCTCTTCTGCCTGGAGATGAGCTTCACAGCCTACTACGAGTTGCTTCCGCAGGGTGCGCAGGCTTTCATCCGGCTCGGTTTCTCGTCCGGATTTTTCCGGATGGAACTTTCCCTGGCCAAGCTGGTGGGAGTGGCAGTTCTGCTCATTCCTTTTCTCCCCGCGCGGCTGAAGGAGTGGGCCTACGCCGGTTTCGCCATCAACCTGGTCTCGGCGATTATTGCGCATCTCGCCATAAGCGATCGGCCCGCCGCGCTGGCCCCGTCAACGATCACCAGCGTGTTGTGGGGGCTCTCGTACTTCTTCTGGCATCGGAAGCAGGCGAGCGCGGCCGCCGAATTCCAGGAGCGATGGAAATGAAATCACCGATAGCAACAACGAGCAAAGCCCGGGCGGGCAAAACCAATCCCAAGGTCGACGCCTTTATTGGTGAGGCGAAAAAGTGGCGGGAAGAATTGACGAAGCTGAGAGCGATTCTTCTTGAGTCTGAACTGACCGAAGAATTCAAGTGGTACCAACCCTGCTACACCTTCGAAGGCAAAAACGTAGTAGTGATCAGCGGAATGAAGGAATCGTGCGCGTTCGCATTTTTCAAAGGCGCACTGCTAAAGGACGTGCACGGAGTCTTGACCGCGCCCGGGAAGAATTCGCAGTCGACGCGCTGGATCAAGTTCACCTCAGTGCGAGAGATCGCCGAGATGAAGTCTGTGCTGAAGGCCTATATTCGCGAAGCCATCGAGGTAGAAAAAGCCGGACTGAAAGTGAAATTGAGAAAGACTTCGGACCTGAAGTTTCCCGACGAACTCAAAACCATGCTGAATGAATTCCCTGACTTCAAGGCGGCTTTTGAAGCCCTCACGCCGGGACGGCAAAGGGCCTATATTTTTCATATTTCAGGCGCCAAACAATCAAAGACGCGGGAGTCGCGGGTGCTGAAATGCATGCCGCGGATCATGAAGGGCAAGGGGCTGCTTGATGAATAGATGTGCCAATAGCCCAAGCAATAAATCAGGCGGCGAATTTTCAATCCTTTGACATGTTCAGGGCCACGGCGGCGCGGATCAGGGCTTTGAGAGCCTTCTCGTTAATCGTGTCGCCTTCGTGGAAGTCGATGGCGCGCCGCAGATTTCCCTCCAGACTGGAATTGAACAGACCTGCGGGATCGCTCAAGAAAGCGCCCTTGGCGAAGGTCATTTTGACGACACTCTTATGGGTTTCGCCAGTGCAGATCATGCCATCGTACGACCACACCGGAACTCCCGCGGGATTGGAAGGTTTCTTCCACTTGCACTCTTCAGTGACTTCAGGGTCGGCCTGCTTGATGACGGCGCGGATGCGCGCAAGCGTCTCACCTCGCCAGTCGGCGAGCTCGTTGATTCTCACGTCGACCTCTTGTGATCCGGATTCGGCTTTCTGAGAGCTGATCTTTTTCTTCATAGGCACTCGCTTTCCGGCGGAACTTCACTTTCTCGCCTTACCTGCTGCTTTCTCAATCCTATTTTCCGACAAAAAGCAATTCTCTAAAAGGGCTGGCCCGATCTGCGACTGGATGTCGCAGTCCAAACGGGGCTGCAAAGTTGTATACTCCACACGTTATGCAAGTGTTTGCCATAGTTCCAGCGGCGGGATTGGGAACCCGCATGGCCGGGCCCAAGCCGAAGCAGTTTCTCACCCTCGACGGCACGCCCATCCTGATTCACTCGCTGCGCGCATTTGCGGCGGTTGAGCGCATTACTGCGATTTACGTTGCGGTGCGCAAGCCTGAGGTGGAGCGGGCTGAGGCGCAGATTGCCGAGTATGGATTCCAAGGGCGCGTGAAGGTGGTTGAGGGCGGCGACAAGCGGCAGGAGTCAGTGGCGCATGCGCTGGCGGCGCTGCCAGCCGAGGCCGACGATGTTGTGCTGGTACACGACGCGGTTCGTCCGCTCATTGATGCGGCCACCATTGAGCGCACTATTGATGCGGTAATAGAGACTGGCGCGGCCATTGTAGGCATGCCGGCCATCGACACCATCAAGCAGGTTGAGCGCACGGCCCACGGCGCGCTGATCACCGCCACCATTCCGCGGGAGTTTGTGGTGCTGGCGCAGACGCCGCAGGGGTTCCGGTATGGGCTGCTAAAGAGTGCGTTTGCCGAGGCCGAGGCGGATGGATTTGTGGGCACCGATGAGGCGTCATTGGTGGAGCGCGCCGGCCATTCGGTAGCCGTGGTGCACGGATCTCAGGTTAATCTGAAGATAACGCAGCCCGGCGATCTGGAGCTGGCCGAGTTCTATTTGAAGCAGCGGGGTTGAGGGGGTGTCCCACCCGTTTCGCATGAAACGCGAAAAGGATGGGGCAACCGGCGGATTAAGAGGCATCGCACGCCGCGTAGAGAGAGAAAAAAATCCCTATGAATACGCGTATCGGAATTGGCTGGGACTCACATGCATTCAAGGCGGGTGTACAGCTGCGCATTGGCGGCATGACGCTGGACCATCCCGAGGGGCTGGCCGGCCACTCCGACGGCGACGTGCTGCTGCACGCCATTACCGATGCGTTGCTGGGCGCCGTTGCCGCGGGCGATATCGGCAGCTTTTTTCCGCCCGGCGATCCGCGCTGGAAAGATGCTGACTCCTCAATCTTTTTGAACCTGGCGCTTGAAGAGCTGCAGCACGCCGGCTACAGCATTGTGAATGTGGATACGACGCTGGTACTGGCCGCGCCCAAGATTTCGCCTATCGCCGGCGAAATGCGGTCGCGGGTGGCCGATCTGCTCAACCTGCCCATTGACCGCGTGAGCATCAAGGCCAAAACGCCCGAGGGGCTGGGCCTGGACCACGTGGCGCAATGCCACGCCGTGGTGCTGGTGGAGCGCAGTCAGAATTCAGAAGGACTGAAAGCGATCAGCGAGGTAATTGAGACGCAGCGCCAGCTCGAGGACGTGGTCGACGATCTGCTCTCGTCGGTGCATGGCGTGCCCAAGAGGCGGATTACGCCGAGTGTTTACGACACTGAGGATATTACCTAGGGCAGGGAACGAGGGAACAAGGGAACGAGAAGGCGGCGATCAGAGATCAGGGGTTGGCTGATGTCACATTCAAATGAAATCTGCCCGTGCTAGCATTGCCCGTCACAAAAACTGCTCTCGGGAGATCGCATTATGGGTGACTTGCTTCAGCCTACGCATCTGATCGTCATAGCTTTCCTGTTGGCGCCCATCACCGTCATCATTCTGCCTCCCTTCTGGGTCATCTTCAAGAAGGCAGGCTTCCAGCCAATTCTTTCGGTCCTGATGATGGTTCCTCTGGTGAATTTGGCCTTGCTCTATTTCGTCGCCTTCTCTGAATGGAAGGCTAGCCCCGCGCAGAAAATGTAACGACACCGGCGAGATGCGGTTGCCTTGGTCCGAGATTGCTAAATCTCGCCGGCGGCGAGCGTGTAACCAAATAATTTCATTGCGGATTGGCGCGATTCACGATAACTTGGCTGCGAGCTTCCATCTCACATTGGAGTGTGTCTTATGCATCTGATGACTCTGCTCGCGCAGACCCAGCCCGATCCTGAAATGATCCAGAAGATGATCATGATGATGATCCCCATCTTCCTTATCTTCACTTTGATAGCGATCGCGATCGTGATGGTCCCATGCTGGATGATCCTGAAAAAGGCAGGATTCAGCCCATGGCTCGCACTGCTGTGCATCGTGCCATCGCTTGGTACCCTGGTTCTGCTCTATATATTGGCGTTTGCCGAGTGGAAGGTGGCTCCCACGCCTCCTCCGACATGGGCGAGCGGCTATCCGCCGCCTCCTGCCCCCCCTGCTCCTACCGTCTGAAGAGACGGTGCGCACATTGGGCGCGGGACCTGATGTTTTAGCATCGTAGAGTAAAGCTTTTCTCACGATGCCTGAATCTAATCATTCCGCGCCCGGATCTCCGCGCGTCCGTTTCGCTCCCTCGCCCACCGGATTTCTGCACGTGGGCAGCGCCCGTACCTTTATTTTCAACTGGCTCTATGCCCGCCACAACGGCGGCACCATGGTACTGCGCATCGACGACACTGACGTTGAGCGCAACACCGAAGCCAGCGTGCAGTCGATCTTCGAGGGCCTGAAATGGCTGGGGCTCGACTGGGACGAATTGTATAAGCAGTCTGAACGGCTCGACCTGCACCGCCAGGCCGCTGAGGCCATCTTCGCCAAGGGGCTGGCGTATCGCGACTTTACGCCGGCGCACTCGGGCGACGACACGCAGTCTGGGGCACAGGGCGCATGGCTGTGCAACCCCGGCATGCGCGATTTGTCGAGAGAAGAGAGCGATCGCCGCGCCGCGGCCGGCGAGCCGTTTGCGCTGCGCTATCGAGTGCCGCGCGGCGAAGGCCGGGAACTGCGCTTCGCTGATGGCGTGTATGGGGCGCAGTCGAAACTGGCCGACGAGGTTGAGGACTTTGCTCTCTTGCGCTCGGACGGGATGCCCACCTATCACCTGGCCTCGTGCGTTGACGATGCCGATCTCAAAATCACCCACATCATCCGCGGGCAGGACCACCTGACCAATACCTTTAAGCACCTATTGATTTTTGAGGGGCTCGGTATCGACGCGCCGCAATTCGCGCATCTGCCGCTGCTGGTTGCCCCTGACGGGACAAAGCTTTCGAAGCGCAAGCACGGGCCGGTGGTGAGCGTCACAACTTATCGCGATGCAGGCTTTTTGCCGCGGGCCTTCGTTAACTTTTTGTGCCTGCTGGGCTGGTCGCCAAAAAACGACCGCGAGTTTCTGACTGTGGACGAGATTCGCGACCTGTTCACGCTTGAGGGCGTCAACCGCTCCAACGCCGTAATCAATTTCACTGAAGAGCTTCCGTTCGATGAGAAGGCCGTCTGGCTGAATGCCGAGCATATTCGCGCGCTGCCGGTGGAAGAGTTGTCGCACGAGTTGGAGCCGTTTTTCGCTCAGGCCGGTTTCAACGCGCCGCCCGAAAAAGTTCTGGCCGTGACGCCGCTAATTCGGGAGCGCATTAAATTGCTGCGCGATGCCGTCGGCGCAGCGGATTTCTTTTTTGTCGATGAGCTTGCGCCCTACGATCCGGCGGAGTTGATTCCCCTGAAGAAAGGTGAATCGACTGGCGATGCAGTTCTGGCGCGACGTGTGCTTGAGACTGCGCTTGAAGTTCTTGCGGTGACGAACTTTGACCATGACTCGCTGGACCAGGCGCTGCGCGGGGCTGCGGCTACTCTGGGTTTGAAGGCCGGACCAATGTTTCAGCCCATCCGCGTGGCAGTTTGCGGCCGCAAGAATGCGCCCCCGCTTTTTGAAACGCTGGTTGTACTGGGGCGCGAGGTGTGCCTGAAGCGCATTGGGCAAGCCGTCGCGAACCTCGCATCGCTTGCTTGAATTACTTGCTTAAACGCAATCAGTCAGGAATCGCAATTATGACCAACGCAAACCCGGAAAATACAGAAGCTCCCAGCACCGAAGCTCGAATGAACAACAACTTCCTCAGCGACATCATCGCCGAGGACGTTCGCACCAAGAAATTCGGCGACGCCACCATCCAGACTCGCTTTCCACCCGAGCCCAACGGCTACCTCCACATCGGCCACGCCAAGGCGATCTGCCTTGACTTCGGGCTCGCCGACGAGGTGGGTGGTCGTACCAACCTCCGCTTCGACGACACCAACCCTGAAAAGGAAGAGCAGGAGTACGTAGACTCCATCCAGGCCGACGTGCGCTGGCTGGGCTTTGACTGGGAGCGGCTCTGCTACGCGAGCGACTACTTCGGCCAGCTCTACGAGTGGGCGCTGGAACTGATCAAAGACGGGAAGGCGTACGTCGACGACCTCACTGCCGACGAGATTCGCCAGCACCGCGGCACGCTGACCGAGCCCGGCACGGACAGCCCCTATCGGAATCGCAGCGTCGAAGAGAACCTCGATCTTTTTGTGCGCATGAAAAATGGCGAGTTCCCCGACGGCAGCCGCGTGCTACGCGCCAAAATCGACATGGGTTCGCCCAACCTGAACATGCGCGACCCGGTGATGTATCGCATTCTGCACGCCACGCATCACCGCACCGGCGACAAGTGGTGTATCTATCCCATGTACGACTACGCGCACGGCCAGTCGGACTCGATCGAGAACGTCACCCACTCCATATGCACACTGGAGTTCGCCGACCATCAGCCGCTCTACCGCTGGTACATCGAGCAACTCGGCATCTTTCCTTCGCAGCAGATTGAATTCGACCGGCTCAACCTGACGTACACAATGCTCTCGAAACGCAAACTGCTGCAGCTCGTGCGGGAGAATCACGTGAGCGGGTGGGACGATCCGCGCATGCCTACGATCTGCGGCATCAGGCGTAGGGGATTCACACCTGAGGCCATCCGCGCCTTCTGCGCTTCGATCGGCGCGTCGCGAACGAACGGGACGACGGACATTGAAATGCTGGAGCACTTTCAGCGCGACGACCTGAACCACCGCGCTGCCCGCGCCATGGCGGTGCTGCGGCCGCTCAAAGTGGTCATCGACAACTACCCCGAGGGTAAGGAAGAGTTTGTCGAAGTTCAAAACAACCCCGAAGATCACTCGGCCGGGACGCGCCAAGTTCCCTTCAGTCGCGAGATTTACATTGAGCAGGACGATTTCCGCGAGGTTCCTCCGCCCAAGTATTACCGCCTGTCTCCGGGCAAGGAGGTGCGGTTGCGCAACGCGTATTTTGTTACCGCGCAGAGCGCGGTGAAAGATGCGGCAGGCAACGTGGTTGAGGTGCATTGCACGTACGATCCGGCCAGCCGGGGCGGCAACTCGCCGGATGGGCGCAAGGTGAAGTCGACCATGCACTGGGTCTCGGCCGGGCACGCCATCGAGGCGGAGATCCGCATCTACGACAAGCTGTTCTCGAAGCCCGATCCTTTTGATTTTCCCGAGGGCGGCGACATCTTCGACACCCTGAATCCCAACTCGCTTGAGGTTGTAGCGGGGGCCAAGCTTGAACCATCGCTGGCAGCCGCGAAAGTTGGGGAGCATTACCAGTTCGAGCGGGTGGGCTACTTCTGCGTTGATCGGGACTCAACCCGGCAGAAGCTGGTGTTCAATCGGACCCTGCCGCTGAAAGACACCTGGGCGAAGATTGAGAAAAAGGCGGGAAATTAACCAGTCAGCGCAAGTTCCCCAACTGCAACCACAGGTCCTTCAGCTACGCGGTTCACAAGAATTGTGAACCGCTCCGTTCAAAATGACAGAGTTGCGAGGGGCGGATAGAGCCAGAACAGGCCCCGCTTCAATGCCCTTATCGGAACAAGCGGACGATCGAGGTAATGATGTTCTGGAAGAGATAGGGATCCAAAAAGTAGATTGCGACACCTGCGACGACAACAATCGTGGCGATGATCGAAACCATCGAGCCGCCGCCGCCGGCTTTGGGATTTACACCCATGGGTTCACCTCACAGATCCAGGAAAATTGAATTTGAGTGTAACAGAACCGAAATAAACGGTGCATATACATATTGTTGGTCGCTGTTTACTGTGCGATTACGTCGATGGGCACGGAGATGGTTTTGGGCGGCATGCACTGGCTGCGGTCGCAGGCCTGGTAATGCAGCTTACCCTGGGCCAGGTGATTTCCGGCGGCAGAAACAATTTGCGCATGGATGACGAACTCACCGGTGTAAACACTGAGCCTGGTTCTGGGATCGGAGGCGAGGGTCATGGATTCCCCTGCCGGATAGGTAGCTGCGGCAAGTTGTACTCCCTCGGCGTTGGCGATGGAGAACGTGGTGGCGATCAGAAACTCATCGCTGGGGGTGTGGGAGTTGATGTGCAGTCCAGGGGCAACGCGAAAGTGCAGATCGACGGCGCTGGGCTTGCCGGCGTGAATGGTGACTTGCTCAGGGGAAAGGTAGACGACAGCCTGAGACTTTGAGCCGGCCCGGCCCGGGGCGCCAGAGTCGACGAACTGAGCGCGGGCGAGCAGAGCCGCCGCAAAGAGGGCTGCGATCGTTGAATGTTTCAAAAGGGTCATGCTACACACCGATTCGTCACCTAGTTGTCGCCAGCTTACTCTGCCAGCGCCTTCTTTATCTTCGCTTCCAAGTCGCTTTCTGACGTAAGACCCACCTGCGCGGCGACCACGTTACCTTTACGATCGACAAAAAACGACGTGGGCAACTCATCCAGGCCGCCGTAAGGAGTGGCGATGCTGTCGCCGTCCAGCAGAACCGGATATGGAATTTTTTCCTGCGCAACAAACTTGTTTGCGGCTTCTTTGGCCTTGGCCCAGCCCACCTTGTCGTCGGGCTTCAGGTCGTCGCCTTCGGTATCGATACCCACTACTTCGAATCCCTGCGCCGCGTACTTATTGCGCAGCTCAATGATCCAGGGAGTCTCAATTTTGCAGGGCGCGCACCATGTTGCCCAGAAGTTGATGAGCAGCGCCTTGCCACGATAGCTGGAGAGCGGGACCTTGTTGCCGCTCAGGTCATTGAGAGCGAAGGCAGGTGCCATTTTTCCCTGGAGCGGCGAAACATAAACGGGGGCGCCCGTAGCAGCGGTGGCAACCAGCTCACCCCTGGCGGCGTCGGCCAGCAGGCGCGCCGCGGCTTGCTGGCGGTACTCCCAATTGGCCCAGCCGGCCCATGCAAACACGGCCAGCAGAAACAGGACTGAGCCCAGAACAATGGTGTTGCGGCGCAAGGGGAAAGTGCTCATGGGGTTATTGTAAAGCGGAGCTAACGGAGTTAGCGTGAGGCAAGTCGTCAGGCCGGCGAGTCAGCAAGTCAGCGTCAATTCCCACACTAGCCGGAAAAACAATGGCCCGGCGAGTGTGGGGCACCCGGTTTGTTATCCCGGGTCTCGAAATCGAACCCGGGGCACCAGCCTCATAGTCCCTGGCCCCTGACCACTGATCACCGATCACTGACCACTGACCACTCTGATTTGTTACCATCAGAAACCGATGATTCAAGAGCACGATGACGAGTCGTTCCACCCGGCGGCGCTGGTGCGCACCGAGGCAGCGGCGCTCGAGGAACTGGCCCGGCGGCTCGATGGGCCGATGGCTGAGCCCTTTGCCCGCGCGGTTGAGCTGATACTGCATTGCGGCGGGCAGAACGGGCGCGTGGTGGTCACGGGCATGGGCAAGAGCGGCATTATTGCACAGAAAATTGCCGCAACGCTCAGCTCCACCGGTTCGCCGGCGCTGTTTCTGCATCCGGCTGAGGCGGTGCACGGCGACGTGGGCGTGCTGATGGCGGGCGATGTGGTGATTGCGCTGTCGGCATCGGGAGAAACCGAGGAGATTCTGCGCCTGCTGGCTACGCTCAAGCGCAAGGGCGATGCCCTGGTGAGCTTCTGCTGCAATCTCAAGTCGACCCTGGCCACGGCGAGCGACGTTGCCCTCGATTGCAGCGTGGAGCGCGAGGCGTGCGGGCTAAACCTGGCGCCTACCGCCTCGACCACAGCGATGCTGGCGCTGGGCGACGCGCTAGCCGTCGCGGTAAGCCTGCGCAAGGGCTTTCGCGCCGAGGATTTTGCCGAGCTGCATCCCGGAGGCAAGCTGGGCAAGCGGCTGGCCAAGGTGCGCGACCTGATGCACACCGGCGAAGAGGTGCCGGTGGTGGCGACGGATACGGCCATGGCCGATGTGATCTTCGAAATGTCGTCGAAAAAGCTGGGCATTACGACGGTGCAGGAAGATGGCCAACTGCGCGGCGTGATTTCCGACGGCGATTTGCGCCGACTATTGGAGCGGGAGGGCGGCGCGGCTCTCAGCCGCAAGGCCGGCGAGGCAATGAACGCGCATCCGCGCACCATTGGCGGCGACGAGCTGGCGGCAAAGGCACTGGCGATTCTTGAGGAACGCAAGATTACATCGCTGGTGGTGGTGGATGCCGATGCGAAGGTGAAAGGCCTGGTCCACCTGCACGATCTGTGGGGCGTGGAATTGATTTAGAAAACAGGGACTAGGGACTAGGGACTAGGGACTAGTGTCCTGTCTCTAAAGTCCGCGTACAAAAGCGAGCAATGGAGTCGAGTATCTGGTCCGCGGTCTTGTGCCAGATGAATGGTTTGGGATCTTTGTTGTGGTTGTTGATGAACGC
>Ga0181535_10002926_pt1 | contig 20254 bp, 12 predicted proteins | sample PEATcosm2014_Bin_44_FD_119774 | JGI IMG/M metagenome (GOLD analysis project Ga0181535, IMG submission 119774) | Peatland microbial communities from MTU Mesocosm Facility, Houghton, MI, USA - PEATcosm2014_Bin17_30_metaG | ecosystem: Environmental > Terrestrial > Soil > Wetlands > Peat | place... | reverse complement strand
TCAAGCGGGCGCTTGAGCAGCGGGTTGTCGTAGAGATAAATCTGACCAACCGAGAGGTAATTCGAGGCCCTCCAATATGCATCCATCTTCCGCAGCAAGTCCGGCGATAGCGCTGCTTCCATGATTCCTCTCCCCTTTCCTGCGCCGTCAAAGATTACACGGCAGCGAATGCGAGTCGACGGGCAGTTCGAGTTTCGCCCAACCGCCTTCAATATAGTCTAGTTCTGTTTTGTCCGTGTTAAGGGCTGTCTTTTAATCTCCTCCAGCTGCAGAATCCCGCTTTCCTTCCGAGCCTGTTAGCATTTCTTCTGTCGCCGTTAACGCGCCTGCCTTGTGCGTCTGGCGGAACGAATCTACCCCGCAAACAAGTTTGCGGTTTTTCTCTGTCAAAATCGGATTCGCCAGCGGAGAATCGAAAATGAGCTATCTTAAAAAATTCAAAGTCGCGCCGGGAAGCAAAGTCAAGCTCAAGAAGTTCGACCCGTCTTTCACCGGCGGCCACAAAAGCCCAAAGTCCGCGGCCGATGAGATCGAGCACTATCAGAAGAAGCTCCGCGAGTTGCAGGACCTGCTTTACGCCGAGCATGGGCATTCGCTCCTCATCTGCCTCCAGGCCGTCGACACTGGTGGCAAAGATGGTGTGATCAACCACGTTCTGGGCGCCATGAACCCGCAAGGCTGCCGTGTTGCGCCTTTCAAACAACCCTCCGCGGAAGAAGCGGCTCACGACTTTTTGTGGCGTGCGCACAAAGCCGCGCCTGCCTGCGGCGAAGTCGTCATCTTCAACCGCTCGCACTACGAGGATGTCCTTGTCGTTCGCGTTCACAATCTCGTTCCCAAAGATGTCTGGTCCCGCCGCTACGACCAGATCAACAACTTTGAGAAGGAACTCGTGGCGCACGATACCCACATCCTCAAGTTCTTTCTGCATATCTCAAAGGAAGAACAGCTGAAGCGCTTCAAGGAGCGCCTCGACGACCCCACCAAGCATTGGAAGATCAGCGAAGCCGACTATAAGGAGCGCGCCTTCTGGAAAGATTACGTCGCCGCTTATGAAGACGCGCTCTCCCGCTGCAGCACGGCGTACGCGCCATGGTTTGTCATTCCCTCCAATCACAAATGGTTCCGCAATCTTGCCATCGCGCGCATCGTCGTCGAACACCTGGAATCGTTGCGCATGAAATACCCAAAGCCGACAGTCAACATTGAAAAGATTCGCCGTGAGTACCACGCCGCCGAGCGCGCTTAGCGCTGCTCGTGGGTCATGGCACTCGCAAGGAACATTCTTATGAAAAAGCCTCTGCTGTGCGCCATACTTCTGGTTGGCGTCTCTTCCTTTGCTTCAGCCTCATCTGTCTTCACCACTAGGCTTGACGATCCGAAGGCGATCTATCTAACTGCGCAGGAGTTCGGCGTACACGGCGATGGGATTGCCGATGACACTGCGGCGATTCAGGCGGCGATCGACAAAGCGGAGGGCGGCGTTCGCGAAGGAATTGTCTTCGTGCCCTCAGGCCGCTACCGCCTGACGCGCACTGTCTATCTGTGGCCCGGCGTCCGCCTCATCGGCTATGGCGCCGAGCGGCCCGCCTTGGTGTTGGCTGACAATACGCCAGGGTTTCAAACAGGCGTGGGCGTCTTGGTCATGTTCACGGGCGCGAGTCCTGCGGTTATAAAGCGCTTCGGCAAACGCGTGCCGTTCCCGCCTCCAGGTAGCGTGCCACCGAATGACAATGTCGCCGACGCAGACGAAGACACATTCTACTCGGCAATGAGCAACATCGATTTCGAGATCGGCGATGGGAACCCGGCTGCAATCGCAATCCGGTTCCATGTCGCCCAGCACGCTTATCTCAGTCACATGGACTTTCACATCGGCTCGGGCCTGGCCGCGCTTACCGAAGTCGGCAACGAGGCCGAAGATCTCCATTTCTATGGCGGCCGCTACGGCATCCTCACCGACAAAACTTCGCCGGCCTGGCAGTTCACGCTCATCGATTCCGTCTTTGATGGCCAGCGCGACGCCGCGGTGCGCGAGCACGAGGTCGGCCTTACCCTCATCCGCGACACATTTCGCAATGTTCCCGTCGCCATCGACATCGACCCGCACTACTCCGACGAAATGTGGGCCAAGGACTGCCGCTTTGAGCAGGTCTCAAAAGCCGCCGTCATCATCAGCAACGAAAAAAGCCCTCTCACTGAAGTCGGCTTCGAGAATGCGGTGCTCAAGGACGTGCCAGCCTTCGCCCTCTTTCGCGAAAGCGGCAAGACGGTCGCCGGCAAGGGCGCGATCTACAAGGTTGCGACTTTCAATTATGGTCTCATCGTGCCGGGCGAAGGCATGACTGGCACGATCGGCCAGCGCTATGATGCCGATGCCCTAAGCGCGCTGCCCGCTCCGCTACCGCCGGCGATCCCCGCGCTGCCGCCCACTTCTGACTGGGTTAATGTCCATACGCTCGGCGTGGTGGGAGACGAAACCACCGACGACACCGCCGCAATCCAGAGCGCCATCGATTCGCATCGCGTGCTGTATTTCCCCAGCGGCCATTACCGAATCAGTAATACGCTCACCTTGAAAGCCGACTCGATTCTCATCGGCCTTCATCCCACGCTGACTCAGTTTGACCTCGAAGATTCTACTCCCGGTTTTCAGGGGGTGGGCGCGCCCAAACCGGCGATCTTCGCGCCGGCTGGCGGCGCCAACATCATCAGCGGCTTCGGAGTTTACACCGGAGGCATAAACTCGCGCGCGGTTGGCATTCTGTGGCAGTCAGGCACCGGATCGCTCATCGACGACATTCGCTTTTTGGGCGGCCATGGCGCCGGCTTCAATCCCTACAACAATAACCACACTGCCGATTCCGTTCTCGGCAAGCGTTGGGACGGCCAATATCCAAGCCTCTGGGTGACTCACGGCGGAGGCGGAACTTTCGCTGACATCTGGACTCCGGACACTTTCGCCCAAGCGGGGTTCTATGTATCGGATACGAAAACGCCCGGCCATGTCTACGAACTCTCCAACGAACATCATGTACGCAACGAAATCATCTTTGACCACGTCGAGAATTGGGACATCAATGCGCCTCAGACTGAAGAGGAGGCCGGCGAGAGTCCCTACTCGCTGTCTCTCGAATTCAACTGGTCGCACAACATCACCATCGCCAACTATCACGGTTATCGCGTCACGCGTACCCGCGCGCCGTTCCCCGCAGCAGTCCGCCTTTATCAATCCGGAAACATTCATTTCCGGAACGTGCATATCAATGCCGAGAGCGGCTATCCCATCTGCGATGACAATGGCTGCGGAACATTTCTCCGCGCCAGCAAATTCCCCTACGAAAACGCCATCCAGGACGTCACTCACAATCTTGAAGTCCGCGAGCGTGAATTCGCAGCCCTGGACGTTCCCGACAATCCGCCGAACCCCGCGCCGTCCGACGCTTCTGCCGCCCTCGCGCCTGGCGCAAAGGTCGAAAAACTCGCAGATGGCTTCTTTTCCGTCTCTGGCGCCGCGGTCGACGCTTCCGGCAAACTCTATTTCGTCGATCACCACGAGCAGCGCATCTACGGATGGACAGCTGCCGAGGGGCTGACGATTGAGCGGGACAATCCTCTTGATCCTGTGAACCTTGCATTCGATAAAGCGGGCGACCTTCTCGTGGTCTCCTCTGCCGGGCCGGAAGGAACCGTTTACTCTTTCCACCCGGGATCGCAGGAGGGTCAGCTGACAATCCTCGCGCCACAAGCCGCGATCCCTCATCCGGGAGCAGCGGCAATTCTCCCGGGGAATGTCTGGAACAATGGCGAGTTCAAGAACCAGCTCGACTTCAGCACTCTCACGTACAAAACGCTCGCCCAGATGTTTGCCGACGATGTATCGACTCCAAAGACAAAGGAGTACGTTTCTCCCGACGGGAGCGTCTTCCTGCCCGCCGGGCGCGTCTTCCAGCAGGGGCCGCCGGACTCGACCGGCTGGCGCTTCTCTGACAATCTCGACACCTACGGTTTCATCAGCTCTCTTCCCGGTCAACGTGTGTACGAGAGCAGCGCATCGGAAGACCGTACCTACAGCGCGCGTGTTGCAGCCGACGGCACGCTGACCGATCTCCAGCCCTTCGCGGAGCGCGGAGGTGAGAGCGTCGCTGTCGATGGCCAAGGGAACGTGTATGTCGCCAACGGGCAGGTTTTTGTCTACAACTCTACCGGGAAATTGATCGGCCAGATTGATGTTCCCGAGCGTCCGATCGACATCATCTTTGGCGGTGCGGGTCGCCACACACTGTTCATTCTTGCCCACCACGCGCTCTTCGCAGTTAAAGCAAAGGGTTAGAATCGATTCGGCGAAGCAAACGCCCCGCCGTCGGCGGAGCACCATGGGTGCGATACCGCAGCCAGGAGAGCAAATGGCACTGCACAACACCCGCAAGCTGAAGGCCAAGCCGACCAGCCCGATCGAGTCGGACGCCTTGCACAGGAACGGGCAGAAGTACGTATTCCCTGAAGTCTCGCGCGACTCGCAAGCCGTCTACCGGACCATTCACGATCAGCTCGTCCTAGATGGAAACTCGCAGCACAACCTGGCCACTTTCTGCACAACTTGGATCGAGCCCGAAGTCGAGCACCTCATGGATGAGTCTGCCGACAAGAATATGATCGACAAGGATGAATACCCGCAGACGGCGGCCATCGAAGAACGCTGCGTTCACATGCTCGCCGACCTCTGGAACTCCCCGGAAGCGGCGAGCACCATGGGATGCTCAACGACAGGCTCCAGCGAAGCCGCAATGCTCGGTGGTTTGGCGCTGAAATGGAATTGGCGCAAGCGCAGGCGCGCACAGGGTAGATCCACTGATTTGCCCAACCTCGTCATGGGACCGGTTCAGGTCTGCTGGCACAAGTTCTGCCGCTACTTCGACGTGGAGATCCGTGAGGTTCCCATGGAAGGCGACCGGCTGCTGCTCACACCCGAGGAAGTGTTGAAGCGTTGCGATGAGAACACCATCGGGGTCGTTGTCACGCTCGGAGTCACCTTCACCCTCCAATTCGAGCCGGTGCAGGAGATCAGCATCGCGCTCGACAAACTTCAGACCGAGACAGGTCTCGACATCCCCATCCATGTCGATGGCGCAAGCGGCGCTTTCCTCGCACCGTTCCTTCAGCCGGAACTGATCTGGGATTTTCGCCTGCCGCGCGTCAGGTCTATCAATGCCTCAGGCCATAAATTCGGCTTGGCGCCTCTCGGCGTCGGCTGGGCGCTTTGGCGCGAGAAGCAAGACCTTCCCGAAGAATTGATCTTCGACGTCAACTATCTCGGCGGCAACATGCCCACTTTTGCGCTCAACTTCTCGCGGCCCGGAGGCGAAATCATCTGCCAGTATTACAATTTCCTGCGCCTCGGCAAGCGAGGCTATCGCGAGATTCAGTCGGAGTGCGCTGCCATCGGAAAAGATCTCGCTGCCAAAATCACTGCGCTCGGTCCATTTGAAATCATCTATGACGGAGTCGGCGGCATTCCTGGTCTCTGCTGGAAGCTGAAGGACCCCGCCTCCTCTCCCTTCACGCTCTACGAGGTGGCCGATCGGTTGCGCGAGCGCGGCTGGCTGGTTCCCGCCTACTCCATGCCTCCCAACCGCGAAGACCTGGTCATTCAGCGCATCCTCATCCGTCACGGCTTCACTCGCACGATGGCTGAAGAGCTTTTGGTTGAATTACAACGTACCATCGAACATCTGCAGCATCCCTCGCACAGGCCTCAGCGAATCCACGCAGCGGCGCAATCCCATAATCACTCCGGCAGATAAGCCAACGTGCGCCGCGTCTTTCACGCCTGCCGGGCCATTGCAAGCTCCACGATCTCCCCAATCATCTGGGTGTACGAGAGGCCCGATTTTTTCGCGGCCATGGCGAACTCCTGCCCGCTTGAGAGCCATGGATTCGGGTTCGCTTCGATTACGTAAACGTCGCCCTTGCTCGACAGGCGCATGTCAATGCGGCCGTAATCGCGAAGCTTGACCGCGCGATAGGCCTTGACCGCGATCTCGATCAGCTTGGCTTCAGTTTCCTCGTCCAAATCCTCGGCGATCGCCGACTTCGTCAGCTTATACGCTTCCGTTTCTCTTTCGAATTTCACATCCTGGCTGGCGATTCTTGGCACCCCCTTGGGAAGCTTCGAGAGATCAAGTTCCACGAGCGGAAGCGCATGTGCGCTCTCATAACTGCCGAGGATGGCTGCGTAAATCTCGCGCCCCTCGATATACTCCTCAATCAACGCAGGAGAATCGAATTCCGTCTGAATGTAGGAGACCCGTTCCATGAGTTCCTTGACGCTGTTTACCACGGCATCAGCTCCGATGCCGATTGATCCGTCTTCTGAAGTTGGCTTCACGATCAGCGGGAACGCGATGTCGTGGGCGTGGTCGATCGAGCCACGATACGATGTCGCAAAATACGGCGACTGAATTCCGTAAAAAGCGAACATCTTCTTCGCAATCGATTTGTCCTGCGCGAGAATGTGCGCGTGCGGCCCCGCGCCGGTGTAAGGGATCTCCAGCATATCCAGGAAGGCCGTAACGTGCATCTCTTTGGTGTCATCCCCGGCATAGGACTCGGTAAGGTTGAAGATGAGATCGGAACTGCACTTGGCTAGCGCAATCAGCGACTGCGTGCGGCCGTCGAGAACGTGATACGACGGCTCATGACCCAGCTTCTCCAGGGCTTCGAAGATCTCTTCGCGATCATGCTTGATCGGTTTCTTCTTGCGCTTCTTTTGCCCCTTGCGCCTGCGCGGTGGAGGCACTTCTTCCTGCACTTCAGCGGGTTCCTCTTCCCACTGGTCATACAGCACGGTGACTTTCAACTTCGTTCCAGTCATGCGACCTCCAATCGGAGCGACGGGCTTGCAGCGCGCCTCATGGGTGAATGAATTTTCCGCGCACCAGGTAATTCATGGCCAGTGCCGTTGTGTACGCGGTAAACTCCGTCAAATGCTCTGGCTCTCTGCGCTGGTCCACGCGCAGACCGAGGTCTTCAACCCGCTTGCAAATGGCCTCCACCAGCCGCTTCACGATCGGACGCTGCACGCCGCTCCAATACGCGACTTTGTCGACAATGGGCTTGCGATGTTGGCGCAGCATCTCATGGGCCAGCCTGACGCCCTTCGTTCGCCGGCGAGAAGTATTGAAGATGTCCGCTAAGTCGGCGTCGAGCGCCAATTCTTCGACTGGAACTTCCCCCGGCAAACTGAGCCGATAGAACTCGCCGACTGTCGTTTCCATCTCGTCGACGGTAATGTCGGTGCGCCCGCGACGCCGGATAGGTTCCGCATCGCCCACTTTTCGCGCCATGCGATCGACATATCGGAGCTTCGCCAGCGCGCTCCAGCCCTTATAACGCTTCCGCCATTGCGATCGCGGCGTCAACCAAACGGCAAAGGTTTCTGCAAAATCTTCGTCGGGATGCTTCTGCGCGTACCACCCTGCCATGTGGCGAACGAACTTCCGTGAAAACGGTATGGGGCGGTAGTTATCCCGATACGCACGCCGGAACGGGCCGAACAGGTCGCGCCACTCTGCCGACTTGTAAAGCTGATACGCGTAATTGAACGCGTGTCCCGCTTCATGGCGCATGTACATCATGATCTCGCGAGTGTCTTCGAGGTCGTTCATCTCGCGCTCGAGTTGAGCCAAATCAGAGTTCGCCAGGTAGAACGGCATACCGATGACGGGCTCGCCTGACGGGCATCCCCATTCGTCGGTGAGATAGCACAGCGGACGGAACTTGTGGAGGCCCTTGGCTTCCAGTTCGCGATAAAGCTGCTGAACGAATCGCTCCAGCGGAGAGCCTTCGAGCTTGAGCCCCAGCTCGCGGATGGGTTTGGCGAGTGTCTCCTGAAACTCCGCTCGAGTTTGCTCCAGATTGCGCAAGTGGCTATTCAGATTTCTATACCACTGGACCTGAGTTGGTACGGAAGGGCGTATCGCTTTTGCACATAGTATTGAGGGCACGCCTCCGCAGAGCGCTGCGCTTCATTGCGCCGGCTGGCGCGACAACCACTGAAATAAAAGGGGTTCTGAACCAGAATCGGGCAGAGGAAAACGAAGCCTGAATCCCTCCGAGATGCGAACCGCGGCGAGCGTCTCTTCGGTGTAATCGATGTCGGAGAGAAGGGGATCCGATTGCGAGTGCAATCGAGCATTTGTTGCAAGCAATGCTGGCGGTGGATGGAGCCGGTGGCCATTGGCTTCGGCACAACCACTTCTGAAGCGGCTCTGCCCCTGGCAATGGAACGAATGGAAGAGTTCGGCGTGCCGCGGTGGATCGCTTCGTTTGTGATCCCTCTGGGCTACGGCTTCAGTATGTGCGGCTCAAGTGTGTACATCTCTTTGGCCGCGGTCTTTGCTGCGCAGGCCGCGGGAATCCATTTAACACTTGGGCAGCAGGTCGCGATGCTCGGCGCTCTCGCGTTAGCCAGCAAGGGAATGGCGGGCGTGTCGCGGGGGGTCTTTGTGATCCTGCTGGCGACGGCGAGCAGCGTTCATCTTCCAACAGAAGCCATTCTTATGATTTTGGGCGTAGACACGATCATGGATATGGGAAGAACCGCCGTAAACGTGCTGGGAAACTGCGCTGCCAGCGCAATCATCGAGCGAACTGAGGACAAACTCGTGTTTTCGCGCCTTTCGAGTAGCGACGCATAGCCCTCGGCGGGTTGCAGCGAATTTGCATCGGCAACCTGCCGGCCTCTTCCGCCACACCTTATTCACGGCGCAGTAAACAAGACATCCGGATAACGATGCTGTTTTCTGTTCGTTACAGGTTTGCTCAACATATCCCCAATAAGAGCCAAACTGGAAAAACGGCGTCTCGTGGAGACTTTTTATCGTTCGAATGTGTTCAGCAAGAATGCGTCCGCCATGGACTGATTGCCGATGTCATTGGGATGTATGTGATCGCCCGGATCCAAGCCGGTGCGCAAGCGCGAGGGATGGTTCGGATCACGCACAACGGCATCGAAGTCAACAACCGAATCGAATTCGCCGCTGCTTCTTATCCAAGTATTCACTGTTTGGCGCGTGGCTTCGCCCACGGGGCCAGCCAGCCAGACTCCCTCTTCAGGCGTGAGCGTTGCGCCGATGACCTTGATGCCGTTGAGATGTGCGCGGGCGATCAACTGCCTGTAGCCGGCGATAAGATCCTCTGCCACCAAAGCGCCCGGACCGGTGATCTGCCCGTGAAGATTGATGTCGTTGATTCCCTCTAGCAGCACCATCCAGCGCACTCCCGGCTCGCCGAGAATATCGCGATCGAATCGCGCCAGTGCGCTCACTCCGGCTCCGTCGCGAAGCACCTCGTTGCCTGAAATTCCTTCATTGAGGACGGAGATGCGGGGCCCCGCCTGCAAATCATTCAGCCTTGCAGCAAGCAATGTGGGCCACGCGCGATCGGCATCGCCGGTGGTGCCGAAGCCATCGGTAATCGAATCTCCGAGGCACGCGATGGCAAAACTCGAAGACGGCGCCTCCACGTCAATGCTGCGAAGCCACAGGTAGCCGGTGGTCGTGTCTCCTTTGGGCATTGATACAGAAGTCGTCGTGTCTCCGCCGGCAATATACGATGTGTGCAGGCCAACCATGTGATTTGCGGGCTCTCCATCGCTCTTTGCCACATACAGCGAAACGGCAAGGTCGGACATCGGCTTCACGTCCATATCGATCTCGTCGCTCACAATTACGGCGCCCGGACTGATCTCGACACCCGGGTTCCCGCTGAATGTAACCTTGTGATCGCTTGCAGGATCGATTGAAGATTCGGAGGTTCGTATTGCAATATGGGCATCGGCGATAGAGACAATTCCAAGCCCGAACGCATTCGAGAACTCGATCCTTAGTCTGTTGCCTCCGATGCTCGTATGCACAATCATCCGGACTGTCTGATCCTGAACCGTCTTCGGGATGCGAAGCGGCATGGCTGGTCCCTTGAGCTTGGAGAAATCGGGCATGGTGACGCCGGGTGGCAATTGAGGGATCTCCTGAACCGTCCGGCTTAGCTCCAGCGCGGTGGCCCAGGTGGCAACCCAGTGATCGGCACGGTTCCCGCCGGATTGCGCAGCTATGAAACTTCCGCCGAGAGAGGCGACCATGATCAGCACGAGACACCGAACCCAATTCGACATTCATCACCTCTTACGAGCAGTTAATTACAAACTTCCTGGGCATACAGGACGGTTTGAGTTAGGACTTACTTCAACGCGGCCAGCTGGAATCATTCGTTCACGTCTCCAAGCTGACTCCGCCGCAAGCCGGCGAGGACGCGTGCATGGTCTCAATCGCTCGCCAGGTGGCGATCGAAGAACTTGATCATGACGTTGAATGCGTCGCGCGATTCCGGCACGTCGGCATTGTAGAAAAAGCCATGGAAGAGCCCCTCCCAAACATGTAACTCGGCGTCAACGCCAAGTTTCACCAGCTGCTCATGGGTATAGATAGCTCCGCTGTAGGCGAAGTCGCGCGTTCCCGTGATCAACAAAGTGGGAGGAAATTTTGCCAGTACTTCAGGCGAATCAAGCGGCGACACGAGCGGGTCATGCTTCCCGGCCGTACTGAAATAGCCAAGTGCCGAGGCGCCCGGAGGACCGGCAGGCGGCATGCGCGCTTCGCCAAGCGGAAATGCCATATTGGCTGCGTCTCCACCAAAGCCGCCGGCCGATGCGCAATAAACTCCGATGGCGCCTGGAGAGGGGAGGCCGTGCGCCTCGAACCAGGCCATCGACATCGCAGTCAGCATGCCGCCGGCCGAGCAGCCGTAGATTCCGATACTGCGCGGCTTATATGTCTTCAGCAGGCGAGAGTAAACGCTGGCAACGTCTTCGCTCGCTGCCGGGAATTTGTTGTCCGGCCCCTCGCGGTAATCGACCGTAATCACCTTGATGCGCATGAGCGCCGCAATCGGGATTGATTCCAGTTCAGCGCATCCCGGCCAGCAGCCTGAAAAACCCCCGCCATGCAGATTCACGAGAACTCTGTGTCGGTTTCGCGCGGAGATTCCGCCTTTCGGCGTGTATTCAACCACGTGCACACCGGCGATCTGAAGATCTCTTTTATCGACAGCGAAAAGCGCGTTGTCCCGCTCAATGAACGGCTTCATAAAGAACGGAACACCGTGATCCTGTTTGACGAGTTCCGGATCCTGCATCTGAATGAGGTGTTGGGAGACGTAAGCCTTGGCCTCCGGGCTCAGAAAGCTAGACACGGGAACCGTTAGCGGTGGAACATGCACTGTGCCATCGGCGTCCGCTGTCACTTTTGCGGGGGCAGGAGCATCCTGAGCCGTTGCATACTTGGATGCAGCGGCGACTATGAAAGCAAGTGCAAGGACGGTGCGCAGGTTCGAGCGGAGCGAAGCGGTCATCATCGTGTAACCCTCATGGGTGAGCCATTGAACGCCAGAAACGCCGGATTGTGTACTGCGCAGTATCGCGGCGCTCCTGGCTTGAGTTTCAATCGTGTGGCAGTGCCGAACTGCATTTACTGATGAAGATATCGGTCAAAGAACCTGGCAATGACTTCATAGGCCTCTCGAGACTCCGGTAGATCGGAGTCGTACCAGAACGCATGCGGCAATCCGTCCCAGACATGCAACTCGGCCACTGCGCCGGCATGGTTCAGCGCGTTGCAGGAGTTGACTGCCGAAGAATACTCGAAGCCGCGCGTGCTGGTGATGAACAGTGTAGGCGGAAACTTCGCAAGCAGATCGGGCGAATTGATGGGATAAACAAGCGGATCATTGGGGTCAGCGCCACCCAGGTAAGCGGGGAATTCGATCGACGGCGGCGCGACGCCCGGATGGGGAGCTGGCGGCGCCTGCATCCCCATGAGCGGTCCCACCACATGAGCTGAGTCACCGGCAAACATGCGGCCCAGCGATGCGCATAAAATCCCGATCGCAGCGGGGTTGGGAAGATTGTGCTTCTCAAACCACGCAACGGACATTCCTGTCAGCATGCCTCCCGCCGAGCAGCCATAAAGGCCGATATGCTGCGGGCTGTAATCTTTCAATACCTGCCAGTAAACTGCCGCAACATCTTCGCTGGCAGCAGGGAACTTCGACTCGGGCCCCATCCGGTAATCGATGCTGATGACCTTGATTCTTTCGATCGATGCTATGGGAATCGACTCAATCAGGGACGCGGTTCTGGCGCCCGAAACAAATCCTCCGCCGTGAACGTTAAGCAGCACTCGATCGCTATTCTTATCGGCAATTCCATCCGTGGGGGTTACGATTTGCGTGAAAACTCCGCCTATCGTTCTCTCCTCAATCTTGACTGGATAGCGCGTTTCGATCGGGTCCAAAAACCATCGCATGATTTCGTCCTGCCTGGCGCGATAGCCTCTAATGTCGTGATCGGCGCTCGGACCCCCGTCAAAAGGCTTGTCGACAAGAAGATGAATCATGTAAGTCCGGGCTTCCGGGCTCAATAAGTTGGATAAGGGAACGGAAAGATGGTCGATGACGACCGTGCCGTCAGATTTGGAGTGGCCAGGCTCTTCGGCCCACATCGACCTGCGAGTGCCGTTTATGCAGAGCGCGCTCGCAGCCATCCCGGCAAAGATTGCAACGCGTCGCATCATAGAGAACTTCCCATTGTCCTGGCTGAACTCCCGGTGGCTGCGATCGGTGTCCAACAAGAGAAAACCGATCGCGCTGGGTGGGTAAAAAAGTGGGCTGATGCATGTCTGGGAGAGCATCAGCCCTTGTTGAACCTCGTGTTTTTACATCAGGAAAGTCTGATTCGAGAGCTTTCCGTCGCCATTGGGTTTACGGGCAAATCAGGAAGTTGCGCTGAGAAATCTCAGAACGTGATCCTGCCCTCGAATTGCGCCGTGCGAGGAATATTCGCCTGCGTGGTTACCTCTCCGAACCCCGGCACGCCTACCAGACTGCTGGGCAAACCGAACTGCGGGTGGTTGAACAGGTTAAAGATCTCTCCTGAAAACTTGAAGGTAGCTTCGCGCGGCAGACCAAAACTCTTGCTGAACACCGTATCGAAGTTGGCAAGTCCGTTTCCGCGGAGACTTGGATCGACGCGGGGTTCGTTACCGAAGCTGAATTCGCCCGGCTGCTGGAAGCACGCGGTGTTGAACCATTCTGCCGCCCGCGCGGCACTATGCACCGAGCCCTGTCCTGCTTTGTTGCAGCCGGCGGTGTACGCGGGCCGAATGACTCCCGACTGTCCTGGACCAAAGGGCGCTGTGCCTGCGCCAAACTGGCTTAAGATGTTTGCCGGAGCCGTTAGCGCAATGGGCGGGCCGCTACGGAAGATTGTAATTCCGTTCACTCGCCAACCACCGAGGACCGCATTCGCTGCGCCGCTCATCGTGCGGAGATATGGTTGCCCATGACCGAAAGGCAGGTCAAAGCCATAATCGATCACAAGATTACTCTTGATGTCCTCCATGCTCAGCGATTTCTCAGCCTTCAGATTGTAGTTGTCCTGCGGAATTCCCTGAGCTCCCTGGCCATCGAGGAATGAGCTGGTGTTGTCGGTATCGCTCATAATCTGGCCGAGGGTATAGGCCACCTGCAGGATATCGCCATGGGTCATGCGCAGATCGTATTGCATCTGCAAAGCACCATAGGTCGAATTGCCGTAGCGTGGATTGTACTGCAGCATTCCATCGGGATACTGCGGATGAGGTTCGAGAAGGTAGCCCTCCTCAACGGTTGGGCCGCCGACGACCGAGGTTGCGGGCAGTATGCCGAAGAACGGATTCGGGACCTGTTTTAGAAGATTCGCTTGCAGAGAATCATATTGGTCCGGAAGCTGGTTCAGGTTGTAGCCGGGACCTGTGTAGGCGCTGGCAATAACGAGATGGGTACCTTTCGCGCCGGCATAAGCGATGGTCAGGCTGCTTTTTGCTCCGAGCGCTTGCTGCACAGCGGCGTTCCACTGCTGCGTATAGCCGTAGGGAACTTCAGGAAGGCCTGCCCATACACCCCCGCCCAACAGAGCGTTCAGCGCCGCCTGGGTATGGCCGCCAGGCAAAACAAAGCCGTTCGGCAAGGGATTATCCACTGTGGCAATGAGAGGTTGCCCCACGGTGTTGGTGTAGTTTGTGTTTGCGCGATTGATCGGGTTCAACTGGGGTCCTTCCTGCGCCAAATCTGGCGGCAGGTACGAGATTCCGTATCCGAGACGAAACACAGTTTTCGGTGTGATTTGATAATCCAACCCAGCTCGAGGAGCAAACAGCTGCCAATGAAGCATTTCATCTCTGGTGCCTGAGTACTGCGAACTGCCAAGCAGAGCCGTCGAACCGGTAAGCGGGACGGTCTGACTGGTTGCCGGATTGGTGTAGGACGAAATCCCGCCGATGGTGACCGCGGCGTTGGGTAGCAGCACTGAATCAAGGTCATGCTCTTCGGAAAATGCTCCGGGCTGGGTCCAGCGCACTCCCGCGGATGCTGTAAGTTTCTTGGTTACCTGGTAGGTGTCGGAAACATACAGCGCATAGTCATGCAGATAGGCATGCTCTGTGCCGCCGTATGATCCAGTTGTGCCCGATGGGATGCCCATCAGGAAGGATGCCAGGGCGTTGCCAGTCGTCGTATCGGTGGCCGACGAGGCGGTATAGAACGGCGTAGCATTCAGGCCATAGGTCCAATATCCATAGGCTTCCCACAGCATCTGGCGCCATTCGCCGCCGGCCTTGATGGTGTGGTGGCCGTGAACCTTCGTCATACCTCCGCTGATGCCCCACACGTTGTTATTCCAATACAGGGTGCTCTGAGCCGCACCGATGCTATAGCCTTGAATGCCGAGAGCGGGCAAAATGCCTTGACGATTCTCGCTTTCGCCCTGAATGGTGCCATAAGCAGTGCCCAGCGACGACATATTGAAGCCATTGCTCAGGATCTGCTGGAAGTTGTAGTTCTCAAGGTACGAAAGATGAATGTCGGCAAAAGTAGTCGCATTGAAGGTGTGGCTGTCGCCGACTTCAGCTTCCTGCGTATTGTTTCCGGTCGGACCCAAGCCCGTATTCGTGCCCGTCGGATCGCTGGGCCCATTATGGGGATTCCAGTATGTGTAGCGCACAAAGAGCGAGTCTTTCTCATCGGGCGTCACATCTCCCCGTACATTGAATTGAGTCTGGTAACCCTCGGAAGGCGCAGAGGCCGAGAAGTTTGTCGTGAAAGGCGTTTGCGTTATCCGCGATTCGTTGGGAGTCTCCAGTTTTGCAATGTTCTGGGCGGTAGTGTCTATATAAGTTAACTTATTGCCGGGCAGCGGGGTTCCGGGCGTGCAACCATACGACCCGACGGCAGGACAATAAATGACCTGCGGATCGGCGGAGAAATCGCCCGCCAGTTCCTTTGTGGTTGGCATGGTTTCGCTCTCGGGCGAAGATAAAAGCAGGGACTCGTGCTCCCAGGAAAAGAAGAAGAAAGCCTTGTTTCTGACAATCGGTCCGCCGAGGTTGGCCCCATATTGATTCTGGTGCAGCGGTGTCTTTCCCAGATTGTCGTGGTTGCTGAACCAATTGTTCGCGTCCAGATCCGTGTTGCGCAGGTACTCATATGCGTTCCCGTGAAACGCATTTGTGCCGCTCTTGGTGACGATCTCAACGACGCCACCGCCGTATCCGCCGAATTCCGGGCTTACGTTGCTGGTGGAAACGCGAAACTCCTGAACGGCATCCTGGGTGGGAACGAGCGGATCCACATTATTCTCGGCAATATTCTGCTCCATGCCATCAATAAAGAAGATGCTCTCACCGCTAAAGCCACCGCCAATCTGGTAGTTGTTGTATGCAATCGCCTGCGTCTGCCCGTCGCCCTGATTGGACATGGTGCTGCCCTGGGTTCCGCCTCCCGGAACCACGCCGGGAATGAAGTCGAGCAGATTGTTTACATTGCGTCCATTCAGCGGTGCCTCCTCAACTTGCTGGCCCTGCACGACGCCGCCAAGTGACGCGCTCTCGGTCTGCATCTCGGATTGAGCAGCGGACACGACCACCGTCTGACTTTGTGTACCCACTTTCAAGGTCACATCCAACCGCACAACGGCGCCAACTTGAAGGTTGATTCCGCTTTGCGTGAGCGACTCAAAGTCCTTCTTTGTGACCGTAATGTCATACACGCTCGGATTGAGGTCGACGAAGCTGTAATTACCGGAAGCGCCCGTTACCGCGGTCTGGCTCGCATTGGTCGCGGTGTTCTTCAAAACAACCGTGGCATCCGGAACAATGGCGCCCGAGGGGTCGGTCACCAGACCCACGATAGACCCGGAACTGGTTTGCGCGCGAGCGTTCACCGTGAAGGCGACGCAACTGAAAAGCATCAGCAGCAGGAACGCTGCTGTGTGCATCACCGGTAGGCGAACTAACCCATTAGCCCAGGATTTCATCGCCAGGTTTCTTTGCTTCATCCTCATAAAGCCTCCTGCTTGCAATTTCTGTTTCCGAATTCCCATGCCAACTGACCCTTGAACCAGGAGAAAGCGGCGTTGCGTGTGTGAGGGTCCTGATGCGGCCTGCTGACCGGCTGAAACCCAACGACTGACAATCCCCTACCGAGCGCAAACTCGATGGCCGCGGAGCCGACAATTCCTCTGCGATTCGGATTCCGGCAAATATAGAACTGGGGATTGCTGCTTACCATTTTCGAACGAAATGCTAGATATTTCATTCGCACTTGTCAATAACAAAATTATTGACATGTATTTGCAATTTCTGCTAACCTGTAAATACATTTTGGCAAACGTTGATAAGAAACAGGTTAGAATCACCATGTGGAAAGCGGAAGTTAATCACGCACTGTGAATATCGGCTAAGTTGCGAAGCGAGGAGACGGCGAGCTGATAGATATACTTGGCGAAACACGACCATACTGGTCACGCTCGACGGGAGTGAGTCATGATGGCAGAAAATCTCGAAGTTGAGTCCCTCGGCGGAACCCCCAAGTACAAGCAGATTTACACCCGCCTGCGGAGCGCACTGGCGAATCGCGAATTCGCGCCAGGCGACAAGCTGCCGAGCGAAAACGAGCTCGTCGAGCAGTTCGGCGCCAGCCGTCCCACGGTCGGACGTGCCCTGGCCCAACTGGAGAACGAGGGCCTGGTCGAGCGCAGGGCCGGCTCGGGAACCTTCGTTCTGGAGGAGAAGAGCACAGAGAATTTCGTTCTCGGCCTCCTCATCCCGGACCTTGGAGTGACTGAGATCTTCGAGCCCATCTGCCGCGGCATCTCTATTGAGCGCACCGGACCCTCCCACGATCTGCTGTGGGGGGCGACGCTCTCTCCTGGAGCGCCGGTTGAAGACCAGGCGCAGCAACTGTGCGAGTACTACCTGCAGCGTAAGGTCTCGGGCATCTTCTTTGCACCCCTGGAACTGGCTGCGCAGAACGAAGAGATCAACCGCCGCATCACGGCCGCTATTGACGAAGCTCAGATTCCGATTGTCCTTTTGGACCGTGATCTTTACGCATATCCACAGCGCAGCAACTACGATCTCGTGACGATCGATCATCGCCGCGCTGGATTCGTGATTGCCCAGCATTTGATCGAACGCGGCGCAAGGCGCATTGTCTTCTTCAGCCGACCGCATTCGGCGCCCACTGTCGCTATGCGCACCGCGGGCGTTTTCGAAGCCATCCATGCGTCCGCAGATCGTCATGTCAGTGGGTGGACCGAATCCGGAGATCCAAACGATGTTGCTCTGATCCGCTCCATCCTGACGCGGCATCGGCCGGATGGTTTTGTCTGCGCCAACGATTTCACTGCAGCACGCCTGATGACCTCGCTCTATACTCTCGGCGCGGACGTTCCATCCCAGGTGAAGGTAACGGGCTTTGACGACGTGCGCTACGCCAGCCTGCTGCAAACGCCGCTCACCACCATACACCAGCCCTGCCTTGAACTGGGCGCTACCGCCCTTGCCGCCATGTTTGCACGCATTAAGAATCCTGCCATGCCGGCCCGTGACTATCTCCTCGATTTCAAACTTGTTGTCCGTCAGTCGACGGCTTTATCAGACCCCGGCAGCGTATCAAATCCTTCGCTGGAGAGCAGCGCCAATAGAGAATAATCCGCGCGCGAGAGACTAATCCGCATTGCGAACCATGATCGACGGAGGATTTAAAGGGGAGTTGACAGTGAAGATTCTCAGCATGGGTGAAGTTCTCTGGGACGTGTTGGGCGAGGTGGAGTACCTCGGAGGCGCGCCTCTCAATTTTGCGGCCGTGTTGCAAAGGCTTGGAAACACGGCCGCGGTAGTGACCGCCGTCGGCAAAGATGAACGCGGCATCCGGACGCTCAAGGCCATGCAGGATCTCGGCCTGACCACAGAATTTGTGCAGCAAGTCAACGAGCGGCCTACAGGCACCGCATTCGTTTCCACAGATGGAGATCGGAACGTAGTCTTCACAATTGATCGGCCGGCGGCATTCGATTTTGTCGAGGTCGATGCGTCGCTGCTTGAGCGCGCGGTTCACTTCGCCCCCGACTGGCTTTATTTCGGAACCCTCGCACAGGCGAACCCGCGCGTGGAAACGGCGCTCCAGCGTTTGGTCAAAAACCTTCCTGAAACACGGTGTTTCTACGACGTGAATCTGCGCAGGGGACATTGGAATCTGGCACTGGTCGAAAGGCTTTCCTCTGCGGCCCATGTTCTGAAGCTCAACCGTCACGAAGCCGAAATACTCCATGAACTAACGAGGGGAAAGAGCGATTTCAGCCTCGAAGACTTTTGCGGCCATTGGTCTTCGACATACAACATTCCAACCATTTGCGTGACTCTGGGTAGCCGCGGGTGCGCCATCTTCAATCACGGCAAGTTGCACTCCTTCGAAGGATTTACGGTCGAGGTAGTCGATACGGTTGGCTCAGGCGATGCCTTCGCCGCGGCCTTTCTGCACGGACTGAACGCCGGTTGGCCGATCGAAGAAAATGCCACCTTTGCAAACGCGCTCGGTGCGCTCGTCGCCGGCCGACGGGGAGGAACTCCCGACTGGAATATCGAGGAGCACTTTGCGCTGATTCGCTCCCGCTCTGCGTCACACAATAAATCGAACTCGTCCGCACCGCGGTGACCCGCGCGAGATCTTCCATGAAAAACCAGGTTCAATTGATTGCCTATGTCGATCGCCTCTCCGCAGGCAGAATTCAGGATCTTGCCTTACTGCTCAATGGTCCTTTGGCAGACGTCTTCGGAGGGGTTCACTTACTTCCCTTCTTCGATCCGATCGACGGTGTTGATGCCGGATTTGATCCCATCGACCACACGCGGGTCGATCCCCGGCTGGGTACGTGGGACGACCTGCGCGCGTTGGGCGGCCGCCTGGAGCTCATGGCCGACCTGATCGTCAACCACGTTTCCAGCCAGTCGCCGCAGTTTCAGGACTTCTCTGAAAAAGGCGCCAATTCCCCTTACGCTGGAATGTTCCTCACCTATGATCGCGTCTTCCCGCAGGGCGCCACGGAAGCCGAACTGCTGCGCATCTATCGCCCGCGGCCCGGGCTTCCGTTTACCTACTCAACCATGCGCAATGGCGAAAAGAAGCTGCTCTGGACCACCTTCACGCCGCAGCAAATCGATATCGACGTGACCCATCCGCAGGGCCGTGCCTACCTGAGCGCAATTCTGGAGCGATTTCATACAGCCGGCATTCGCGCCATTCGCCTTGACGCTGTCGGCTACGCCATCAAGAAACCGGGCACCAGTTGCTTCATGATCCCGGAAACTTTCGGCTTCATCGCCGAGCTCACGAAACAGGCCCGCGCCCTCGGCGTGGAAGTTCTCGTCGAGGTGCACAGCTATTTCAAGCAACAGGTCGAGATCGCCCGTCAGGTTGATTGGGTCTACGATTTCGCGCTGCCGCCACTGATTCTGCATGCCCTTTACGCGGCCGATGCCCAACCACTTTGTGAATGGATGAAGGTCCGGCCGCGCAATGCCATCACCGTCCTCGACACGCACGACGGTATTGGAGTCATCGATGTCGGCGCCGACCAGCAAGGCAATCCGGGCCTGCTTGCGCCCGAGGCCATCCATAACCTGGTCGAAGAAATCCATCGCCGCAGCCATCACCAGAGCAAACAGGCCACTGGAGCTGCGGCCAACAACCTTGACCTCTACCAGGTCAACTGCACCTACCTCGACGCGCTTGGCGGCGATGAAACCCTCTACCTCATCGCGCGCGCCATCCAGTTCTTCGTGCCCGGCATTCCCCAGGTCTATTACGTCGGCTTGCTCGGCGC
>Ga0181535_10002925_pt1 | contig 20254 bp, 24 predicted proteins | sample PEATcosm2014_Bin_44_FD_119774 | JGI IMG/M metagenome (GOLD analysis project Ga0181535, IMG submission 119774) | Peatland microbial communities from MTU Mesocosm Facility, Houghton, MI, USA - PEATcosm2014_Bin17_30_metaG | ecosystem: Environmental > Terrestrial > Soil > Wetlands > Peat | place... | reverse complement strand
GCCGCGAGAGTGCGTTTTCGAGTTGCAGATTGTAGGGCGGATCGGCGAAGACGAGATCGGCGCACTCCGGCGGCAGCCTCGCCATCTCGGCCAAGCAATCGCCGGTGAGGATGGTGTCGAGGGGAAGCGCGCCGCGCGTGGCGGAACGCGCCGGCGAACTCCCAGTACGCAGAACCTTAATCTGGGAGTCCGGACCGGGCGCTCCGGCACGTTGGCTACGCATGAACAAAAACCGCTACGCAACTGCCACGGGCCCGCGTTCATTTGCATGACGCTTGGGAGCCCTGAACATACCTTGCGTCAGCTTGGGTAAAGACTGCGTTGCACCGGCAAACTCCAGAGTGTCCCCTTTTCGCACGCGGCCCGGCGCGAAAGTCCGCAAGGATCAGGGTTAGGCAGCCCTGAAAGGCCGGAAACTCAAGCGGTGAAAGGGACAAGGCCCATGTTCGGCGATCGCCGCGAGATGGGCTTTCGTGCCATAGCCGAAATGCTGGCTGAAACGATAAGCGGGATAAAGCGCGCAGAGGCGGCGCATCAAGCGGTCGCGGGTCACCTTGGCGATGATGGAGGCGGCGGCGATCGAGGCGATGGCGGCGTCGCCCTTGATGACCGCCTCGGCGGGGACGCCGAGATCCGGCGGCACATCCTTGCCGTCGATCAGCACATGGCAAGGCGCGGCGGATAGCGCGATGAGGGCCCGGCGCATGGCCAGAAAGGTCGCCTGCCTTATATTGATTTGATCGATTTCCGCGGCGGTCGCGAAGGCCACCGCGACCGCCTGCGCATGCAGCAGGATCTCGTCATAAAGGCGGTCGCGTTCGCTGGGCGAAAGCTTTTTTGAATCGTTCAGCCCGCGCGGCAGCTTTCCCGGATCAAGGATGACGGCGGCGGCGGCAACCGGCCCGGCAAGGGGGCCGCGTCCAGCTTCGTCGATCCCCGCCACCGGCCAAATTCCGCGCCCGCGCAGGTCTCGCTCGACCCGGAAATCGGGTTTAGTCATGCGGCACGCTTCCGAGGTGCCACTCGGGCAGGCTTATTTCTTGCCGAAGCCGAGGTTGCCAAACCGCGAATTGAAGCGCGACAGGCGGCCGCCGCGATCGAGCAATTGCTGCGAGCCGCCGGTCCAGGCCGGATGGGTGGTCGGATCGATGTCGAGGTTTAAAGTTTCCCCCTCGGCGCCATAGGTGGAACGGGTCAGGAACTCGGTTCCGTCGGTCATCACCACTTTGATGTAGTGGTATTGGGGGTGAATATCGGCTTTCATCGGCAAATCCCTGTAACTATGCGCCCTCTTCGCAATCCTTGCCGCGAAGCCGCGCCCTTCGTCAATGATGACCGGAGTGGCAAGCCCTATACCCCAGCCAATGGCGCGTTACAAGGGCGGCACGCGAGCATGTGTACGTTGCCGCACGAGCTCCCCTCTTAACTTCATTGCAACGGCTCGATCACTCTAGCGCAACAGCCACGATTCATCTATAATAATCAATATCTTATGGCGCCTTTGAAGAGGCTGTCATAGCGCCGCCGGCCGGTCAATCAAAAGAGCCCGCTAGAGAAGCCCGGGAGCCAAACTGAAACGGTTTTCACCAGGGAGGAACAGCCATGAGCGATTTGAGGCTCGATAGTGATCTCGCCGACGATTTGGTGCGGGCATTTCAGCGGTGCGGATTCAGTACCGACGAAATCAAGCGGATATGCGAGAGCGATATTCTCCTCGAGTTTCGCAAAGTTCTCACCGGACACGCCCGCATCTTCGCCATCGAACACATCATTGATCTCGACGCCAACCCGTTTGTCCCAGATGGTTGGAAGGTGGAGGAACACCAAAAGGGCGGTCCGTTCAATTGGGACGCATCCAAGGTTTCGCTTTATCTCTCGGACCAACAGAAGAGTGGCAACTGCATTGAGGGCAACAAGCTTCGTGAGGAACTCGCGGGCAAGCCTGTCCTCAACGCCAATGTGCTCGACTATTTGCTTGCCGACCCGCATCTCATCCCCGAGGATTGGACAGATAAATACGTCTTCTTCTGGGGAACCATTTACCGCCATTTGGATGGGAGCCTATGCGTCCGCTGCCTGTGCTGGGCCGACCCGAAATGGCGGTGGCGCTACGTCTGGCTTGTCCGCGACTTGCATGGCCACAGCCCCGCTGCGGTCCGCGTTGAAGATAAAGCTTAGTTCCGCAGCCGGCGGCCCGTTACAAGGGCGGAAGGGGGCGGCGTGTGGCGGCGTTATGGAACCGCTATAGGTTTCGACGCGGCGGTGCGGGATTTGTCCAATCCGGCCTGTGCGATCTGGAAGCTCCAGCCGGATGGCCTTCCGTTGGTACCCCTCTTTCTGTTACATGAGAACCGGCCGCGCGCTCTGGGGCTAGTCACTCGGGCCTCGGCTTGCCGGGCCTCGCGCGGCTCTTTTATCTCCGCGTTAGGGACAACCGACGGATGGCCCGTTTTGCCGAAAGTAGGATTGGCAGGCGCGACGGAAAGCCGATTTCGGCGCGCGTCCTTACGGGCAGTGTGCGCGTTTTGGATTTTGCGCTTCTGCTCGCCGCGGCCTGGCTTGCGGCGATCGGCGTAGGCGCGTGGCTGGAGGCGCCTTTGCACGGTATTTTGGCGCTCGCCGCCACTCTTGGCGCGGGGACGGGTAGCATCGTACTTGCGTCGCAAGGGGTCTACACATTGGAGCGCCTCCACTCCCCGCGATCGCAAATCTGGCCGATTCTAAAAGCGGTCCTGCTCGCCGCCAGCGCGGTGATCACTTGCCTGTTCCTCATCGATGCCAAGGCGCCGCCAATGCGCGTGTTTCCCTTCGCCTTCGGGGCGAGCGCGCTCCTGTTGCTCGCGAGCTTCCGGCTTGGTCTTCGTGCATTGATCCGGCGATGGATGAAGGCCGGCCGCTTTCGCCGCCGTATCGCCGTCGTCGCGGTCAGCGACTTCAGCCAGAAATTCATCGAGAGGCTGCAGGCAGAACCAGACGCATTCGAAATCACCGGTGTTTACGATGATCGCCTGGCCTCCGGCCGCGTTTCCCCGGTCCATGGGAACGTCCCAGTTCGAGGCTCCGTCGCCGACCTCGTGCGCGACAGCCGCGAGGAGAAAGTGGACGTGATCGCGGTCGCGCTGCCGCTCAATGCAGCGCAACGCATCTCAGCTGTATTGGAGCAGTTGAGCAGCACGGTAGCGGACGTCTGCCTGACCACCGATCTTGCCGGCGTCGCCTACCGCAATGATCAGTTCTCCGCCGTCGGTGCCAATCCGGTCATTTCAATCCGTGAAACCCCGCTAAAGGACTGGCGAGCCGTCAAGAAAGCCTGTTTCGACTATGTCCTCGGAGCGATCGCGCTGGTTTTCCTCTCGCCCGTATTGGCGCTGCTCGCCTTGATCATTCGGCTGGACAGCGATGGTCCGATCCTGTTCCGGCAACCACGCCACGGCTTCAACAACCGGATCTTCATCTGTTATAAATTTCGAACAATGTACGCCAACATGACGGACGTGATGGCAGAGCGCCAGGCGACGCGCGGCGATCCGCGCGTCACGCGCGCCGGCAAGTGGATGCGCAAGTTCAGTCTCGACGAGCTGCCTCAATTGCTGAATGTGATGAACGGCACGATGTCTTTGGTTGGGCCGAGGCCGCATCCGCCCAATACCAAAGTCGGCGATCGGAAGTTCGTCGATGTGGTACAACAATATGCTCTCCGCCATCGGGTCAAGCCCGGGATCACCGGCTGGGCGCAGGTCAATGGTTGGCGTGGCGAGACCACCAACATGGAGCAGATCGAAAACAGAGTAAGCTGTGATCTTTTCTACATTGACAACTGGTCACTTCGCTTCGACTTCAAGATTCTTATTTTGACCATCCTCCGCGAGATTAACAGTCAGCACGCATTCTGACTGTTACCGCTCCTCAGTTGAGGAGAAATCCAGCCGGTTGTTGAGATATTTAACCTGCCGTAGTTGAACGCTCTTGCCTAGCTCGTGCGCCTCCCTGGAGCATTCCGCCCCCAGCCAACTGGACAAAGCTTTACTCCGGCGACGCAAAAGTGTAACCCGTTCCCGCACGTCACCCGGTGCAGCCCGTTTGCGCCGGGTTTTCTATTTTGGACGGCTCTTCATAAAGATTAATGGCTGCGGCGAAAGCGATTTTGTTTCATGGCGAATGTGGTGGTGGTCGGCGCCCAATGGGGCGACGAGGGAAAAGGCAAGATCGTCGATTGGCTGTCGCTCGAGGCCGATATTGTCGTGCGCTTCCAGGGCGGCCACAATGCCGGGCATACGCTCGTGATCGACGACAAGGTTTATAAGCTCAACCTTTTGCCCTCCGGCATCGTGCGGCCCGGGAAACTCTCGATCATCGGCAATGGCGTCGTCTTCGATCCGCATCATTTCGTCGAGGAACTCGCCAAGCTCACGGGGCAAGGCATCGAAATCTCGCCAAAAAATTTAAAAATCGCCGAGAATGTCACGCTGATCCTGGCCTTGCACCGCGAACTCGACGCGCATCGCGAATCCTCCAAGATCGAGGCCCTAAAAATCGGCACCACGAAGCGCGGCATCGGGCCCGCCTATGAAGACAAGGCGGGACGCCGCGCGATCCGCCTCATGGACCTCGCCGAACCGGATACGTTGGATCAAAAAATCGCCAGGCTGCTTGCCCATCACGAGCCGCTGCGCCGGGGTCTTGGCCTCGAACCCGTCACCGCCGAGGCCATTCGCGCCGAGCTCGATTGTGTCGCGCCAAAAATTCTCCCCTTCATGGACGCGACCTGGGAACTCCTCGACGCCGCCCGGCGCGCCGGCAAGCGCATTCTCTTCGAAGGCGCCCAAGGCGCATTGCTTGACGTTGATCATGGCACCTATCCTTTCGTGACCTCGTCGAACACGGTTGCGGCCAATGCCGCCACGGGTTCGGGCCTTGGTCCCGGCGCAATCGGTTACGTGCTCGGAATCGCCAAGGCCTATACGACACGGGTCGGCGGCGGCCCATTTCCAACGGAACTCCTCGACAGCGTTGGCGAACGGATCGGCGACCGGGGCCGCGAATTCGGCACGGTGACGGGCAGGCGCAGGCGTTGCGGCTGGTTCGACGCGGTCCTCGTGCGGCAAACCGTGAAAACCTCCGGCATCGACGGGATTGCCCTGACCAAGCTCGATATTCTCGATGGTTTCGAGGAGATCAAGGTCTGCGTCGGCTATCATCTCGACGGAGAGCGCATCGGAAGATTGCCGGCAAGCCAGGCCGCTCAGGCCAGGGTCCAGCCCATCTACGAGACGATCGAGGGCTGGAAAGGCACAACTGCTGGCGCGCGGTCCTGGGCGGCGCTGCCGGCGCAGGCGATCAAATATGTGCGCCGCATCGAGGAGCTGATCGAGGCCCCGGTCGCGCTGCTCTCGACCAGCCCCGAGCGGGCCGATACGATCCTCGTGACCAATCCCTTCAGCGATTGATAGGTTTGCCGCGCTGGATCGGCAAAATTTCACGATCGGCAATTTTTAACGGTGGGATTGACGAGAGGCCGATCAAATGCTCTCAACGCAAAATGGCTGACTATTACCCATTGCTCGCCAAGGCCGTCGCAGGCCTGCCGGATTCGACCGCCGAAAAGCGCGATGCCATTTACCTGCGGGCGCGAAAAGCGCTTTTCACCCAATTGCGCACTCTCGATCCCCCGGTACCGGAGGAAGCGATTGAACGCGAAGCGCAATCGCTGGAAAGGGCGATCGCCCAGCTCGAAACGGAATTTATGTCGCTGACTGGTCCGGAAAGCGGCGAACTGCCGTCCGAAACAGATTTTGCCGGTTATATATCACCGGCCGCGACGGTCCCGGCGGATGAGCCAAGCGCGGCGACGCGGCCTAAGCCCGCGTCGCAGGATAAAGGCGGGCCGGGCCGGGCTCCGCCTGCACCCGCGCGAACACTCCGCCCTCCAGCGCCTCCTCTCAAAGTCCGCCGCGATCCTTCTGGTCCAAGCGCGGCCGGCCATGCGGCTTACGGTCAAGCCGCTGTTTCGGCTTCGGACTTGCATCCGCTTGCTGCGGAAGCGTCTGGCCCGGAAGCCTCTTTTTTGAATACGCCGTCCTATGATTCTTTCGCACCGGAATCGCCAAGCGCGAGCGCCGAGAGTTACGATGAGGCGGCGAGAACGCGGATCGAGCCGCAACGTCCCTTCGCACCGCGTCCAGAAGGGAATACCGGGAGGGCCAAGCGAATCGGCATTGTTGCCGCCATCGTCGGGCTGGTCGTCGCCCTTGTTGCAATTGCCGCCTTTAAGCTGCGCGACCGCCCTGAAGATCTTTTGCCTCTACGAAGCGCTTCGTCAGCGATCCCGGGCGAGGCGGGCTCCGGCGGCAAAATCATCGATCGTATCGACGCCGGCTCCGCGACTCCGGGGGCACCGGCCGCCAAGCCTGGCGTGCCTTCCTCAACCGCCGATCGCAACGATGCAGCAAAAAGCGGTCCGGGACCCGCCAATCCTGCCATCCCCGTCGCCCGCCGCGCCGCCCTGCTCATGGAAGCGCCGGAAGAACAATCCAAGGTGAAAGCCTTTCTCGGCACCGTCATTTGGAGGGTCGATAACGTCAGCAATGGTCCGGATGAGCCGTTAAGCATGGCGGTTCGCGCCGAGGTCGACATCCCCGAACAAGCGCTGCAGGCCGCCATCATCATTCAAAAGAATTTCGATAGCACATTGCCGGCGTCTCACACGATGAAACTGAGCTTTTCCGTTCGGCCGGACAGCCCGCTGGCCAATCTCAAGCAGGTCAGCGTATTACTGCGGCGCGAAGATACGCCGACGGGAGACGCCTTGAAGGGTATTACCGTGCCGGTCACCGACAATTCCTTCCTGATTGGTCTTAGCCGCGGCGAAGGCGAGGCGTCCAATATCGATCTTCTGCGGTCGCGCGAATGGTTCGATATTCCGATGGTTCTCGCCAACGGCCACATCGCGAAATTGACCTTCGAAAAAGGAGCCTCGGGGCGGAACGCGCTCGATGACGCCATGGCGTCCTGGCGGGCGCAATAGGAAAAGCTGACGAGCGACAGTCATCTTCTGCCCTCTCATGGCAAGTGCATGAGCCCTTGACCAACACGAATCACGGTTCCTTCCCGAACGTTTTCGCATAGCGAGAAGCCATCTGGCGCGAAGACGATAATGGTCGATCCGTGCTGAAACCAGCCCATGTCTTCGCCCTTGCGGAAGCTTGCATCGCAGGCAAAGACGCTGGGCCCGCGGTGGCCTGGATGGAGCAGAATATCGAGAAAGCGCAGCCTTATGCTGGCGACGAGGATCGCCGCGACCGGCACCAAAGCGATGCTATAGCCGGTGGCATCGAGCCTGGTTCGAAGCACAGCGCGTTCGTTCTTGCAGAAGAGTTTCTCGACGCGCTTCAGTGCAATGGGATTGACGTTCCAGGTGTCCCCGGAGATGTAGGTCACCTGTTCCACATGGCAGTCGTGGGGAGCGTGGAAATGGTGGTACATGCTGGCCGTGAGCCGCAGGGTGACGTAGCGGCCGTTGCGGTAGAGATTGACGAGATCGGAATCGCCCAGCAAATCCTGCGAATTGTACGGAAATCCCTTGATCTGCATCAACTCGGTGCCATTGATCTTGCCGCAGGCACCGACGATGGCGTCGCAGGGACTGACAAGCAACGAAGGATCGGGATTGATGGGCCGGGCCCCATCCTTAAGTTCCCGGATGAAGCATTCATGCATGCTCTTGAACTGCGCCTGCTTCGCTTCGCTCAAATCCAAATCGGAGAAAAGGCGCCAAATGGCAATCGACAGATCGCGCACGAACGGCTGTTCAATTTGGCTGAACCAGCCCATGAACTGTGTTGCCAAGCGCCGGGGGATCCGGTTGGTCAGCAGAAAATTGAGGTCCTCCTGCTGGACGGCCTTTGCGATAAGAGATCGAATTGTCATGATTTGGTAATATCGCCTCGATAGGCCGTAGCCGATGGATTCCCGGTACACATTATTCGCACTCTCCGCGCTCGGCGCTTTTGTGTTGATTGCCTCGCTGGCGAAGCTGAAGACGCGGCTGGAGCTATCGAAGGCAAAGCACCGGTCGCTGGCTGGGCATTCCCGGATGGCGCGGCGGATCGCGTCGCTTATCCCTTTCTATGACTATGACGAAGCGCATTTCTTCCGCGCGGACGCGGCGCCAGACGATATTGCGGCACATCGCCAGGCCGGCTTTGCGCGCCTGGCTAAACTTCACCAAGACCGGTTTGCGCAAACAAATCAGCTCACGGAAAAGGTCAAAGAAAGCATCTCCGACCTTCAATTCACTGAAGCCTACCGGGTGCCTTTCCAATTCAGCCGTTACGCCCGCGAACATCTGCCCGCCAGCGCTTTCGTCCAGTCCTCGTCCGGCGTGACACTCACCGATCTCGACGGCAACCGCTTCTACGATCTGACGGGTTCCTATGGAGTGAACGTCTTCGGTTACGATTTCTACAAGGAGTGCATCGAGGCGGGTGCGCAACGCGTTCGTGAGCTCGGTCCCGTGCTCGGTCCCTATCATCCGGTGATCGCCTATAATGTTCGACGGCTCAAGGAGATTTCCGGGCAGAACGAAGTTTCGTTTCACATGTCCGGGACGGAGGCGGTCATGCAAGCCGTGCGGCTTGCCCGCTACCACACAAAACGGTCTCATCTGGTGCGTTTTTGCGGCGCCTATCATGGATGGTGGGGGGACGTGCAACCGGGTATCGGCAATCCCATCCCGGCGGAGAATACCTATACTTTGAAAGATATGTCCGACGATTCGTTGCGCGTGCTGCGCCGCCGCCGCGACATTGCCTGCGTGCTTGTCAATCCACTGCAGGCGCTGCATCCGAATGCGGGCGCGCCTTCGGATACCTCGCTGGTCGATAGTGCTCGACGCACGAGCTTGGACAAGGACGCCTACACCGCTTGGTTGAGACGCCTGCGCGCGGTCTGCACGGAGGCGAACATCGTGCTGATTTTCGACGAGGTTTTCGTCGGCTTCCGGCTTGCGCCTGGCGGGGCGCAAGAGTACTTCGGCATTCGGGCCGACCTTGTCACCTATGGGAAGACTCTCGGAGGCGGACTTCCGGTCGGCGCGGTCTGCGGCCGCAAGGACCTGATGAAGCGCTACCGCGACGATCGCCCCGCCGACATCTGCTTTGCCCGCGGGACATTCAACTCGCATCCCTACGTCATGGGCGCCATGACCGCGTTCCTCGAGCGGATCGAAAGCCCGGACATTCGCAAGCTGTACGCTAATCTCGATTCGGTGTGGAACAATCGGGCAGGGCAGCTCAACCAGCGCTTGCGCGACGAGGGCCTGCCCGTGCAAGTGGCGAACATGTCCTCCATTTGGAGCGTCGTCTACACACGGCCATCGCGTTACAACTGGATGTTGCAATATTATCTGCGAGCCGAAGGATTGGCGCTGAGTTGGATCGGAACCGGCCGCTTCATCTTCAGCTTGAATTACACGGACGCCAACTTCGAAGCGGTCACGAATTGCTTCGTGACCGCTGCCAAGGCAATGCAAGAAGATGGCTGGTGGTCCGGTCCTTTGACGACAAACACATCGATCAAGAGGCAAATCCTGCGCGAAATGATTGTTCACCGTCTGAAACGAATCCGCCGCCGCACCCGCACCCGCGCCGGATAATGCTCGGGCGGCATCGAATCGTATAGTTCGCCGCGCAGCAGGTAGAACGGTGCCATATGGTAGAGTTTGATATCGTGGAAAGGATCGGTCAGGATTTTTGTCGCCCACGCCAATCCGGTTTGAATATCCCGAATAAAGAAGAGCTGGACAGTCCGGTAGATGAGGCCTGCGGCGGCGATGAAGAGCCAGATGATCCCCACTTTCTGGGTGAAACTGGCGGCATAGCCATGCGCGGGAAAGATGCCAAACAGCGTCGGGTCAAGGCAAAGCAAAAGCGGCGACAACGCCCAAACGGCCATTAACACGACTTTGCGTTGCAAATTATACCCGACTTTAATTTCTTCCTTGTATTCGTGTGTCGCGTGATTCACTTCGTCGTAGCCCTTGGGCTCGAAGAAGAAGTGACCAATTTGCCGGGTCGTCATTGCGGCAAGCCACCCCGCTAAGGCAGCCGCGACTGGGTTCGTGAACACGAGCACATAGGCGCACACGAAGCTGATCGCACTAACCAAATGCAGCGACTGGTTGATGCGGCTGTGATGATAATAGCGATGATCATCCCATCGTTGGGTTCTAAGAACCTCAAGAAATTCGTCCATCACCCTCCCACCTCTATGTTTCTGGCCTGCAGGTTAAATGTGAATCTTCCGGCATGGTTCACCAAAGCGTGTTGCGTCTGCGTATCTACCACCCGGCCTTTCCAATGGCCTGCTCGGCCATGGCCGTCCGCTGGGCGAATTGGTTTCTAACCGAGTGCGTGCGCCTCCAAGCGATCGTTGTGCGTGGCGGCGGCCGGCACGGCGGACTTGCCAAAGCGGATGAGTGAGAAATGACCGAAGGGCGGCATGGCGCGGTTCTCTATCACCCGCACCCCCTCCCGCTGCGCGATCCAGCGCTCATAGCGCGCCCAGGGAAATTCCAGGCGCCACCCAAGGAAACGCGTGAGTGGCGTGAGCGATTTCTCCACCAGGCGCCGTAGACCCTTGTCCGCGCCGACGCGGCTCACCAGCACGATCTCGCCACCGGGTTTGAGCACACGCACGAATTCATCGAGCGTCGCCTCGGGGTTGGGAACCGTGGTGACGACAAGTTGGGCGACGATGACGTCGAATGCGCTATCAGGAAAACCCATATGTTCGGCATCCATGACCGCTATCCCCTCGACATTGCTCAGGCCCAACTCCAGGACCCGCGCCTGCGCCTTGCGCAACATAGGCTCGGAGAGGTCGACGCCGACGAGACGCGTGGAGCGTGCATAAGCGGGCAGCGAAATGCCGGTGCCAACCCCAACTTCGAGGATGCGGCCGCCGTTGCGTTCCGCCGCTACGACGGCGGCGCGCCGGGCGCGGGCGAAGAGCGCGCCGAAAACAAAATCATAGATTGGCGCCCACCGCGCATAGGCCTTCTCGATCGTGCCGTTGTTGATTTCAGTCGCCATTGTCCCTCCACAGTCCCCTTGCGCCGGGGCGATAGCCGTACGGTAAAATTTGCCCGTCTCGCTGCCGCTTTCTAAACAACTCGCGGCTTGCGTGCATTGCCGATCACCACTTGGTTGATATGCCTGATAAATTGCCGCGCGCTGTTCTCCCACGAACGGGTCAGCGCGAAGGCGCGGCAAGCCTCGCGGGAGATGCGAAGAGCGCCGATGCAGGCCGCTCGTAGATCATCGCTCAGCACGCCAATCGGATTGTTGCCGATAACGTCGCGCGGGCCGGTGACCGGAAATGCGGCGATCGGAACGCCGCTCGCGAGCGCTTCGAGCTGCACGATGCCGAACGTATCCGTCCGGCTCGGAAATACGAAGGCATCCGCCGCGGCCAGATGCTCGGCCAATTTCGGATTCTCCAAAAGCCCGAGAAACTTCGCGTCGGGAAACCGGCGACGCAACTCGGCTTCCTGAGGTCCCTCTCCGATCACGACCTTCGTGCCAGGCAGGTCCAGCGAAAGAAAAGCTTCGAGGTTTTTTTCGACCGCGATTCGACCGACGCTTACGAAGATCGGGCGGGGAAAACCGAGATCGATCGCGTGCTCTGGCTTGAATGCCTCGGTGTCAACCCCACGGGTCCACATGCCAAGGTTCTTGAAATTTCTTTGGGAGAGCTCAAGCATCAGGGACGGGGTCGACACCATTGTGACCGTGGCGGCCGAGTGGAAATGCCGGAGCACCGCGTAGGACCAATTGTCGGGAATCGGTAGCCGCGCGGAAATATATTCGGGAAACCGCGTCGTATAGCTTGTCGTGAACGGCAAGCCGTTCTTCACGCAATAGGCGCGCACCACATGGCCGATAGGCCCTTCCGTGGCGATATGAATTGCGTCCGGCTCAGCCTTCTCGATTCGCTGCGCGATCTCGCGGCGCCCCGGCAGGGCCAAGCGCAAATTTGGATCCGTCGGCAACGGAAAGGACAGGAATCCCTCAGGTGAGAGAAAATCGATCGTGACACCCAGGCTGCGGGCGCTGCGGGCAAGCGACGTCAAAGTCCGCACCACGCCGTTGACTTGGGGATGCCAAGCATCAGTTGCGATAAGCACTCTCATTGGCCTGTGCGTTCCTCATCAAAGGAGTTATCCAGACAGTTTCGAGAATCGAGTCGAGAAAAAGAACCAGAGGAAAATCACACTATCTCACTGCAACACGCCCGGGCACTGAAACAAAGAACCAGGACGCCGCGCTGCTCCTGATCCCGTGCTTCCAAATAGCGTCCAGATCGCGTTCCAAAAAGCAGACGGCAGCAATCGCAACTTCATGTTTCAATTGTATGACGGTGCCACGGATAGTTTCCAAGTGCCATCGTCGGGCCGCGCGATCGATGCCGCTCAGGATCCGGTCACGGTGTCACGCCAGCGAGCATCGCTCAATCGAGATCATCCCCTTCAAGCGTTTCATGGCTGGATTGAATATTTTGAAGCGGGATGACACCATCATCATCCTGCGACTTGGGCATGACGGCATTCCGTCGATCCCTCGAAATGCGACGACGCCATTCTCGTTTATGATCGGATTTTCAGGATGTCCGGCTCTCGCGGCGCGGGCACAGCCATGCTCACCGGAACGATAGGAAAATCTGAAGTGGGCTCAGAGGCAAGCCGCCGGCAATATGTGAGAGGCCGCTGGTGTTCCCAAGCCTCAGTGATCATGGCCGAAAGGCTGTGAGCCTAGCTTTCGCTGTGAAACAATTTTCCGGGGCATAAAAATGCTTTTTTCAAGCAAAGACTATAAAACTTGTGGATATTGACGAATTGGCTGAATATTATGCGGGATTAGTAGCTGCGTTGGAGCTTTGCCCACCGTATTTGGGCGGCGAATATTGGCAATCGAGGTTTGAATGCTCACAAAAAAAGGCAAATACGGGCTAAAGGCCATGGTCCATCTAGCAGGCCGTCCGGTGGGCGAGACTACGCTTGTGAGCGATATCGCCCTTGCGAATGAAATTCCAAAAAAATTTCTCGACACCATTCTCGGTGAACTGCGCAATGCCGGATTTGTCTTTTCCAAGAAAGGCAAAGGTGGCGGCTACACACTGGCCAGGCCGGCGTACGAAATCAAGGTTGGCCATATCGTTCGTATCCTTGATGGGCCGCTCGCTCCCATTGCCTGCGCAAGCAAAAATTCCTACCAGCGCTGCGACGATTGCCCCGACGAGAAATATTGCTGTATCCGTCTCGTCATGCTCGAAGCACGCAATGCAATCGCGACCGTGCTCGACAACCGGACGCTGGCGGAGATGCGAGCGCTAACCGAGATCCACGAAGAAAATCTCATGTATTGCATTTGACGCTCAAACGCCCGCCCAAACGATGGCGTCGCGCTGTATCGCTTGCCCTAGAGATGCATCCTCTGATCCAAATTGAATCATTCAGACTCAAATAATTGGCGCACTTCCGGCGGGAAAAAGTCTGCAACTTTTTGGGATCATGCTCTCTTGGTTTTGCCGCATGATCTTGGCCAAAAAGTCTGCAACTTTTTGGGATCATGCTCCGGCGCGCCGCCCGCTGCACGTTTGGCGCGGCGTGTAGCCAAACCTCTCAACCAGAGTCAACGGACCGGACAGTGCCCTCGAGCATCTGTTCGATCGCTTTGGTCACATCATCGGCCGGTGCCATCCCATCGACCGTTTTCAGAACCGCCTGACTTGCATAAAAGCCCGAGACTGGCGCGGTCTGCGCGCGGTAGGCGTCGAGCCGGGCTTTGAAGGCCTCAGGATTGTCATCGGCCCGCACAGTTCCGCCACTCGCGAGGGTGTCCTTCGCACGCTTGGCAATCCGGGCTAGCAGGGCAGCCTCGTCCATCTTGAGTTCGATGACGGCATCGAGATCCATGTTTTTGGCGTGCAGCATTTTGGCCAAGGCCTCGGCCTGGCCAACCGTGCGCGGGAACCCATCCAAGATAAAGCCCGCTTTGGCATCAGGCGCCTCGATACGATCGGCGACAATGCCGACCACCGTCTCGTCCGGCACGAGGCCGCCTTTGTCCATGACCGCCTTTGCCTCGAGCCCGATTGGAGTCGCTGCTTCGACAGCCGCGCGCAGCATATCTCCCGTCGACAACTGCGGGATATGGTACTTCTCCTTGAGCCGCGCCGACTGGGTGCCCTTGCCGGCGCCGGGAGGCCCAAGAAGGACCAGTCTCATCTGCGTTTTCCCCGCAATTTGGCTTTTTTCACAAGCCCCTCATATTGATGGGCCTGCAGATGACCCATGATCTGAGCCACCGTATCCATGGTGACGCTGACCACGATGAGGAGAGAGGTTCCACCGAAATAAAATGGAAGCGCCGCATAGGAGATCAGCATTTCCGGGAGAAGACAGATAATGGCTAGATAGGCGGCACCGATCACCGTGATACGCGTCAGGATCGTGTCGATATATTGCGCCGTGCGCTCTCCCGGTCTTATCCCCGGGACGAACCCGCCGTGTTTCTTGAGATTGTCTGCGGTCTCCGTGGGATTGAAGACAATGGCGGTGTAGAAAAAGGCGAAAAAGACGATCAGCCCGACATAGGCGATCATATAGAGCGGGCGGCCGTGACCGAGATAGGTCGTGATGGTGGCGAGAACGCCGGTGCCGCCCTGGCTCTGCGAGAAATTGGCGATCGTGACGGGCAGGAGCAAAAGCGAGGACGCAAAAATCGGCGGTATGACGCCTGATGTGTTCAGCTTCAGCGGCAAAAATGAGGTTTGGCCTTCGTAGACTTTATTGCCTTGCTGACGTTTTGGGTAGGTGATCAGAAGCCGCCGTTGCGCCCGCTCCATGAACACGATGAAGGCGACGACCGCGATCGACATCGCCAACACGCCGATGATCAGCCCTGTCGAGATGGCTCCCTGGCGGCCGAGTTCCAACGTATTGACAATGGCCGCTGGAAACGCCGCGACGATGCCCGCGAAAATAATCAGCGAGGATCCGTTGCCAATCCCGCGCGAAGTGATCTGTTCGCCAAGCCACATCAAAAACATCGTGCCGCCCATCAAGGTCAGCACGGTGGAAATGCGGAAAAACAGGCCCGGCTCGAGAACAACGCCGGCCTGGCCTTCGAGCCCCACGGAGATGCCATAGGCCTGGAAGGCCGCGAGAACGACCGTCAGATAGCGTGTGTATTGATTGATGACCTTGCGCCCTGACTCCCCCTCTTTCTTCAGAGCCTCCAATGTCGGAAAGACCGACGTCAGCATCTGAATGATGATCGAGGCCGAAATGTAGGGCATAATGTTCAAGGCGAAGATCGCCATGCGCTGGACCGCGCCGCCAGAGAACATATTGAACAATTCAAGGACGCCCTGGCGGTTGCCGGTGAAGCTTTTTTCAAAAACCGAGGGGTCAATTCCGGGCAAGGGGATGTACGTCCCCAAGCGATAGATGATCAACGCTCCGAGCGTAAAATAGATGCGCTTTTTGAGTTCCTCGGCCTTGCCGAATGCGCTCCAATTGATATTCGCTGCGAGCTGTTCCGCCGCCGATACCATTGACTACTCCCTTGGCACCAAGATGCCAGAACGTTTCTTTCGAGACTCCGCCGAAGGATCAAAAAGGTCCCAATTCCTTCGCGAGATCAATCCTTGCCGAGGCCAGGACACAGAACGCAATCGCACTTGGCCACGGCGGGATGAACGCCGGTCCCGCGATGTGGCGGTGAACTTAAGCTTCGGCTCCAGCACCTTCGGTTCGCACTCTTAACAAATCGATCGATCCGCCGGCGGCTTCAATAGCCGCCACGGCGCTCTTCGACGCCGCGGCCACCGCGAAGGAGAGCCTTGCGGCGAGCGCGCCCTTCCCCAGGATCTTCACGCCCTCGCGAGGCTTAGAGCAGAGGCCGGCAGCGATCAGCGACTCGTTCGTCACGGGGACGGACGGGTCAAGCTTGCCCGCGTCCACAGCCGCCTGTATGCGGCCAAGATTAACTTCATTATAGTGGATCGTGAACGGGTTATGGAAGCCGCGCTTCGGCAGCCGCCGGTGCAGTGGCATCTGGCCGCCCTCGAAACCCTTGATTGCGACGCCGGTGCGGGCTTTCTGCCCCTTCACGCCGCGCCCGCACGTCTTGCCCTTTCCCGAGCCGATCCCGCGCCCGACTCGCATGCGCGACGGGGAGGAGCCGAGATTATCCGCTATCTCGTTGAGCTTCATCGTTGTGTCCTCGCGCCGTCCGGCAGTTGTGCCTTTTCGACAATGCGAATGAGATGCGCCACTTTGGCAATCATGCCGCGTACGGCGGCGGTATCTTCGAGCGACGAACGCCGGCCGATCTTGTTGAGACCAAGCCCTATCAGCGTCGCGCGTTGCGACGCGGGACGTCCGATCGGACTTTTGATCTGTTCCACGATGACCCGGGCCTGGGCGCTTGCCGTCATAATCTGTTCCTTACGCTTCGCTTGGTGCTTCCGCCTCGCCACCTTGGCGGCGCGCCTGCAGCACGGAGACTTTGAGGTTGCGGCGAGCCGCGACGGAGCGGGGTGAGTCTTCCCTTTGCAGGGCATCGAAGGTCGCACGGACCATGTTATAAGGGTTCGACGAGCCTTGCGACTTGGCGACGACATCATGCATGCCGAGGGTTTCGAAAATGGCGCGCATCGGACCCCCGGCGATAATGCCGGTTCCGGCGGGCGCCGCGCGCAGCACGACGCGTCCTGCGCCGTGCCGGCCGCTGACGTCATGATGCAAGGTGCGGCCCTCCCGCAAAGGAATGCGAACGAGAGAACGTTTCGCCGATTCGGTAGCCTTGCGGATGGCTTCGGGGACCTCGCGGGCTTTGCCATGGCCAAAACCGACCCGGCCCTTCTGGTCGCCGACGACGACGAGCGCGGCGAAGCCGAACCGGCGGCCGCCCTTCACCACCTTGGCGACACGATTGATATGGACCAAACGATCCATGAATTCGCTATCGCGGTCCTCGCGGTCGCGGCCGCGGCCGCCTTCTCCATCACGCGCCATTCGTCTGTTCCATTTTCCACTTCGCCCCGGGTTTGGTCCGCGCGGCCACGCCCCGCTTTACCATCCGCTTTAAAATTTCAGCCCGCCTTCGCGGGCACCTTCCGCCAGCGCCTTGACGCGTCCGTGATAGATATAAGCACCCCGGTCGAAAACGACTTCGCTAATTCCGGCCTGCACCGCGCGCTCGGCAATCTGCTGGCCGACGATCTTCGCCGACTCCACGGTTGCCCCAGTCTTCAAGCCATCCCGATTGGCTTTTTCCAGTGACGACGCGGCGGCAAGGGTCCGGCCCAAGGCATCGTCGATGATCTGGCAATAGATCTGCTTCGAGGAGCGGAAGACGGTCAGCCGCGGCTTGCCATAGGCGCGCGCCCGCAGCGAACGCCGGACACGTGCCTGGCGGCGGCTTGTGGTTTTATTATCCTTTGCCATCGAGCCCAATCCTGAAGTTTGTCTCTTTTACTTCTTCTTGCCTTCCTTGCGGAAGATAAATTCACCGGCATATTTGATGCCCTTGCCCTTGTAAGGTTCTGGCGGCCGCAGGGCACGGATTTCAGCGGCGGTCTGCCCCACCTGCCGCTTGTCGATGCCCGCGATCGTGATTTCCGTCGGCTTGGGCGCGGCGATCGCGATCCCGGCGGGAATCGGAAAAGTGATGTCATGGCTATAGCCAAGCGAAAGCTGTAGGTTTTTGCCTGAGACCGCAGCCTTATAGCCGACGCCGGTGATCTCAAGTTTGCGTTCAAACCCCTTCGAGACGCCGGTCACGAGATTATTGACGATGGACCGCGTCATGCCCCACATCGCCCGCGCCTGCTTGCTGTCGCTCCGCGGCGTGACCGCAATCTTGCTGTCTGCAAAAACCACGTTCACGTAATCGGGCGCGATGAAGGTGAGTTCCCCCTTGCCGCCCTTAACCGAAATGGATTGGCCCTCTACCTTGGCGGTTACGCCGGCGGGGACGACCACCGGCTTCTTTCCGATACGAGACATAATGCGCTTTCCTCGTTCTTTCGGTTAGAAGACTTTGCAGAGGACTTCGCCGCCGACATTGGCGTCGCGTGCCGCGTGATCCGCCATCACCCCCTTGGAGGTGGAAACGATGGTCACACCCAATCCATTGGCGACGCGCGGCATCGCATCCACAGCGGCATAGACGCGCCGCCCCGGCTTTGAGACCCGCTCGATCTCGCGAATGACCGGCGCACCCTCGGAATATTTCAGTTCGATTTCGAATTCGGTGCGGCCGTTGCCATATTCGGTCGTGGAATACCCGCGAATATAGCCTTCCGATTGCAGGACGTCGAGCACATGCGCGCGCAGACGCGATCCCGGTGTCTGCACTTTGCCCTTGCGACGCATCTGGGCATTGCGGATGCGGGTCAGCATATCGCCCAACGGATCGTTCATTGCCATGATCCGCCCTCCTACCAGCTCGATTTGACGAGGCCGGGGATCAGGCCCTTCGAGCCCAATTCCCGCAAGGCGATACGCGACATGCGCATTTTGCCCGTATAGCCGCGCGGCCGCCCGCTCACCTCGCAACGGTTGCGAATCCGTACGGCGGAGGAATTGCGGGGCAGTTCAGCGAGCTTGAGGCGAGCAGCGAACCGCTCCTCCATGGTCAAAGACTCGTTATTCGCAATCGTCTTCAAACGGTGGCGGCGGCCGGCAAATTGCTTGACCAGCTTGATGCGGTGCTTGTTTTTCTCAATCGAACTTTTCTTTGCCATATATCCTACCTCTGGTGTCCGCGTTTGAAACGCAAGGGTTTCACTGCCGGAACGGGAAGTTGAAGGCCCCCAAAAGGGCGCGCGCCTCGTCATCGGATTTCGCCGTGGTGCACACGATCACGTCGAGACCCAGAATGCTTTCGGTCTTGTCATAGTCGATTTCCGGGAACACGATATGTTCCTTGATACCCATCGCATAATTGCCGTTCCCGTCGAAACTCTTCGGGTTGAGGCCGCGAAAATCCCGCACCCTCGGAAGCGCGATCGTGATCAGGCGGTCGAGGAATTCATACATGCGGGTCTTGCGCAAGGTCACCTTGGCGCCGATTGGCATGTTCTCGCGAACCTTGAAGGTCGCGATCGCCTTGCGGGCATGTGTTATGACCGCCTTCTGACCCGCGATCAGGGCGAGGTCCGCCGCCGCTAGGGTGACCTTCTTGGTATCGTTCACCGCCTCGCCGACGCCCATGTTCAGCACGATCTTCTCGATGCCCGGCACTTCGAAACGGTTTTTATAACCGAATTGCTCGATGAGCCGCGGCCGCACGACGTCTTCGTAATATTTCTTGAGCCTCGGTGCGTAATCCGCCGGTGGCACAAACGCTTCCGCCGGCGGCCTCCTGCTCTCCCTGGTTTCGCCGGAGGGTGCCTTTGCCTTGGCAGAAGCTTTCGCAGCCCCTTTCGCCTGGTCTTTGTCTTTGGCGGCGTCCTTGCCTGCGGGTTTGCCCGCGCCCTTAGCGCCGCCCTTGCCGGTTTTCGACTCAACCATCGATCAATTCTCCGGAGCGCTTCGCGAAACGGACCTTGCGGCCGTCATCCAAAATCTTAAACCCCACGCGCGTCGGCTTGCCATTCTTGGGATCGGCAATCGCCAGATTCGACAAATGGATTGGGGCTTCCTTGGAAATGATCCCCGCTTCCTGCTTGGCGGTTTGCTTCTGATGCCGTTTCACAGTGTTGATCCCGCGCACAATCGCGCGTTCCTCCTTTGGCCGAACCTGGACGACTTCGCCGGAACGGCCCTTGTCGCGCCCGGTGAGGACAACGACCCTGTCGCCTTTTTTTATTTTTGCCGCCATCACAACACCTCTGGCGCGAGCGAGATGATCTTCATCTGGTTCCTGGCGCGCAATTCGCGCGGAACCGGCCCGAAAATGCGGGTGCCGACTGGCTCCGACTGGTTATTGATCAAGACCGCCGCGTTCGAATCGAAACGGATGACCGAGCCGTCGGCCCGCTTGATGTCCTTGGCCGTGCGCACGACCACCGCTTTCATGACGTCGCCTTTCTTGACACGCCCGCGCGGGATCGCTTCCTTAATCGAGACGACAATTATGTCGCCGACGCCCGCATATTTCCGCTTCGAGCCGCCAAGCACCTTGATGCACATCACGCGGCGCGCGCCGGAGTTATCGGCGACGTCGAGGTTGGTTTGCATCTG
>Ga0181535_10002924_pt1 | contig 20259 bp, 13 predicted proteins | sample PEATcosm2014_Bin_44_FD_119774 | JGI IMG/M metagenome (GOLD analysis project Ga0181535, IMG submission 119774) | Peatland microbial communities from MTU Mesocosm Facility, Houghton, MI, USA - PEATcosm2014_Bin17_30_metaG | ecosystem: Environmental > Terrestrial > Soil > Wetlands > Peat | place... | reverse complement strand
GGAAAGAGCGGCGCTTGCCTCTATCGCGGTGAGCGCGCTGATGACGGCGGCAAAGCTCGCCGCCGGTCTTGTCTCGGGCTCCTTGGCTGTCCTTTCCGAGGCCGGGCATAATCTCGCCGATGTGGCGGCGACTGTCATGACCTATTTCGCCATACGGATCGCCAACAAGCCGGCCGATGAGGATCATCAATTCGGTCATGCCAAGGTGGAAACCCTGGCGGCCCTCATTGAAACCGGGTTCTTGTTCGCGCTGGCCACTTTTATTTTGATCGAAGCGGTCTCGCGGCTGGCGAGCCACGACACCAGCATTGAGCCGACCCCCATCATCTTTGTGGTTTTGATAGCCTCGATGATCGTGGATTTCGTGCGCTGGCTTACGCTGAGACGGATCGCCGCGGCAACGAAAAGCGACGCGCTGGCCGCCGACGCGCTGCATTTTTCCAGCGATATCGTCGGCACCGCCTTGGCGCTTTGCGGGATCACCGCCGCGCTTTACGGCTTTCCGCAAGGCGATGCGCTGGCGGCTCTAGGGCTTGCCATTTTCATCGGTGTGGCGGGCCTCAACATTGGCCGGCGCACCGTCAATACGCTCATTGACGCGGCGCCGAAAGGACTGACCGCGCAAATCCGGTCGATCGCGCAAACCGTCCCCGGCGTGATCGCTGTCGAGGCCCTCCGGTTGCGCCCAGCCGGAGCCGAAGTCTTTGGCGATATCGCGATCAATGTCTCGCGCACCTTGCCGCTCGAAAAAGCCGCCGCGATCGAGGCGAATGTGGCGGCGGCGATCACTGCCGCCCATCCCGGAGCCGCGCTTACGGTCTCGGCGCGCCCAATCGCGCTCGACGACGAAACGATTCTCGAACGGATTCTGCTGATCGCGGCCAAGCGCCATGTTCCGGTTCATCATTTCACCATGCAGGAAATCGATGGACGCACGGCGATCAGTTTCGACATCGAGCTCGATAGCAGCATGGCGCACGGCAATGCGCATGAGATCGCCTCCGGACTGGAGCTGGAGATCACCCGCGAACTCGGCTCCGATATCGAAGTCGAGACCCACATCGAGCCGTTGGACGCCCGACAATTGAAGGGCCACCCCGTGGCTGAGGAAATCCGCGGGGAACTCGCCGCTGTCCTCGCCGTAATGTCGGCAACCGGGCCAATCCGCGATGTGCATAGCGTGCGGGTCCGGAAAACGCCAGCGGGGTTGGTCGTCAACTATCATTGCCGGGTGAGCCCGGAGCTGAGCGTCGGGCAAATGCATGAATATGTCGACGAGCTCGACCGGAAAATGCGCGGCGCCTTTCCGGTCATTGTCCGGATTGTCGGCCACGCCGAGCCCTTGCGCGCATGAGTGAAAATTTCGACGTCCCGGCAACGGTCCCGCCTTTTGCCATGCTCGGCGGCTTGCTGCGGGCGCGCCGCTTCGCGGGGCTGTTTTGGTGCCAGTTTTTTTCCGTTTTCAACGACAATTTCGTCCGCAACATGCTTGCCATGCTGATCCTTTTCCGGCTCGGCGAAACGCAGGCGGGGCCCCTCATCACGCTCGCGGTTGGCGCCTTCATGGCGCCGTCGCTGCTCCTCTCGGGGCTTGGCGGCGAGATGGCGGATGCGCATGACAAGGCCTGGCTCGCGCGGCGGCTCAAATTCGCTGAGATCCTGGTCCAAGTCATTGCCGCCGCGGGCCTCGTTCTCGCGTCCTTGCCGCTGCTTTATACGGCCCTGTTCGGGCTTGGCGTGATCTCGGCTTTGTTCGGCCCGGTCAAATATGGGATCCTTCCCGATCTTCTCGCCAAACAGGAGTTGATGGCAGGCAACGCGCTTGTCGAGGCGGCAACCTTCATCGCCATTTTTTTGGGACTGATCGCGGGCGGTCTCTCCGCGAAGGGACGCGCGCCGGAAGGCACCGTCCTTCAGCTAATGGTCATCGCCCTCGCCTGTTTCGCGGCCAGTCTTTTTATTCCTCGAGCCGCCCGCGCCGCGCCGGGTCTTCGCGCCAACCGTAATGTCATTGCCTCCACCTTCGCCCTTATTGCCGTGGTGGCGCAAGATGCAGCCCTTTGGACAAGAACCATGGCGGTCTCCTGGTTTTGGATGAGCGGCGCGATCGCCCTCTCGCTGGTGCCGGTCGTCGTCCGCAACAAAACGGGAGGCGGCATCGAGGTCGAGACGGCGGTGAGCGCGCTATTCGCGCTTGGCATCGGGATCGGCTCGATCGCGGCGGCGGTGCTCGCGCATGGGCGCATTTATTTGAAGCCGGTGCCCTATGCTGCTATCGGCATGGCGGCGTTTTTGATCGATCTTGGCGCCGCGACTTTTTTCCTGCCCTTTGCGACTGCGGACGTGGGGCTCACGGAATTCTTTTCATCCTTCGCTGGCGTCCGCATCGGCTTCGATGTCGCGGCGCTCGCCTGCGCGGGCGGCCTTTTCGTCGTGCCCCTGTTCACCGCGATCCAGGCCGACGCGGCCCCGGACCGCCGCGCCAGAATTGTCGGCGGCGTCAATATCCTCAACGCCGCTTTCATCGTTTTCGGCGTGCTCGCGACCGCCTTGCTGCAAAGCAAGACGGTCGGCGTGAGCGAACCGGTGCTGCTCGCGGCGCTTGGCGTTTTGAACCTCGGCGCGGCCTTTTATGTGCAGAAGTCCGCCGTGCGCGGCGCGGCGTGAGCCGCCATTCACTCGCAGCGCAGAGACGCACAAGCGGCACTCTGGAACGTAATGGCGTGCATAGCTGGTGCTTAGGCGGGCGCCTCCACAAATGCCCGGCTTGATACTCTACTCTTCAGAAACGCCCGGATCCTTGCCAGATGCTTTTGTTTGCCGACACGCCCACCCCGGAAATGAGGGGAGGACCGGCGTTCCAGCCTTCATGGCTTGAGCTTTGTTTTTCTTCTCCGTCATAGGGTTGATCATTCACGTTGGCGCACTAGTTTTCTAAGAGAGACGCCTGATCTTGGGCGAAACTTAACGCCCGGAATAGCTATATTTCGCGACGCAAATCAGGGAGATCTTTCGATGCCGATTGGAACCATACTCATGATTGCCGGCCTTATTGCCGCGATCCTCGTACTGGCCATTGGTCTCCGTCCTCCGCCATTATACAGCGATCCGGAACAGCTGCCTAAGCGCAAGGATTTGAACGCCGGGAAAGATGAGTAGCGGCGCAATCCTGCTTGCGGAGCAAGGTGTTTTTGAATATCGGAGCGGCCATTCAGTGCGGAAGTCCGCTGCATGAGGCCATGTGAGCGCCTCACGTCTGGGGGACGAAAAACTCACAGAGTCTCGCGCAAAAAAGTCCCGAAGGCGCGGGGGCCGTCGCCGGCCGGCATTTTCGCCGTCACCACGAGCGTCTCCGCATTGATCGCCCAGACTTCGTTCGAAAACCAATTGACGACATAAACACTGTTGCCGTCGGCGCTGGTTTCGATTCCCTCTGGATAGTCGCCGACGGAAATCCGCTTCACCGGCTGTAGCGTCGCAAGATCGAAGACCGAGACGGTTCCGCCATATTGATCGGTCGAAAAGCCGCGCCCTTTGGCCAGAGCAACCGCATAGGGCCGCTTGCCGACCGCGACTGTGCCAAGCAGCTTGGCCTCCTTGAGATCAACGACGGAGACATCATTGCTTTCGACATTCGCGGCGTAGGCGCGCGCGCCCTCAGAGTCGATCGTCACGCCAAACGGATGCGAGCCGACCTTGACGGTGCTTTTGCGGGTAAAAGTTTTCGCATCGATGATCGAGATTTGATCAGCGTCGCGATCGGCCGTCACGATCAGTGCCCCATCGGGCGTCAAGGCGACGCCGGAGGGCGACGCGCCAACCTCGACGCTGGCGACGATCGCTGCCGCCGCGAGATCGATTTTATAGAGGCGCGGCTGATAGAAACCGGCGACATAGATGAAGCCGCCCGACGGATCGGCGGCGATCCCGAGCGGCGTGTCCGGGATCGCGATCTTCGCGACGATCTTACGCGACGCCGTGTCGATCACCGAGACATATTTCCCTTCCGGACTCGTGACATAGGCGGTGCGCCCATCGCGCGCCATGGCGATCCCGGCGGGCTTGCCGGTCACCGGAATCCGCGCCACGACATGCTTTGAGCCGAGATCGAGCACGCTGACCTCATCGCCGCTTTGATCGGTGATGAAGGCTTCGGCGCCGCTGGCAGCGCGGCAAAGGGCGGCGGACACGCAGAGGGCGGCCAGCAAAACGCTTGCTTTGGCGGCTTTCGCTTGTCTGCTGTTCACTTGGCCGCCTCAACCTTCTTCTTCAAACTTTCGAGGCCCTTGCGGTACACGGCGGTCACCGCCTTGATGGCGGCCTCGTCGTTCAATTCCGGCGGCGGGTCGTTATTCGGGTAGCCGCGATAAAAGGCACCACGCCATTCGACGGTGCTTTTGCCGCCCTCGGCAGGGAGGACCGCGATAGTCGAGGAATAATTATTGACAGGCAGCACCTTCACATCGACAGTGTCGATGCGATAGGAATAGCTCTTTTCCTCCGCGTCATATTTGTAGAGGCTTTCGTCGATCGTCGCGCCATTGTCTAGAGTGATCTGCCGCTTGGCGGCGTCCGGCTCATTGCCGCCTTCACCGGTTGTCTTGGCGACGCCGGAAAACCAGGTCAAATCGTGAAAATCCTTAATCGTGTCCCAGACCTTCGCGGGGGGCGCGTCGATCACGATCGTCTCGGTGATTTTTTGCCGCGACGGGCCATGCGCCCATCCCGCTTGAGGCAACGCCAAGGCCGCGATTGCGATCCCAATATGCAAAATTTTTTCGATGCTTCCAGCCATTCCCATTTTCCCTTGCCACTATTTCCCTAAGGTGCCACGCGTTATGATGCCCGGCCGCCGGAGATGCACTTTTGCGCCTTGCGGTCCTTGCGTTTATGATCGCCGCGAACACTTCATAGCAAAATTGTCTCTTGCCGCTTCATCCGAGAGGTTTTTTATGCGCACCGATATCGCCGAACCCGTTCGCCTGAAAGACTATAGGGTTCCCGATTATCTGATCGACAAGGTCGATCTCGATGTCAAGCTTCACCCGGCCGCGACTCGCGTCCGGGCCAGGCTCTCCATCCGCCCGAACCCGCAAGGCCGCCCCAACACCGCCCTCGTCCTCGACGGCGACGGATTGGCCGTAAAGACAATCACCCTCGATGGACGGCTGCTCGATGCGCGCAAACCGGAGGCGTGGGACGGGTTTGTGACGCCGGACCAATTCACTTTGAGAGCGCCGCCGCAACACCCCTTCATCCTCGAAATCGAAACCGAAATCGACGCCGCCGCCAACACGCGCCTAATGGGCCTCTACCGTTCCGGCTCCGTCTATTGCACCCAGTGCGAGGCGGAAGGCTTTCGCCGGATCACGTATTTTCTCGACCGTCCCGATGTGCTGAGCTTGTACACCGTTAGGCTGGAGGCGGAGTTTGCGGAGGCGCCTATTTTGCTCTCCAACGGCAATAAGATCGCCGGCGGCGAAATCGACGGAACGCCGCGCCATTTCGCGGTGTGGCATGATCCCTATCCGAAGCCGAGTTATCTCTTTGCGCTGGTCGGCGGCGATCTTGGCTCGATTTTCGATGAATTCACGACCAGGTCCGGCCGCAAGGTCGCGCTCGGCATCTATGTCGAACATGGCAAGGAACCCTATGCAGCCTATGCGATGGAGTCGTTGAAACGCGCCATGGCCTGGGACGAAGAGGTCTATGGGCGTGAATATGATCTTGATGTTTTCAACATTGTGGCGGTCTCCGATTTCAACATGGGAGCGATGGAAAATAAGGGGCTGAACGTCTTTAACGATAAATATGTCCTCGCCTCGCCGTCGACCGCGACGGATACCGATTACGCGAATATCGAGGCGGTGATCGCGCATGAATATTTTCACAATTGGACCGGCAACCGGATCACCTGCCGGGACTGGTTTCAGTTGTGCCTCAAGGAAGGGCTAACCGTCTTCCGCGACCATGCGTTTTCCGCCGACATGCGCTCCGCATCGGTGCGCCGGATCGGCGATGTCCGCACCCTGCGGGCGCAACAATTCGCCGAGGACGCTGGCCCCCTCGCGCATAATGTCCGCCCCGACACTTATCTTGAGATCAACAATTTCTACACCGCCACGATCTATGAAAAGGGTGCCGAAATCATCCGTATGCTGAACGTGCTTATTGGCGACAATGCCTTCCGCAAGGGGATGGATCTTTATTTTGACCGTTACGATGGCATGGCGGCGACGATCGAGGATTTCATTTCCTGCTTTGCTGAAAAATCCGGGCGCGATTTGACCGAATTTTCGCGCTGGTATCACCAATCCGGAACACCGCTTGTCGAAGTGGCGAGTGCATACGACGAAAATACGAAAACCTTCACCCTCGATTTTGAGCAGTCCTGCAAACCCACCCCCGGTCAAGACAAAAAAGAGCCCTTCGTCATCCCGGTCGCGCTCGGTCTCGTCATACCAGGACGCGGTGACATCGAACTGCACACCAATGTCCAAAATGGCGCCAGCGCGGCGGAGCTGTCGCGCGGCGTGATCGAGCTCTCGACGGCGCGGCGGCGCGTTACCTTTCGCGACGTGCCAAGCCGCCCGGTTCCCTCCCTTCTCCGGGGCTTCTCGGCGCCTGTGCGGCTCGATGGCGCGGCAAGCGAAGCCGACCTCATCACCCTCATCGCGCATGACAGCGACGGTTTCAACCGCTGGCAGGCGGCGCAAGTCTACGCCGCCCGTTTGCTTCTGCGCGCGGCCGCCCGCATCCGCGCCGGGGACGCCCCCCATGCGGACAAGGAGTTCAGCGGCGCCCTTCGCATTCTCATCGAAAAAAGCGCCGATCCGGCCTTCACCGCGCAGGCCATAACCTTGCCGAGCGAAGCCGACATCGCGCGCGAGATCGGCGAGGATGTCGATCCGGATGCGATCCATCTCGCCCGCGCGTCGCTGCGCAAGGCGATCGGACAAAACCTCAAGGAAACCCTGCTCGCGGCCTATACGAAGCTCGCCGGCGATGGCCCCTATTCGCCCGATGCGATTGCCGCCGGGCGGCGGGCTTTGCGCAATGCCGCGCTCGATCTTTTCGCGGCGGGGGACAACGTCGAAGGCGCGCGGCTCGCTTCGCGCCAGCTCGCAACCGCCACCACAATGACGGACGAGATCGCCGCGCTCGGCGTGCTGGCGCATATCCCGGGAGAAGAGCGGGAAACCGCCCTCGATGCCTTCTACCACACCCATCAAGGCGAGCCGCTCGTCATCGACAAATGGTTTGCCTTGCAGGCCACGATCCCCGAAGCCGGAACCCTCAATCGGGTCAAGACGCTCATGAAACACAAGGCATTCTCGTTTCAGAACCCGAACCGGTTGCGGTCGCTCGCTGGGTCCTTCGCATCCCTCAATCAAACGCAGTTCAACGCGAAAGACGGCAGCGGCTATGATTTCATCGCGGACATCGTGCTCGAGCTCGACGCGAAAAACCCGCAGGTCGCGGCACGCCTTCTTTCGGCCTTCAAAAGCTGGCGGGCGCTCGAGGCAAGCCGCCGGACCCTTGCCGAACGCGCGCTCCGCCGCATCGCTGGCGCGGCTTCTCTGTCTCCCGATGTGAAAGACATCGCCGGACGCTCGCTCGCCTGACGGGCCATCATGATGCTTAAGGATAGTCCATGACCGAGCCACTCTGGACGGCGGTTGATCATTATATCGATGGCTTGCTGGTGCCAGCCGATGCGGCGCTGGACGAAGCGATCAAGGCCAGCAACGCAGCCGGACTACCGCCGATCAATGTGACGCGAAGCCAGGGGAAGCTTTTGTATCTGCTGGCGCGCATCCAAGGCGCGAGGAAAATTCTGGAGATTGGGACGCTCGGCGGCTACAGCACGATCTGGCTGGCGCGGGCTTTGCCTGAAGGCGGCCGCCTCATCACGATCGAGGCCAGCCCCAAGCACGCGGACGTCGCACGGGCCAATATTCTCCGCGCCGGCTTGAGCGGCGTTGTTGACCTGCGCTTGGGCCCCGGTCTGGAGGTGCTGCCAAAGATCGCCGCCGAAGGCAAGGGTGCTTTCGATCTCACCTTCATTGACGCCGATAAGCAGAGCATCCCCGAATATTTCGACTTTGCCCTCAAACTGTCGAAGCCGGGCAGCGTGATCATCGTCGACAATGTGGTGCGCGACGGGAGGGTGATCGACGCATCAAGCAGCGATCCCGATATCCAAGGGATACGCCGCTTCAACGCGATTCTGGCCGCGGAGCCGCGCGTCAGCGCCACGGCCATCCAAACCGTCGGCGCCAAGGGCCATGATGGTTTCGCCATCGTGCTCGTGACCGGCAATATTTAGCGCCGCTTAGATCGTTTCATCTAAATTGTTGTACGTCCGGATTCGCCAACGCCTATTGCGACGATGCAAGGAGCGGCGTGCGCCAGAGTTCTTCCACGAAGCCCTTTCGAATCCAGCTGCGAAATCGATAGCTCTTTATATAACCAAACTCGGGCAAGAGGTTGCCGACCACTGTCTGTCTGTCGTTCGGGCCGCGATGCTCCCGGTTCGCTTCCTGATTGATACTCAAAAGCAGAGGAGTCCAAGTTCCGATCAGAGCGAAATAGGCGCGGCAGATCGTGTCGCCCATTTCCGGGAAGGAATCGCAGTTCAAGACGAGATCAGATGGGTATTTCACGCCAGGCTGCATATGTGACGCAAACAGCAAATTGATGCCTTCTCCTCCTTCGTTGGCGTCCGAAGGGTGCAAGAATCGAATCGGAACATCCGGGAGCGTTCTGCGCAAATAGAAATATTGCATGGCAGAAACGCTGGGCAGATCGACGATGGAATATTGGCGGCCACCGCGTAGCCAGGCATAGTAGGCCACCGTGCCAAACCCGCCGCCGATCTCGCAAATATGGGGCCGCGCCATCGCGCTCGCTTCGATGGCGCGAAGCGCCGCGTACAGCGCTTGAATGTCCCGGCCATGCAATATCCGGCCATCTATCGACAAGCCAAAAAGGCCGTCGAAAACGGCCGGTGGCACAATGGCATGGCCCAATGCGCTCTCGATTCTTGCGACGAGCCGTTGCGAACTTGCGCTGAGGGAATCGCCTTCGAATTCCTGCTCGGCGCATTCCGCCCGGTCCAGAGCCATATACTGCACGAGAGACGCAAGCATATCGTGGAATGGAGTTACCGCGGCTCGCCTGCCATCGGGAGAGGCCGCCAGAAAATCACGATAGGATCTCTCCCCTTGCGTTAAGCCTTCGGACGCCGATGATTTCTGTATGCCGACAAAATAAGCGGCCAGGCTTCGCGGATTGTTCCCTCGCAAAAGATCGAGGAGTGTCCGGTGGCGGCTTGCGATGATGCCATCCCACATCGTCTTGCGGCCAATGAAATCGTAAGAGCTCTTTATGCTGGAATGCGCGCGCCATTCTTTCTGCAACGCGGCGGCGATCTCAATATCCGCGTCGCTCACAGCTTGCATCGAAAGCCCGGGATAGAGGGTTGGCAGCGCCTTGCGCGCCGAATTCATCAGCTCGCTCGAAGGCAAGCGCGTCTCTGACGAAACCACAGAATTGAAAAGCCAGTAATCGCTGCCGGCGACTTTGACCGCGATCGTCTCCGGCGGGATGTTTTCCGAAGGCAAATCGAAGCTGAACCCATAATAGCCGTCCCCGATGCCATGCTTCGCCAAGTCGGCGCGAAACACGTCCGCCCGGACCGCGCCAGCGAAAGTTCCGGCGCAATAAACCTCCAGTCTTAGACGTTTGCGCGGCCGTAAGCGGTCGGATGCCCAGCCGAAAAGCCGGTCGCCAATCAAACTGTCGGCATAGCCTCGGAACTCCGGGCGTCGTCCTTTAAAAAATCTCATGTTTTTTTTGCGGCCTCGGATCGCGCGGCTGAGTACGTCTCAATAGCGAAAAGCTTGCCTGGAAACATGTCTTGAGTCAGGCGCAGGCATCACATTTGCCGCGTTCTCCGCCCGGAGCTTGGCGGCGGCTATCTTTAGCGTCGCGATCAAATTTGCGTTCACTTTTAATTAATCTCTGGACAAAACATAAAAGTGAGACTCTCATGGGTTCGATTCGGAGAGGTGCGGCACATCACTCCGGTCAGTTTCGAGGGGGCCCGAGATGGCGCGCGCTGATGCGGCGCAAGCTTCTGCGCATGCAGGGGCGTTGCGGAAACTTGGCTGTACAGCACAGCAACCCCCGGTCTCACGCATCTCCCATCTCGAAATTTGGGTCCGCCGCGCGGTTCCCGCCATGGTGGTGCTGTTTGCTGGCGCGCTCGTCGCGATCTCCATCGCAATCACACGCGATGCCTATGATCGCGCGATCACGGACGCCTTCGACGACCTTGAATTGGCGGCCGGCGCCATCAGCAGCAACCTCAATGAGGCGTTCCGGGAGCAGCCCGCCGCCGATCTGGCGGCGGCTCTGGCGCAGGCGGTGCCTTCCCGCGCCTTGGCGCGCAAGCAGCAGGTGATCGTCGCCGATGCTGCCGGCAATATCATCGGCGCCGCGCCCGCCCTCATTGGCGCCAACAGCACCCTCAACGACTATTTGGGGCCAGCGCAGCCCTTGACGGTTTTTGCTGAAAAAGCCGGTATCTTGCGCATTGCGCTGGCGGATGGTTCGGAAGCCTTGGCGGGTGTGCGCACGCTTAATCCCCCGTTCGGCCAAGTCGCCATTGTTTATCCCATGGTCGCGGTCCTCGCGGACTGGGAATCGGCGAGTTTTCGTGCCGCCGTGCTGGCCATCAGCACGGTTGTTGTCCTGATTGCCCTGGCGCTTGCCTATTTCTGGCAGGCCTCGCGCGCCCGCGAGGCCAATCAACTTTGCGAAAGGATGCAGGCCCGGGTCGATGCGGCGCTCGGCCGGGGACGCTGCGGTCTTTGGGATTGGGATCTCGCGCGCGGGCGAATTTATTGGTCGGATTCGATGTATGAGATCCTTGGCATGACCCCGGCCGGCCAATTTCTGTCATTCGGCGATATCAACACGCTGGTTCATCCGCAGGATGGCGACCTTGCGGCGATGGCCGAGTCGCTGGCCAGCGCGCAAGCCGATTCGATTGATCATGTATTCCGGATGCAAAATGTGAAGGGCGAGTGGATCTGGCTGCGGGCGCGGGCCGAACTTGTGCCGGAACGAGCGGGCTCTCCTCCGCATCTTGTGGGGATCGCCGTCGACATCACCGAACAAAAGGCCCTTGCGGAACGCACCGCCACGGCCGATTTGCGCCTGCGCGATGCCATCGAGACCGTATCGGAAGCTTTCGTTCTTTGGGACGCCGACAACCGTCTCGTCATGTGCAATTCCAAGTTCCAGAAGTTCCATCATCTTTCGAGTGATGCGATCGCCGCCGGAACGCCTTATGCGCAAGTAATGGCGAAAGGAACGCCCCCCGTCATTCAGACGCAAATCGCGCTCGGCGAACGGCCGCTTGCCGGAGCGCGCACCTATGAGGCGCGGCTTGGCGATGGCCGCTGGCTGCAAATCAATGAAAGGCGCACCAAGGACGGCGGCTATGTTTCGGTCGGTACCGACATCACCGCGCTCAAACGCCACGAAGAGCAACTGATGGACTCCGAGCGCCGGCTCATGGCGACTGTGGCGGACTTGCGCAAATCGCGGCAAACCCTGGAGGTACAGGCGCAGCAACTCGCCGATCTCGCGGAAAGATATTTGGAGCAAAAAGCCGAAGCCGAGACAGCGAACCGGGCCAAATCCGAATTCCTAGCAAACATGAGCCATGAGCTCCGGACACCGCTCAACGCCATCATCGGCTTTGCCGATATGATGCAAGGAGAGATGTGCGGGCCGCTGGGATCGCCGCGCTATATCGATTATAGCAGGGACATAAAGCAAAGCGGTGAACGTCTGCGCGACATGATTTCAGATGTTCTCGACATGTCGCGGCTCGAATCCGGCAGGTTCCATATCCAGAAAAGTGATTTCGAGATCGACACCGTGGTCAGCGCAGCGGTCGCCGATATTGCCACGGCCGCCACTGAAAAGGAGATCTCCGTCAGCGCCGAGACCTTGCCGGGTAAGCTGATCCACGCCGACCACAAGGCGCTTGAGAAGATCCTCACAATCCTCTTGCGCAATGCCGTGAAATATACCCCAAATCACGGCCGCGTCAGCGTCCGCGCACGGTTGGTTCAAGGCGCCTTGAATATCTATGTAGAAGATACCGGCATGGGAATCCCACCCGGGCCGCTGACAAGACTTGGCCGGCCGTTCGAACAATTGGATAGAACTCTGGACAATGGCATGAAGGGCTCCGGTCTTGGTCTTGCCATTGCACGCTCGCTGATCGATCTGCATGGCGGCTCGATACGGATTCGTTCGTCGGTCGGCAATGGGACGATCGTCCTCGTCCATTTGCCCGAGCCACGCGACATGCCGCGCCAAAAACTGCTGTTGGCGGCGAGCGCCTTGCGGCGGCCAGCCGAACCGCAAAAATTGCGCGTCTCAGCACGCTAACAAGATCTTATCGAAAACACCGCGGACCTCCGCGCGCGTATCGCCAAGGCGGCTTTCGAGCGCGCTCAGGCTCGGCTCTCCGGCACATTTGGCAAGGCGCCGCTTGACCGCTTCATTCGCCTGACGCGGGCTTGCCCCCGGGTCCAAGGTCAACCGCAGGATTTGTGTCGAATCCGTAAAAAGCCCGTATGCGTCCAAGACAATGCGCGCATCCTTAGCGTCAATCACGCCGCATTTTGCCGCCGCCTCGATCACCAAAAAGGGCGAGCCGCAAACGAGGCTTGGTTCGGCATGGGCGTGGCGGAGCAAAAGATATTGGGCCAGGAATTCGATGTCGATTAGACCTCCGGCCGCAAGCTTCAGATCCCAAGGATCGGCGTCTCCCTTCGCCTGCGAGATCAAGCGCCGCATTTCATAGACCTCTTGGCCTAATCCGTCGCCAGGCGGCTTTGTTAGCACGAAACGGATCGCATCGCTGATCTCCGCGCCGAGCGCCCAATCGCCGGCGATCGGCCGGGCGCGGGTCAATGCCATATGCTCCCAGGTTTCCGCTTCCTTGGATTGATACTCGGTGAAACGCGAAAATTGCGTCGCGAGCGGCCCCTTGCCGCCGGACGGTCGCAACCGCATGTCGACATCATAAAGCCGTCCCCGCCGCGTCGCGACGGTCAGGGCGGAGACAAGCCGCTGCCCCAGCCGCGTATAATAATGGATCGCATGGAGTGAACGCGGACCTGTGGAGTCCGGGCGCGCAGAATCGAAATCATAGATGAGGATCAAATCGAGATCGGACGCCGCCGTCATCTCGCGCGAGCCAAGCTTGCCAAGCGCTAAAACCGTCAGCCTGCCTCCCGCCACCCGCCCATGTTCATGGGCGAAGACCTGCTCGACATGAAGAAGGGACGTTTCGACGATGCTTGCGGCAAGGCCCGAATAGGCGCGCGCGGCAGCGGAGGGTTCGATCATTCCGGACCATAGCCGGAGACCAATGGGAAATAATTCCTCCTGCGCGAAATCGCGCAGCGCATCGAGGAATTCCTCCGTGTCGAATTTATGCTGCAGGATTTGCCCGGCGCGTTGCCGGAACGCGTTTTCGTCGATTAACGCTTTGAGGACGTTCGGATCGATCGCCGCATCGAGCACATGCGGATGGCTGATCACGGTGCGCGCAAGTCTTGGCGCGCCGCCTAGAATTTCACCGAACAATTCACAAATTGGAGGATTGGATTTCAGCACCAAAAACAGTTCGGCTGCCGCAGGCATGCCGGCGAGCGCGGAATCGAATCCGGCGAGCGCCGCGTCGGGATCGCCCGAATGTGCGAAGGCTTCCAAAAGCAAAGGCATCAATTCGGTAAGGCTCTCGCGCGCCCGCGCGCCGCGCACGGCGGGACGGCGGCCAAAATGCCAGCCGCGGATCGTCTCGGCGGCCAGGGCCGCATGTTTAAAGCCCAAGCGCAGCAAGGTCTCAAGCGTTTCCGGATCGTCGGCGGCGCCTGTGAAAACAAGACTGCCGGCCGCCACGTCAAGCCTCGGGGAATGTTCAAACAGACGCCCATAATGATGCGAGACAAGCCGCAGGCGATGCGTGACTTCGCTGCAAAAGCGGCTTTTCCGCGAATAACCGCAAAACCGGGCAAAGCGCGAAAGCGTGTCTTGGTCTTTCGGCAATCGCTGCGTTTGCTCATCGGCGACCATTTGCAACCGGTGCTCGATTTCGCGCAGGAAGAGGTACGATGCGCGCAAGTCTTCGACCGCGTCGTGCGTCACCCAGCCTTCCTTGCCAAGCTCATCCAACATCTCGAGAGTGCGGGCGCCGCGCAGGCGCGGCCGCTTACCGCCGAAAATCAATTGCTGGGTCTGCACGAAAAATTCGATTTCGCGAATGCCGCCGCGCCCGAGTTTCACATCGTGACCGGCGACCGTGATCTCTTCATGTCCACGCACCGCGTGAATTTGGCGCTTCATCGCGGCGATGTCCGCGATCGCGGCATAATCGAAATATTTTCGCCAGATGAACGGCATGAGTTTGGTGAGAAAAGCCTCACCCAATGCCTTGTCGCCCGCGACTGGCCGCGCCTTGATCAAGGCGGCGCGCTCCCAATTCTGGCCAAGACTTTCGTAATAAGAATAAGCGGCGGGCAGTGAGATCGCGACCGCTGTCGAGCCAGGGTCGGGACGCAAACGCAAATCGACGCGCTCGACATAGCCGTCCGCGGTCCGCTCCTGGAGCAGCCGGACAAGCCCTTGCGTAAGGCGCGCAAAAAGCGTCGCAGGTTCCACAGCGCCGGTAATTGCAGCACTGGCGGGATCGAAGAAGACGACGATATCGACATCACTCGAATAATTGAGTTCGCGCGCGCCGAGCTTGCCAAGCGCCAGGATCACGAGACCGCAGCCGGTTTCGATATCCGCGCCATCGGCGAGCCGCAGCCTGCCGGCGCGGCCGGCGTCCCGCAGCACATGACGCAATGCCGCCCGGATGAAGGCATCGGCGGCCCGCGACAAAGCCTCGGTCGCCGCGATCACATCGAAGACGCCGCCAAGATCGGCAAGGGCAATAAGAAGGGCTGTCTCCTGCTTGGCGAGCCGCAGCGCGCGCATGACCCCGGCATCGCTCTCGGCCATGGCGCAAGCGTCATCGAGAGCTTCGAGGCAGCCGTCGAGGCGAGCCTCGGGGACCGTCTCAAAACACCGCTTGAGCCGGGTCGCATTGGCCGTTACGAGTCGCCAGAGAAACGGTGAATGGTCGGCAATCGCCAGAAGCAGGCCGCGGACCTGGGACTGACCGGCAAGGCTTTGCAATTCCGCGCCATTTGGCGTTGCCATAAACTCCGCGAGGCGAGCCTCGGCGCGGCGCGCATCGGAAAGCTGTGGCGCGGTCTCTATGCGCCGCCAAAGCGGCAGACCGTCTCCGGGTCCGGATGGAGCATCGCTCACGCCACCTTTTCCGGGCTCGGCAGAGCCAGCGGCACTTCGGGTTCACGGCGGACCGGGGCGGCCGGAAGCCGGATCACGACACGCAGGCCAGGCTCGTTATCCTCCAGCTGCAAGCTTCCATTGTGGAGACGCGCCACCGCCGCGGCGAGCGAAAGACCGAGGCCGGAGCCCGGCCGCGAGCGCGCGTTTTCGAGCCGGACGAAGCGATTGAGGACCCGCTGGCGATCGTTTTCGGCGATCCCCGGACCATGATCCGCGACGATGACTTCGATCGCGCCACCGCTACGCCGCGCCGAAAGTTCGACGGTGGCGGCCCCCGGTGACGGCGAAAGGCTCGGGCCGCGGGCTTCCTTCGCCGCATCGGGGCTGCCATATTTCAATGCATTGTCGACAAGATTGGCGATGGCCTGACCGACAAGCTCACGGCTTCCGTGCAGGGTGAGCCCAGTCCCGGAGGAAATCACTAGCGAAACGCCGCGCTCCTCGGCAACCGGTTCGTAGAGTTCGCCGACGTCGCGGGCGACGAAGCCCGCATCGAATTCGGTCATGCCCTCGCGCCCGGCTCCGGCTTCGGCACGGGCGATGCTCAAAAGCGCATCGAAGATTTGAATCAAACGGTCGGACTCCTCGAGAGCCTTTTCGAGCGCTCCGCGATACTCCTCCGGGCTTTTGGCGGTGCGGAGTGCTTGCTCGACGCCGCCGCGCAGACGAGTCAGCGGAGTCTTGAGATCATGCGCGATATCATCGGACACTTCCTTCAACCCCGCCAGCAATATGGATATCCGCTCGAGCATGGCGTTGAAATTTTGCACGAGGCGGTCAAGCTCATCGCCGGTGCCGGCCAGATGCAGGCGGCCGGAAAGATCGCCGGCGACGATGGCCTGGGCATTGGCGTTGATGGCATCCACGCGGTTTAGAACGCGCCGTGCAACCCATAGCCCGCCAAGCGTGCCAATCACCACGAGCCAGACAAGCGACGTCAGCAGCGCGTCGCCGAGAATATGGCGCAGCCGCTCGCCTTCCTCAAGGTCATGCCCCACAAGAAGGTGGAACCCGCCGTCCAGCGCAAAGACGCGGACGAGCGCCCGGTGTTTGCCGCCCGTGTCGCCGGGAGGCTGATAATCCGTTTCGATAAAACCCGTATGCTCCAGAATGTCCGGCGGCAGGCTCGCGATATTGCCGGCGATCGGTTCGCCCGCTGGGGTCGTCACCAAGTAAAGCCCGGCGCTCGGGCGGCGGGTCCGCCTCTGTATGATATTAACGAGGCGGCGGATGCCGCCCTGCGCATATTGCTCGGAAAGCCCGGCAATATTGGTGTCGATGGTTTGCGCGACCTGTTCCTCGATCACGTGCTTCATGTTCCAGCCGACGGTGCCGAGAACAAGCCCGGCGCCGATCGCGGAAATCGCCAGATAGGCGAGCGATATCTTGAAGACCGTCGTACGAAAAAGCTTACCGAGCGCCATCGCGTATCATGTACCCCGCTCCGCGTATCGTTTGAAGCAGTGGAGGATCGAAGCCCTTGTCGATTTTGGCGCGCAGCCGCGAAATATGAACGTCAATGACATTGGTCTGCGGATCGAAATGATAATCCCACACGTTTTCAAGCAGCATCGTCCGGGTGACGACATGGCCCGCATGTTTCATTAGATATTCGAGCAAGCGGAATTCCCGCGGCTGCAAGGGAATGTCCTTCCCGTCACGGGTGAGCTTATGGGCAAGACGGTCAAGCTCTAGGCCATTCACCCGGTAGACGGTGTCTTCGCCAAGGCCCGGCCGGTTGCGACGCGCGAGCACCTCGACCCGCGCCAGAAGCTCCGAGAACGCGTAAGGCTTGGCGAGATAATCGTCGCCTCCCGCGCGCAACCCCTTCACCCGATCGTCAACCTGGCCGAGCGCCGACAGAATCAGCACGGGCGTTTGGATGTTCTGGGCGCGCAAGCTGCCAATGACCGAGAGGCCATCGATTTTCGGCAGCATCCGGTCGACGATCAGCACATCATAGGTTTCGGCGCAGGCACGCGCATAGCCCTCAAGGCCGTCGCCGACATGATCGGCGACGTGACCGGACTCGCGAAAAGCCTTGACCATATAATTGGCGGCTTCGGAATCGTCTTCGACGATGAGGATTCGCATAAACGACATATAGCTGATTCCAGCGCAAAGCAGCAGGCCGGAAGTTTCCTTCCGGCCTGTGCCTCCTGTGGAGCTGGTGCCGCGACGGGGGGCCCAGCGCCAGCCTAACCAAGCCTCGGGGGGACGATGAGGCTCAGGAAGCCGGATTGACCGCTATCGCGACAAAATGGGTGCCTTCGCTCCCCTTGACCCGCAAAAGCACGGCCTTGCGATTGTCCTTTTTGGCCTCGGCGAGCACGGCCTTGACATCGGCCGGCAGATTGACGGCACGGCCGCCCGCCTCCAGGATAATGTCGCCAATCTGCAAACCCTTCTGCGCGGCGACGCCATCGGGATCGAGATCGGACACCACCACACCATGGCTTCCAGCGCCTTGGACGCTGGAGGCTGGGGCGAGCGTGAGGCCAAGGCCTGCAAACGAGTCCTTGTCCTGGCTCGCGCCCGGGTGCGCTGCCGCTTCCTTGTCGTCCGGCAGCGAACCAAGCTTGACCGAAGTGGTTTTCTCCGACCCATCATGCCAATAGATCAGATCCGTCTTTTTCCCGGGGCCAAGCGCCGCGACCCTCTTGGCGAGGTCGCGCGGACCGTCGATCCGTTCGCCGTCGATGCCAAGGATCACGTCGCCCGATTTGATGCCGGCGGCGCTGGCCGGCGAATCCGGCTGGGCTTCCGCGACAAGAGCCCCTTTGTTGGACTTGAGGCCGAGGCTATCGGCGATTTCCGCTGTCACTGGCTGAATCTGGACGCCAATCCACCCCCGCGCCACCGTGCCTTTGTCCTTCAGCGAGGCAATGACGTTTTGCGCGGTATCGGCGGGAATGGCAAAGCCAATGCCGACGCTGCCGCCGGAAGGCGAGAAAATCGCCGTGTTGATGCCGACCACTTGGCCTTGGGTATTGAAAGTGGGACCGCCCGAATTGCCCCGGTTCACCGGCGCATCGATTTGCAGGAAGTCATCATAGGGCCCAGCGCCAATGTCGCGCCCGCGCGCCGAGACGATGCCAGCCGTCACCGTGCCGCCCAAGCCGAACGGATTGCCGACCGCGATGACCCATTCGCCGACGCGCGGCGTGGATTTCGCGAATTCCACATATTGGTAGGGGCCACCTGATTTGACCTTCAAAAGGGCAAGGTCGGTTTTCTTATCGGTTCCGACAATCGTCGCCGGCACGGCCTTGCCATCGTCCAGGGTCACGGAAACCTCGGTGGCGTTCTCGACGACATGGTTGTTGGTGACAACAAAGCCGTCCTGGGAAATGATGAAACCAGAGCCTTGCGCCTGGGTCACATGCGGCTTGACGTGATGGCCGCCTTCCTCGCCGAAATGTTTGAAGAACCGCTCGAGCGGATCGCCCGGCACGATATGCGGCGTTTCGAGTTCGTCTTCCGAATCGGCCGCCTCGGTGGTCTTCACCTTGACCGACACGACGGCGCCGCGCACATGGTCGACAACATCGGCGAAGGAAACCGGTGACACGGCCTGGCTTATTTCGGTTTGAGTCGTGGCGGCACGGGCCTGGCTGATGCCGCCAACATTCATGCCAGCCAAGGCCAGGGCGGCGACCGTGCCCATAAGCACAGCACGAATCTCGTATCGCCTGCGCACGATCAAGGGCTGTCCACGCGTGATACCGGGCCGGGGAGACTGGATATTGGTCATTCATTTCTCCATTAAGAATTCAGGATGACAAACCGTCAGTGGCGAACAACATGGGGATGCTTCGGTTACGCCGCCATTTCGGCCGAATGAATATTTTGTAATCTGTCTGCGGCAACAATACGTTAACCTCGAAGCGGCGCCGCTCGAGGCACGCAGCAGGCTAAACAGCGGCATGCAGACCGCGCCCTGATAAATTAGGGTTTATTTGTGCCGCGCGCGGTCACCGGTTCCGTTGCGGGTCCGGAATCGAGCCAGGCGGCCGCCCGACTTCGATCGGAGCGTCCATCGGCGGCGGCTCCGCGAATTGCTGTTCCTGAGGCGGCTCATCTATTGGCGCCTTGGCGGCCGGCGTGCGCTTTTTCTTGGAACGGCCCCGCGGCGGCGGCGAAGCCTCTTGCTCGGGCGCCTGCGGCGTGTCCGCCTGATCGGGCGGCGGCAAGACGGCTTCCGCGCCAGTATCCGCGCTCGCTTCGGGCTCGGCGGCGCCGCCTTTGCAGTCGGTCAGCCAAATGTCGTAAATCGGATGCTCGATGCCATGCAGGCCAGGGCTTGCCGCGAACATCCAGCCGGAAAAAATCCGTTTGTATTTCTTGTCGGCATCAATTTCGTCCACCTCGACGAAGGTGATGGTTTGCGGCGCCTCCGTCGCCGGGCGCGTATAGCAGGCGCGTTCAGTGATCTGGAGCGTCCCGAATTGCACGGTTTCGCCCGTCGCGGCTTGAAAAGCGATCGTCCGCCCGGTGATCTTGTCCAATCCAGAAAACACCGCGATCGGATGCTTGATTTTGTCGGCGCGCGCCGGAGAGACGGCCATCAGCGCGGAAATGACAAGCAAGACCGCCAGATGACCGAACCGCGGGAGAAAGTTTTCCATCAAAACTTCGATCACCAACACTTTGGATGCCGCACGAGAAAGCCGGACACCCAAAGGAAGACATAAAAGTGGCGATTTTGGCTGCGGCCCGGGCTTAATCGGCCATGCCTTCAGCCTTCCGGGGTCCAGGCCTCATAATCGCCGGTTGCCGGCGGCCGCGTATTGGCGGCCAAGGTCG
>Ga0181535_10002923_pt1 | contig 20260 bp, 17 predicted proteins | sample PEATcosm2014_Bin_44_FD_119774 | JGI IMG/M metagenome (GOLD analysis project Ga0181535, IMG submission 119774) | Peatland microbial communities from MTU Mesocosm Facility, Houghton, MI, USA - PEATcosm2014_Bin17_30_metaG | ecosystem: Environmental > Terrestrial > Soil > Wetlands > Peat | place... | reverse complement strand
TATTGCTTCATCGCCGCGTCGAGCTGGTCATCATTTAGCAGGGCCTGTGCGAGGGCACCTTCGGTGCGCGCGTCGCCTGGTTCAATGTCGAGAGCGCGCTGATAAGCGGCAATCGCATCCTTGAGGCGTTTCAGCTGGTCATACGCTGCCCCAAGGGCAAATTCCATTTTGCTGGTGCGGTCGGATTCGGGCACCGCCTCAATGACCTTGGCCGCGTGCTCCAGGTCGCCGCTTTCGCCGTAGAGGCGCGCTAGATTGAGGATGACGTCTTCGGAGTCAGGTTCGATGGCCTGCGCCGTCTTGAATTGTTCCTCGGCTTTCTGTTGCTCGTGCTTGACTGTGTAGAGCTGGCCGAGCACCATGCGGTCTTCCACGTCTTTCGGCTCGAGCGAAACGATCTTCTCGTATTCGGTAATGGCCTGATCGAGCACGTTGCCGTCCGGCGAGGAGGAGGAGACGGCATTTTGGGCTTCGCTGAGCTGCCGGAGAAAGATGCGACCGAGAAGTTTGTGGGCATCGATATCGTCCGGGGAAGTCTTAAGCAGCCCGCGTGCTGTGGATTCGGCATCGTGCAGATGGCCTGGAGTGCGGAAATAGAGGTCGGCTAAAGCATCCGCCAGTTGAGCCGAGCCAGGGTCCGCATTGAGCGCGTCTTTGTACTCTTCGATGGCGTGTGTGATGTATTCGGTCTGACCCGAGTTCACAGCCTCTTCTTCATAGATGCCGGCTAGAGAGGCGTGGAAGTAAGCTTTGGCGCGGTTGGAGGACTGCGCAAGAGCTTCCTGTCCAAGTTTGGGCTGTACGACCTGAGAGCCGCTGGACGAGGTCGAGTTTGCGGCGGAAGCAGTCTGGGCAAATCCGGCGCATGAGCAGGTCAACGCGAAGGCAGCCGCGCCAAGCCAGGTCATCTGGTGCAAATAATTTGTTCTCATCATTCTACGGGGTACCAGGCCTTTCGGACCGGGAGGTGCGCGCGAAGATTTCCCGGAGCAGGAGACGAACTCTATGGCAGAGAGGGCTAACCGGACTGCCACCTTGTAAAGACGATTTTACCCGTGAATTGTCTCGGTGGGGCAATAGGTCGCGCCAAATTGGTAGTTACCCCTGCGCCGATTGGCCGATTGGATCGAAGCGAACACCGCTTTGAGTTTGGGGCAAAGCGTGTGATCAAGCAAGAATCAGGGGGTCTGAGCCGGCTATTTGGGATTCATCGCGTGCAGGTCGGCTGCCATCTTGCGGGTTTCAGAGGTTGCCCTGAGCCAATCCATAAGCAACGGGGTTACGTCCACCGAGGCGGCTTTCGAATCGGCGGCAGCGGACTCGACGACGCCAGCGAGCTTCAGCCGCGCGGCGAGGTCTTTGAATTCAGGCCGCAGGACCGCGAGGATGTTGTCGATGGGAGCTTTTCCGGCAAGCTGCTGCATGGCACGGTCCTGGCTTTCCCCGCCGTATTTCTCCAGCTCTTTGGCTCTGACCGTGTCATTGGCGGCTTTTACGGCGCTCAATTCGAAGCGGCGGTCGTCGAGGATCGCTTCCCACAAGGGTGACCGATAAAAGGCGAGCACGATGGAGGAGCGGTCGAAGGTGCCGATGACAGGGATGGTCTGGGGCTCGGCGGACGGTGCTGGAGACTGAGCCTGGGCTACAACTGCAAGGCCAGCAAAGATGACGGCGACGACGAGTGACTTCATTGCAGACCTCCCTCTGAGTGGCGACCGTGAGTCTGATGCGCCCGAGCGGGTTTTCAGCTTTCGCGCGCACTGTAAGGGGTCAGAGTCAGGGAAACTGTGCCGGGAGTCACCGGTATACGTTCAATGGCGGAAGTGGCGGATGCCGGTGAAGACCATGGCCACGCCAAGCTTGTCGGCGGCGGCGATGACATCTTGATCCTTGACGGAACCACCCGGCTGAATCACGGCTGTGGCGCCGGCAGCGGCAATGGCCTCGAGACCGTCAGGAAACGGGAAGAAAGCGTCCGAGGCGGCCACGGTTCCCTTGAGCGAGAGAACGGCCTTCTGCGCGCCGAACTTGGCGGCATCGACGCGGCTCATCTGGCCGGCACCCACACCGACTGTCTGGCCGTCCCGGGCGTAGACGATCGCGTTCGACTTGACGTGTTTGCAGACCCGCCAGGCGAAGAGAAGATTGCGCAGTTCCTGGGCCGAGGGCGGACGCCAGGTGACGACGTCGAGTTCGCCTTCGATGATGCGTCCGGCGTCGGCATCCTGAAGGAGAAGACCGCCAGAGACGTTCTTGACGATGGGCCTGGATGGCGCGGGAAGGACTTCAACGAGGCGGAGGTTCTTTTTGGCGGCGAAGCGTTCGCGCGCTTCCGGCGTGAAAGACGGAGCGGCGATGGCTTCGACGAAGAGCTTGGCGATCTCTTCGGCGGCTGCGCCGTCGACTTCGCGATTGATGCCGATGACGCCACCGAAGGCAGAGACGGGATCGGAGGCGAGTGCTTTCTGATAGGCCTCAAGAATGGTTGCGCCGGTGGCTGCACCGCAGGGGTTGGTGTGCTTGATGATGGCGACCATCGGCTCGTCGAATTCGCGGGTCAGCTCCCAGCAGGCATCGAGATCGACCAGGTTGTTAAAGCTGAGCTCCTTGCCCTGGAGTTGTTTGGCGCCGGCGATGCCGAGGCCGGAACCGTCGGAGTACAGGGCTGCACGCTGATGGGGATTCTCGCCGTAGCGGAGGGATTGAGCGAGCGGCATGTTGATGCGCAGAGTCGGCACCTGCGGTGCGGCAGACGCCTTCGGCACAACCTGGTCAGGAGCAAGCGCATTCTCGATCTGATCGAGGGTATTGGCGATGGCGGAGTCATAAGCCGCCGTAAGGGCGAAGGCCTGTTTGGCAAGACGCCAGCGAGTCACCCGAGACAGTGCGCCTCCGGTCTGCTTGAGTTCATCGATCACTGCCGGGTAATCGGCGACGCGTGTGACGATTGCGACGTCTTCGAAGTTCTTGGCGGCAGAGCGGACCATCGACGGGCCGCCGATGTCGATGTTTTCAATGAGGTGACCGAAGGCGACACCGGGCTGGGCTGCGGTTTTCTCGAAGGCATAGAGATTGACGACGACCATATCGATGGGCTGGATGCCGTGAGCGGCGAGAGCAGCTTCGTGCTCGGCGTTGCCACGGATGTAGAGCAGGCCGCCGTGGACACGGGGATGGAGGGTCTTCACGCGCCCATCGAACATTTCGGGGAAGCCAGTGAGGTCGCTGATGTCCTTGACTGCAAGGCCGGCCTCGCGCAGCGCTTTGGCGGTGCCGCCGGTGGAGATCAGTTCGACGCCGTGGCCGGCGAGGGCTTTGGCAAATTCGACCAATCCGGTCTTATCGGTCACGCTGAGCAGTGCTCGCCGAATGCGCTTGTCGGTACCTGAAGTCACCCAGTCGCTCCTTGCGGCCCTCCCAGCTTCGGTTCGACGAGGACCAAGAAACAGACTACATTGCAGATGCGAATGCACCATGTGATGGAACGAGACAACGCGTTGTGCATATCCCGGTGGATTTCAACACAGACGCAACGTGTGGTCGATGCAAGCGGAGAGGAATCCGTTTACGATTGATGTATGGGAAGCAGTTCGCCAGTTCCGCAGCCGGAGATTCTGCCGCCGGAGTCCGGATACTCCGGATACGCCGTGCCGCAGCCCGAGCCGCAGGTGCGCCGGCGCTCGCGGTGGGCAGCAGCTCCAGCAACATACCTTCTGGTGGGCGTGAACTGCCTGGTATTTCTGGCTATGGCGGCGCGCCATGTGAGCCCATTTTCTCCGACAACCGAACAGCTCTATGGGTGGGGCGCAAACAACGCGGGTTCGGTGCTGATCCTTGGCGAATGGTGGCGCATCGTGACCGCGATGTTCGTGCACGTGGGGATCATTCATCTCGCCACGAATATGTGGTGCCTGTGGAATCTTGGAATGCTGGCGGAACCCTTGATGGGGTCGGCAGGAGTTCTGGCGGTCTACTTGCTCACGGGCGCGGCGGGAAATCTGCTGTCGACGTTGTGGAACTGGTGGAGCTATTCGCACGACTTGGCGCAGTATCATAGCGTGTTTGTTTTTCCATCGGGCGCGGGCGCGTCGGGCGCGGTGTTTGGGATTGCGGGGGCGCTGATCGTGCTGTTGAAATCCCCCAGACTTCCGGTTCCTGCTTCGGAGTTGAAGAAGCTGCGCCGGTCGGTGATTTATTTTGCTGCGATCAATTTAGTGCTCGGGCTCTCGATTAGCGGGGGAACTCGTGTGCTCGGCGCTGGAATCAGCATCGACAACATGGCGCACCTTGGGGGCTTCACTTGCGGATTGCTTTTTGCAGCTCCCATGGTGCCGCGGCTTGGCTCGTCGAAGCCTGTCTTTCAGGCGCGCCTTACCGCAGCTGTGGTCGTGATCGTGATCGCTCTTGTGTTGTTCGGCTTCTTTCTTGCCAGATTCGCTGCGTAGAGAACTGAGACGCCGCCGCCACTCTGCACCTCTTGCTCTTGGGCATGTATCCTGATGCGGCCGCTGCTGCGGCGAGGATCGTCATGTCCCGATCTCTTCCTCTGGTCCGACTTGGTTTGATTGCGCTGGTTCTTGTTGTCGTTGGCGCGGACGGGCAGAAGCCCACGCCCGCGGGCGACACACCCGATGTGGCCGGGGACCTGGCGACAGACTTGTCGCCTGCGATCGATCGAGATGCGATTGCCAAGGCGATGCGCAAAGTGGGTGATTGGCAACTCGAAAAGTCGCGGAACGACTTCGACCAAGACTGGACGTTCGCAGCGTTGTATCGCGGCTACATAGCGGCTGCAGCTTCATTGCATGATGACGCCTATCGCGACGCAATTGTGGAGGCGGGGAAGAAGTTCGGGTGGCAGCTTGGTCCGAGGGTGACGCATGCGGACGATCAGGCGGTCGGGTACGTCTACCTCGAGTTGTACAAGCAGTATCACGATGCGAAGATGCTTGAGCCGACAAAGGCCGCTGTCGACCATGTGATGACGTTGCCCGATGTTTGCGCGGAGGATTGTCCGCCGTGGCACGACGCAACAACGCCAATGTGGTGGTGGTGCGACGCGCTGTTCATGGCGCCCCCGGTGTGGGCTGAACTGGCTGAGATCTCCGGGAACAGGGCGTATCTCGATCGGATGGATCGCGCGTGGTGGGTGACATCGCAGCTATTGTCCGACCCGGTGGAGCATCTTTACTCCCGCGACACGAGCTATCTCGACAAGCATGAAGCGAATGGAAAGAAGATCTTCTGGTCGCGCGGAAACGGATGGGTGATTGCGGGGCTAGCCGAGGTTCTCGGGGCGATGCCGAGCGATTATCCGGGCCGGCCGAAGTATGTGGAGCAGTTTCGGCAGATGGCAGCGAGGTTGAAATCGATTCAGCACGCAGATGGGCTATGGCACCCGGGACTGCTCGGTTCATATCCGCTGCCGGAAGTGTCGGGGTCGGCGTTTTTTGTGTATGCGATGGCGTGGGGAATCAATCACGGGATTCTGGATCGTCGGGAGTATCTGCCGGTGGTGCGGAAGGGATGGGCGGGCCTGTTGACGCATGTGTACGCAGATGGACGGCTGGGCAGCATCCAGCCGATCGGCGGCGGGCCGGACACCTACAAGCCGCAGACCAGCTATGTCTTCGGTGTAGGGGCATTTCTGATGGCGGGTTCGGAGATGCGAGAGCTAGCGGAGCACAAACGGTAGAGACCGACTTGCACGTCTCAGGTTACAGAATCTGGACCTCTGGGACACGCACCGCGCAGGCTGGTCCGAAGCCCCAATCGTCTTAAGGATTGCCGGAAGCATGGAGCTAAGGCCCCACACTTCCGTAAATCAGCGAACAGCCGTAGTGGCGAATTTCTTTACCATCGCGAGCAGCAGCTTGCGATCGCTGTCGTTCAGGTTGGTTGAGTAGCGGCGGATCTGAGTGAGAAACCGGAGTTCTTCGTCGGTCAGACGCTGCGTATTTAGCTGACGCCCCCCATGCTCCTCGGCGAAAAACTGGGAGATAGGTAGGTCGAGCGCCACCGCGATCTTGGAAAGTGTGTCGAGCGACGGCACAGTGTGGCCGTTTTCGACGCGCGAGAGATAGCAGCGCAGAAGTCCGGTTTTCTTTTCGATATCGCCCTGCGAGAGTCCCTTTTGGAGCCGGTGTGCGCGAATCGTAGTGCCAATCTTCATCATTGGGCCCTGCCTTTCGACCGCCGAGTTTACTCTCGCGGTAGCTACCAGGAAGTTATTGGCTCAATGGTTAACATGCTCCCCAGTCGTTTTGCAACAAGAAACACGGCTCCTGCAACTTAAGTGGTAAACAGAGGAGATACGGAGAACCGGGCCAAAACGATTTTGTTGCGGAGGGCAGAGACCTAAAGGAGCTTGACCATCCACACGAGATCATCGACTGGGGTGTTGTTGTACCGAGCACAGGGGTGGAAGCCCATTTGTTGATACATACGGTAAGCGGCGCTCATCGACGCGGGCGCTGTATCGAGATAGATTGCGCGACGACCTGCGGCAGCAGCGCGGTCGATGACGGCTTCGGTCAGCCTGCGTCCGAGGCCGAGGCCGCGTGCTGTGGGACGTGCCCAGAGGCGCTTCATCTCCCAGGCTTCGGCAAGAACTTGAGGCGAGGGTGAGAGTGCGCGCCACGCGATGAAGCCCCCTGGAGTTTCGCCGATGGTGGCCAGCAGGCAACCTCCGCCTTGATCGAGATAACTGTGGGGCAGGCGCGCGGCTTCTTGTTCTAACGATCCGAAGCAGAATCGAGCTGCGCCCGGCTGTTCGATGACGAAGCGGCCGTATTCAAGAAGCATCTCGCGTGCAGCAGCGAGAGACTCGGCGGAGGACTCCTCGGATAGCGTTTCCAACCTTACAGCTTCCGGCGCTGCCAGTTGATTCGTCATACCTGATTTTACGATGGTCTGAGTTTACGATGGATGCGAGCGGTAAACCTTCCTGGGGAGTCAAACGTCTGTTTGAGTACGAGCGCAAGCAGGAGATTCAATGCGGCGGACAGCCATACGACTGGGAGGAGCGATATGTGTGGCCGCAGGCATGACGTTGCTGGCGCAGTCACCGGTCGCGCCGTCACTGGCGCTCGCATCTCCAACATCGCCCCTACCTTCGTCGAGCACAGCACAAGCAGCGGCCCCCGCTCCTTATCAAAGCATCAGCGGCGGCAGGCTGCACGGGTCCGTGAAGAGCGGCAGCGCTCCGCTCCCGGGGGTGACCGTCACAGCGCAGAACACGCTGACCGGCAAACGCTATTCGACGACATCCGATATCACTGGCGCCTGGTCCCTAACGATTCCGCAAAATGGACGATATGTGATTCGCACGCAGTTCGCGGCGTTTGCGCAGGGATCACAGGAGGCGTTGCTCAATGTATCCAGTCGCGATCAAGTGGTGAATTTCTCGTTGATTCTGGCTTCACGTGCGGCGCAACAACAGCAGCAGGAGGAAGGTCAATCGGCGCAAGCTTCACAGGCGATTCGGCAGCTGATGGGGAATGGTGCGCAGAGCCTGAACCTAGTGAATGCGCTGACATCGGACACGGAGACGCAAGCGGGAGGCGCCGGGACCAGCGGAGCGGCGCTGCCATCGGCTGCAGGTAACTCGGATTTCAGTTCGGAATCGGTGGCAATCAGCGGGCAGGCAGGTGCGGTAAGTCCGCTGGCCGGCGTGGACATGGACCGGCTGCGCGACGCGATGGAGACGGTTCGCGCGCAGATGGGCGGACAGCTCGGGCCTGGTGGGCAGCCGAGCGCCGGTGTGATGGTCATGAATGGCGGAGGCGGGATGTTCGCGGGTGGCGGCGCGGGCGGCTTCGAAGGAGGATTCGGCGGTTTTGGCGGCGGTGGCTTTGGCGGCGGTGGCTTTGGCGGCGGAAGAGGAGGGTTTGGGAACTTTCGCGGCTTCAATCCCGGACAGCCGCACGGTGCGATCTTCTGGACGGGCAGTAACTCGGCACTGAATGCGGAGCCGTTCAGTTTACGGGGGCAAGAGCAGGAGCAGCCGGCGTCGGGAACGAACCGGTTCGGGTTGACGTTCATCAGCGCGCCCTATATCCCTCACCTGACGAAGCCGAGTGGAAAAGACACCATGTTTCTGACACTGTCGGGGTCGCGCAGCTCGAACCCGTTGGATGAGTACGCGACGGTCCCGACAGACGCGGAGAAGAGCGGCGACTTCTCCGAGGCGGGGCTTCCGGCGATCTACGACCCGACGACGCTTGCGCAGTTCATCTCGAACGGGACCGCGAATGTGATTCCGTCGAATCGGATTTCGCCGCAGGCGTCAGGGCTACTGCCGTATTTTCCTGAGCCGAATCTCCCGGGTACGGTGCAGAACTATCACCTCTTGTCGACGCAGCAGAGCAATTCGACCCAGGCCGGGGCCCGCTATATGAGGAGCATCGGTGCGAATGCCTCGCCGTTCGGGCTTGGTGGCCGTGGCGGAGGCGCCGGAGGTGGTGGGCGCAGATCGCAACAGAATCAGGGGCTACGCCAAAGCGTGAATTTCAACTACAACTGGTCGCACTCAGCTTCGGACAATGTGAACATCTTTCCGCAGCTGGGCGGCAAGACGGCGTCTGATTCGAATTCGGTGCAGGCTGGATACACGCTCGGCTATCACCGGCTGACGAGTATCTTCAACACAAGCTGGAACCGCAGCAACAGTCACACCACGAACTTCTTTACCAATCGGACGGATATCGCGAGTCAACTGGGGATCGCGGTTCCAAGCGGCCAGTCGGCTGTGGCTACACCGGACAACTACGGCCTGCCCAGCGTGGAGCTGAGCAATATCCAGGGACTCAGCGAGCAGCAGCCCAGTTTTTCTATTGGCCAGACCATCTCGGTTTCGGAGACGTTGAGTTGGATTCATGGCAAGCACAACTTGCGCTTTGGCGGCGACTATCGCCGCGTGCATCGCGACTTTCTGGCGGGGTCCAATGCGACCGGGAGCTTCACGTTCACAGGATTGTTTACCGAGGACGCGACAGGGGATGCGACGACTGGAAACCCCTTTGCCGATTTTCTGCTGGGCTATCCGCAGGAGACGACACTCGATTCAGTGACGAGCAAAAGCTATCTGCGCGACAACGTGTTCGATGTGTACGCGCAGGATGATTGGCGCGTGTTGCCGAGCATGACGCTGCTCTATGGCGTGCGCTATGAGTTCTTCGCGCCCTACACGGAGAAGTACGGACATCTCGGTGAAGTGTTGACGAACCCCGCAGCGGGGTTCACGAGCGAGACAGCGGTGACCTCGGGTGGAGCAGGACTTCCGGCGTCGCTCGTCGATCCGTATAGCACCGCGTTCGCACCGCGACTGGGGCTAGCGTGGCGCGTGCCGAAGGTGAAGCAGATGGTGGTGCGCGGCGGCTATGGAATGAACTACACCGTGGGTGCCTATGCAACGTTTGGAACGACGATGGCGCATCAGCCGCCCTTCGCGAACGAACAGACAAATCAAGAGGCTGACGCAACCGGCACTCCTACATCGGCGTGCGCGCGCAGTACGTCAGCGACTTGTTATACGCTGGCGAACGGATTTCCGGCGGCGGCGACGATTGGGAACTACGCGCTCGATCCGCATTTCAGCTTGCCCTATGTGCAGGTCTGGAATGTCGATATTCAGAAGAGGCTGCCGTGGGGCATGGTGGTGAACGCCGGGTACAACGGGTCGAAGGGAAGCAATCTGGACATCGTGACGGCGCCGCGCGCCCTGGCGAGCAGCCCGCTGACCAATCCGACCAATTTGCTCTTTCGGTATGAGTCAGCGACGGCATTTTCGAAGTTCAGCGCAGGCACTTTAAGGGTGAACAAGCAGCTGACAAAAGGTATCGCGATGGGCGCAAACTATCAGTATTCGCACTCGATCGACGATGCCGGTGCGCTGGGCAACGTGGGTGGTGTGGGTGCGCAGAACTGGACGGACATCCAGGCGGAGGAAGGGAATTCGAGTCTCGATCAGCGGCATAAAGTGAGTGGGACGTATCTGTACGAACTGCCGTTTGGATCGGACAAGACGTGGGTGACAAGCGGTGCGGGCGCAAAGATTCTTGAGGGGTTGTCGGTCTCGGGCAGCTTCACGTTTTCAACCGGAACGCCAATCACGCCCGCATACAGCGCGCAGATTACAAGCGTGGCCTGCGGGACGGGGGGAACCTTTCGTCCGAATCTGACAGGCGCATCGATCAGTCAAGGGGGAGGGACGTTGAAGCAGTGGTTTAATCCTGTTGCCTTCACGGCCCCTGTATCCCCGGCAAACAATCCGTATCCATGCGGCGTCTTCGGCAATGCGCCGCGCAATCTAATTGCGGGGCCGGGGACGGTTTCAAACAACATGTCGCTTGCGAAAACGATGCAGTTGGGCGATACGCGGAGTATGGAGATTCGCGCCACTCTGAACAATGCGTTCAACACAGTGCAATATGCGGGAGTGGATACGAATGTGGCGTCACCGACGTTTGGGCAGGTCACTTCGGTAGGGTCGATGCGGTCGTTTCAATTTATGGCGCGGTTCAGGTTTTGAGCGACAGCGGAGTTAGCGCGGCTAGCGGTGCTAGCGGGGCCAGGAAGACATCGAGTTGACAGGTGGATAGGCAATGTTGGGCTGGATGCACAAACCGGTTTCGGTGGCAGTGGCGATGGCTCTAGCGTTCATGATGCCCATGGCGCCGTTCGTCTTAGCGCAGGAGACGCCGTCGACCAACGGTCAGGTCGGGACGACGCAGACCGGCGAGTTCATCTTGAAGACGAATGCGGAACTGGTGCTAACGAACGTAGTGGCGCGCGATGCGAAGACGGGCGAGTTTGTGCGGGGGCTGAAGCAGGGTGACTTCTCGATCTACGAAGGAGGGAAGCAGCAGCAGATTGCGACGTTCGACTATCAGAGCGTGGAGATGGCGACACCCTTGAATGAGGCGACGGTGAGCGGACTTGCCGCAGGTCCGACCAGCAATGGCGGCAAAGCGGTGGTCGTGGCGAAGCCTGAGGACCTGCGCAATCACCGGCTGATTGTGATGTTCTTCGATTTGACGTCGATGCAGCCCGAAGATCTGGACCGTTGTGTGGAGGCGGCGAAGGCATTCTTGAAAACCAAAATGCAGCCAGCCGATCTCGTGGCACTAGTTTCGCTGGGAGACACGCTGAAGGTCGATCAGGATTTTACCGCTGACAAGAACGCCCTGATCAATGGTGTGGGTGTCTATAACGGGACAGAGGGGCAGGGATTCGCGCAGGGTGCGACGGCAAATTCCAACCAGGCCGAAGACACGACGGGATACACACCGGACGAGAGCGAGTACAACGACCTGAATACGGACCGCGAGCTGTTTGCGTTGCGGGCGGTTTCGAAGTCGCTCGAGAAGATCACGGTGAAAAAGTCGCTGCTCTACTTCTCGGGTGGGATTTCACGCGATGGGATCGAGAACCAGGCCTCGCTGCGGTCAGCGATCAATGCGGCTGTGCGTGCCGACCTGGCGATTTACAGCGTGGACACACGGGGATTGCAGGCGATATCGCCCTTGGGAGACGCGTCGACGGGAAGCCTGCGGGGATCGGGCGCCTACAACGGCGGCGCCCTCTTGAACAACATGAATGCCAACTTTGCCTCGCAGGAGGTGATGGCAACTCTGAGTTCGGATACGGGTGGGAAGGCGTTCTTCGACTCGAACGACTTTGCTCCAGCGTTTGCGCAGGTGCAGAAGGATTCGTCGGAGTACTACGCGATCGGGTTTCACTCGTCGAACCCGGCGCGCGATGGGAAGTATCGCAAGCTGACAATCAAGATCAACCGTCCGGGAGTCAAGCTCGAGTATCGGCCTGGCTACTACGCGCCTGCCGACTTCAAGCATTCGGGCAAGGAGGATCGGGAGCGGGAACTGGAAGAACAGTTGACGAGCGACCTGCCGGCGACGGATATGGCGGTCTATCTCGATGCGATGTATTTCCGGCTCGATGAAAACCGCTTCTATGTACCCGTCTCGCTGATCGTGCCGGGGTCGCAGATTCCGTTTGTGAAGGGCGGCGATAAAGACAAGGCGACGCTGGATGTCATCGGCGAGGTGATCGACGAGGTGAAGCGCCCGATTGGGCAAGCGCGCCAGACGGTGAAGCTTAATCTCGATCCTTCGCTGCAGGCGCGGCAGAGGAATCTTGAATACACCACAAGCTTCAATTTGCCGCCGGGCAAGTATCACCTGAAGTTTGTGGTGCGGGAAAACCAGACGGGGCGTATGGGATCCTTTGAAGCGGACATCACGCTGCCGGAGATGAGAAAGATGCCGCTGAAGATGAGCTCGATCGTGTTGGCGTCGGCGCGGCAGCCGAGCAAGGCGACTACGCCGCTGGTGCGCGAAGGCGAGGAGTACGTGCCGAATATCAGCCACGTGTTCCGGCAGGATCAGCACCTGTATTTACTGTATGAGGTGTACGACCCGACGCGAGAAAAGCCTGCGGAGAATCAACCCAAGGGTACGAAGCCGGGTATTAGCGTACTGAGCAGCCTCGAGCTGATGCAGGGCTCGGTGAAGGTGTATGAGACGCCGCTCGTACAGGCGAAGGCAGTTAATGTGGACGGGCGCAATGCCGTCTCCGTCGAACTTGATGTGCCTCTTAGTGGGCTGAAGCCGGGCCAATACGTGTGCCAGCTGAACGTGGTCGACGACGCCGGCGGCAGCTTTGCCTTCCCCCGATTCGCAGTGCTTGTGAGGGAGCCGAGCCCCGCCGCGACACCGACAGTTCCTGCGGCACCGCCGTCCTCGAGATAAGACGATCGAGAGGCTTGCCGCCTTCGCGCGAGTATGGCGAAGGCGGCAAAGTTGCGTCAGCCTCTCTTGCCAGTTATCAGACGGAAGAGAAAGACCAGCACAATAGCGCCGCCTGTGGCAATGAGGATGGTGTAGATGAGGCCGCCGACCGGGTTGAAGCCCAGCGCTCGCGCGATGAAGCCACCCACCAGACCGCCCACAATTCCCAGGATCATGTCGACAAAGAACCCGTAGCCGCCGCCCTTCATGATCTTTCCGGTGAGCCAGCCGGCAATCACTCCAACAAGAATCCACCACAACAGATGCATCGTTTTGTCCTCCATTCCTTCGCGAGAAGTTTTGCGCCTCGGAACGGGGGGAATTCCCGCGCGCTTGAGGCAGCCCGAATCGCGGCCTGCCCAGTGCGGTGCATCTTACAACGAAGAGGGCGGGATTGAGTATCAAGAAATAGACCTCCTGGATTTGAGACGGCGCTTTTGCATCGATTCGCGGGTATGATCCGGGGATAGTGAGGTCGGTATGAAGCAGAAAAACACGGCGAAAGTGGCAGTTATCACGGGTGCAACCGGCGGAATCGGGTCGGCCATTGCGCGCACTCTGTCCGAGGCGGGTTATTCGCTGGTCTTGAGCTCCACCTGCGGAGACAAGCTCAACGCGCTGGCGGCGCACCTGAGCGGGCCATGCGTTGTGATTGCTGGCAACCTGCGCGCTGAATCTTTGCCCGAGACTTTGCTGTCTGCCGCCCTGAACAATTTCGGGCGCTGCGATGTGTGCTTCAACAACAGCGGCTTGGTGGAAGCAGGGACCGTGGAGACGCTTGAGATCGAGCGCATGTGCAACATGATTCGCGTCAATGTGGAAGGCGCTTTCCGCATGGCCTATACGTTTCTCAAGTACTTCGTCCGGCAGGGACACGGGCACCTGTTCAACACATCGAGCATTCTGGGCAAGAAAGTACGGCCGACGGTGGGCGCGTACGCGGCGACCAAGTATGCGATTGAAGCTTTGTCGGAGGCGTTGCGGATGGAGCTGGGCAAGTCCGACGTGCACGTGTCAAGCATCGAGCCGGGTGTGGTGCGCACCGGTTTGCAGGATCACTGGGAGGTTCCTCCGGAGGCGCTGATGGGTATGGAAGAGCCGCTCGATCCGGAAGAGATTGCGAAGATGGTCCTCTTCGTTCTGGAAGAACCGGCCAATCTCCGCATTCCACAACATGCACTCATGACCAGAGACCGCGAGCTGGCGCTGACCTAGCCCTGGGGCGAAGACTGGGGCGGTGCGACCTCCCAGATTGCATAAGGACAGTGGCGGCAGCTTGAGCCGCAGCAATAGCCGCGCTTGAGGTGATACGCCGCGGTGAAGACCATGTTCGGTCCCTCCATATAAAAGTCCTCTGGTCCGATCTCGGGTACGTCCGGAGAGGGTCGATCCGTGTCCATCGTTTTATTGTCGCGGATCGGACACGGTTTGCGTCGACGTTATAGCGGTTGTCCAGTTGATGTATAGGGAAACCGCAAAGCTGTGTGGGCCTTTTCCTTCAAGAAAAGACCACCTTGCACTGAATCTAAGACTCCGCGTGAACTGGAGAACCGCTCTAAAATCGAAGCATGACTCTCACTGCGCAGGACCGCGCCCGCCGGATCAAAATCATTCTCTTCGACGTAGACGGTGTTCTGACGGATGGGACCATCTGGCTCGTGCCCGCTCCCGCGGCCGGCAGCGCCGAGACGCAGGCACACCTCTCCAAACATGACGGGCAAGTTGGGTTCGGCGTGCACTCCGCGACGATGATGGAGGCCAAGGGCTACAGTGCGCACGACGGCACGGCGATTTCGCTCGCGCGGCTGGGCGGGATGAAGTGCGGTGTGATCACCAAGCGTGTCAGCGAGACAGTTGCCACGCGGTCGCGCGATTTGAAGCTTGAGTTTATTTATATGGGGCAGGCCTTCAAGATGCAGGCGGTGCGCGAGATCATGCAGAAGGAAGCCGTGACGCTCGAAGAGATTGCCTATGTGGGCGACGACGTGATCGACCTGCCGGTGATGCGGGAGTGCGGGTTCGCCGTGGCGGTGGCCAATGCCCGGGCGCAGGTGAAGGCTGAGGCGCATTACGTGACGCCTAATGCGGGCGGCTACGGTGCCGGCCGCGATGCAGTCGAGTTCATCCTGGAGGCGAAAGGGCTGCTCGACAAGGTGATTGCCGAGTATATCGACGAGCGCAACCCAATCTCTCCGTCGATGGATATTGGGAAGGGCGGCAACCTGCGCTAGTCCTAGATCGCGCGCCACAGGCTGAAGGCGAGGATCAGCAAGACGATCAGGCTCACGACAGCATAGAGCCGATCCTTTTCCAGAGCGAATCCGACAACGGCGAGTGCGACGCGCGCGACGGGTGTGGCGATCAGCAGCAGCAGGCCAAGCTGGATGAGGCCTTCGCTGTCGAGATGTGCCGCCGATTGCAGGACTCCGCCGACCGACTGGATGGCGTCGCCGCCCGCGGAGAAGTGCCGATAGCTCACTCGATCGGCGTGGTGGCTGGCAAGATAAAGGACTCCACCGAAGAGTACGACGGCCGCTGCAAGCAGTACGCCAGCGCGCAGCAGGTTGCCGATGATGAGCTCAAGCCGCCTGTCGTCCATTGGCTAGATCCTTCCAGCGAAGCCGTTGACGATCATTTCAATGGCCAGCGCCAGCACCACGACGCCGAAGACGATGCGGAGGGTACGAACGCGGGCGTGGACCAGGACCTTGGTTCCCAGAAATGCTCCGGCCAGGACGCCTAGCATGACGGGCATGGTGATCCGCGGATCGATGTAGCCGCGACTGAGGTAGACGCCGGCGCTGGCTGCCGCAGTGACACCGATCATGAAGTTGCTGGTAGTGGTGGAGACCTTGAAAGGGATCTTCATGGCGCGGTCCATGGCGATGACTTTGAGTGCGCCGGAGCCGATGCCGAGCAGACCGGAGAGTGCTCCGGCGCCCAACATGAGAGCGAATCCAGTGGGGACGTTGCGGACGCCGTAGCGTTGGCGCCGGCCATCGACAGGATAGTCACTGCCGAGGCGCAGGCGCGCGCCCAGAACGTCGGACTCGACGATAGCTGTGCTTTCCGGTTCGGCTTTGAAGAGAGACTGATACGCGGCCTGCACGAGCACGAGCCCGAATACGATCGCGATCACATGTGTAGTGACGTGCGCGGCAAGAACGGCACCGGCGATTGCACCCAGCGTCGTGGCAATTTCGAGCAACATGCCGATGCGAATGTTGGAGAAGCCTTCGCGCACGTAAGCAGCCGCGGCACCCGACGAGGTGGCGATGACCGAGACGAGGGAGGCTCCGATGGCGTATTTGATGTCGACGCCGAGAGCAAGAGCCAATGCGGGAACGATGACTACGCCGCCGCCGAGGCCAGTGAGCGAGCCGAGAAACCCGGCGACGGCCGACAAGGCAAAGACGATGGATGTGAATATGAGTGCAGTCATGAAGAAGAGCGACCTTCTGGAATGAGCGGCCTGTTTATTGATTTCCGGCTGCGAACTCCGGAAAAACGCGGTCGATGAGCTCGTTGCGAAGAGTCAGACGGAGATCGGAGTTCGGATCGGGCTCGGTATTGGACTGAGCGTGAAGGGGAGTGGCGGGTGCTGGTGCGCCCGTGTCGGTGGTATTGACGGCGAGAATACTCGCCGCTTGGCGCGCGGGATCGATCAGAAGTTCAGACGAGAAGCCGCCCTGATCGCCGTCGTGATAGATGTACCGGTGTCTGTCGATGGCCAGGACAAAGAATCCGAGGCCCATCCTGGGCTGTGCGCCATGGGGCCCGCTGGTGTAAGGCGTAGGCTTTTGCCCGGGCTCGGTGGCGGGCAGTTCTCCGGTCCAGGCCTCTTCAAGCGAGCTGCGTTTCAGCACGATCTCGTAGACCGGATTGTTCGGGGCGCCGATCAGAAAGCGGACGTACTTCTCCATATCGGAGATGGGCGCTTTGAGGCCGCTGTTCGATGTAGTGATTCCGGTGTCGAAGTTGAAGGGCTGGGGCTCGAGCTTCGCGCCTTCGCGCAGATAGCTTGCCGAGACGTGCGATTCGAGGAAATAGGGCGCGCGATCGAAGTAGCTGGCAGTCATGCCGAGCGGCTTGAGGATGTTCTTGTCGATGTAGACCTCGAAGTCGTCGCCGGTTAGGCGCTCGATGATCTGACCGAGAAAGACGTAACCGAGATTGGAGTAGCTCCAGCGCAATCCCGGCTTGAATGCGACGTGGGTGTAGGGCAGCATCGCAGCCACCTGCGACCACTTGGTCGGCTCAAAGGGTTGCCAGTTGCAGTTGGCGGGGTCGTCGCAGTCCCAGGGCCAGGTGGGGTTGCGGAATCCCGCGCTGTGCGTGAGCAGATGGCGGATGGTGATCTCGTCGATGGGGCCGAATTTGTCGTGGACCTGGCGCAACTCCGGCACGTAAAGGACGGCTGGGTCGTCGAGGGAAAGCTTGCCGCGATCGCGCAGCTGCAGGATGGCGATGGCGGTCATGGTCTTGGTGATGGAGGCCCAGTTGTAGGTGGTGTCGCCGTCCACGGGCTGGTGGGTGTTGCGGCGTGCTTCCCCGAACCAGAACTCAGTTGGAGGGTGTTGAATCTGGAGGATGGCGATCCCGCCTCCTACGACGCCACGCTGAGAGAGCACGGCCTCGAAACGCGCACGAACAGAATCCGTCTGTGCCGCAGCCGCCCGGGCGAGCAGCAGAAGCACACAGGCCGATGCAAGACGGAGCGCAAGACGGCTTCTCAGCATTGGGCCCATCATACCGGTTGCGTCAATTTGAGACTCTGACGGTGGCTCTAACGCCCGTCTGGAGAAGAGGGGGAGAAGCGAATTGTGACGAAACTACGAAGATTTTCGTTGACTAGTACGAAGGACTTCGTATAACTTCGCTCCCATGATGACGAAGTCCTCCAAAGTGCTGCCTCGGCCGACGGAAGCGGAACTCGAGCTCCTGCGGATTCTGTGGGAGAAGGAGTCGGCGACTGTACGGGAGATCTACGACGCGCTGAATCGGTCGCGGGCTGTGGGCTACACGACCGCGCTCAAGCTGCTGCAGATTATGACGACGAAGGGATTAGTGGTTCGAGACGAGGCGAATCGCGCGCACCTGTACCGCGCGGCAGTAAGCCAGGATGAGACGCAGAACGAGATGCTGAAAGACCTGAGTGTTCGGCTCTTCTCCGGTTCCGCGGCGCAGCTTGCTCTGCATGCGCTGGCGATGGAGCCGGCAAGTTTTGCTGAACTGGCTGCCATTCGCGCGTTAATTGATTCCAAGCGCGCCAAAAAAGACCTACGACCGGTCGACCGAGAGCAGGGAAGAGAATAGCCATGACACACACACTCGATGCCCTGGCATGGACGCTCATTCACTTTTGCTGGCAGGCTGCCGTGGTTGCCGTCCTGTATCGCGCGTCAATGATCGTGCTGTCCCGTAGTGCGAGCGAGACGCGGTATGCGGTGTCGGTTGCGGCGATGGCGCTGATGGCGGCTGGCGCCTTCACGACATTTGCGTGGGAGATATATTCTGCACGTCCGTCGCCTGCGCTGCACATTGCCGCTACGGAGATCCGAAGTGTCGCGTCTGAGGCTATGCCGCGGTCGATGGCTTCGGAGGCAGACCTATCGAACAAGACAACGGCGGAGAGTGCGGTGAGCCTGCTGCGGTGGATCGATGGGTTCTGGGTGCTGGGTGTCGTCGTGCTCTCTGTCCGCAGTATCGGTGGGTGGTGGGTGATTCAGAGGTTGCGCGCCACCGCGATTGATGAGGCTCCGAGCGCCTTGCGGGCTAGCTTCGCGCGGATTTCGGCGGTGCTGGATCTTCGCCGGGAAGTTGTCCTGCGGGTGTCAAGCGCGATTGCCGGACCGATCACGGTGGGCGCGGTGCGGGCTATGGTGTTGCTGCCGGTCTCGGCGATCACATTACTCGGGCCAGAAGAACTGGAGATGGTGCTGGCGCACGAGCTGGCTCACGTCCGTCGTGCCGATTTCTTCTGGAACCTGCTGCAGACGCTGGTGGAGACGCTGTTCTTCTTTCACCCTGCGGTGTGGTGGATCGGCCAGCGCATTCGTCACGAGCGTGAGTTGTGCTGCGACGATCTGGCATTGAAGATCTGCCCGAACCCTGTAACCTACGCGACGGCGCTCTTCCGGCTTGAAGAACAGCGCGCGCGACAATGGAGGCTTGCTATGGCACTGGACGGCCAATCGAATCAGACCCTGCGCATGCGGATTGCGCGTATTCTCGGCGAACCGACGGCGCAGACTACTGGCCGTTCGATTCAGCCTTTCTCGCTCATCGTTGCCGGCATCGCACTCGCGGTTTCTCTCGTGGCAGCGCCGCCAGTGGTGGCGAGCTTCAATCCCGGCCATTCTGCGGCGGTGAAGAACGCTGCTCTCACTGGAACAGATAAGGCTATTGCTGTTCCCTCATTGCGCGCGATTGCGCCCAAGCCCAGTGCGTCGCATTGGTTGGCGCAGGCAGCCACGCCGACGCCGCAGCTCACGGCAGAGAGCAATCCAGAGCCGAAATCAACCTATATCGACCGCATGAAGGCCGCAGGGTACGATGTCGATCTCGACAAGTACATCGCGATGAAGATTCAGGGAGTCACACCGGAGTTTGCTGAGGCGATGGCGCAGGTAGGATTCGGGAAACTCTCTGCTGACAACCTGATCGCGTGCAAAATTCAAGGGGTGTCTCCTGAGGCTATCGCCCAGATGAAGCAACAGGGGTTTGAGATCAAGAGCATCCAGGATGCGATTTCCTTCCGCATCTTTGGGGTCACCCCCGAGTTTGCATCCGGCATGAAAAGCGCCGGGTTCCCGAACCTGACGTCGCAGCAAATGATTTCGATGAGGGTCCAGGGCGTCACGCCGGAGTACGCACAAGAGATCGCGAAGGAGTTCCCGGGCGCGACCGTTGAAGACGTGATCAAGACGCGGATCTTCCACATCGACGGGGCGTTTATCGAGCAGGCCAAGAAATTTGGGCTGAAGCCACTGTCGCTCGAAAGGCTGGTGCAGTTGCGCATCTCGGGCGTTCTCGACGACGAGTCGACCAAACCGTAGCTCAGATCCAGACAGGCTTTGGGTCGCCGCGGCAGCTTAGCAGCGATCTCGGGAGAGCAGTGTCTCTTTCAAGGGAGGAATGAAATGAATAGGCATCGGCTTCATGTCCCCATGGTGATTTTTGCTTCGGCGATGAGCGCGCTGCAATCGGCGGCCTTGGAGCCGGTGCGCGCAGCCTGCAGCATCAGGGCGAGCGAACGCGCTGGAAGGTTGAGTCTGCGCATCGAGATAGGGGAGTGCGGCGATCAGGGCCACTGTGGGTCAAACGTTAACGAGGAATCCATGGACCGGATTACGGGGATTTCTCTGGCCGACCTGGCAGAGGATGGCTTGGCACGGACGGCAACTCTGGCTGCGGAAGCGGGGACGCTCACGTGTTCGGGCACGGTGCAC